>ERZ1740068.248-NODE-248-length-30829-cov-14.556671_pt1 | contig 30829 bp, 17 predicted proteins | sample MGYA00581735_ERZ1740068 | MGnify/ENA primary metagenome ERZ1740068 (study PRJEB43018, sample SAMN04849740) | marine metagenome | isolation source: floating plastic debris | place: Pacific Ocean | collected 2008-08-30 | study: EMG produced TPA metagenomics...
TCCTTCGTTGTGTCATTTGCTTTATATGTTCCTGATCCCGCCGTTGTAAAATTTTAATCTCGACATTTTTAAATTTAATTTTTGTTATTTTTTTTTTTTTTTTTTTTTTTGGCGGGGGGAGGTTGTGGTGGTAACCACACCATTCGCTCTTGAGATCTTGGGTAGTGGGTTAAAAAATATATCACCCAGATTCATCCAATGTCGGATTTCTCTCTGTTGGCCCGCCTCCCGTTTGTCCGTGCGTCTACCCATCACCAGCACGTGTTCGCCCTGCAGTACTTGTGCAATCTGCCTTTTGCGGAGGTCCTGCATCCGACCAAGAACCACAAATTCCCGGGCACCATGGTGGTGTCCCTGACCCGAGAGCACCTGCCGTTGCTGGTGGGCGCTCCCCCCCAAATCGTACCGTACGAAAAGACCCACCTGTTTCCTTGGTGGGAAAAGCATTTGCGGGTCGTGCCCCCGATTCCGGCCCATTGGCGGCCTCCGGTCGCCCGCTCTACCACGGGCGTGCTCAAAAAAGAAGGGGGCAGATCGCTTCCGCTCACCCCGAACCCTGCGCTGCCCCCCATAACGTCTTGGACGTACGGTCCGGGGTACCAGCCCTTGGACCCCTTGGACGTCGCTCCCTCTCAGCTCCGTGTGGCAGAGTGGTCTGGCTAAACTCATAAAAACATTTTGCCCAGAGTTGTGTTTCTCATGTAAGCCATGGCATCGCTGGCGGCGTCGGTAATGGGGTTTGATTGGGGTAAGAACGTCGGGGCGGTACCCAAGCCTTGAAAGCTGAGGTTTTCGTACTGGAAAGGGCTGCTGTCGAGACCTAAACGGGTAAAGACACCGGACAGAAAATCTCCAAAATAGCTCACGTCGGGCATGAACGAAGCCACGGGCAGCACGACGTACGTGTAGATAATGGAAAGGAAAGCCTTGAGGAATTCCACCAGGCCTTTGCCGACCACCACGGCCATGGACCGGAAGGGAGCTTGGCAGCTCTGGAGGGTGGCCACCTTGAGCGCGGACGTGATGCCGACGCCATTCTCCCAGAGCTGGGATTTGGCGACCCCCAGGCCCTGGAAAAACTCCATGATCAAGAAACACATGTCGCCCAGAAAGCCCACCCCGCTCTTGGCCACCAGCATGGTCAAGCGGTAGTAGTACGACGTGACGCTGGAAAACATAAACACGAGGCTCATCATCGAGCCCGGAGCGCGCAAGGCGCTGAACGTGGGCTTGCCGAGCAACTCGGCAAATATCGCCGGAGTGGCGCCCAGCAGAAAATACGAAAGCCCTTGCACGGCGGAGTACGCCAAGCAAATGGGCAAGAACATCGACCCCAGGGCGGTCAAAGACGACATGCCGGCCAAGCCCGAGGTCTTGTAAAACATTTCGATCCAAGACGTCGCCCCTTGAAAGGTGACAAACGCGCAGGCAAACCACATGACCCCTCGCACCAGCGTCAGGATGATCCACAACCGGGTAAAGTCGATGGACAAGTACCAATCCACAAAGTCCGAAGCGGAACGGTGCATGGCCCGCAAGTAGGTGTGCAGTTTTTCCGAGATTCCCATGGAGGCGGCTTGCTGGCGAGGCGGCATGCTGTTCAGGTTTTGTCTTTCGGTGGCTTTTTGGCGTTCCGTCAGGTTCGCCAGGTGGTCCGAGCCGCCTTTGAACTCCTTTCTCATCCAGGCGGCCGCTTCGGGGTTGGGCACGAACCGACTGCGAAACTCTTGCCTGAGCTTGGCTGTGTGGGGACTGGTGCCGAATTTCTCGCGCATGATTCTCTGCGGTTCGCGCGACATGAATTCGATCTCTCGGCCTATCTTTTGGCAGCAGTTCGTGGGTTTCCCGTCCGCGCCCACGATGCGCTCGTGACCTGGAGGACACGTGCCCGTCGCCGAGTCTACGGGCACCCCGTCGGGCAGACACTGTGTCGTCGACATGACCTCGGCCACCTGTCGCTGAAGCTCTGAGAGCTGGCCGGACGGAACGGGCTGACGTGGCGGCGGAACGCGCAACAGAGGCGTAATCTTGGCTTGCACCGACCGCGCCATAGCTACGACTTCGGCGGGCACGCCCATGCCCCTCTGTTCCCAGCTCAAAATTTCGTGGACGTAACTCATGGCCAAGACCCAGTTCTTGTTGTACAGGCTCTGTTTCAGGGTTTGCACCGTGCGAGTCACTGCGTCTCGGGTAAGCAACGGTTGAGACATTCTGGAACGGAACGGGCGGTTTGTTTCTTTTCCCCAGAACACAACAGAGTCGGTATGATTGAGGTTGGCAAACAAAAAAAAAAAAATACAAGGCAAGCATTTCAGGTGGGCGCGCCGGTGAACACAGACGGCATCCACCCTTTGAACGTGTTGTACCAGGCCAAACTGGTCGTCGAAAGAGTATGAGCCGCGCTGCCAGCCATGTTGTAGGCTTCGGAAGCCACGCTGCTCAACGTATTGGCCGCGCTGTAGGCCCCGGAAGCCGCGCTGTTCACCGTATTGGCCGCGTTGCCGGCCATGCTGTAGGCTCCCGAAGCCGCGCTGCTCACCGTATTGGCCGCGCTGCCGGCCATGCTGAAGGCTCCCGAAGCCGCGCTGCTCACCGTATTGGCCGCGTTGCCGGCCATGCTGTAGGCTCCCGAAGCCGCGTTGGCGAAGCCGCCCATGGCTTCGGATACCCGGCCGTACGCGCTGTTCATGGCGGTGCTGGTGGACTCGAGAGTGGGCATGGCCGGCGCGCTTGGCATCTTGGCCTTCCAGTAATTGTACCAAGATGTGCCGGAAGCTGCCGCCGGAGCGTCTTGGCCGAGCCACTGCTTGAGGTAGGCGGGGAACGAGATGAAGGAAGACACCTTGGTAAATATGGGCCCCAATACATATTCGTACATGATCGCGGAAAACGATTGAAGATACCGCCACACGCTTTGGCCCACGTCGGTTGCAAAGGTTTTGAAGGGTCGCCGGCAGTAATCCTGGGCGGCTACCCGAAGTGCCACGTTGATGCCTCCTCCACTGGTCCACAACTGAGTGCCTACGGTTGTCATGCCCCAAAACATGTCTCGCATGATAAACATCATGTCGGTCAGAAACCCCACGCTCGAATTCGAAACCAGCTGAGACAATCGGTAAAAATAGGACTTGCCCACCGTCTGGTTGCGGCTGGAGGCTTCGTCCTTGTCTCCGTACACGACCGCAGACGTCGGGTTCGCAAAGACTTGGGTAAAAGACCGGGGCTGGACGACAGACAAGAACTTGCGGAAAGCCGTAACGACGGCGTAGCCCAGGCAGAGGGGCAAAAATATGGTGCCCGCGGTGCTGGCCGTGGTGGAGAGCACGGTAGTGAGTTGCGCGCTCTGAAAAAACGCCATGATCCACGAACTAGATTCGGTGAACGACACGAAGCCGCAAGCGAACCACGCGACCACACGAACGAACATGAGCAGGAACCACCACCGGGTAAAGTCCACCGAAAGGTACCACTCGATAAAGTCTTGGGTTTTTTTGTGCAAAGACGCCAGGTACTTGTACAGTTTGTAGCTTATGCCCATGCACACGGCTCGTTGCGTCGGACTCATGCTCTCCAGCTCTTTCTGTTCCGTGAGTTTCTGGCGCTGCAGCATGTTCCACAGATGGGAAGACTTGGACGCCGAGTAGTACTTCTTCAGGGCTTCCACTCGGTTGTTGTTGGGGCGAAACCTCTGACGAAATTCCGACCGGTTCCTGGCGGAGTCGGGGCTGGTGTTGCGGCCGAAGCCGTGGTCTATCCTCCGTATCTCGTTTTGCATAAAGTCCACCTCTTGGTTGACTTTGGCGCAACAGTTGGTAGGCTGCCCTTTGTCGTCCAAGATACGCTCGTGCCCTGGCGGACACGACTTGGTGCGGGGGTCAACGGGCACGCTCTTGCCCGGACACCGCACCTGGGTGTCGGCCACGACTTGGTCGACTTGACGCTTGAGCTGGGTAAAGTGCGAAGAGGACATGTTTGGCGGCGGTGGAACCCGCAGCAAGGGCACGATCTTGCTTCGCACCTTGTGGGCCATGTTCAGCACCTGGGGCGGCACGCCCAGCTGCCGCTGCTCCCAGCCCAGTATTTCCTCCACGTAGTTCATGGTCAAGACAAAATTCTTGTCGTACAAGGCTGCCTTGATGTTTCTGACCGCGTGGGTGACCTGGTTTACGGTCAAGACACTTTGCGACATGGCGAACCGTGTGGTCTTATTTCTTTTGCTTTACTGCCATAGTAACATTTTTGCCGTGCTGGCGCAATCGACGCATGCGCTGAGCCACGAAAAAAGCAGCAGGAGAAGCGCGCTCCTCTATGGCTCGAAACGAAAACAGATTGTTGAGGAAGTATTCCAGGTCCTGGTCCGAAAGCTTGGTGGCTTGGGCCACAAACGTCTGGGGGTCCTGGAAGTAGAACCGCTCAAACACGGCCAACAACAGGCGCTTGGTCTCGGCGCCAAAGTGGTACTGAAACAGCAAAGGACACAAGGCGTTGTACAGCTCACGCTTGGTGAACGTGTCGTTTTGGAGGCTGGAACACTCCGTCAGCAACTTTTTCACGCTTCTCTGTACCACGTGCTCGGGCGGCGTACGGTCACACAGCGTGTTCAGACACACCTGCACGGCCTCTGTCCGCTGGTTGGCGTGCGCGATGCGCGTGTCGGGCGCAGACAAGGGAGGCAAAAGGATATCGGCCGTGCTTTCGGGATCGTACGTAAGTCGGAATATGGACTTTCGTTTCCTCCGCAACCATTCGTACACGACCTTGTTGGCTACGTACACCTGGATGGTATCGCCTTGCCAGGCGCTGTGCACTCGGTGCAATTGGGTCTCGTGTCCCGGGGTCTCGATAGTAAAAGCACAAACATGCCGAGCCGAGCGTCGCTCGTGTACGTACGCGTCGGGGTCCTGTTTCAAAAACGCAACCCACTCCAACCACGGATGTTTCTTTGGGTTTGTGTCTTGAAAGTGCGGTTTGTACTCAAACGTCCGGGGCCACGACACAGGGGAAACGCGTGGGTGGCTGGGAGAGCGCATCGTGTGGACAGAGTCGGAAACCGCAGAAGTGCATCCTCCCATGACGAGAAGGTATTTCTTTTTGGCAGCACACTCGGATGAAAAGTTGCAAGACTTGGTTTTGAATCACACACCTCGTGGAGGGGAAAAGGGAGAAAAAAATATAATGGGCAACGTCAAGACAATTTTGTTAAAGAAAGCAATTTTTGGTGTGTACTCCTCCGACACTCGAACCTTGCCACCCGATGTCTTCCCTCCGTCTCGTACCCCCGAGGCCTTGAGACGAAAAGTGCGCAAAATCCTCTGCTTCGAAAAAGCGAATGTATTAAAGTAGATCTGTGACGTTGCTCTATTCACTGCTACTTCCTTAACCATGCTCGCAAAAAATTTCGCAGAACCGTGTTGCCGTTATCCATAGCCACCTCCAAAGGCGATTTCGTATACATGTTGCTTGTTCGGGGCTCGGCGCCACGTCGCATCAGAAGTCTGGCGTACTGAAAACTGTACGACACGTGTTCGGCAGCCAGAGTAAGGGGAGTATTTCCGAAATGGTCCATGTGGTTGACTTTAGCCTTGCACGTCAGCAACAGCGAAACAATGTTTCGGTGATCTCCAGGAGGACCCACGGCCGCGTGCAAAGGTGATTGTCCATAAGCGTCGTTAGTGTGAAGGTCGGAACCGGCTCTCCAAAGCTGTCTCGCCACGCCAAAATGTCCGGACCTGCAAGCTATGTGAAACGCGGTCCTGTGAAAAGTGTTTACGGCGTGTAAGTTGGCCTTGGCGTCCAACAAAAGCTGCACTTGTTTCGTGTCCCCTCCACCGGCGGCCGTGTGAAGGCAGGTATTTTCCATGTCGCCTTCGGAAACATTGGGGTCGGCCTTTGCCGCTAAAAGGGCCTCCGTCATGTAGGCACTTTTTTGATCAACCGCAATGTGAAGGACTGTGCATAGATTGTCGCCCACAACGTTGATGTGGCGAACAACTTCTGGTTCTTGCAAACAAAAATCGAATACAAATGAAACATCGTGCTTGACAGCTTGGAAAAGCACACTCATATCCGCTTTTGCGCCGTACTGAAGCAAGAGGTGCAAAAACCTGGGGTCTGGACATCCGACAGACTGGCAGAGAGCTGTGGTTTGCCCCTTAAAACCGGTTGAGTCGGGATCATCTTCCAGCTCCAAACGTTCCTTCAGGTTTTGAAACTGGTGCCACATCACAAATGACGGCATGGCCGTATTTTTCCAACGTTGGTTGACCAAGTACTTCAACACAACGGAAATGATTCTGGGTTCAAAGAGCCTGCCGTGCTCTTGGCTCCAGACCGATTCCAACACTCGTCTAGTTTCCAGTTTAAACTTTACGCAGTACTCATCCATGGTTTGAGAGAGTGCCGTCAACCTTGGCTCGTCAACAAAAAATCGTAACAGGAAAAAGGTTCCAAACATTACATTGTACGTAATTTTGGTGACTTTTTTCCCTTAACCTTATCTTTTTTTTTTAACCCTTGCTCTTCCCAACGCACCCCCAGCCAGCTCACATCTTCAAATATGTGGCGTTACAAACGTTCTTTGCCTGTACGATCCTCCACCCACCTCGGTGTGACGCGCCTTTGTTCAAGACGTATGAGCGCAGCCGACTTTGCTCCACACCTTCCGGAAAACGTTTCTCGGCTGTGTTTGGACTTCTTTACGTCCCCTTTGCACGACCCTGCTCTGCTCTCTGTGGGCCATGCGCCGCCTCGATCCACACGCCGCATGATGAAAGATCACCGGCGAGGCGAGGCTACCGAGAACAAACCTCTCGACCAAATCCTGGAAGAAGAGTTAAAATCGCATCTTCTCCAAGACATAGCGCTTCTGTGTATGGACTACATTACGCCGTCCTCGTATGATCGTTCCTTGACGGAGTATTGGAACAAAAATGTTGGCCCTTCAGGTTGTGCCACTTTTGTGAGGGCTTTACCCAGCCTGAACATTTCTTCGCTGAATTTGGAACACAACGACGTTTCGTTTGAAGACGTTCAAGCCTTTGCCCGCATCATGCCTTACACGCGGATTACGGACTTAAATCTCGGACACACCGAAATTGAAAGCAAGGACGTTGCCATGCTAGCAGCTGCACTACCAAGAAGCTGCGTCGCCAAGCTGAGCCTGGAAAGCAACGTCATGGACGCCGAAGGTGTGAAGGCCCTAGCTCAAGCGGTGACATCGAGTACCAACCTTACCGCGCTTAACCTCGCTCGGAACCATATTGATGATCGCCACTGTTTTGTTCTGGCGGACGCTGCCCAAAGGTCTTTAAACTTTAAGAGTTTAAACCTTTGTCAAAACAAGATCAAAAAAGCGGGGTGTTTGGCACTGCTGAACGCCCCGCTCAGAAGCCTGGACCTCAGTAACAACCAGTTTGGGGAAGACGTAGGTTCGTCCTTGGCCAACCTGAATAATCCACATCTTACGATTCTGGACCTGGGCGGAAACCCTTTGGGCAATATTGGTTGCAGAGTTTTAGCCGGTGGGTTGAAAAACCTTTCCACCCTCGGCCTGGCCAGCACCGAGATGGACCGCACGGGTGTTGAGGCTCTCACCAACCATTTGCCCAGGGCCAAGTTTCTCAGGAGTTTGGCCTTGGGTCACAACAATTTTGGTTTTGGCGGTGTTTCGGCTTTGGCCAGCATTCTGCCCAACACCCAAATCACAACTTTGAACCTGTGTGGTAGTTGTATCAACAATGCGCTGTGCTCGATTTTGGCCAAGACTCTGCCCCACACCCAACTCAGGAATCTCTTCCTTTACGAAAACGATATTGGCGACGCGGGTTGCACCGCTTTAGCCAGCGCCCTGCCCCACACCCACATCACGACCCTCGATCTTTCTTGCAACCACATCCGTCACACCGGTTGCTCAGCTTTAGCCAGCGCCCTTCCCAACACCCACATAACGACCCTCGACCTGGGAATGAACAATATTGACAACACGGGCTGCTCAGCTCTGGCTGGGGTCCTGCCCAACACGCAACTCACAACTCTTTCCCTGTACCACAACGAAATTGGTTCGGCCGGCGGTAAATTTCTGGCCCGTGTGCTACCACACAGCAAAAGCCTCACGAGTCTGGATTTACAACAAAATTATTTGGTCGATGAGGGTGTGATCGCTCTGGCCGAAGTTCTGCCAAAGTCCCCCGTAACCAAACTCTACTTAGGAGAAAACCTTTTTGGCGACGCCGGTTGTACGGCCCTGGCCCGCGTTGTGCCACGTTGCTGGTTAACCCACCTTGACCTGTCGGAAAACAAGATTGGCGATGACGGCGCTTCGGCCTTGGCTCTGGGGTTACCGGGTTCCTACCTGACAGATTGTAATCTCCGGATGAACGATATCACAACGGTGGGTGCCACCCATTTGGCTTCGGCTCTTGGGCGTTCCGGTTTGGTTCGGCTTGATATCCGCTTCAATCGTATCTGTTCCAAAGGACGCGCATATCTTAAATATGCCTTGCCCAGCATACGTGTATATTGAACACAATAAATATCTGTTCCCAGGACAAAACGTACACAAAGGCCTTATAAACAATAGACTCTTTTCATTCCTTCGCCTGTCTTTGGAGCAGCAGAATGTGATGGACCGCTTGCCGAGAACGTACCGGGGAGCCGTGCGCGCCAAAGGCGAAACGTTTGTTTGTAAACACAGTTCTCGGTCAAGAGCACTAAACTTTCCATAGCGCGAGGTAGTTGGTTTGCTTGTTGTGGGTTTTATTATTGCTTTTGTCTTACTCGGAGCCAAACACCCAGTCCCAAATGCCGGTAGAAAAGCCAAACTTGCGATGACACGCGTTGTGGTGTCCGAGGTGTCCCCAGTGCGCGCGCAGCCAAGGACGGCCGGTATGGCTCCAGTAATGGCTGAGATCGTAACCAATGTAGCCCAACACAAACCCGGTCAGCCAGCTCAGCGTGCGGCCAGGGTCCCATGCGTACCACCAGCCCGACGCGACCGCCACCGCGCCGCCAATAGGCAAGCTGAGCGCCAAGGGCGCGGTCAAGCGGTTGAGGTCGTGGGGTTGTTTGTGGTGGACAAAGTGCAAGGCAAACACCACTTCACGGGCGTGTCGAAACAACCAAGGGTTGTGGAACAGCCACCGATGCACGGCGTACTCGACCCACGTCCAGCTGAGCAGTCCCGCGAGCGATGAACCCGGATGCCACTCACTCTGGCTTCCCACGTAGTACGACAGCGCCGTCCACGCCGGCATCCATACCACAAATATTTGCCACACCGGACCTTGCGTACACAAAAGCTCTATCGCGCGCAACACCCAGCTCCAGCGGGGGTACCGGAACCCGAGCGCGGGGGTGTAGAACAATCCGATTTGCGGGGTGTCGCGTGGGTACGCCTGACACGCCCACTTGGGCCAATCGCGCAGAGAACGCAACTGGGTCAGGGCGGGCCACTCGAGGTTGATGTCGTCCATGGATCTTTATTCAAGAATGGTTTTCCGGTCGAAAACGTGGGAAAAAAATACAACTTTCTTTTTTTTTTGTTGGGGTTCAATTATTTCTGCGAATAGACACACCCCGAGGATAACGAGCAACCAAACTGCCGTCAACCCGAACATCGGGTGGTAAGGTACTGTCCGGCCAGAATATATTTTCCAGTGCAGGGCACGCATCAATATTAATATTCCGAATGTTATCGCCGCGCACCCAAAGCTGTTCGAGCCTGGGACACCGGTCAAACCACACTGTTTCTAAGCCGCTGCATGAAAATTTGGTTAAACGCGAGCCTCCGACGCGCAGGAATCGCACGTATTCTGTCAAAGGCAAGGAATCTTCCATTTCAGTAGGGTGACCCCAGAACCAAAGATCGGTGCATAGCATATCTTTGAGGAGTGCTGAAGAGGGTGCCTTTTTGTGCTGATCCACAAAAAGCAGGCACTCGTTGTCGCATACTTTCATACATGTTCGAGGATCGTCATTCGCAACCGCGACCCATGAATCTCTTGACCCCTTCTCGGGTACCCAAATATCGGGAAGGTCGGGGTAGTGGGCGCGGGCGTACTTCCAGGAAAGGCAAGGGAAGAAGTGTAACAGTTGGTCAAGCCGAGTGTTCGGATGAAGCGTTCTCCAGGCCGTCGGTCCCAAGGCAATGGTAAACTTGGGAAAAATTCTATCTCTCGGAAAGATGTGGGTTGAGGGCTCAAACTCTTGGGCTGTAAGAAACCCGAGGTGGCGCATGGTTTTGGACGAGAGAAATAGAGCGGTTAGCGATTCCCATTCCAGAAAATAACGCCCGAGGTACATCATTCGATACACACAAAACTCTTCGAGAGGCGATTTAGGTTTCGGACACAGGCGCCGGCGCTTGGGCCTGCCGAGCCTTACAAGCATGACGGAGCAATGGATTTTCAAGCAGAAAAAAAAAAGTTGTGTATTTTTTTTTTTTTGGTTACGAGTGAAAATGTTGCAAGCTATGCACCACGCGGTCTACGACGTGCTGGCTCTGCTTGATGACTGCTTCCATGCAATCGAAACTGCAGTAGTTGCCTACCAGCCAATGGTTCTGAGTGCCTTGGTGTTGGTGCAGGGCAAAGAACTTTTCGACGTCCGGTCCCGGTCGCCAGTGCGGAAAGCATTTCCGCCAAACTTTCTCTCCCAACAGGCACCCTTGCGGTCGTGCGATGCGCCGCCAAACCTGGTTGGCCGTACTGGGGCGGTACTTGTCGTGGTTCCACATGAGAAACACGGTAGTTACGCGAGGCAGCGGAGACAAAGACACGGCACGGTTTTCGAACAAGCCCACCATAGGCGTGCGTGACTCGTCCACGGTCCAGACTTGTTGCAGAGGCAGGCGTTTTCGGTCGCGGGATGTCCACGCGTGTTCTACCACGTGGGCGCTTATGGTTTGCGTTTGGAATCGGGTGAGAATGCGGCGGAACACAGCCACGGGACACAAGCGTCGCACAACGCTTGGAGGACAAGCCCACACCACGGCGTCGGCCTGCCACTTGCGTCCGTCCCGGGCGTGGACGGTCCACGTCCCAGACCTTTTGTTTCGCTCAACCGCGGTGAGAGTGATACCGGTGTGGACGTGCTTGACGCGACTAGCCATGGCTTGGGCCAAAGGATAAAATCCGCCCGGCAGCACTTCCGAACCCGAGTGAAAAGGTTCACGTACAAACGTCAGCGCCGTCTCTGCGCTCACGTACAGCAGGGCGTACAACACGGGAACTTCGTTCAACGGACCGTAGCCGTAGCACCTGAGCACCAGCTCAAAAAAGGTCGTCAGGCTTTCGAGACGGTGGCGCCGCAACCAAGCGGGTAAAGGCGTCTTGAGTTCTTCGGCGTTGGTCCATTCCGAAGGAAACGTAGTGTCGTAGTTTGGTCCCAAAAGTCGCCTGTGATGGGCGGCGTAGCGCACGAATCCTTGCGCCAACCAGGCCAGCATGACGACGCGGGGTGCATGACGGACGGGAGAGCGCGCCTGCATCCAATGCAGTGCTGGTGTGTCTTGCGTGACGTCCATGACTCCCTGAAAACCCTGAGCGGCTTGCACCAAGTCACGTTGCAGGAGTTCCCGACACAACCGACGCAACCTGCTGGAGCCCGGCAACGTCACAACGATTCCTGTAGCGGCTCGCTCCTGGGATGAAAGCGGAATCTGCCACAGGTGACCTCCCACGTGGTTGTCTTTTTCCAGCACCGTTACGCTGGACAAGGGCAAGGCCTTTTGCAGCCGATAGGCGGTGTGCAGGCCAGAAACTCCACCGCCCACAACAACGATGCGAGGTTGTACATCGAGTTGCATCGTTTTTCGTTCCCCCCCTTTTTTTTCCCTGCCAGAGCTTTTCAGTCAAGAAAGCCTGGGGTCATGGGTGGGCAGCGACAGAGCCTTGATAAGGCACGAGGACGAGGTTCCGTCATTTTTCTCCTTCCCCCGACGTGCCTGCTGCACTCAAGACTTTACCGTGCCTCTGAGGCAATAATTTTTTTTTTTTCTTTTTGGTCCGGGCTCTTTGCGAGGGATTCCGTAACGACGGCAAGGTATGGTCGTCAAACATAGAGCCGGGTTGGTCTTGTACCGAGTCTGTGGCAAAAAAAAAAAAAAAATTATACCCAGAGAGAGAAACCCAGTGCGTTCCAAACTTTTGTGAAAGTTGTCTCATTCATTGAAAAAAACAAGTGGCCATGGCTCGTACGAAACAAACCGCCCGCAAATCGGTTGGCATGAAGGCTCCTCGCAAACAGCTGGCGTTAAAAGCCGCGCGCAAAAGCGCGCCGGCCTCTGGTGGGTCTGTCAAGAGGTCACATCGTTACAGGTAATGAACGTTGTTTCTGTGTGTGTGTCGTTGTTTTGTACGTGTCTGACGTCCTTTTTTTGGTTTGGCCAGGCCCGGCACAGTGGCGTTGCGAGAGATTCGCAAGTACCAAAAGTCGACCGCCCTGTTAATTCGCAAAGCGCCTTTCCAACGTCTGGTTCGCGAGATTGCCCAAGATTTTCGTGCCGACCTCCGGTTTCAGGGGTCGGCTTTGCTGGCTCTGCAAGAGTCTTCGGAGGCATTCCTGGTGTCCCTGTTTGAGGATAGCAACCTGTGCGCCCTCCACGCGGGACGCGTTACCATCATGCCCAAGGACATGCAGCTCGCACGACGCATTCGCGGCGACAAGGCATAAACTTGTGTTCTTCTTAGTATAATAAAAGGAAGAAAGAGAACCGTATTCGTATTTTATGTATTTGGGCAAAAACGTCAAAGTGGTCATAAACAGGGTACGCCCTTCGGACGACGAAACGACGGACTCGGACTCGGACTCAGACATCTTCTCCAACATGCATGAGTACAGAGACCTCGAACTGAAAAATCCCATAACAGTAATAAAAGCTTACCGAGCCCCAAAAATGGCGGACAGTGGTGCGGTCGATGCGAATACCGATCCGTCATCCGAGACAGGAAGCCCCGTTGATGAAAAAAATGGGAATGAGAATTCGCAGGCAAAAAATAACCAGCGAGAGGCGCCGTCCGACGCTAATACGGTTGGGGCGAATGAAAGCGCAGAAGCAGATACAAAAGCGCCGTCCGACGTTAATACTACGTTTGGGGAAAACGAAAGCGAAGATGCAGGTACAGCGGTTCCGCCCAGCAGCGATACGGTCAATGTAGAAGCTGATGCAAAAGCGGCACCACCAGTCGCACAACCGGGGAAATACACTGATACAAATGGAGCGAAAGGTGAAGGAGGTTCCCGTCGCCAATTTGCAAGCCGTAAAAATGGAAACCTATCAATAACCCTCGGCGCCGCTCCAGGAAGTTTTATTCAGAGTCAAGGTGACGCGGAGGTCAAGGACCAGCCGGTATTCAAAGGGAGAGAACAGAAACGATTCGGTCATAGCCAATACAATCGTCGCCGACGCCGCCGACGTCGCCAATCTCGACACCAGAATCAACGGTTGCAGTTCAGAGACCCAAATCAAACATCTACATTTGGAAATCCTGCCACAGAAGACGTCACGAACACGACTCAAGTCGCCCCCCGTGGCAAACGAAGAAATGCCTCTCCTTCTGGTGAAAGTACACCACCATCATCATCGTCTGCGTCCACAGAGAACGACACTAACACGACTCAACCCGTCTCACGTGGCAGACGAAGAAGTGCCTCTGCTTCTGCTCCAAGTACACCACCATCATCATCGCCAACACCCACAGAGGACGAAGACCAGGACATGGACGCGACTCAACCCACCTCCCGTGGCAGAGCAAAAAGTGCTTCTGTTTCTGGTTCGAGTACACGACTAAAACCCACCTCTGAAACCAAAGACGACATGGGTGCCGTTCCACCACCAAGCACGCGTACCATACAAAGAAGAGCTTCGTTTTCTGTTTTGAGTACACGAAAAAAGCCAACATTTGCGATTCTTCCAACCACCAACTCAGGCGACCAAAAAGACAAAGAAGCAAAAATTAGGCCACCCCTTTCAGCCGCAAGAAGTGGCACCGCACCCTTGGCGGCACGGCCCAGTACCCCACCCGCTACTGGCCCGGAAGCCAAAGTGGCCAAGCCCCCACGTGCCAGAAAAAGAAGGGGATCGTTTTCTAACGTTCGCAGCACCAAGAAAGACCGTCAAAAGAGCCAAAAGGGAAAGCCGCGTTCCAAGTTTACCAGGGGCAACAAGCTGCCCGGAGACGATGACGACGACGACGACGCGGATTCGACGCCGTACCCCTTTGACAGAAAAACCCACAGCCAAAGCTTGGCGCGCCAGCCGGGATTGCCGGTGTATCTTCACCGCCAAGGCTTTGAGTTTGAAACCTTGCAGTACGAGCGCTTCACGAAAAGCGACCTGGTGCCCGCTGGACGCGAGATATCGGACCCGGTGCCTTTGGTTCCCTTTCCCGTAGAAGCCGCGCTGGAGCCGGCGTATCGAGGACAATGGAGCGCAGAAATAGAGGCGTCGGATATCTGGCAAAACAAGACCCAGGTCGACAGTCTCAAAACCATTCAACCCAACCAGGTGGCCTTCTATCCGAACCCGGGTGTCGAACAGAGCAATATTACGGGTTGGTATTTTTTTGACTGGGCCGGCGAGGTGACCACGAACAACGCACCTTGGAGTGTGCCCCTCGAGATATTGGTCAACCTCGCAGCCGATAACGGGGATAACGCACGCCAGCGTATCGTCGTCAACGACGCCTTGGGCACCTACACCGTGGAGAACGTCAAACTCGCTTATTCCGAAAGAGTGAAAGGCTTCTTGGATTTGGCGATGGTGCCCCACGTGCACGCCGACAACTTCTATTCTGACACGTGGTGGAAAAACACGTTTGTGCCTCCGATGCGGCAAGCCCCACGGCGCCAGCAAGTTCGCGATCCGCTCGAGCTCATGTACACGTTTTGTATGTATTGGTTTACCCGGTTTTGTAGCTCTCCGTACCGCCGACACCGTCTGGCCTGGTTTCTCGTCTACTGGCTGGGGGTGGACCTGTGTACGCAAGAGGCCGAGAACCTGACCCGGATCAACGGATCCTACACCGTCCAAACCTCGATTTTTATGTACCTCATTCGGTTGCTCAAGGAAATCATCGGTCTTCAGGGTGAACGAATCACGACTCTGTTTCACCCCTTCATTCGAGGCTTTATCGACGAGCCCCAAAAATGGACCTTTCGGAAAGACGTGGACGAAAGCGACGGCAAGGTCCTGAGAAGGTACCTGCAGTTGCCCGACGATCCGTCGGATCCTCTGGCCAACGTGTTGCGCCAACACCCGAACACGTATTTGGTGCGCTTGTGTCCCACGCACGAACGGCACCTCGACCTGATATGCTATCACGTCCCGCCACCGACCGGCCCCAGAAACAGAAGAATGCGTTACGTTGTGTTTTATCGCTTGGATGTCGTCAGCGGCTTATCGATTTTGAACACCGTGGAGTCGGGGTCTACAGATATAAACCCCGCGGCTATAACCGCCTGGCCGTCCACCGACATGTCGAACATCAGCCTGTGTCGAGCCTATTTCTGGTTACAAAACTGCTACGTGAACCGCCGTGCGGCCAGAGTTCCACCCGGCACACCGGCCGGCCTTCCGCCCGCTTTCAAGCGCATGCGCTTCAGTTTTTCGTCGCTGCTCATGGCGATGATGCGTAAGGTAGGGGAAGCCTCGGAGTTTGCGCCCTACTTCCCCCTCACGACCGCGCAGGGCTCGTACCTCGACTACGAATTTTATTCGTGCCAAGCGACCGACGGATCCCAGCGCCTCGCCCGCCAGAAAAGGCTGGTCGACTACGCGCGATATTTTCGGGCCTTTGGCCAGCAAGCCGATTTTTGGCGAACCACGTTGGAACTGGGTTCCTTTTTCCCGGTGGCACCACCACCGTCCGCACGCAGCATCAACCAGATATCCGAGTCGTCGGGCTTGTTCCCCACGATGGACAACTTTGGCGACCCGGGCTGGTCGGCGAGCCCCACCTGGATGACCGAAGACCTGCCGGCCGCGGTGTCCCGGCCCAAACCCTCTGCGCCCAGCCGGACCGGCACCGGAGCTCGCGCCAACGCTCTCATGAGAACCTTGTACCGGGAGGCCCTGGCCGAGTTTTACACCGGCTCGTTGTGGGAGTGCTCGGCGGAAAAGGTCCAGCGCCGGTGCGTGTGGCACTTGGTCCGCTGGCTGGGCCTGACCTACTGGACACAACACTTTCTCGCCCGCGCCAACCCCAAGGACCGGGTGCCCGAAGACGTGGAGAAAATCCGCAACGTGCTTCTCTTTCTCTTGAGCTCCGGCTCGGTGTACCCGTTCTACACGGCCGACATGGCCGACAACATGATCTCGGGCCTGGGCAACCCCGAGGCGCAACGCCGCGGAGCGGTCGTGCGCCTGAGCACGTCGGTCGTCTTGGGCCTGGACGTGCGCGTGCGCACCCAGCTCTCGTCGTGGGACGAATACTACAAGCTGCACGGCACCCACCCCGGCACGATCCTCACCAGCAAATTGGCGGCCAACGCGCGCCAATCGAGAGAGCAGCGCCCTTACGCTTTCGTTACGACCACGATCCCGTTTGCCGAGTGGAAAAACTGGTTCACCGCGGTGCCGCGCAACTTTGCCACCGTGGACTACCAGCTGCGCATGCACCTCTGGCAAGGCCACCTGGACAGCTCCGCCGACCACCCGTACTTGCCGCCGGAAACCGTGATGATCCGCAACCTGCCTTCGGTGCGGCTCTTTCTGGAACGCTGCGGACAAAAGCTGCCGCGGTCTCGCTCCAAATGGGGCAGGTTGTTGCCCGAATGGTTCACCCAACGCCTGGACCGCAAGGTGCAACGCGGGTCCGCCGTCCGGCAGGTCTTTTTGCGGCCCACCGTGACCGAGGCCCTGGCGGACACGCACAAGTACGTCCACAACGTGATGCGCAAGGATTCTCGCGCTTCCCTGGACCCCGTCGAGCTCCAGGCCTGGGACAAGCTGCACTCCCACACCATCGTGATGAACGCCCCGGGAGAACACGACGTGCTGGTCGGCCTGAGCGAAGCGTGCGGCGAAGGAGCAGAGCCACGCCTCGCCGCCACCCTGGACGGCACGACGCGCTGCGAAAGCAGCCGCTACTGGATCTTCCGCCAGCCTCTGCTGAGCGTGCGCCGCCTCCGAGAGGCGCACAGGGAACAAAAACGACAGAAAAGCCGTCCTTCGGGGTTCATCCAGCACGCGCTGGTGGCCTGGGAGCTGCTGGACAAGATTCCGGACGTCGGCCAGCGCTGGTGCTTGCAAGGCAAGCAAGGGCAGCGCAACAAAACGGTGTTGATCAACTGGCTCGGGCCCGACTGTCTGCGGTACGTGCACCGGCGCTGGAACCCGAAAAAGGGCAACCCGGTGAACCACTTTCCCTTTCACCCCCAGTCCTCGCGACTGCTTATGGACTGCAACTGGGTCGTCAACGCGCTCCTGTCGGTGGTGCAGGACCCCGCCGTGTACCCTTTCCTCACGCCCGAGCAAGCCCGGCTTCTGTCTACCCAATACCCCGGGTTCTTGGTGGTGACCCTGAGCGCCACCACCCCCGGGGCGCTGTCCGTGTGGGGCCGGTCCGTCGACAACGTGACCGAGCCCATCGAAGACGAACTGGACGTGCGGGTCTTGAAATCCCTCTTCGGGCAAGTGGACCCGTGGTCCTTGCCGTTTCCCTTGTTCTTGCGGGCGTTGCTCCTTTCCCGGTTCAAGATGCCCTTGTTGTTTTCGACCGAGCCTTTGCGGGCGGACGCCGTCCCTTGTGGCCGCAGTTACTCTCCGCCCAAACACGAATTGTACTTTACCGGCCTGGTCGGCAAGGTCAATTTTCAGCAAGACGTGTCGCCGCCGGTGTTTTTCGCGCTGGCCACGTTCTTTACGCAAGCCACCCAGGCTCAACTCACCCAAGAGTCCTTGGAAGCGGACATGAAGACGGGAGATGAGGGTAAGGTCATCGAAGACGGAGAGAGCTGGCTGGGCAGCTGGTTCTCCCAAAAGAGCTGGAAAAAATGGTTCGCTCGCAAAGGCGCCCGGCTGGCTCCCATCTTCGAAAACGGCCGGTTGGTGGCGGAAGGCATAACCAAAGAGCTCGGCACCAAAGGCATGGTCAACTTGGTGCGAGACATCTGGTTGTTTGACACGGCCCAGCTGGCGGAAAACGAATCGGAACTCAACAGCCACGTAGCCACCGCGTGGTTTCGGAAGTATTCGAGAGAGATTGCCTCCGCCGAAGTCAACGCCAAGCCGGAAGCCACACAAATTCCCGAGCTCAAACAAGCCATCGCGGAACGGCTGAAACCGCAAGCTGTGCGTTCGCTCCAGGTCGCTTTTCGCCAGGCGTCGCCGGGACGGAAATCTTCCAGCCCCGGGGCCGGCCAAAACGGCCAGAGCTCGGCGTTGTCTCGGGTCAAGTCGTGGCTGGGTGGTGGCGCCCAGAACACCCCTGCGGCGGGGCGGTCGTCGGAATCCCAGACCCCGGACGACCCCGCCATTTTGGCCTTGCTGAAGCAGCGGCCCCGGCCCGACGACAAGATTCGCTCCATGCTGGTGACCAAGGTGGAGCAGAAAATCCCGCTGGGTCCGGTAGAAGAACGCTGGGCTCGCGAACACCACGTGCCCGGTGTGCCCTTGCCCACCGGGCCGAGCCCCGTGGCCGAACTGGAGGGCTACACGAACCGGGGTCGACCCGCTCGAAACGCGGCGTCGCGGGTGCCTCCGGGTCGTTCGGGCCCGGCGCCCCCCAACACCCAGCCCTTGCCTCCGTTCCGCAAGATCGATGATGAAGAACTGCGCGCCTACAACGAGCCCGTTGGCCGTCAGGACGACTACTTCCAGGCGCTGGCCGCCAACAAGGTCGACTCGGACGCCTGCCAAGGCGACGTGACCGGTCGGTATCCGTACCCGGCCTTCGACGTTGACGTGGAAGGTCGGGTCGTGGCGCGATGCGGGCGCGAGAGCTGGATGTTTGACCAGGCCTCCCTGACGGAACGCCAGCTCAGCAACCTTTCGCCCAGCGTGCAACAGACGCTCATGACCATCCGAAACCTGGCCCTCCACTGGTGCCCCACGCTGAGCCAGGAAATTCGTTTGTGGCGCTGGCTCGGGGTGGGCTGCTTGGGCAAGCTCAGTTTGGACGTGCTGCAGAAAGACGCGCTGGCCCGGCTCCAGCAAGAACGCGACCGGTTCGACACCGGTGACCCCGTGGCCGTCGTGCGTCAGCTCAGCTTCGAAGAGCAGCTCAAGGACTTGCAAGAGATACGGTCCGAAACCAAAGAGCTCTCCCAGCTCAGCCACATGCAGGCCGTGTGCCACAAAAGGGTTACGTTTTTGTCGCAAACCATGGCCTCCGGCGTCTTGTTTCCTTTCGTGCGCAACCACACCGAGGCCTTCCGAGAAGCTTCGCGGGTGTCGGGCTTCGTGGCCGCCATCCTGGACTGGTCCAAGGCCGGGTCCCTCAAGCTCTACCAAGTCGACCCGGACACCCGTGAGCTGCTGCACCGCGACCTGGACGTGGCGGACCTCGTGAAAAACGGCTTCTACGTGCCGACCAGCCTGCGTCTGTGGGCGTTCACCGCGTTTGACGGCGGGGTGCTGGCCCACAACTTTCCTTACTACGAACGCACGCTCCTGGAAGCGGTGCAACGCCACGGCAAGGCCCCGGCGTGCCTGCGCACCCTCGAAGACCTGCTCCGGTATCGGCTCGTGGCGTCTCTGCCGGTAAAGCTGGGACGCCAGGTGAACGACCTCTTCCGGCAGTTTCAACGCCAGGGCCGAAGGCTGTCGAGCCAGCAACGCCGTCAGAAAGACGAGCTCGACAAGTTGAGCCAGCTGCTGCAGGCGCGCAATTTGGAGTCGAAACAGATTTATATTTTTGAGCAACTCCTGAACCTGGACCGCCAGCTCGTGGCCGCCCTGCGCTACCTCGACACGGCCAACCGGCTCTTCCAGACGGGAACGCCACAAAGCCAAGCGCGCGCCAACCAGCTCATCGGCCAGGCCAAGGCCTTGAAGCTCCGCGTGATACGGACCGCCCAAAAAATCTACCGCCAAGAGGACGTGCGCTTGCACTTTCAGAAGGCCCAGAACTTTGAAAACATCGCCTTGTGTCAAAGGGCCGAGCACGTGCCGTACATGCGTGAAAAGGTGCGGCGCCGGTTCCCCGAACTGAGCTACAAGGACATCCAAGCCATGGACCGAGAGCAGCTCTGCCGCACCTTGCTCCACGAAACCAGCGTGGAAAACATCATCATGCCCGTGTACCTGTGGCAGATCCGGAACCACCCGAGCCACTTGCGCATGGAAAACGGGCTGTTGGACTTATGGAACGACACACACCTGGTCGAAATGAACAAGTGGCTCATGCGGTTCTACGGCGTGTCTGTCCAGCAGATGCGTGACTGGAACCAGCAGTACCAAGGCAAAAGAAGCTTTCTCAACCAACGCGCCCGGCTGGTGAATTCCTCTGAAGACGAGACCAAAACGCACAAAGCCGAACGCGCCCAGGTGTTGCTCTTGCTGCGGCGTGTCATCAAGGCCAAGCAAGGCTGCAAGGTTATCACCGACCTGAAAGAGTGTCGAATGCTGCGCGACAAATTTTCGACCCCCCACTTGTGTGAAGTTAAAGGAAACGCCTGCGCCAACACCAACATCTCGGCCCTGGAGCTGGTGGAGAAAACCCTGACCGCCTTGTGCCAGCCCGAGACGCCCCACGCGGTAGAGGACCTCGAGTTTTTCACGCTCTTGTCTGCCACTCTGCAAAACTATTACCTGATTTCCAAAAAGAGAACGAGGCCCGCCCAGTCCGGCCGCCTGGTCCAACAGTGTAAAAACCTGAGCAGCATGTTCCACACCTTTAAGCGAGACGCCGCGCACAGCCAATGGCACAAGACCAAGATGGCCTCCGTCGTAATATTGCCCAGCATGAAAGAACACGTTCGCCTCTACTTTGGAGGATCCTTGACCACCCGCGCGCCCCGGCCTCTGCGGGAGCTGTGGGCACTGTTTGCCGAAACGCGGCCCAACCGCCAACGCCAGATCGACTTTACGTTTTTGGTCATGTTGCACGTCGGCTTTGTCAGCGGCTTGTTCGTGATGCCCGAAAACGAAACATAGACTCTTGAATACAAAATAACGTTCAACTTTCAATGTCAACTCTTAACCTGAAACAAACGTTTTCGACGTTTTCATCTGGGTCCAAACATTTTCCAGGCCAACCAACTCGGACTCAACATTTTTCTTCCTTGGGCTCTTGAAATTTTTTTTTCTCTGTCACCCCGGTCTCGACTGGATCGACCCTCAACTCGGTACCAACTTGATCGCAACCGACCTTGAGCTTGAACCTTTTTCAACTTTCCATCCGAGTCAAAAGTTTTCAAGATCAGCTCTCGGTCTGAAGTTTTTCAATCCTCGATCCAACCTTTTCAAAGTTCGTCCAGGTCTCGACTTGAAACTTTTTCCACCTTGGAGAAAAAGGCAACCTTGAACTCGGTGGCAAGCTTTTTGACCTGACACTTTTTCCACGTTGTTCTTAATGAATTTTTTTTTTTTTTTTCAAACAGGGACTCGATGAACATGGTCAAGAGAGATTGGTTAGAAGCAACTCATCACAAGAGATTGGTCAGGCGCAAGTTGCTCTGAGAAGTTGGTGCATCGGTTTCTCAGAGTTGTTCGTATCGAAATTTTCATGAGAGATTGGTCACTCGGTAGGTAACGCGCGACTCATCACAAGAGAGATAGGTCAGACGCGACTTTTGATGGTTCGAAATTTATTCACAAAAGACCAATTTGGTCGAAATAAAAAAAAAAAAAATCTTTATCTGAAAAGTCAGCGAAGCACAAATGGAGGCAGAGCCGCCGGCCAAGCGACGAACCTTGACTTCCGGTCGAGGACTGCGGCGTTCCTTAGGGTCACTGCCTCCGGACTTGGTCTGTCACGTCTTGTCCTGGGCGAATGCGCAGGATCATGTCAATTTCGGAGCGTGTTGCAGAGCCACCAGGGTCTTGGTCAACCGAAAACCCCAAGCTTGGCAGACCGTTCACCTGGAAACCTTTCCTTCTTCCGTCTCGGTCTTGTCTCGGCTGGTGTCCGGGTGCACGACTCATCTTTCGGTCCCGGGCCCTGGCCTGACGAATCTCGACCTTTTGGCCAAAAGCGTAAACCTTGGCTACCTCGACATGCGTGGACATTTGTTGCGTGACGCAAGCGCTCTGAGGAACTGCACAAGGTTAAAGACATTGCGTCTTGACGTATCAAAGGCAAGGGTGGGCAACATTTTAGATTGTTTGCCACGGCTGGAAAAGTTGTGGCTGACCGTTTCCGAAGCGTGTGATCTGGACTTTTCGTTTTTGGCCACCTGCGTCCGCCTTCGGGACCTGACCCTACGAGGTGTGGGCAGCACCTTGGACATATCCTGCTTGGCGTCCTGTCGCCAACTTCGAAAGGTGTCGTTGGAATCTGTATCTACCTTGCTCCATTTGGACGTATTGGCTTCCTTGCCACACCTCGCCAAGGTGTCGTTACGACACACCGGCGTCGAGAACGTGGACGCCCTGTCTGGGTGTAAAAACCTTTGTGACATAGATCTGGCGCATTCGGCCGTACAAGACATTGGTGGTTTAGCGGCGTGCTGGCAACTCCGGAGGGTAAATTTGTGTCACTGCCCCGTCAAGGATTTTAGTCCCTTATCAGCGTGTGCGAAGCTGCAAGAGTTCCGATCGACTTCGTCAGAGCTCGGATTTTTGTCTGGCTGTGCGCGCGTCCGGATTCTGGAAGTTGGGAATGCGCGGCACAAGTACACGGCACGTTTACGCGTATTGCGCCACTGCCCGCGACTCGAGCACCTGTATTTAGACTCCGTACAGTTGACCGATTTGGAATTTCTTCGTTTCCTTCCGAAACTTGAGACCTTGTCGATCTACCGAAGGATAAACCCGCCCCACGATGCACCACGGATCAAACTGGCGCCGTTGGATTTGTCCCCCTTGGCGTTTTGCCCTTACCTTTCGCGGTTACGGATCGAAAATTGTACTGTCAATCGAGGATTGTACCCCTTTCGCCACGTGGAAACGATAGGTGGGTTAGAAAAACTTCGGGCATTGACCTTGGTTGGTAGTCGTGTCTGCAATCTCGACTTTTTGACCAACTGTATCGAACTGGAACGGCTGGATATGTCGTGCTCTACGTGGCTGGAGGACATTGGCGCCTTGCGCCATTGTTTGCTTCTACGCGTATTGCGCCTCCATTGCTGCCAATTTTTGGGGCATGTCAACGGCCTGCGACACAACGCTCGACTGGAAGAGTTTATGGCTTTTGGGTGCTCTTTCCTCGCAAACGTGGACGAATTGAAGCATTGTGTCAGTTTGCGAAAGTTGAGTGTTCGCTCGTGCGGAAGGCTGACCAATATCGCGGATTTAACTCCCTGTCAGCAATTGAGAAATGTGGAACTGTCTTATTCCGGCGTGAAGGACCTGACCCCCTTTGCGAACTGCCCCTTTTTGCAAGAAATCTATGTGGACCAATCCGCCGTCACAGACCTCGCTCCTTTGTTGGGTTGCAGTCGCATGCGGGTGCTTGGAGTGTGTCAGTACACCACGTACAAAAACCTGGATCGGTTGCAAAAAGCCCGACCTGAACTTTTGTTGGTCAAGAATGGGAGGTGACAAAAACTTGCGAGCAACCGACCTCTTTCCCCTACATTTTCGAACAGACATAAATCGTTTTTGCCCCGTGAAGCCTTGGCGCCATGCAGACTTATGATTGGCCTGACATTCCGACAGGTTTACGATCTTTCCTTCTCCCCAGCTTTCTTTGTCCACCAAGCGGTCTCAAGTTATGTGGCTTGAAATATTTTTCACTCCGGACTCGATGTCGGGCTCGGGGGCGGCAGACACGCTCGAAGTTTGCACGTTGGTACTGGTAACTTCTTCCTCGACGTCTGTTTGCACCTAATGAAACTGCAAAGCCGCTGGAACCAAAAGGACAATCATGATACCCAGTAAGAGCAGAGGGGACCACATCGCAGTCGATGCGTGTTAATTTTTTTATTTTATTCTTGCCTCTCTGCAGTTTGTCTTGAGCCAATGGCTTGGCCAGCGAAGTATGAGTCGCATGGTTATGCACCAAAATCAACACGCGTGCCTGTAATAGTTTCCTTCAAGTAATAAAAGGACGACATGTCGCTTCCTTTCACGAAACCCAGAATTCTGGTCGGACCTGACGAAAACTTCATCTTGTCCTTGCGTTTCTCTCCCAGACAAACCGCTAGATATTCCCTTTTGATGTTGCTGATGCGGCGGAATTTTCCTGCCATGGATGCCGAGGGCGACCAAATCTTTTCCGAGGACAAGTGTCCGGTTGTGACCGACAAGTTTAAAATCAAACTCATCCGCCGCTACGAAGGTCGCCTTGTCAAGGCGGTCCGAAGCGTCCAAGACGCTCTTCGGAACCGGAACCGGGGAAAAGCACGATTGATGTCTTTACACCAAAATTACTTTCAGAACATGAAGGCAAAAGACATATCTTCGTTAATCAGATACACTCAGATGAATTACACGCACGAACAAAACTCCTTGGGGGTGAACTCTATTGAATTTGGTCGAATTCACGTGGAACAAGCCAGCAGTTCTACCCTGCTGAGTTGGAAAAAGAAGGGTCTGTGGTTCCACCACGAAAGCGAGACAGGAATTCGTACGTTTCGAAACATAACCAACATCATCAAACGAGCCCCCGTGTTTCCGGGCGAGTTTGTGTTGTGGCGAAACGAGACCGAGCTGGCGCTGGACGCCGTTCAGCCGGGACAAAAACTTCCCTTCCCTTCTATCATTGCCACTTCTCTTATGGTCCCCTCGGCTTTGGGGTTGGGAGAGAGCAGTGGATGTTTGCTGAAGATTCGCGTGCGTTTCGACGAAGTCCCCGCCATTTCAACGGATTACGTAAACAACCTTTGGATGTTACGGAACATGTTTCAAGTACTGTTGCATCCTTGTTTTTTGAGCGTGGAGAATTGCGAGACGGTACAACTCTCCCGACTCATGAACGCGGCAGAAAAGAGAATTTTACCAGCGTTTGTGACGGTTCAGCCTCCGACTTCCGTTCGAGTCGTGACGTGCCGAGCCCAACCCGGAAGGCTGGTGTTTGCCGCACGACGTGTCGTGCTTGTGCCGCGAGGACGAAAGACTTCCAGGGCTTTCCAAAAACAACAACAACAAAAACCGGCGCCAAATACAGAAAAAAAGAACGCTAGTTCCATCAAAATCGTAACAGAACCGGACGAAAATCTGCTTCTTACCGTGCGCTTGCCCGGCGGAAAGAAGATGGTGTCCACTCTTCCAATGCTGTTGCGCTCAAAATGCTTTCCGTATTTCGACGGTACTGGAAAACAAGTCTTGCCAATGAACACTGTCATCAAAATTCCCGATTCTTTCCGACTTCACCTTATTCATCGCTACGAAACCATTCTCATTCAACTCGTTCGGGAGTTGAAAACTGCCCTTAAGGTTCACAACCCGAATATTGTGAGGCTCACGGCATCACACAAAAAATACCTTGAAAACATGAAGACGAAGAACGTCATTCCGGTTGTAATATACATCATGGGAGCCTTTATGTTGGGTCAGTACCGGAACAACACCTTTAAGGTGGAACTCGAAGACTTCAACAAAGTACCGATAGAGGGCGTCAGGCATTCTACCCTGGCGAAGTGGGAGAAGAAAAAATTGTTCTTCTATAACTTCCACGAACGTGGCGTACAGGTGTTTCGGAAATTAGAGTCCGTCATAACTCGAGCGCCGACGATCCGGGGGGAGTTTGTATTGTGGCGAAAACAAGACTCAGCATATTTGAGTCACGTTAAGCCGGGACAGATCCTTCCCTGTCCCTCCTTCGTCTCCACTTCTCTGTTGTTGCCCTTTGCCATGAATTGGACACAAGAGGCGTGTTGTCTACTCAAAATTCACGTTCGTTTTGATGAGGTCCCAGGCTTGGCCGTGATGGACCACTTGTCCATGGTGAATCAATTCGAGAACCAATATGAAGTTGTGCTGCATCCTTGTTATTTGCGCGTAGAAGAGTGCAAATCCGTGACACCTTCCCAGTTGATCACCGCAACGGAAAAACGCGTTTTGCCTCTCATTTCACTAAAAGGTGTGTGTGAATTTCCACCCAAAATGAAAGTGATCACGTGTCGAGCTCAGCCCGGAAGACTGGTGTATGGTCAGAGAAGCATTGCACTTCGACCGTGTTGAGTTTTCACCCGTGTTATTTTCGAAAACTTCTGGCCAAGACCCTCTACTGAACCGACACCCGTTTGCCAAGAACGCAGACATTGTGGGCGCCGGTCACCTTTTCACGCATTTAGGTTCAAAGTAACACATTTAATTCCCAAAACCTATGATCCATAGAATTGTGTCGGCGTTTCAATGTTTCGACTTTAGCGTTCCCACTCCATACGCTGAAAAGCATGAGACAACAATTACCAGAAGAAAAAGCTGATTCAAGGGCCGCCCAGCGTGTTCGCCAAAGGAACGATATTTTTCCAACTTGGAGACGATCCAACCTTCTCAAAGTTTAGTTTGGTGTCGACGTGTTCGAATTGAAACTTTTTCTACATGGGGCTCGACAACATTTTCAAAAAGTTTTCCAAGGTCAACTCGATGACAAATTTTTTGACTTGAATTTTTTTTTTCCTTCAACTCAGCCTCAACTTGGTTCCAAAATTTTTTTTTTTTTTTTTGCTCATCACACGAAAGAAAAATAAAAAAAAAAAAATCTTCAACACTCAGAAGCGCCCAGGGCTTGGCGTAATTGCAACGCCGCTGAGGCGTTCGAGTCAAAGGTGTGGATTTGCACAGCTCGGCCTTTCGCACACCATCTGGGTTTCGCTTTCTCCAGGTGCAAAACGAGTTGGTTGACGTGAAACACCACACGATACTTGACAATGTGGCATTGGGGTTGTTCAGACCAGGCTCTGTCGTCTTTCCAGTTGAGGCGTAAGGAATCGATGGGGGGAAGAGGAGACCTCTTCACCTTATTCCACAAAGCTCCCAAACGCTCCTTGGTATCGTGTTCGGACCAAGCCAATACGCATTGTTCCTTGACTTGGTTTATGCCCTGGAACAAAAGTTCATTCCTCTTGGTATCCGCAGAATCAAAGCCGTTTGTCTTGTGCCTTATCAGGAGTGTCTGGGTATCCGGATCCACCTCTGGCAATGATCCGACGTGTGAATAGAATACCGCACGAAACTTGAAGCAAACCGTGTTGGCTTTGGTTTCGATGTTGTACATGTTCACGTGCCACGGGTTCTGTACTTGGCGCCAGTATTGAACGAGCTTGGGCCAGGTGTACGCCCCCAACACCTTGTAGGACACAGGCACAGGCAATCCAGAGAGTGTAAACAGGGTATTCATCCGCTCGCACAGGCGCAAGTCCCATACGCGGGTGGTTTGGCCGTCAAAGTAACACGTAGCTGTGGGTAACGTGTACGTACACAAGTGTCCGGGTGAAGGGTCGGTGTGAACGCAGACGCACAGGTGACAGGCCCATTCGGGTGAAGTGACCCATACCTTCCTTCCGCCGACCGCACGAAACAGCGCGCGTGGCGAGGCCCGATGAATTCCATCCAAAAAGGTTTTGAGTTTGTACGTGTCGCGACGCAAAACGTAAAACGTTACAACCGATTTGGTGGTGTTGGAGTTCTTTTTGGGGCGTGGAACTACAATGCTTTGCTCTGCCCGCAGCCTTTCCAACCACGGACCAACCCACACCATGTTAGGGTGTTGGTGTAAGAAGCGGGCCATCGGTATGTGGTTGAAGAGAGAGTTCAGAGACCGGGCTAAAGGGATTGAAGATGCAACTTCACGCGTGGTCGCAAGATAGCGTTTCTCCGCGGACCACAGCATGACGACCCGACACCAAGCAGCCCAGCAGATACGGTAAGGAACCGTCCACCGCTCCAAGGGTATGTTTAAACGAAATTTGCGCCGCAGAGCGAAAAACGATTCCGTGTCTCGAAACGTAAGGGGTTGACCGAAAAAGGTAGACCAAGATATGTTGGTCGGAAACGTGCGCGGAGCCTGGCCCTGGCACAATTTCGTGATCCGATACAGACCCCATTGCTGGGGGTTGCGTTGCGCCATCACAAGAACTGTTCGACACACTTTGGCCAGCTTTTTGTAGAGAGCGTGGTCCGGCCGGAGCAAATATTCGGCCAAAACGCACAAGTCGTACACGACCTTTGGCTTCCACGTAACGTCAAAGCCTTGATCGGAGAACATCATGTCAAAAAACTTGCGCCACACCCGGACCGGGACCATGAGGGTATCGGAAATTCTGACGCTGCAGCGGCCACTGTCGGCCGAACGTTGAAACAGGCTCTTGAGTGTTTTGCTTCCACTGAGGCTGAGCTCATCGAACGTAATTCGAGTGCAGTACAGCTCGCCAACGTAAACAGAACACCATAACTTGTCTTCTTGTAGACAAGAGGGAGGAGACAACTCTGGTAACTGCTCCGTCACCGATACCGGGCTGGGGGGAGTACAAGGGCTGGGTGCAGGAGACGCCAACGGCAACGACGAAACATCCATGTGGACGACTGAGGAGGAAGGCGGCCCAAAAAAAAAAACCTGTGCCGCTCTGAAAAGCTTTCTGCGACAAGAAATTTATTGAAACCAAAAAGTGTTACCCAACGCTCGTGGTACCCGGATTGAGGTCCATTAGAAAAGAGCGGAAAGGAATTGAATGATCCAGTTATGAACAACTTGCTTACGCTGCGTGGAATGTTGTCGGTGGTGACCGGTGTCGGCGTTGATCACGTGGTGCTGGAAAAGGATGACGACACCGCCATGTGGTTTCAAGCGGGACCCTCTCGTATGGTGAAGATGGACTATGCGTCTATGTCTGTGTCTGAATTTGTGCTAGACTCACGGAATGACGTGGTAGACTACGAGAGACACTATTTGCTTCAAGGAACAGTAGAAGAAGAAATCGCGCGTCGGTCAAGCGTACCCTATGTGGAGTCCGCGTGTATAGACAGCATTACGCATGATCGCGTATTGTTTCGAGTGACGCTTCCATTCGGCATGTTGGCTGGTGTGATTCTGTTCCGATTCACGTTAAGGTTTTCCAAGTGCTTTTCCTGGGAAGTGGCAGAAAAGATGTTGAACGCCACCGATAACCGTGTGCCCCAATCCGATCTTTATTCGTCCGCACGCACGCCCCGAAGCCGTTTGCGTTGTCTGTGGCAAAAGGCTCGGCACTCAGAAACGTAACGAAATATATTGGTTTTGATCTTTTTACCGTCTTGGTGATGCACTGCGTCAACACATGATGTGAACGGTGCGCCAAGTACGTTTTAAAACCGGTGTTGACGCTTTGCTTGACGTTTACGAGTTGCGCTCAGGCTTTTCGGACGGCGTTTCGCGTTTCCATGGATTGTTCTCAGAAAGCGTACAAGTTGTTAACACCGCGCATGACCGGCTCGCAAGCCGCCCGACTGAATAACTTGGAAGTTCAAAGAGAAAACGCTATTGACGGCAGAAAGCTGTTACAGATTTCGAGCATAGCAGGAAACGGTGTCTTAGTGGCCCGACGGGTCGTATTTTGTGGGTGAGTTTGACGAAAAGACTAAGACGCGTAAAGGAACGCTGTTTACCGCCGAGGGTCAAAAGAAGCGTCAAGGCACTTGGAAGAACGACGAATGGGTTGAGGGCTGGGAGCTCGTGACCGACCCTGAAACGCAAAGCTGGTGCAAGGTGTGCCCGGAAGGCTCCATGTTGGAAGCGCACCACCCGCGCATCGTACGACTGCTCGACCTCGTCGAAGCCTTGCCGCTTTCCAAAAACAAAGTATAAATTTGTCAGAAAGACCAAATTTTCACCATGTTGACTATGGCAACATTAAACGATTGCAGCATCTCTTTTATCCGTCAGCGACGTTAGAGACCGGTCTGGAAACCATCGGATTCGTGACCCTCACCTGCTCCTTGAAAGCCTCGCGATTGCCCTTGGGATGTATTACGGTGTCACATGCTCCTCCTCATGTTGTGCGACTCGTTGTTCTCAACTAGGGAGTGGTTTTACACCTTCGACGCTTAAGGAAAGTGCAGCGAGATTGACCCGTTTCAATTCCGTTTTCCAAGGTTCCGCCGGCGCAATACACGGAAACAAGAAAAACGTTCCAAGGGTCCACTCCCAATTTTAACTATTCCATTATATTTTGGGCGTTTTAGGAATATTGTGAGCTGGCACATACCACCAACACAAATTCAGGCCATGGACCCAAGAAAACGGCTACGCTTGGCAACGTGTTGGTGTCCTCTTTTGGAACTTCCTCGAGACGCGATAGGGGAAATTGCGTCTTGGCTATACGTGGGCGAAATTCTGAATTGGAGGAAGTGTTCCAAAACTCTCCACCGATTGACGGACGAATATGGATTTTGGAAAACGATTCATTTTGGGGGACGCCACCTTTACGTACCAGGGTTGCCGGAAATGATTTCCGCCAACACAACACACTTGGCACCGCGCTTTTCAACGAAACAAGATTGTATGAATTTCCTGACCAAGTTGCCTATATGTGTTGGTTTGATGATGCTGGACTTGTCACAGTGCGAACTTAGTCCTGTTGGCTGCTCAACTGTGGCCAGCGCCCTTCCCGGCTTTAAGAGCCTCACAACTCTCGACCTAAAACACACCGGAATCGGCGGTAATGGTTGTTCAGCATTGGCCGCCGCCCTGCCCAACACCCACGTTACTACTCTTAACCTCTCGGAGAACCAGATCGGCTTTGCTGGTTGTCCAGCATTGGCCGCCGCCCTGCCCAATACTCACATTACCACTCTCAACCTGGCAAA
>ERZ1740068.249-NODE-249-length-30806-cov-8.810413_pt1 | contig 30806 bp, 19 predicted proteins | sample MGYA00581735_ERZ1740068 | MGnify/ENA primary metagenome ERZ1740068 (study PRJEB43018, sample SAMN04849740) | marine metagenome | isolation source: floating plastic debris | place: Pacific Ocean | collected 2008-08-30 | study: EMG produced TPA metagenomics assembly...
CGGGTTTCTAAGGACTAATATCTGATTCATAATATCCCCCAGTAAGGTCGCGTTATTCAATTGACCTTACTCAACAAATGAAAAAACTACTACTAACATGTACCTGCCTACTCTTTTGGATTTCTTCTGTTGCACAGCCAGCCATTGACCAATTACTTGAGAAGATTGACCAACTCGCCTTTCATGATTTGAGTTCGATATCAGAGGTTCTAAGCGTAGAATTTCTACGTTTCAATAGCTACTTTCAGGAATACGATACCATGGAGATGATCGGGTGGAAACTATGGGGACGTGCGGATTCTGTCTTATTGCTGAATTTGGTAGGGCAGGAAAGGAAACTGGAGCGTACCGCTATTTTGAAAATTCAGGAGGTTCCTCAAGAAGTGTACTATCAGAGCTATTTTAACAGGCCGTATCCTTTGAAACGGAAAAACCCTCGAAATCGTGATGCTTATGAGGGACATCGGTTTATGCCACAGATATTGATTGCTTTATGGCTGCATTCACGCAATTCGGATCTGGCGAGGCACTTGATCAATGAGTTTCAAGAGCAGGACCCAGATTTACTGAATTCAATGTTGGTGCCTTATTTTGGCAATCTCTATTATAACGAAATGCTGCGGGCTTTCGCTTCCAGAAAACGTGCCACGGCATTGAAGTACGGCAGATACCTTGGGCAGTCTATGTTTTCTGATTTCGAGTATTTCGAACAAGCAAAACTTTTGACCCATCAGCTAGAGTGCAGACCGGAAGATTTTCGTTCATTCAGATTGCCTGAAAATGCTGAATGGGAGGTGATGAAGCAGGTGCAAACCCGATCCGAGCAAATCACTTATTTGCTGGATCGCATCAGGTTGCTCAACTGTTTTCAGCCGGGGCAGCCAGCAGACATCGATTTTAGAGACCCACAAACGTCTATTTCTTTCAGCGAGATTTCAAAGGATCATGAAGTGAGCAGTTACGATGCCATCTATGAGAAATATGGCGTCATCAACCCTTATGGTACGCTATTGAAGATGGACATTCAGATCAATGAGCTAAGGTTATTCCTGCCGTCTCTCAGAAGCAGGGAGTTCGTTACCTCTTTTAGCTACTGGCGGGACTTCAGTAGTGACCGACAACTCCATTCGGTTGCTGATATCGTATTAGACTTAATCTATCAAATTGCCGGCAAAAGGTTTGCTGATGTCGGCTTTTTACATTGGTCAGATGATCGGAAAGATCTGAAAATCAACAAAATTGAAGAGTGGATTGCAGCGAGTTCTGTGACTACCGTAGAGGCCAGACTTCAGGAAATTCTGTCAAACTCTGACAACTGGAAGGAGGTGGAAAAAGCCATCTATGAGGCCTGGGAGATGAAACTGGAAGACCTGTTTGACCTGCTCAATAACCGAATAGGTGATTTTCAGTCTGGTAGCTGGCCCTCCCCCGATGGTCAAATGATGTATGTGCTAATGAAAACTGGTAGGCGCTCAAATGTAGAGACTATGCGTCAGTATCTGCAACACCAAGATTATTGGGTGCGACTTTGGGCATCGCTGTTTATGATTCAACATGAACCTGATTCTTTTCAGGCGAGTCTGCAAGTGTTGGCTAGTGTCCTTGAGCAGGGTGATCAGGAGACCTATCGCTATGCGATTCCTACGATGCTCGAAATAGATGATCTTGCTTTGCTACAGTTGGCCGAGGGATTGCTGGATCGATATTCAGATGCTGACGCTTTCTTTTTATCGATGAATAGTAATACGCTGCGCAGCTTACTACTGGCTGGCAGCAAAAAAGCACACAAATTATTCCTAAATGGACTTCAGGATTTTGGAGCTGATCCCAGGATCACTTCAACGGCCCCGGATGGTAAGCCAATTGAGGTGCTGGTATGTGACCGGTTTGTGGACACGATCAACAACTGGCGTGTGGACGAGTATCAATATGAATATTCCTGGGGTGTATCAAAAAAAAAGGCATATGCCCAATCATTGTCGGTCTGGTTCAGTAGGCAATTTGAATTGATTGAGCAAGGCAAGGTTCATTTGATCAAGACAGATTTTTGATGAGCTTTTTTGTAATATTGACATATCTTTATAAACAAAATATCAATCAATAAAACTAAACATCCATCATGTACAAGTATCATCATAGCTGCCTGCTCGTTTGCCTGTTGTTGCTCTCATTTCCCGTTACTGCGCAGACGATCATCACAGGATCGGTCACTGACACATCTACCGAAAAACCCATTCCCTATGCGACGATTTTTTTCAAGAATAACGTTGAAGGCACTGCCTCCAATGAAAAGGGTGTCTTTTCGCTTACGGTTACTTCTCTGATGTATTCCCATACGAGTCAACTGCAGTCTTTTCATAAGAGGTTCCTATCTCGATCACATTACCCCGATCGGTCAGGTAGCGCAGAGTGCTTTCCGATATAGGGACAACTTTGGTGAAGGGCAGCTTCTGCTGTTCAAGACCGACATGAACATGGGACATTGGATTGCATTTAACTAGGGCCTACTGAAAAACACTTGATGACTAATAGATCTGCCATTATGATGGCGCATAGCATGTTTTTGAGTTGTAAACTTTTCAGTTAGTGCAAGGTTTTTCGATCAAATGAGTCAGAAATCGTGCATCACAAAAATATTGTTACAATATTTTTGCCGCTGGCCTCTGTCACAGCATCTACTTCCCGGCCTCAGATCAAGGTATGAAAATACATTTTCTCTTCGTTCGATCGTATCTACTGCAACAGAGACTTTTTCAGTAGGCCCTAACTACAAACGCCTGGTGGAGGAGTACACCTCATGAAATATTGCTTATCACGGTAGGTCCTACATCCAATCAACCAGTCATCAAAAAAAAGCATGTGCCAATGGCTTAGGCAGCGAATCTGTCTATATTACAATTGCAACGTTGTTGCATATAACAACAATGTCCAGAATACAGTTATTACTGAAAAAGTTGATTATAATTGCAGGTTTCCATCGTAATGGAAATATAAAATCCATGCATTGAAGCTCTAAGAAGTCAGATGATACGAATTGTAATCCTTTTATCTCTTTTATGGAATGTGATCCCCGAGAGGGAAAGTCATGAGTTCCATTTGAGTATTACTGAGATAGAATATGTAGCGGAAAAGCAGGAAATACAGATCATTTCGAGGGTATTCATCGAAGACTTAGAGGCCATGCTTCACAAAAGGGTCAATGAAAACATCATTCTGGACAATGGCGTGGATGAAACCGCAATTGACGAATACCTTGAGCGCTATCTCAAAGACAAGCTGACCATTAGTGTAGATGGTCAGGAACTGGAGATCGATTTCCTGGGAAAAAAATATGAATCGGAATCAGTACATCTATATGCACTCATCTCCAATGTTGATCGCTTCGACGAGATGAATGTCACCAATGAGGTACTGTTTGACGCCTTCAAGGAACAACAAAATATTATCAAATTAAAGACGGCATCAGTAGCAAAGAGTTATGTGTTAATTCCGTCCAAAAGCTCTTACCTGTTTAACTTAAACTGAATCTGCTAACCTGATCGCCCCTTTAATCAATCCATATAAAACAGAACACAACAAAAGATATTTTACTTACCTCATAATGAAACAACGTCATATTTTATTGCTAGTCTTGTTATTCTGTCCTTTGCTATTAGCGGCTCAGGTACAGAATGAACCGGAGAAAAAGAAAGGACACTACAACATCAATAAGTTCAGGCAGCTTTATGATGAATTTGCCACACCCAATATGTTCAGAACAGGCTCTGGTGCACCAGGACCCGCATATTACCAGCAGCAGGCAGATTACAAGATGGACATAGAACTGGATGACGTCAATGCCCGGTTATCAGGGTTTGAGACCGTTACCTATCACAACAACTCGCCGGATGAGTTGAAATTTTTGTGGGTGCAACTGGATCAGAACATGCGGGCAAAGGATAGTCCGTCTCCGCTCATAGACAGAGACAATGCAAGATCCATCCAGATGGCTGGGCGTTTTGTTCAAAACTATGCAGAAGAGGCTTTTGATGGAGGATTCAATATTGAGTCTGTAACCGATACTGATGGCAAGCCACTCACCTACATGATCAACCAGACCATGATGCGGATTGAGCTGCCTGCACCTATGCAAAAAGGAGACAAGTTTTCGTTCCAGATCAAATGGTGGTACAACATCAACGATCATACGAAGGATGATGGCCGATCAGGATATGAGTATTTTGAGGAGTCTGACAACAGAATCTATGTCATGGCGCAATTCTATCCGCGTATGGCAGTTTACAGCGATGTAGAGGGGTGGCAGAACTCGCAGTTTTGGGGCAGAGATGAATTTGCACTTCCTTTCGGGAATTTTGAAGTAAACATTACCGTGCCTGCAGACCATATATTGGATGGTACAGGTAGGTTGACTAACCGCAAAGAGGTCTACTCCAAAGCAATGCTTGATCGGTACAAAGCGGCACAAAAGAGTTTTGACAAGCCGGTTATAATCGTTACGCAGGCGGAAGCGGAAAAAGCGGCTTTGACGAAGAGTACAGATACCAAAACATGGAAGCTCTACGCCGAAAATGTAAGAGATTTTGGCTGGGCTACTTCCAGAATGTTGATTCAGGACATGATGGCGGTGAAAATAGGAGATCAAAATGTAATGGCAGTATCCATGTATCCGCCGGCAGCCAATCCGCTTTGGGAAGACTGGTCTACACGCACAGTGGCCAGCACTTTGAAAACGTACTCCAGAATGACTTTTGATTATCCGTACCATAAGGCCATCTCAGTGAGTGCTCCTATGGGCATGGAATATCCGATGATATGCTACAACTATGGCAGACCCAGACCAGACGGTACCATTCCCGATCGTACAAAGTATGGTATGATCGGCGTGATCATCCATGAAGTGGGACACAACTTCTTCCCGATGATCGTGAACAGTGATGAGCGCCAGTGGACCTGGATGGATGAAGGGCTCAATACCTTTTTGCAGTACCTGGGCGAACAGGACTTTGGCGAGACCTATCCTGAAGCTTTATCACCGCAGCACAAAGCCTTTCCTTCGCGCAGAGGTCCGGCCAAGAACATTGTCCGTTACATGAGTGGTAACCAGGATTTCATTGCGCCAATTATGAGTAAAGGTCTCAATACTTATCAGTTTGGAAGCAACGCCTATGGCAAGCCTGCCACCGGTTTGAATATTTTGCGTGAGACCATCATGGGACGCGAACTATTTGATTATGCTTTTAAGGAGTATGCCAACAGGTGGATGTTCAAGCACCCTACGCCAGAGGACTTTTTCAGGACCATGGAAGATGCCTCAGCAATGGACCTGGACTGGTTTTGGAGAGGATGGTTCTACTCCACTGACTGGACTGATATTGGTGTCAAAGAGGTGAAGAAATATTTTGTGGTAGATGCTCCCAAAGAGGTGGTAGCTGAACGCGCCAAACGTTTTGGAATGAAACCAAAGGATTTTCCACCAATCGTCTACTTAGTAGATGAGCAAAGCGATGAATACAACGCAAAGATGCAAGACAAAACGGCGCTTCAAAACGCACCTACGCTCAAAGAGTATTTAATGGATAATTTTACCGAAGAGGAGCGCGCCAAAATCAACGTACCCAAGTACATCTACAAGATTACTTTCAACAAGCCCGGAGGCCTGGTCATGCCGATCATCGCTGAGTATACGTATGACGATGGCACGACGGAGCGCATCCATTATCCTGCTGAGATCTGGCGTTTCAACGATCAGCAAGTGAGCAAGACCATCGCTTCTGACAAGAAGATTGTCTCCATTCAAATTGATCCTGACCTGGAGACCGCAGACATCGATACTTCCAACAACTCCTGGCCAGCAGGTAAAGTGGAGGCAAGTGAATTTGATCAGTTCCAGCGAAAGAAATAGTCCGGGGCTTGCCCCGGACTTGATCCGGGGTCAGCCTGCTACGGGCACCAGGTCTTCCTCTGCAGCAGCTGATTGCTTAATGCGTGAATTGTAAGCTGCCTGCATGTAGTAAATCTTACTAGTCTCTTTATCGGTCCAGGTAAGGGTTAGCGTTTTGCCGTCAGAACACATCGCAAGTGGACTATCGGTGTTGAGCGAAATGTCTGCCAGCTCCTGCTCCCGGGTCCATCCTGCCTGATCCAGCGTGCCGTAACCATTGGTTTGCTGTTGGGCAGCAGCATAGATGCCCGTCAGTCCAAAGACCGAGGTGTAAGCATTGGGTGTGTCAGGGTAGGGACCCCGATGTACCAGGTGCATTTCACCGTCTGCAGTGGCCATCGCCAGGTTGCCCAGTTGCTCATATTCATGGGCCAGTGCCGCCATTTTCATGGAGAAATGCCCCACGGAAAAGTCAGACATTGACCACTGGTGGAGGGTGGTATTGTTTTCTGGTGCAGGATTGTCCTGAAAGTCCACCGCATCAAATGCATTGAAAGGAGCAGTGTTGAAGGAGGTAATGCGCATCTTACGCGTGTTGCGCTCTTTGTAAACCAGCAGCAAGGCACCACCTAGCTGACTCAGCGTCATGGCGCCATCAGTCAATTGATTGACAGGTGCTACCTTACCGGAAAAGCCTACGCCGTCGCCTTGCATGGACTGAATGAACCCATCCTGGTCCACCCAGCAAAGCATGAGTTGATCGGTAGCAGTGGCAATGTCGTGATAAGCGGTCATGGCAATACTTCCTGCAGTCTGTTGACCGATGGAGGTGGTAGCAGACCATGACTTGCTGGCGGCATCATAAGTAGTGGCCATTAGTTCGTTGTTGACGCCTACATTGACCAGTACGGTTTTGCCATTGATGGACGCCATGGCAACAGGACCTTGTGTCATATGATCCAGCTTCTCGGGAGTGCTCCAGCCAGACTTCCCCATGATGGAGGAGTACAGTTGGTTGCTGCTATTGGAAAATACCATATGCGATCCTTCTGTGCCGTGGCTGATGGCCAGGGCAGTACCTGCTTCAAAGCCAGTGTCAACAGGTTGGCCCCAGGCGAAAGACTCGTCCCACAGAAAACGGAACCAGTTGGCGCCTTCGTCATTCTTTTTCAGCGATCCCAATCCAAAGTTCTCTTCTACCGTGCGGATCAGGTTGTAGTGGTTATAAGGCGTGCCAATGACCGTTCCGGGCGCTATCATGTCGCCTAGTAATACGGTATAAATCTGGTTGGGGCCATCGTAGTTGGTGTCATATCCCTGGGCATCATAGTCGGCTTCGTCAAAAGTGATGACCAGTAAAGTGCCTTCCGGGACATTGGACTTCTGCCACGCTCTTTTCGGATTGGTGAGCAACAGGTCCACGTCCAGGTTGAGACCAATGTTTTTTAGTCCGGTCTTGGTGCCGCCCTGTATGTCTGAAGTAGCGATGTTACCCAGGAAAACGTGCTCCAGCCAGGCGGAAAGCTGTGGAACCAGCTGCGTACGCGGGTTGGTATCGATGTGGGTGTTGTACAAATAGTGCCCGTCGTTCCAGATGTCTGGGGTAAACCAGCTGTATTCTGGTAAACTGTCATTGGCCATGTCCTGCCAGAACACTTCATCTCCTACAATCTTCTCCCACCGCTTTTGGTCCTTCTGTACATTGTGGAAAGAGGCAAAGGCATTGTGCTTTCTATAGTACCTCGATAATTCCCTGGCACCTTCGGGCGGATACTGTGTCAGCGGCTGCGCCAATGCCGGATAGCTGGGGTCTTGCCAGGCGGGGTTCCAGGGATCGCCGGGGTAGGCCTCCATGTAGGCTTTCCAGCTTACCTTCCGGGCCTCCAGCAGATCTACTAAAGTTTCCTGCATCAGCGGTGCTGCTGGGGGAGTATCATTGGTGACACCACAAACTTCGCCAGCAAACGAGGCCAGGTAGTTGGTCTGTGAAGGGTGAAAGGCACCAAAGTAATTGGTCATGTCTGCTCCTGCTGCTGCCAGCTTTTTCAGAAATGGGTTTTGAATCACATAACTCCTGTATTGATTCTCAAACATGACTGTAATGATTCGTTTGAAAGGTTTGCTCATTGTTGTTTTTTATAATTTAGAATTTTTTAAAAGGAGGTTGTGCGGACACAACCTGTAGCGGCACAACGGTTATTCATCGCTAGGGTATCGTCACTTTCAGTTCTTCCACCAACTCTTCTACCAGCCAGCCGTATTGCTGCCGATCTGCCAGCGGTACGTACTCAAATGGAGGGCCGGCCATCTTGCCTTTGTGGTCGGCGGGGCAGTTGAGCAGTTCAGCTGCCACATATTTCATCTGATACATCATGCCCACAGCCTTGACCAGCAGATTGCATTCACCATTGAAAGCACGATGCAGTAGTCTCAAAAAGTGAGAATAGAGTTGGTTAAACTCTTCGGCTTTTGCCCGTGCGGCTGATCCTTCGGGGAAGTTGGCCGCTTTTGGGTTGTTGACCATGTCTACCACCACATCCCACTGCACCGTTACTTTGTCGCCCGATGGCGGGTCGTCAGGGTGGTCGCCTTTGGCATATTGCTGCTCCAGGTAAATCTCATTGAATCGATAAAAATGCGCTACCTCCTGGTCTTGGTCAAAGTAGGTTTCATCGCCATCATAGATGGTGCCGGAAGCTCCTTCGCCCTGATCTACAATGACATCTATTGCCAACAAAGCGGTATCAAGGTTGTGTACTTCAATGATTTCGCCCCCGCCGCCATAGTATTCTTTGGGCGATATCTGTAGTTCCTGCTTGCCGCTGAAGACTGCTGCTTCGCCATAATCGTCCACCATTTGTATCAACTGGTCTTTGATGACCTGGTAAAACTCTCCGATGGTCTTCTCGTCCAGCTTGATGGGTTCCATCAGGTTTTTCATGTGTTCCCCCATGACGTGCAGCCGTTGCTCAGAAGGCTTTTCTATCTCCAGGAAGGTTTCGATGGCAGGCCGGGAGAATTTGATGATGCCTACTTCAAACTTGCGGTCTGCAAATTCCATGGTGGTAGGGTACTCCGGAATGAATTTGGGATTGTCAATGCTGGGTTGGCCGCCCACGGCATTGAGGATATTGCAGGCCAGGGTCATGTGTAGCATCTCTTCCATAAATACACTCCTGGTCACGTCCCAGGCAAATGTATTGGTATCCTGATCAATGGTGAAGTAAGCCGCCAGATAGGGCGGGATGGTGGAGTGTTCCAACTCAATTGCTGTCTGCAGGTTGGTAAAAAGTGGTGTTTTATCAATCTTTGACATCGCGCTTTATTTTAAATCTTTTAGGTCATTATCAATGTTTTCTGCGGCCCAGAAAGACAAGGCTGCAATGGTGAGTGTGGGATTGGAAGTTCCCATGGAGGGCATATTACCACAGCCTACCAGAAACAGATTCTCATGCTCATGGCATCTCTGGTCTTTGTCTACCACAGAGTTTTCCGCATCAGTACCCATGATGTGCGTGCCGGCCAGGTGGCCTGCTCCCTGCCACCACAGTGACTCGCCTTTGTACTCTATGTAGCCACCACGGGACGGATCATACGCTGTTTTACTTTCACCGCCAATGGTTTCAAAGAGCTGTTTGGAGAATTCTTTCGCCGCCAGCATCCCTTCCTTCTCGTGATCGGTGATGTTGTAATTGATGATGGGGCGGTAGTTCCCCAACTCATCGGTGTATCGCTCGTCTATGGTGACGCAATTGCGATCGGTGGCCTGCTGCTCAATGAGGAAGCCCATGCGAAACTCTTTTTGCACCTGATCCAGCAGTGCGTTTCTGAGTCCTTTGCCAAACTTGCCTGCTGCCAGTGCATCATTGAGTTCGGTAACGGGTGATCCTTTTGGCCAGTTCCAGCCCCAGTTGCCGATCTCAATTCTGAAGGCAGAACGGTCCTGACGGAAAGTGCCGTCGCGGAGGCTGGGAATGCCTGAGGTAGATCCCGGTCCCCGAAATGCGCCTATCCTTTCCGGAGCCAGTCCCCAGGTGAGTAGCACCGGGTGGTCCATCAGGTTTTGACCGATGTTTTTGTTCTTAAATCCCGATGCCAGCATCAGTTTCGCGTTTTCTACAGCATGGGTGGCCAGGACATAGCGCTTTGCGGTGACTACTTTTTCTTCATAGCCGATTTTCCTGCCAGCCTTCAATCCTTCAAAATCTTTGTAGGCCTTGTACTTGATGCCTGTGATTTTCCCGGTCTTATCGTCATAAAGGATTTCTGATGCCACGCTTTGTTCCTGCAACACTACACCCTTTTTGATGGCTTTGTAGAGTGTTTTTAAAGCATTGTACTTTGCCTGTACCGGGCAAATAGGTACGCAGGCGGAATTCCCTTCGCAGCGGGTACCCAAATCTGGGTTTCCTACAGCGCCCACAGGCTGATAGCCTTCGCCGTTGTTATATTGGGGATTGGGGTTACTGTTTCTTCCCTGCGGAGTACTCACCACGTCATAGTCAAAGCTTTCTCCTTCGTACTCAAAAACGCCGTCTTTGGTCCATTCGGTCAGTTTCTGGTCCAGGTAACTCTGGGGGATTTTAGTCATGGGGTATACATACCCTTCTTCAAAGGTAATGCCCAGAAATGCCTGTTCTTCCACATCTGCCGATACCCCAATTTCCCGCTCGGCCATTTGATAATAGGGCATGAGGTCATAGTAGTTGATGGGCCAGTTTTTTCCGGTCCCAAAGAGGTCTTTTTCTCTGAAGTCACTGGGCAGCATTCTCAGGCAGGTACCCAGCCAGTGCAGGGTAGTGCCTCCGTTGGCTCTGGTATAGGAACTTTGGAAGGGGGCAGGGCCATATTGCTTGAAATAGCCATCAGGGTCAAATTGCTGGATCCCGTCTTCTATATTGCCTACGTCAGTTACCAGCGGCTGTGGTGCGGCGGGGTTCTGAGGATAGGGCGAGTTGGGTATTTTGATGGTGTTGGTATAATAGTGGTGCAGGTATTCGCGGTAGCTTTCAAAACTGAAGTTCTTCTGCCTGCCTGCTTCCAGAATCAGCACTTTGTGTCCTTTTTCTGCCAGTTCGTTGGCAACGATGGCACCGGTGATACCAGCTCCTACAATCACTACGTCATAGTCGTGTTTTTTGCTCATGCTCTCAAAGGGTTAGGAATTTGAAGAAAAAGTGAGTGGAGGGTAGCTCCAGGTACCATAACCTGGTTGTTTGCCACCCATGGGATGCGCGGCGATGGCTTTCCAGACAAGCCCCTCCAGGTAAGAATGTGAGGAGATGATGTAACTGCTGCCATCCGTAGCATTCCATTGGCCGGTGTACCATAGTTGGATCACCTGAGAAATGGCCGTTTTGAACGTAGGGCCACTCACCATTTCCTGAGCCTGCCGCTCTTCTTGGGCAGTTATTTGCTCCGGATTGCTGATTTTAATCCGCTCAAATGTGGCAAGCAGGGACGAGGTCTCTTCTGCGCCTAGTTCTTTCAGTACCGTTTCATAGTAGGTTGCTATGAGTCCGGTGCCGGTGAGGTCTGCATTTGAGAAACCCGTGAGCACGACACTGATTTGTGTAAAAGCGTGCAGTGTTTCTTTCTTCATTGCGTAAAAATTTACGGATGTCTGACTGTTGGTCCATACATCTTCATCTTGCTGGTTGTTCATCAGCTTTCGAGGCAGGTTTGTCTCAATCATGTGATAGCCTTGACATCATTGAGACCGGTCAATCGAAAGTGGTGCGCAATCAGTTAAAAATTACAGTTATTAAAATAGTCAGAAATACAGACAGATGGTGTCCTGGATAGGATGATTAGCAACGTTGTCCTTGCTTTTGTCCGTACGTGGAGCCATTTGCCACGGTAAAACAGCAAAGGGCACCTGTTTCCAGAGGCCCTTGATGCAATTTTTCTTTAATGTTTTAGAGTTGCCTTAAGGTCTGGAAATATAAATTCCTACCGGTTCAAAGGACTATCTGGAGATCTATTCGGCGGCTGTTTTTACATATTCAGAAGGCGTACAATTAAATTGTTTCTTAAATGAGCGATTGAAAAACGAGATGTCATTGAAGCCCACAGCCGTGGCGATCTCATCTACTCTCCCAAAATGGTCTTCCAACAGGTTGGCCGCCCGCTTTAGCCGGATGGTTCTGATGAATTCTGTGGTGGATTGTCCGGTCAGTGCTTTCAGCTTTCTGTGTAGTGTCGTTTTACTCATGCCTATTTCGTTGCAGAAGAGTGTAACATCCAGTTCGCTGTTGCCCATGTGATTTTCCACTATGCAAAGCGCATTTTCAATGAACTTTTCATCCATCGATGTCACAGTAATTTTCGATGGTTCTACGCTGAGATGGGGCTGAGCCATGTGCGATTGGAACCGCTCCCTGGTTCTGGTAATAGTTTCCAGGGTGTTTCGGACGCGTAGCAGCAGCTCGTTGGCATCAAAGGGTTTGGTGAGGTAGTCATTGATACCAGATTCCAATGCACTGAGTTTGGTCTCCATGGAAGCCTTTGCCGTAAGCATGATCACTGGTATATGACAGGTCTCTTTTGAGTTCCTCAGTCTTTTGAGCATTTCAAAGCCGTCCATCTCCGGCATCATGATGTCTGAAATGATCAGGTCTGGCATGTTGGCCCTGGCAATGGTGAGTCCTTCCATGCCATGCTGTGCCTCAGCAACATGGAACTCCGAGGATAACTCCGCTACAATGAACGCCCGCAGATCCGGGTGATCTTCCACCACCAGTATGTTCATCCCGTCATCTTTTGGTGCGGCCGGATCCGATGGAGATACTATGGTATTACCTGTGGTAAATTGTGTAATGGTTTCGTTGGATGGATTGGCGTATTTCCTGGGAACAGTGATGCTAAAAGTGGTGCCATAGTTAGGCATACTCTTCACTGTGATCTTGCCCAGGTGTCTTTCCACCAGTTCTTTGACCAGGTACAGGCCAATACCGGTCCCTGTCAGGTCATCTGTGATTCCCGCATCCTGATGAAAATAGCGGTCGAAAATCCGGGGTATTTGTTCTTTTGAAATACCCACACCGGTATCTTCTACCACCAGGTCTATGGTGTCCGGCGCCATCTCTACGGACAGTTTTACCTGCCCTCCGCGTGGGGTAAATTTGACTGCATTGCTCAATAAATTGATCAGGATGGTTTCGATGATCTCAGGATCGAAGTCTGTTATATAATTACAGTGCGAGTCATAGGCAAACACGAATATGATCCCTTTTTGGGATGAAAGCACTTCGAATGACTCCGCCAGCGATTTTGAAAACATAGCGATGTCCCCTTGTCTTGGCTTGAAAGGAATCTGACCATATTCCTTTTTTGAGTGCTCCAGCAGTTCGTTGATCAACTTGAGTAGTCTCTTTGAGTTTTGCAGGATCAGGTCGCTATACCTGCCAAGGGTAGGATCTCCAATTTGTGTTTTAATTTTTTCAGCCGGCCCCTTGATGAGTGTAAGCGGGGTACGAAACTCATGTGAGATATTGGTGTAGAAGTCCGTCCTTAAGTCACTTATTTCTTTCAATTTGCGTGCCTGCAGATAGATTTCGCGTTTTTGTACCTCCAGGTCTATCGTTCGGTCAAAAACTCTCATCGCCAGTTTTGTTTTTTCACTTTCCAATCGCTTGGTCCTGATTTTGATGATGAGCCAAACAGCCAGTACCAATACCAGGACGTAGGCAATCAGCGCAATTGGAGACATCCAAATGGGGCGTAGCACACTGAAATCTACCTGCTGAACCGCCGACCAGTCGCTATTGATTTTTCTGGTTCTAAACCGAACGCTGTACTCGCCAAATTGTAGGTTTTGATAGAAAACAGTAGGCTCTGTTACGGCTGCCCATTGATTGTCATTGAATTGTACCTGATAACTTAAGTCATCATTGTGGTCGAAGGTGATGGCATCAAAAGCGATGGCGATCTCTCCGTTGGCATCTAGCATAATTTCCTGTCCCAGGGGTACTTTTTTTTGATTGACAGTGATCGCCTCAATCTCCGGTTTTGGTGGAGGACTAAATGTATGAATGTCATCAATGGCTACTTTGTTGAGTCCGTCTCCTGTTCCTATCCACATGTGACGCATTTTATCTTCCAGCAGGCATTTTATAGTAGACGAGGAGAGCCCCAGGGATTTGTTGAAGGAGTAGAATCTTCCTTCCGTGAAGATGGAAAGACCATTTGGCGTACCTACCCACAATTGTCCTTCGCTGTCTTGATATAGTGTGGTGATGATATTGGAAATCAGACCATCGGAGGTGGAGAAATAAGTGGCAGTGTCTTCATGGATTTGAATCAGACCTCTCTTGGTGCCCAACCACAATACTCCATCTTTCACAGAGGTACAAGTGATGGCAGTCTCTCGCAAAGCTGTTGCCCATGGGATGTTGGTAAGTGGCTGTAATAGTTCATCTTTGATGACGAACAGGCCTCTGTTGGTAGCTGCATGAACCGTTCCTTTATACATGAAGTAGTCACTGATATCCACGAGCCTTTCAGTGATGTTGTACATCTGCCTCATGCTGTCCAGTGGGTTCCCAAAGGTTCGGACTACGCTGTGGATATCATCGTAAATCTTGTCTCCGAATGCTTTGATGGTATTGCCAAGATGAAGGCCGCTCTTCGCCTGGGTGATCTTCTGGTCGTCAATTGTATATAGATGCACTGCTTTGGTTGATTCATTTTCTCCAACAAACATCATGGTATCACGGTAGTTGATGATTTTTCCGATCATCAATTGATCTTCTACAGGCAGATGCTGTATGGTTCCATCTTCGTCTATTTTGAGTAAGTTGGCAGGGTGACTTGCGTAAATGGCGCCCGCTGCATCCAGGTTCAATGAGTTGATGGCCAGGTCAGATGTCTGTGGGATTTTTTGAAAAGATCGATTGGCCAGGCGGATGACCCCGTTGACATGGGTGGCTATCCATAAGCTTTTTTCAAAATCCACGGCGATATCCGTTGGAATGATTTCCTTACCGAGGATAGTGGTCAGATCTGTGATTCGTCCGTTGTCAAGGTCGAGCCGGTAGAGGCCATAGGAGTCTATCCCTTCTTTGCCTGTGATGAAAAGGAGCTCATTTTCAGAATATCTGAGCGTACGAATGATTTTTGTTTTCGTATGGTTGGGATATACTCTTACAAGGCCAAAGGGGAATACTTCTTTGATGGTGTTTTTAGAGGTAATCCACAGATGGTGGTTTTGATCATACTCCATGTGTGAGATGGTATCACCATCTGTGACGCGTTCCAGATAGGGTTGGAGAATCCCTGGTTCCTCCTCTATCCACAAGCCAGGTAAGAAGCCATAAACAATCGGTTTTTTTTCCTCGTCAATGAAAACATGGAGGTCTTTGACATCAGTAGTACCATAGGTGAAAACAAGCTTTTGGGGGTCACTTCTATGCTGTTGGAGTTTAAACTTGCTATGATGCAGCATTTTAACCCATAATCCGTGTTTTTTGGCAAAAAGACTATAGTAATACTTGTTGTCACTGATGATCAGCATACTGTCTTCTTTTTGTAGATAGCTGATGTAGGTGAACTGGTCCGGCGCGATGGGGGAGAAGACGCTGTCTCCCTGAAGATAGTTGACGCCACCCTTCCAGGAACCCACCCATATTTCATTGTTGGGCTCCACGTCTATTGAAATAGGAAAGTTGCTTTGTAGGCCCTCTTCAGTACGATAGACCTCAAAGCGGCTGCCGTTGAATTTTGCCAGTCCGTCGTCTGTCGCCACTATGATATGGCCCAGCGAGTCCGTTGTAATCGAAAAACAGGTGTTGTCAGGTAGTCCGTTTTCTGTGGTATATACATTTTTGTCAATTGTTTGAGCAGCTATGGGAAGTACAGAAGAAAGCAGACAGGCAATGAAAAATAGTGTGTTACGATGCATTTTGTTTAAAAATTGGCAGTGTGTTTCTCAGTTGTTTATAAGACAGATAATGAATCAGGTAAAGTGCAAACAGTCATGAAAGCTACCCTATTGGTAATGCCAATAGGCTCAAAACTGTTGCCACACCTATATTTTAATTATTGATCTCATTTGTTTAAGCGTTGTTACTCATAGGAACGTTTATTTTCCAATATTTTTATAAATCATCTTCAATAAATTATAGTTCTATTAAACGATGAACTGGTCAATTCACCTACTCTCAGGTGATTTTTTTTAACTGTAATCGTGGAATGATTGAAAAAGAATGCATAACTTCAATAGGTGCATTGGACACTATTCTTGGTCATTTGTAAAAGAGCGCATTTTTTGAGACCTGATTGGTCTACTCCTTTTTTAGATTTTTTGTAGGCCTGAATTGATTCAATCAATTCAGGGTGAATTATAGGATGATTAATATCAATAGCATAAAAACAATTTGAAATCGGACGGGCTACCATTTCCTGGTAGTAAAACTGCTCCGACTGTTTGCCTTGAAAATAGCTTGAAGTTCATTTTACCATTTAACTCAATGATACGATTAAATTTTGCCATTGCTTTCAGGAACATTAAAAAGAGCACGTTTTTCACGATAGTCAATATCCTTGGCCTGGGAATAGGGTTAGCATCCTGCCTGGTCATTTTTGAATTTCTGCAAGACCAGTGGAGTTATGACAAGTTTCACCCAGATTACCAAAACATTTACCGTGTGCATCATACGGCCACCGGGGGCGATGCAAAGGAAGAGAGCGCTACCACCTTTTCGCTGGTAGCCTATGAATTGAATAATAGCTATCCTTTTACAGCACAAACCTGCAGGGTACATAGGGTCAAGTCAAATGTGGTTGTCCAGTATGAGAACCGGAACTTTAAAGAGGAAAATATCATGGGAGCCGACTCCAGCTTTTTTGATTTGTTCAACTTTGATTTTGTCTATGGCTCGCCAGCAACAGCCTTAAAGTCAAGAGGGTCTATCGTCATCACCAGGGGCATGGCTGAGAAATACTTTGGCGATGAAGACCCCATTGGGAAGGAAATTATCATGGATGGGGGGTACGGTTTTTGGGGCGCTGAAGGGTATGTCAATCGCCTCACGTTTACCGTAGGGGGTGTCATAGAGTTGCCCGAAAACACGCATTTTGACTTTGATATCCTCGTCTCGCTCAACTTGTATGAGAACCTCGAGAGAGAGCTAAAGAACTGGGGCGATAGCTTCTACACTTACTTCAAGGTAAAAGAAGGCACTGATCCTGCCAGGGTGGCCGGTGCATTGGATGAAATCATCGAGAAGCACATGGCCGATGAGGAAGTTGAGCTCAGCGTCATCAATGCTCAGAAAATTTACCTGACGTCCAATCTGGTCGATGAAATAAAGCGAAATGGAAGTGCCCAACTCAACTGGCTGCTGGCTATTGTTGCTTTCATTATTCTGGTAGTTGCCGGTACTAATTATGTCAACTTCTCCACTGCCAAAGCGGTGCAACTTCAAAAAGAAGTTGGTATCCGTAAGATCTTTTTTGCCAACAGAAGGCATTTGTTACAGCAACTCCTCATTGAGGCGTTTGTGTTGAACCTGCTGGCAATATTCTTTGCTTTTGTCCTGGTTTCTTCGGGTAATACGTTGCTGAGGGAATTCATAGGATTTGATTTCGTAGAAGAACTTCAAAGTGGCTGGTTCTGGCTGACGGTGGTAGGTGTCTTAATGATGAGTACCCTTATCTCGGGGTTGTATCCTGCTATTTTATTTTCCAGGGCCGAGCCCGGACATGTCATTTCCAGTATGGGGAATGGAGGGATTTCCCAGGGAGGCGTCAGGAAGTCTCTGGTGATCCTGCAATTCACCATTTCCTCCTTAGTGATTGGATTCACAGTGATACTCTATCAGCAATTGCGGTACATGGAGCAAAAAGAGCTGGGTATCGACATTAGCAATACCCTGGTCATTAGTGGGCCTTCCGTAGATCGCGGAAATGACTCAACCTACTATGCCAAATTGCAGAATTTCAAGCTGGAAGTGACAAGCCAACCGGAATTTAAGAGTGTAGTGCTTGCCAACTTCATTCCCGGTAAAGAAATACGGAGCTATTCCAGTGGATACATCCGAAGGGTTTCAAATCCTGATGATCCTGCGAATTCCTACTACCTTACCCAGGTAGGTTACGAATTCATGCAAGCTTTTAATTTCAAGTTACTCGCCGGTAGATTCTTTGATCAAAGTTACACCACCGACCGGCAATCAGTGGTGATCAATCGCGAAGCAGTCAAAAAACTGGGCTTTCAATCGCCTGAGAGCGCCATTGGTCAGAAGATCTTCGTCCGATTGACTACAACCCCTACCATCATTGGCGTAGTGGATGATTTTCATCAACACTCACTCAAAAGAAACTACCCGCCCATTATATTCGAAGTGAGAAAAAGACCGAAACTCTTCTGTTATGTGAAGTATGAAGGGACCAAAGAACTGTCCGGCATGAATGAGCTAAGCGCCATTTGGTCAGATATTTTTCCCGGGAATCCTTTTAATGCGTTTTTCCTGGATGATTTTTATGCCAGGCAGTATGGCCAGGACCTCAAGTTTACCCGCATTTTTGGCCTCTTTACCTTCCTTGCGATACTCATTGCATCGCTGGGGATCATAGGGTTGACCTACTTTACTGCTACTAAGCTGGTGAAAGAGATTGGTATTCGGAAAACGTTGGGGGCCAGTTATTGGGATGTACTGATGATGCTCGGTAAAGGGCTGGGGCTCTATGTATTGCTTTCCAGTATCATTAGCATACCTGCGATCTATCTTACTTCCCGGCAATGGCTGGTTGGCTACGCCTTCAGGGTTCAGATAAGCTGGTGGTTTTTGATGATTCCTATCCTGGTACTGGCACTCATCGCATTCATCGTTGTGTTGACCCAAAGTGTGAAGTCCTTCAGGATGAATCCTGTCTCTGCACTCAGGGTAGACTGATGTTTTGTATGAGACTTCAGTCACGGGACTTTGACGATGGTCATCATACGGTACATGGCAGGTATGCGGAGTAACCTTACTTGATCAACTCCATCTGCATTACCTGAGCTACTTCCAGTGGCCTGTCCGTGGCAATGATGTTCGCTCCGTTTTTGACATATTGCAGGTAGACCTCATCATTCCCCTTCGCCGCTGCGCTTCTGTCCAGGTTACCCAAAGTCCCGAGGATGGTTTTGATACCCATTGTTTGGAGCCTGGCATAGTGTGCCGCAGAGGGTTCTCTGGTACCCACGAAGCCTAGCAGATTTTTGGAAGGAATGCCGGATTGCACCAATTGCTCAATGGCGCCTTCATCCCGGGCGGAAACGGAAATCATGACCTCCGGGTCCAAAGAGTAGACCAGTTTTGCGTCCTGTATGCGATAGGTGATGATCGCCGCATAGGACGCAGCATCATACTTTTGGATGGCTGCAATGACTTTTTCAAACGGTACACCGCGTTTTACATCCAGTGTGAACAAGGCCTTTCCTTTGCCCCATGCCAGTGTTTCTTCCAGGGTAGGTATGTTAAAATCAGTAGGCTTGTCCTCATTGTCTATCAGCTTCAAAGTTTGAAGTGCTTCGAATGACTGCTCATTGACATTGCCTTGTCCGTTGGTGGTGCGGTCCAGGGTCTTGTCATGCATCAGTACCAACACACTGTCACTGGTCATTGAGATGTCGCATTCAATGACCGCAGGGGTATGGTCCACAATGTTCTGAAAAGTCTCCAGGGCATTTTCGGGGAACCCCGGGTACGGTCCACCCCTGTGCGCACTGACCAATGGAGTAGGTTTTTCTAACCATTGAGAAAAGCTGCTGACTGCTTCAATTCCTTCGGAATTAGGCGCATTACTTCCGTCTGTTTGTCCGTTTTCAGTCCCTTTGTCGGGGGAAAGACATTGCCACATGAGGAAGAGGAGAGTGATGCTTAGCAGGTTTTTTGAGAGTCTCATATACGGTAATTGATTGTTGGTGCAAAGGAATACAAAATACGCTATTTGTAAAACAACATGCCTTTTTTGAATAGCTTCTTTGCCTCTCCTTCATGCAAAATATCCGCTTGATGTCCTTTTCATCGTGCATACAACAGGTACTTTGATGAGGCCAATGGGGCATCAATTGCGTGATAGCTACAACTAGTGACCACAATCCACTAGCGCTAGTGATTGATCAGGAATCTGTATGGCTGCATCTTTGCAATTTAAAATCAATCTAAATAGTGATTGTAGAAAAAGTAAAAAGCACAATCGGTTGTTTATTAGGCTGTTGCATCATGCTAGTAAGCACCTGGACTCATGCAGGATCAATAACGGGAAAGATTACTGACAATGAGAATAACCCACTTCCGGGAGCTACGATACAGTTGCAGGGTACTGCTTTAGGTACTATTTCAGATGTAAACGGTCGGTATGAAATTCTATCCATCCCTGATGGGACCTACGTAGTTATAGTATCCTCTGTAGGATTTAAGCAGGCGAGCAAATCGGTCTCTATCAAGAAATCAACTCGGGTTACCTTCAATTTTCAACTAAGTGATGATGTCTCTGAGCTGGGCGAGGTGGTGATTACCGGCCAGTCCGAGAGCCAGAGGATTGAAGTGCAGCCTATTCAGGCCGTTTCCATCGATACACGGATACTGAAGTCAGAAGCCATCAATACAGTGGGTATCTTAACACGTGCACCTGGAGTGAGAGTCAGGCAATCTGGTGGATTAGGTAGCACTGCTGAAGTGCAGTTGAATGGTCTTACAGGTAATGCTGTCAGGCAGTATTACGATGGCATTCCACTGGAGCTGCTGGGAGGTGGTATACAACTCAACAATATTCCTGTCAATGCAATAGACAGAATTGACGTCTATAAAGGTGTAATGCCTATTGACATTGGTACCGATGCCCTGGCAGGAGGGATCAATGTGGTGCCCAAGGAAGTTTTTAGTTCCTATTTGGATGCATCCTACGAAGTGGGCTCGTTTAACACACATGTGGCGGCCGTGAACGGAGCGAAAATGCTCAATAAAAATTGGTTCCTGGCATTCAATGGCTTTTATAACTATTCTGATAACAACTATGAAATGCGCAACATTCAGACGCGTGTTTTAGACGATAACGGCTTTGAGACCTTTGCCGGCACACAAGATATCGAACGTTTTCACAATCAGCACCAATCCTCTTTTGCTACGTTACAGATTGGTGTCAATAATCAGACCTGGGCTGACAGGCTTGTGTTGTCTACTGGTTTTTCTCAGCGTTTTGATGAGATACAGCATGGTGCACGGGTAGGCGGCAGGCCTGCAGGAGATGCTGAGACAGATAACAACGCCTTCTTCCAGAACATCAAATACGAGAAGAAATTTAGTGAACGGGTCAATGTCAACTATTTTGGTAGCTATGCCATTGTGCGGGACGGTATCAATGACTCTACCCGAAATCTTTATAATTGGTTTGGAGAAGTGGAGCCCCTGGGTAGTTCCACCAATGGCAGGGAGCTTGTAGCGAGTCCCACGCTGCGGGAAGGACGTAATTTTGTGACAGTACATCGCCTGACTGGAGAATATCAATTTAATACCCAATACGCTTTTCGTGTGAGTAACTTCTATGCTTACCAGCGTATTACAGGCGACGACCCCGTAGCTCAGCGAGTGCCACTAGATAATCCAACCACCGATCCTAATACGTTGCCTTCTGAGCTGCAGAGAAACATTCTGGCCGGACAGTTTAGTGGAAACTGGCTGGATGGCCGCGCCGAAGCCTTGCTATTTGGTAAGTTCTATGCCTATGAAAATTCTGCATCTGATTTCACTCAATCGGGGAGTTCGGTCATCTTTGACCCAGTCGTAAGGTCTGACGAACAATTTGGTTTTGGCGCAGGATTGAAACTGTCTTTGGATGACGACAGGTTTTTGAGTCTTGGCTACGAAAGGGCGATTCGAGTCCCTACCAGCGGAGAAGTTTTTGGTAATTTCATCACGATTGCGCCAAACTTTGGCCTGGATGCTGAAAAAAGCAATAATCTGAATGTTGGGCTTTTTTACAAGCATAATTTGTCAAATAACCGATTTGCATCGCTTCAGGTAGATTGGTTTTTGAGGCAACAAGAAGACCTGATCCGATTGGACGTACCAAACAATCCCAATTCGCCTGCTATTTTTGTCAACCAGGCCAATGTGGAGGCAAGTGGTGTTGAAGTGGCTGTCAAAACAATGCCTGTCAAGAACCTGAACCTCGGACTTAGCTTCACCTATCAGGACGTCATCAATGCAGATGAAGGGTCCACAGATTTTGAAAAGCCTATCCCCAATATTCCTACGCTGTTTTATAATCTGAGTATGCGCTATCGATTTGATAGTCCATTCAATGATCAACATGAAATCACGCTCTTTAGCTATTATAACCACGTGCAGGAATTCAGTCTCATCTTTGAGGGAGGGATCAGGAATGAGGAAAATTTTATTCCTACTCAAAACCTGATCGATTCCGGTATCAGCTATCACCTCACAGATACAGGGTTTACCTTTTCCCTGCAAGCGAATAATGTAACAAATTCCGAGTTGTTCGATAACTATAGAATACCTCGTCCCGGTAGAAATTACCGCCTTAAAATAAGATACGTATTTTGATAAACATATATAATGATGAAAATCATAAGATTATTTTTCTGCTTAGTTTTAGTAGCATTTCTGGCCGCCTGTGGCGATGACGATGTCAATCCTTCTGATCTGCGTTTGACTGAAGGATACCTGGTCTATGGTGCCAACGAAGATGGTACCACCATATTTGTCCGGTATTTTGACGAGATACCTTCGGGTACGGTAGATTTAAGTCAGGGACAGGCCTTTCAAAACTTCTTCCTTGTTGATGTATTTGATGGGGCTTTCTGGACGCAGCAAGTCAATGCTGAGAACGGATTTTCCAAAATGGGGGTAGATGGCAATGGAGTCATCGTTGAGGAAGGTGTTCTTCCTACTACTGGAGCCAATGCTTTTGTATTACGTATCAGAGACAGCAATACAGGAGTTTTCATTGATCCTAATGACCTCACACAGGTAAGAGTTTTCGATCCTCAGACATTGTCGGTCACTGGTAACATCGATTTGTCTGGTGCAGCATTGTTTGATGAAAGACAGGCACCTGAACTGGGTGTATCTTCTGCTGTGATCAGGAATGATGATGTATTTGTATCCTATGCAGGAGGAACAGGGCCTCTCCTGGATAATTTTACCTTGGTTCGTGGAAGTATATCTGGTGGAAACTTAGGGAATCAGTTAAATTCCACTACCGGACCTACTTTTACATTCAACCCGCTGCATCGTTTGGCAGATGAGCAGGGTAACTTGTATGTTCATCACACGGGTAACCTGACGCCGGTGCTTTTTGGAGGTAACACAGGAGGTGTATTGAGAATTCCGGCTGGTTCCAGTGAATTTGACGCCAACTATGATTTCAGGGTAACGACAGATCCCAGCTTGTTGCTGCAAAGTATGCGGGCTTTCTCCTACTATCAAAATGGGATTGCCTATGCACACATCGGGATAGAGACACCTCAGGAGGTAGTGGATATTTTGATCTCTGTAGGTGGTAACCCCGCTGACCTCTCGCAAGAGCAGATTGATCAGATTCTCTTGTTGCTCAACACGAGTGCAAATGCCGCCTGGGTAGAGCTGGATTTAACTGCGCAGACCGTTCGTGTACTTCCAGGATTGCCTAGAATAAATCCATTTGCAGCCACCAATGCTTACTGGATCGATAATGTACCGCATTTCCCGATTGTAAATCCTATTGACAACATCAACGCAGTCTACAAATACGATCCTGCCACAGGGGAGTCCAGCAAAGTATTTGATGTGACAGGTGCTACAGTCACGGCTATAGTAGATTTATCTGCTAACAACAACCGATAAAATTTGTACGATGGCGCTAGCAGTTTTAACCATAGCATGTTTGTTATTTTATGCTTCTTCCAGGTATTTTCCACGGCAGGACATTAAGTTGATTGCCAATAACAAAATTGCTGTACTTTTAGCGGCTAGCGCAATTTCTATTGTATCGTTGGTGCTTTTTATGGTCAACAACGACTTTGCAACATCTCTTGTCTACTGGATGATTGCCCTCATGACTTTGCTGTCGGCTATTGTCTTATCTGTAAAACTTAACTTTAATTGGGTATGGATATGGGCAGGATTGTGTATATTGTTTATCATAATTGACACTGTATAATGCCGGCAAAAAAGAAATACCTGTCGTCAGGGTGGACGAGGTTTAGCAAGGTAATGGCCATCATATTTGGTGCCTACGCAGCTACCTTTACTCTGCATATTGCATTGGCCAAAATAGTGCCTGATGACACACCTGTTCTGCTTACCTCCGTTTTTACTTCGTTCTTTTGTTGGGTCGGCCTCATGGTGATGGTATATATGATCAGGCGTGCATGGGTTGGATGGAGTGTTTTGTTAATGATTATTTCAGTCAGTAGCCTAATAATTTATGTAACATGAAAAAGCTCAAAGGACCAGGTAATAAGAACTACAACGTATTATTCCATACCCATACAGTAGCGGGCATTGTCATTAGCTTTGCCCTTTTTGTCATTTTTTATGCTGGTGCTTTTTCCCTCTTCAGGACTGAGGTTGCGCAATGGGAAAATCCTGATATGAGGCAGCCTGTGGATGAGAATTTCAACTTTGACGAGGCGCTGGCCATTGTAGATGAGACCTACGGAGGGTTGAATTATTATGAAAATACCAATATCTGGTTTCCCACAGAGGAATCCCCTGTTTTACGTGTTTACGGTGCATTCAACAAAACGGACTCCACTATGGAAAGAATGGCTGCTTATATAAACCCTGCCACTCTGGAGGTACAGGACATTCAGGAACCAAAAACAACAGTGAGTGATACCATTTATTTCCTTCACTATTTCAGGCAGCTACCGATCATAGGTCGTTACCTGTCTGGTTTGGTCGGTTTGTTTTTTCTTTTTGCCATTGTCACAGGTGTGTTCATCCATTGGCGTAACTTATTGACCAAGATGTACGCTTTCATCAAAGAGGGATCCTGGAAATCTATATGGACCAATGCGCACACCGTTTTAGGCGTGATTGGTTTGCCTTTTCAGGTAATTTATGCGGTGACCGGTGCCTTCTTTGGCTTGCTGGTTCTCATTTTGGTACCGGCAGCCTTCTTATTATACGGCGGTGATCAGGAGCAACTGGTGAGTAAAGTAAATCCTGCAGCTGCATTGACTGTAGAAAAAGAAGCAACAGCCTTTCAGCATCTTAGCTTAAATGAACTGTATCATCAGGTACAGGCAGCCTATCCCCAACATACAATATTGAATGTCAGCACACGAAACTACGGCAAAGAAGATGCGTTGGCCTTTTGGAATATAGACGATCATCAGGGTATCAATAGCAACGGTAGTTTGTCCATGCGTATGAAAGATGGCGTTGTCCTGAAAGAATATAGCACGCTGCCAAATGACAAGAGCTATAGTATGAGTGTCATAGGCTATATTTTCAAGTTGCATTTTGGGTCATTTGGAGGCTATACCATGCGTATCATCTATTTCGTGCTTTCCATGATTACCTGTTTCATGATCATCAGTGGCGTGTTGATCTGGCGAACAGCAAGGGACAATAAACGATATACATTGAAGCAACGCATTTTTCATCACAAGGTCACTAAATGGTATCTGGCGATCTGTTTATCGATGTTCCCGGCCTTTGCCCTTATCTTTCTGGCTAATAAAGCGGTGCCTTTAGACATGGCCGGTAGGACTGGTTTGGTGAATCAAATCTTTTTTTTAGGATGGCTCGCTTTTACCATAGGCGGATTATTTTTCAATAAGTATGCCGCTCAAAATAAGTTTTACCTAACACTAGGTGGTGTGCTATCCTTTTTGGTTCCTGTAGCCAATGGACTTGTAACGAATCAGTGGATTTGGGATAGTTGGGATACCTACCACTGGGTGGCTTATATCGATCTCTTCTGGCTGTTTGCAGGCTTTACAGCACTTTATGTGGCCTTGTTTGAATTAAAGGTGAAAGAAGAGTCTGACTACCCCACACCGTTTGGAAAAGGAGACGGCGAGCATCTGGAAACTGACGAAGTGGAAGAGTCCATCGTTGCCGAAGAGGAGAAGAACAGAGCAGTTGCAGACCCTGTACTTGATCCGCAATTGGCGATCAAAGGGCTGTCTAAATAGGCTTTTTACCGGGCGCTGACAGCAAGGAGAATCACATCAACTCCAGCACTTTCCGCAACACCGGGCTACGGTTGGCCGCTTTCCAAATGAGCGACAAGCTGGCAGATTGCCTGATATCTGTTAATTCCATGAATTTGATCTTGAGATCATAACCATATTTCAAGGAGGTGGGTACGATGGAAACACCCAGCCCCATTTCTACCAGTTTGAAAATGGTGAGGGCATGAACAGACTTGTGTGTAATGTGTGGAGTGAAACCCTGATCTTCACAGATACTCATGATCTTGTCATAATAAGTAGGGCTGTAATCGCTGTCAAATAAAATGAAACGTTCACTGGCCAGTTGTGCGACACTTTTAAAGTTGGTTTTTGATAGTGAATGACCGGCAGGGAGTACGACAGAGAAGGTGTCTTTAAAAACAGGCTTTATTTCGATGCCGGAAGGCACTCTGGATAACCTCACGAAGCCGATGTCCAGTTTATCCTTGGCAATCGCGTCTACCTGCTGTCCATTGGCCATTTCCTCCAGACTGGTGCGGATACCGGGATGCAGTTTGTTAAGTTGTGACAGCAGGTTGGGGATCACATTTTGCATAGCAGAACCCAGGAAGCCGATTCGCAGTTCTCCCTCTTCACCCTGATCCAGCAACGCCATTTGCCTTTTGACGAATTCGAGGTGGTTGAAAATGAAGTCTACCTCCTGTTTCAGGTACTTTCCGGCTTCGGTAAGTGCAACAGATTTCTTGGTCCGGATGAATAGCTGGATGGAAAGCTCTTCTTCCATTTGCTTGATTTGTCTGCTCAGCCCCGGCTGCGAGATAAATAGCCTTTCTGCTGCCTTGCGGTAGTGCAGCTCCTCAGCCACTACTTTGAAATATTTAAGATGTCGTAGTTCGAGCATATTTTTAGATTTTAGACGCCAGATATTAGACAACAGACTTTAATAAAAGAAGATGCCAAAGGATGTGTCCCCACATCCGCGTGAACTCGGAGTCTCAGTCTGGTCGTAGCGTCCCGCTGCGCCGCGCAGGCTGCGATCCACCCAAGATAAGAGCGTCCCGCTCGACTAGTGTTATGTGGTGGACTCACTAACAATCAGCACTCAATCAAGTGCGAACACTGCATTGCTCCACAATAATGATCAAAGCATATTGCATTTACTAACTATCATCAGTTAAAGTAATTTTCTAAGGCTGCTGATTTGGTATCCAGGGCTTTGAAGTCTGAATTTTAAACAATTGAAAATCAGTTTATTGGGTGTTTTTTTTTATGTTTTTAGTCCTTGACGAATGTTCATAATTGATACTTGAAGTTAATTTAATATTTCTCTTATATTACCTAAATGTTAACAAATTTGTATATTTGCCAATATTTAGTTGTTTGATAAAACCTGTGATCGATGCTACCATACCTTAAAAACCCTTCATTAGATGATCAAAAATTGATCAAGAGTTATTCTAAAGTGGACAGGGGCTTGTTCTTTTTCTTTCGTCACATGTGTATCAGAATGCAATCTCATTTTTTGAGTTTGGTGAATCCAAAGACCATTCCCAGGGTTTTTTTACATGGTAATCCTCACGTAGAAAATTTCTCTATCACAGAGTATGGTTCTGCAATGTCTGATTTTGATCGTTCCAGGATTGGCCCATATGCCTGGGATATCTCCCGGTTCCTTGCCTCCCTTTCTCTCAAAAGGGCTGAGCAGGATTCTCCCTTTTTGTCTTCTTCTGTCCTGGAGTATTTTAAAGAAGGATATGTGCGCGGTTTTGAAGTGCCTTACATGCCTTTCAAGGAAATCTCACAGACACTGGCCCGTGGTAACTTTGCCATTTGGTATGAAAGTACCGACGACTATCTGAAAGATGAAGGCAAATGGTGGGCAGAGATGCAAAAGTTGCCTTTGAAAAAGGATGATAAAAAGATGTTGAAACTGCTGAATGGCTATTTGAAAAGCAGGCAGGAAGAAGGTTTATTGGAAACTTACAGCGTCAAAAGTGCTGGCCTGGCCAAGGGAACCTTTGGTAACCAGCGTACAGTGGTGTTACTGGAGCCTAAAGAGGATAAATCTCTGGATAAACTACTCCTGGAAATCAAGGAAGTCTATGAAGACAGGGACAATGACAGTTTTTACAACCCCTTTGATCACCATGGAAAGCGGATGATAGAAGCGTCCAATCTGTATGCACCTGGCATTGAGCAGCGGTTGGGCTACACTACGCTTGATGGCCAGCAGTACTGGGGGCGTGAAATCATCACCCGGCATGGTAAGCTGAAGCAGTCGCTTGATGAATTTGATCAGGTAGATATTGCTTACTCAGTCGGCTCCCAGCTTGGGCGTGCCCATAGACTATCTTTACAAGAGGAAGACCTGAAACCCAGGAAATTCGTATCTCACTTACTGGAAAACTATGAGTACTTCATAGGTGTCTCCGTTCAAATGAATACTGATCTGATGGCAGCCTATAGATATTACATGGATCACCTGGACGCTAAATAGCACAGATGTCCAAATTAGTATTCCTGCTGATTTGTCTGGTTGCCCTGGGGGCAGCTATTATTTCATCTGTCTTTGGAGTTTTGGGTGGCGCATTGCTGTTTGTTGCTTTGTCCTGGACAATTAATGTCAAGGCCGCTATTCCAGTACATGGACTATTACAACTGATTGGCAATAACTTACGAATAGCCGTTTACTTCAAATACGTTCAATGGTGGGTGGTGGCATGGTTTTCCATCCTCCTGATTCCAGGGATTCTGTTGGGCAGCTGGCTCTATGCCGCTGTCAACAGCGAAGTCCTGGAAATTACGGTAGCATTAGGCATTATGGCATCCTTGCTGATACCACCTCAGATGGCCACAGCCGTTTCTCCCCGTTATGTATTTGTTTCTTTGGGTTTCTTCTCTGGTTTTTTAGGGATGATCATGGGTGTAACCGGGCCCTTGATCGCTTCTTTCTTTGTGATGGCGAATCTTTCAAGAGAACAACTGGTCGCGACAAAGTCCGTTTGTCAGGGAATTGTGCAGGCCGTCAAGGTAGTGGCTTTCTGGCAATTGCTGGACTTTGATTACACCCAATATACCACCCTGATCATTCTGCTGACCATCATGATTTTGCTGGGAACATTCATGGGTAAAGCCATTCTGAAAAAGTTCACCAGGAGAAGCTATGATCGATGGAGTAAAGTACTGCTGCTACTCATTTCACTTAGCATGCTCATCAAACCGATCATGACGCTTCTGCAGCAGTGAATTTAAAATCTATTATATCACATCGTATCGAGCGAGACGCTCTGATTATGGTAGGATCGCAGTCTCCGAGACCCGGCGAGACGCTACGACCAGCGTACGAAATATTTATATAAATACTCATTTTGCCCGGGGCACGTTGCCTATTGCCAACTGGCCGGGCCACGCTGGCTACTGCCTACTGTGTTGCGCGCGGCTAGCGATCCTTACTCGGAATACAGACTTAAACCAGTCTTTGGTCTTTGATCTTTGCTCTTTTGTCTGTCTATAAACTAGCGTCTAACATCTAACGTCTAGCATCTATTTAATGCCTGAAAGTTATCAATTATTGATAAAAATAGTATTTTCAATTATTAAAAGGTCGCAGTACTTTTGTTGAAGAGACCAGGCAGGTGAAACGAAGCTGCCACGTAACAGGGGTTTCATTGAACAACAAACCTTTTAAAGTGATAGAATAAATGACTGACCAGCATCAGTTTAAGTATGGAGAAGCGTATCTCACCGCTGGCATAGCGCTCCAGATAGCGCGCGGTAAGAGCAAAGGAATTTTGACAGATGGTTGTCTCCAAAAAATAGCGGGGAGTCAGCAGATTGTGGAGGAGATTGCTGAGGGCGATGAAGCCGTCTATGGCATCAATACAGGTTTTGGGCCGCTTTGTACCACACGTATTTCACCTGAGGAGACGCGCGTACTACAATCCAATATCCTCCAGAGCCACAGTGTAGGGGTGGGAGAACCCATCGATACAGAAATTGCGCGATTGATGCTTATTTTAAAATTACAATCGCTGGCACAAGGTTTTTCCGGCATCGCTGTGACCACGATGGAGCGTATTCTGTGGCACATTGACGCGGGAGTAACACCGGTGGTTCCCAGCCAGGGATCTGTAGGTGCTTCCGGGGATCTGGCACCGCTGTCACACCTGTTTTTGCCATTACTGGGGCTGGGTAAAGTACATTATCAGGGAAACACCTATCCGGCCCTGGAAATCCTGGAAAAGCATGGCATGAAACCCCTGAGTTTAGGGGCAAAAGAAGGACTGGCCTTGATCAACGGAACGCAGTTCATTGGAGCACATGCAGTGAAAGTAGTGGAGATCATGCATCGCTGCCTGTCACAGGCAGACATCATCGGCGCCATGATGATTGAAGGACTACAGGGCTCTATCAAGCCATTTTTTGAGGAATTGCACAGTCTGCGACCTTTCAAAGGGAACATACATGTGGCTTTTCGGATGAGGGCATTGCTGTCGGACTCAGAGATCATGGAAGATCACGTTGACTGCCATCGTGTGCAGGATCCGTACTCGCTACGCTGTATTCCCCAGGTACACGGTGCATCCCGTAACGCATGGTTGCACCTCAAGGAGCTTTTGGAGGTAGAACTCAACTCCGTGACAGATAATCCTGTGGTCATCAACAAAGACCTGACGATCAGTGGTGGAAGTTTTCACGGTCAGCCGTTGGCCATGGCGTTAGACTATGCCTGCCTGGCCGCCGCTGAAATCGGCAATATCGCTGATCGGCGTATTTACCTGGCGCTGG
>ERZ1740068.250-NODE-250-length-30692-cov-9.345595_pt1 | contig 30692 bp, 19 predicted proteins | sample MGYA00581735_ERZ1740068 | MGnify/ENA primary metagenome ERZ1740068 (study PRJEB43018, sample SAMN04849740) | marine metagenome | isolation source: floating plastic debris | place: Pacific Ocean | collected 2008-08-30 | study: EMG produced TPA metagenomics assembly...
TGGAATGCCTGGGGACAAGATGTCACAGTAGCCGACAACCCAGCGTCCAATTCGGTCAATACCTCATCTAAAGTGCTAAGGGTAGCTCAGTCATCGGCTTTTGAAACAGCAGCTCGAAATGAGACGCCTATCATCAACCCCGCTTTAGCGACAAAGGTATCTGTAGATGTATACTTTGAAATAGCAGGTCAGCTCAAGTTGCAAATAGAAACTCCTTTTGAGACAGGATATTTTCTGGATGTTCCAGCCGGTGAATGGGTGACAATTTCCTATGTTTTTGATGCAGATGGAGTTGGCGCACTCAATCCTGATAGTGACTATCCTATCATGATGTTTCAGGGAAATACCGACGGAAATTACTTCCTCGATAACATCACTTATTTTGAATAAAAATTCTTCATACTTACTGCTTTCGGGAACTTCCCGGAGGCAGTCTTTTTAATTTGATATCAATATGCAAAGACTAGCAGGTGTAATACTTTTAATTGGAATATTGTTTATCACTTCCTGTGCAGATGATGACGGATCTGAAGAGGTTTTTGAACTGAAGCCTCCAGCACTTAGTCAGCCCACGGCTGTCAGTACAACGGCATTCAGCATGGATTGGGAAGAGGTGCCTGGCGCAGATGCTTATGAGTTCGATGTTTCCATTGAACAGGACTTCTCTACATTTCTCAGTACATACACTGCGGTTAGAGAAAATCGATCAAGGACAAATGTCATCGATTTAGACCCATCTACTACCTATTATTTCAGAGCGCGCACCATTATAGGACTAGAACTTTCTGAAAACTCTAATGTTATCGCTGTTACGACGATGGATGAGGCTCCTCCAGAGCCAGATACTCCTCTTAAGAGCGTGGCGGATTTTGCAGTAGGGATGGCAGTTCGTGCTAGTCGCTTAAATGGCCTGCACGAAGAGGTCCTACTTCGGGAATATGATCAAATCACCTCAGAATTTGAGATGAAAATGAACATCATGTATCCCTCGGAAGGGAACTACAATTTTACTCAGGCAGATGCTACTGTTAACTGGGCGGTGGATAATGGAGTTGAGGTACACGGCCACGCATTGATCTGGCATAGTGCCACACCAAGCTGGGTAGAGAACTTCTCAGGAACAGATGAGGAGTTTGAAACGATGGTTGAAGACTATATCAAAACAACTGTAACACGGTATAAAGGCAAAGTAAAATCCTGGGATGTTGTCAATGAGGCTTTTGAAGATGGTAGCGGAGAACTTAGGAATTCAGTATTTCGTCAAAGAATGGGAGATGATTACATCGCCAAGTGCTATCAATGGACACGGGAGGCAGATCCTGATGTGCTCATTTTTTACAATGACTATAACATGGTGGTAGACCCTGTCAAGCGCGGTGCTGCCATTGACATGGTCAGGGATTTCCTGGATAGAGGAGTGCCAGTCGATGGCTTTGGTTTTCAAATGCACATATCGCACAATGGACCTTCCAAATCGCTCATTGCTTCTACCGCTCAGGAGGTGGTTGATCTTGGGATCTTGCTGCATTTCTCCGAACTGGACGTGCGAGCTAATCCAGGTAATGACATTTCGATGCTTACTGAAGAACGGGCGATCTCCCAACAGGACAAATATAGAGAGGTCGTGGAAGTATACAATGCCATTCCACAGGCTAACAAGTTTGCCCTGACCGTCTGGGGGATGAAAGATGATGAAACCTGGCTTACTGCTTTCTGGGGACACATAGACTGGCCGCTCATGTACAACAATGATTTTAGTTTCAAAAAGGCCCATACGGGGTTTTTGGAAGGACTGCAATAGCAATGCTTATCCAGGGCTGTATTACAGTCTCAGATCTTACAAAGAATAACAATGAGGAACCTACTACTTTTTATCGTTGGAATCATGCTCATAAGCGGTTGCAGTAAATCGACTATGAAGCAGCAGCAATCAACTCAAAACACCACCGGTTTAGCCGGATTTTACCAAGACTATTTTCCTATTGGAGTAGCATTATCCCCACAGTCATTTACCAATGAAGACACACTGCTGGTAAAGAATGAATTCAATAGTCTTACTGCAGAAAACGTGATGAAAATGGAGGTAATCCACCCAGAAGAAGAGCGTTTTGATTGGGAGGAGTCTGATAAGCTGGTGGCTTTTGCGCAAAAAAATGGTATGAAAATAAGGGGGCATGCATTATGCTGGCATGAGCAAGTACCAGATTGGATGTTTGTTGATGAAATGGGGAAGCAGGTAACCAAGGACGTATTACTACAACGCCTAAAACGTCATATTGAAAAGGTGGTAGGTCGATACAAAGGCAAGATTTACGCTTGGGATGTTGTCAATGAAGCAGTTGCGGATGACACAACTAAGATGCTAAGAGAGTCAAAATGGTACCAGATATGCGGAGAAGATTTTATCATCAAAGCATTTGAATATGCCCATGCAGCTGATCCTCAGGCAAAACTTTATTACAATGACTACAATGCAGACTGGCCGGAGAAAAGTACACGTATCAGCAATATGCTTGCTGTTTTTCTGGATCGGGGTGTACCAATACATGGCCTAGGGATGCAGGGCCACTGGTCAATTCAGAATCCGACCGATGACGAATTGTCTTCTGCACTGAAAAAATACACAGAGTTGGGATTGGAGGTGCAAATCACAGAACTTGATATTTCTATCCATCCCTGGGAAAAGGAGCGGCGGGAAATGTATGCCGGTGAGTCAGACGAACTCACTGCTAAAATGGCGGCACTACAATATGAGCGCTACCAGTCACTTTTTCGTTTTTTTAGAGCTAATAAAGCAGACATATCTGGTGTCACCTTCTGGGGACTTACTGATGCTCATTCATGGTTAGGTGACTACCCTGTAAAGGGTAGGAGAAACTATCCGCTCCTATTCGATCATAATGGTAAAAAGAAACAGGTTTACAGCGCTGTTGTTGATTTCTGAATGAAAAATGTGAGTATTTTATCGTTTCACCTACGTTATCAGCGAGCCCGAATTTTTGCACCAGCTATCAGGTACCATGAAGGGCATCGTACGATCCGTATGTTTCACTTTGATTTGAACACCTTACAAGTAGCCGGAGAAGAAATTGTACTTGTAAATAAGGGAGCAAAGCCAACTGATCAGCCTATCTGGATCGAAGGTCCGCATCTTATCAAAAAGGATAACTATTACTACCTGATTGCCGCTGAGGGCGGAACCAGTGAAGGACACTCAGAGGTGGTTTTTCGCAGTAGGCAGGTGGATGGTCCATACATTAGTTCCGATCATAATCCCATCTTAACACAACGTCACCTTTCTTCTGATCGCAGGCATCCTGTCACAAACACCGGGCATGCAGATTTCGTGAAGACTCCGCAAGGCGATTGGTGGTCAGTTTTTTTGGGATGCAGGCCCTGTTTTGAGGATCATTTCAATACAGGTAGAGAGATATTTATGGCGCCAGTAATATGGAAGGAAAGCTGGCCGGTCATCGATGTGAAAGGAGTAACAAAGTAGCCAGCTATGACTGGTTTGAATATGAAGGAAATGACGTAGTAATCATAGCCAAATGACAACAGATACTTTAACTTTTTTTTATCACAATGCTTTTTTTAAAGTATCGTCTAAGCGATGGCTGATTTTGTTTTTTTTACCGCTAATGACAAACCTTCAGGCTCAGGATACTCCCTGTCAGTTTGTAGAGCAAGATGGATTGGTAGTGATCGAGGCAGAAAACCTTCCACTGACTAGAGGATGGCAGGTAAGTAATGATACGAAGGGATTTAGCGGAGCAGGATACATTTTTTGGAACGGACAAGATCACTTTGAAGAACCACGGCATGGGTTAATAGAAGCAAAAATCAGGATAAGCAATCCGGGCATTTACAGGTTCCAATGGCGGGGACGTGTTGGCGAAGGTGCAGATTTCACTGAGTACAACGACACCTGGTTGAGATTTCCTGACGCATCTGATTACTATGGTCTCAAAGAAGGCGAAAAGGTTTATCCGAAAGGTTCAGGTAAGCTCCCTGAGCCAGAAGGAGCAGGAGCTGACGGATGGTTCAAAATCTTTCATACGGCGGATATTAATTGGGCCTTTTCGACTAATACTAGTGACAACGAAGGCTATCAACCCTACGTGTTTTTTGCTGATCCCGGAGTCTATACACTACAGATCAGTGGACGCTCCCGTAAGCATTTCATTGACCGACTGGTCTTACATCAGAAAAATCAAAGTAACGCAACGGATCTCTTTCTACCTGTTTCCGGTTGTCTGGTGAATGAACAGACAGCATCGAAAGAGGTAACTGCCGGAGTTCAGCTCACAGGTCAACTTCAGGTATGGCATAAGATCTCTCTTACCTTCGATGGCCCTGAAGTTGCTGAGCTGGCAAATCCAAATCCTTTCGCAGACTATCGGTTGCGGGTAAGGTTTCAACATGCCTCAGGGAAAGGATATACTGTTCCTGGTTTTTATGCGGCATGTGGCGACGCTGGAAACACGAGCTGTAACCATGGTAATAAATGGCGCGTGCACTTTGCACCCGATCTTTCTGGTACATGGTCCTGGGAGGCTTCTTTTCATCAGGGTAATGATGCTGCTATTTCAGGAGCAGGCAAGGCCCTCAAGCCTATTCATGGAAAGAAGGGTAAGTTTGAGATCATCCAATCAGACAAGGAAGGTAGAGATATGCGTGCCCCGCACAAGGGGAGGTTGCAATATGTAGGTGCTCACTATTTGAGACATAGTGGTACTACCCCCGACCTACCAAACGGTAGCTGGTTCCTGAAGGCCGGAGCTGATGCAGTTGAAAACACTTTGGCGTATGATGAGTTTGATGCGACACCTAATAGGAAGAGCTTGCGTAAGAGTTGGGGACCTCACGCAGCTGATTTTGATCCGTTGGGTGCATCATCCTATACGTGGGCCGGAGGCAAGGGCAGGAATATATTAGGAATGGTCCACTACCTCGCTCGCCAGGGAATGAATGCATTTTCATTTCTGACTTTTACACTTGCTGGGGATGATCAGAATGTTTTTCCTCATTTATTAAAGGTTTCTGTTGCGGAATATGATTCTCTCAAGCCAGAACTGCAATGGGATGCAGGAGTTCATCACGATCGATTCGATTGTTCTAAGTTAGATCAGTGGGAGCAGTTATTCACCTACGCAGATCTGCTGGGAATGTATGTGCATTTTAAACTGGGAGAAGAAGAAAACGAAACTTTGATGGATAGTGGGAATCTGGGCCGTGAGCGAAAACTGTATTACCGGGAGCTCATCGCTCGCTTTGGACATCATCTTGCGATTAACTGGAACATCGGTGAGGAAAATGGCCCTCCAATTCAGCCTCACATGACCGACCTGCAACGAGTATCTGCTATAGACTTTATTGCAGAGACAGATCCCTATCAGAACCACCTCGTGGTCCACTCCAGGCCCGATCTGCAGGATACCATCTATGCTCCGCTACTCGGGACGTCTTCCAAACTTACTGGCGCTTCACTGCAATGTGTCAATAATGAGGTAGTGCATAAAGATGTACGAAAATGGGTAAGTAACTCAGCTAAATCTGGCAGGAAGTGGGTGGTGACCAATGACGAACAAGGCTCCTATAAGGTAGGAGTGGCAATGGATGCAAAAGGAGACCAGGCAGGTGTCGTGGATAACCGTAGAGAAGTGCGTGCTAAAGTGCTATGGGGCACATTCATGGCTGGTGGAGCTGGAGTAGAATATTACTACGGCTACCAAACAGGCTGTGGGGACTTAGACTGTCAGGATCACAGAACCAGGGAAACTAAATGGAAGGATGCCAAAAACGCGCTTAACTTCTTTAATAATTATCTGCAACCTTACCTACCAGATTTAAAATGTATGGATGAAATCACGGCTGCGTCGGATGATTATGTACTCGGCAAAGAAGGTGAAGTTTATGTGGTTTATCTGCCAGATGGTGGTGATACTGCTATTGATCTTCCAGCTGCTGAATGGCAAATTCAATGGTACAATCCACGAGCTGAGCTCAGTCTGCTTTCAGAAGCATCAACGATATCAGCAAATAATCTGGTAGCTCCATCGGTAAACGACTGGGTAGCGCTTATAAAGAAAAAGAAATGATGAAGTTCTTAGAGATAATGCCTCGTATTACAATATTGGCTTCTAGTTGGATGGAGAGAAAGTTTCAGGTGACTACAGTCCTGGTATTTTGTCTGCTGCTTATTTCTCCACAACTCCTGGCGCAGAACATCCATGTAGCTACATCCGGCTCTGATGAGAATACAGGTACCGAATCTGCTCCTTTTTTGACCATTTCGAAGGCAGCCTCCGTCGTTAAACCCGGTGAGACGGTCGTTATTCATGAAGGCACCTACAGAGAGTATATTGACCCATCAGTCAGTGGTACAGCGGCTAACCGCATCACCTTCAAAGCAGCCGATGGCGAAGAGGTGTTTGTCAAGGGTTCCGAAGTGATCAACTCCTGGACAGAGCAGGGAGATAATACATGGAAAGTAACACTTTCAGATGAGTTTTTTAATGGGTACAATCCTTATACACTCAATGTAGATGGCGATTTTCAAAATTACGGACAGTGGCACCATCGGGGGGATGTGTACCTTGACAACAACGTGCTGAACGAGTTACAGACCCTGGCTCAAACGAAGGAAGAACCTTTTACCTGGTATACCGATTACGGACCTCAGGGCACTAATATCTATGCTAATTTTGGTGACGAAAACCCCAATGAGGTGCTGACAGAAATCAACGTGCGAGAATTGATTTTCTTCCCAACAGAACTCAATATTGATTACATCACATTGAATGGCATTCGTTTTTTACATGCAGCCCTTAACTGGCAGGCGCCTAATGTGGGGAGCAGTGATCCCGATCCGCTGACGCAAAAAGGAGCAATAGGCTCCAAGATGGGGCGTGGCTGGGTCATTGAGAATTGTGAGGTCATGTATTCCAAGACCGCTGGTATTATGATGGGGGAAACCTTCGATGATTTGGCTTCTTTTGAAAACATTAATGCATTTGGGGATCACGTTATCCGGAACAACATCATCCATAAATGTGGTCAGTATGGTATCGCTGGACAAAAAGGAATGACACGATCCACCATCATCGGAAATAGGATAGAAGATATTAATTTCAGAAATGAGTTTGGTGGATATGAGCCAGCTGGTATCAAAATCTGGAACTGCGTAGATGTCCTTATCGAAAACAATTTCATCAGGAATGTGATTGCTACACAGAACAATGACTCACAGTCCTACTGTATCTGGATTGATTATGCCAACCAAGGGACACGTATCACCAGAAATATACTAATTGGCCATCCACAAACGACGACGACGCTCTTCTTAGAAGCCAATCTTGGTCCAACTTTGGTTGACAATAATATATTTATCGAGGCGAACAATAAAAGAGTTTTTGTTTTTTCAGCGGGATCGGTTTTCGCGCACAATTTATTCATTAACACAGGATTTCTCTATCAGATCCAGGAGTTTGACAATGGGGGATCAGGAGCAAGGTTGTCGTACAGTTTCAGGCCCCACACACTACGCCAGACCAATGTAGGAACTCCCGTGGAGATCGCTTATAATCAGATGTACAACAACATCTTTGCAAGAGGAGCAGGACCCATTGACTTTGGTAGTCAGTCTGGTCCTGGTAATAGAGTAAGTAATAATATATATATGGGGGGCACAAGTGTTGGAAGTACTCATACCAATGCCACTGTAAGCGGTTTTAATTTTTCTCATGCAGTCACTGAAACTGACACAGGCATTAGCCTATCATTTGAGTTTGACGATTCCCATCTTGGGGTATCTAGCCCGCTGGTTGATGCTGATTTGGTAGGTCAGATTCCATTTTCAGGTCAGAGTATAGCTGATGAAAGTGGCCATCCAATAACTGTGGATAGGGATTTTAATGAAGTAGCCCGACCCTCCAACCCTACTATTGGCCCATTGCAGGATCTTGCTGAGGGTACCAATGCGGTATCAATCGGTACCACAGTATTACCTGGTCCGGCTATTGTTTATGAGCGTCCAACCGTCATTCCCCGTCAGGAGCTAGTGACCGGGCAGAAGCCATATGACGGTACAGCGATTGATCTTCCCGGCATGATAGAGGCGGAAAACTTTGACCAGGGCGGTCCGGATGTTTCTTATGTTGATGACAATGAAAAAGAAGGATTCACTGCGATCAGACCTGAGACGAATGTGGACTTCGGAGCCGCTGGTGAAGGTGTAAGCGTCGCATGGTTTGAGTCTGGTGAATGGCTCGAATACACTATTAATATTCAAGGGGGATTGTATGATATAGAAGTGGTAGCTGCTTCTGGACAGTTTGCGCCAGGTGAATTACTTTTCTTTCTTGATGAAGAGGAAATCGCCAGAGTAGATATCAGCGGTACGGATAGGTGGGATAATTTCAAATCATTCATTAAGCAGGGAATTGGGATAGATGATCACCTAAACTCAGTCTTAAGGGTAACCTCTACAGGTGGATTCAACCTGGATCGTATCAGCTTTGTAAAAACAGGCGTTTTGCAAGCCGCTGATGAACTTGAATTTTCGGTGTACCCCAACCCAGTCAAAGATACGCTCCATATCACCACTTACGGTCAACAAGTAATGACTGTAGAGATAGTGACCTTAAATGGGGTGGTACTTCTGACAGCGACCACAGATCAGATAGATACCTCGTCGTTGGCTTCAGGTACTTATCTGCTCAAAGTCAATGATGAATTCCTAACCAAAATAATAAAGAAGTAAAATTTTTCAAATGCAATCAATAGACTTAACAGCAGCAGATAATATCAGAGCCCTGGCAATTGCCATGGTGGAAAAAGCAAAATCGGGGCATCCCGGTGGTCCGATGGGGGGAGCTGACTTTATGCACATTCTCTATTCGGAATTTCTAAGATTTGATCCAGAGGATATGCATTGGCACCTTCGTGATCGATTCTTTATGGACGCAGGACACCTTTCAGCACTGATGTACGCTCAATACAGTTTGCTTGGAAAATACTCGACAGATGACCTGAAAGCATTTCGCCAATGGCATTCTGACACACCCGGTCACCCGGAGATAGATGTAGCAAGAGGCATAGAAAATACATCAGGACCGCTTGGTCAGGGACACGTAATGGGAGTAGGTGCTGCAATTGCCGCTAAATTTCTGAAAGCGCGATTTGGACAATGGATGGATCAAAAAGTGATTGGATTCATTTCAGATGGAGGCATACAAGAAGAGATATCTCAGGGAGCGGGCAGGATCGCCGGACACCTTGGGTTGAACAATTTCATCATGTTTTTCGATAGTAATGATGTCCAGCTTTCTACGAAAACCGCAGAAGTGACCTCAGAAGATACCGCTTTGAAATACCAGTCCTGGGGATGGAAAGTAATTACCATAGATGGCCACGATCATGAGGCAATCAGGGAAGCCTTGAAGAAAGCCTATTCAGAAACGGAGCAGCCGACGCTGATCATTGGTAAGACCATCATGGGTAAGGGCTGTGTAGATGCCGATGGCAATAAATATGAGGGACACACGGAATTACATGGGAAGCCCATTGGAGCAACAGGTGCAGATTTCAATAAAACCCTGGCAAATCTCGGTACTGATGTGGACAATCCATTTATTGTGCGCAATGATGTATCTGCGCATTACAGCAAAGTTCTGGAGCAAAAACACGCAGATGCAAAAGACCGTAAGCGTCAGGAACTTGTCTGGAAAAAAGAGAACCCGGCCTTAGCGACAAAGCTGGCGCAGTTTTTAGCAGGAAATTTACCTGTCGATTTGGATTTTTCTCAGATCAATCAACAAGAAAACATTGCTACTCGCGTAGCAGGAGCCGAGGTGCTTTCTTTTCTCGCTGACAAAGTCGAAAACCTGATTGTAGCCTCTGCGGACCTTTCTAACAGCGATAAGACAGATGGGTTTTTGAAAAAAACGAGGAGTATTCAGAAATCAGATTTTGGAGGGAGTTTCTTGCAGTCAGGAGTGGCAGAATTGACCATGGCGGCACTGGCTAACGGAATGGCTTTGCATGGTGGAGTGATTCCTGTGATTGGTACTTTCTTCGTGTTTTCAGACTATATGAAACCTGCTATTCGATTAGGAGCCATTCAGGAGCTTCAGGTAATCTATGTCTGGACGCATGACGCTTTCAGAGTTGGCGAGGATGGCCCTACGCACCAACCAATTGAGCAAGAAGCTCAGATCAGGCTATTGGAAAAACTCAGGAACCATAGCGGTAACAACAGCTTTTTGGCCCTCAGACCGGCAGATGCCAATGAAACCACCGTATGTTGGCAAATGGCGCTTGAAAACACCAAAACCTCAACTGGTCTCATATTATCAAGACAAAATATACAGGATATACCATCATCAGTAGGTCGGTATGAAGAGGCGAAGGCAGCTAGAAAAGGAGGATACCTGGTTCATGAAACGAAGAAGCCAGATGTTGTACTAGTAGGGAATGGTTCAGAGGTAGCCACCTTGATAGCTGGTGCCAGACTACTTGCAGAGAAAGGAATTCATGTAAATATAGCTTCTGTACCATCTGAGGGGCTATTTAGACAACAACCAGTAGCCTATCAAAAGTCCGTCATTCCAGATGATATACCAGTATTTGGGTTCACTGCAGGCCTTCCAGTTACCCTGCAAGGGTTAGTAGGTTCAAATGGGAAAGTGTTTGGGCTGAACCATTTTGGCTATTCAGCACCAGCTCCTGTTTTAGATGAGAAATTCGGGTTCACCGGTGAGAACGTTTTTGTTCAGGTTTCAGAACTATTAAATAAATAATCCATGCAGTTTTTTATAGACACGGCTAATCTCGCGGAAATTAAAGAGGCTCACGATTTGGGCATACTTGACGGAGTGACAACAAATCCTTCGCTGATGGCTAAAGAGGAGATTACTGGTAAAGGGAAAATCATGCAGCATTACAAAGACATTTGCGACATCGTAGAAGACAATGTAAGCGCTGAGGTGATTGCCACCGATTTTGAAAACATGGTCAAAGAAGGAGAAGAACTAGTGGCCATTGATGATAAAATCGTAGTGAAAGTACCGATGATCAAAGACGGTGTCAAAGCTATTAAATATTTCACAGGGCATGGTATTCGTACAAATTGCACGCTGATTTTTAACGCGGGGCAGGCAATATTAGCAGCTAAAGCAGGTGCTACTTATATCTCACCATTTTTAGGAAGATTAGACGATATATCCTCTGATGGCCTGGAATTAATCCGGCAGATCACGCAGATATATGATAATTATGATTTCGATACGAAAATTCTAGCTGCCTCTATTCGCCACAATATGCATCTGATCAAGTGTGCTGAGTTTGGGGCAGATGTAGCTACTTGCCCTCTCAGTGTCATTACCGGACTACTCAAACATCCATTGACTGATCAGGGCTTGGCTAAATTTTTGGCAGATCATGCAAAAAGAAACAAATAAATGTACTTGATTGGATACGATGTAGGCAGTTCATCGGTAAAGGCCGCAATAGTGGAAGCCTACAGTAAGAAAACGATTGCCATTGCTCAATATCCAGCCGTAGAGATGACTATAGATTCTCCGCAACCTGGATGGGCCGAGCAGCACCCAGATGACTGGTGGGAAAATATTCAAAAGGTGACCAAAAAAGTTTTGGTAAATAGCGGTATAGCATCCAATGGCATACAAGCCATCGGGATATCTTATCAGATGCATGGATTGGTGATCATCGACGAAGGTCATACGCCGCTCCGGCCAGCCATCATCTGGTGCGATAGCAGAGCTGTTGAAATCGGAGATAAAGCCTTTGAATCGATTGGTAAGGAACAATGTCTGCACCACCTTCTTAACTCTCCTGGTAATTTCACAGCTTCCAAACTGAAATGGGTGCAGGAAAATGAGCCCAGGATTTATGAGCGGATATACAAGGTGATGCTTCCCGGAGATTATATAGCGATGAAAATGACTGGCGAGATCACAACAACGATCAGTGGTCTTTCCGAAGGTATATTTTGGGATTTTCGCGCAAATCAAGTGTCGGATGAGTTGACGAAATACTATGGTATAGACCCGCAGCTACTACCGGGGTTGGTTGATACATTTTCTCATCAGGGTGCATTGACACTTAAAAGCGCAAAACTGCTGGGGCTTCATCCCGGGATTGCAGTTGGCTATAGGGCAGGAGACCAACCAAACAATGCTTTGTCACTCAAAGTGCTTGAACCTGGGGAAGTAGCAGCAACCGGAGGTACTTCTGGCGTAGTGTATGGAATTCACGATCAACCGGTCTTTGATATTGAATCCCGCGTAAACCCTTTTGCCCATGTCAATCACAGTCCGTCCAAACCCCGCATCGGCGTGTTACTTTGTGTCAACGGGGCAGGTATTCTGTTCAGTTGGCTTCGAAAATTATTACACGACCATCAGGTCTCCTACCAAGAGATGGAAAATGCGGCACAGGAAGTACCGGTTGGGGCAGATGGATTACAAATTATACCATTTGGTAACGGTGCAGAACGCATACTTCTGAATCGAAACCCTGGAGCCAGTGTTCTTAACCTGGATTTCAACAGACATGGGGCTGCGCATTTATACAGAGCTGCCTTAGAAGGCATTGCTTATGCTTTTATCTATGGTATTGAGATTATGCAATCCATGGGAATCAACACGGAAGTTATTAAGGTTGGGAATGACAATCTGTTTCAATCACGGATTTTTGCCGAAGCTATTGCTAATATTCTAAGATGCAGAATTGAAGTAATGGATACCACCGGAGCCGTGGGAGCTGCGAAAGGGGCGGGTATAGGTGTAGGGATTTTCCAATCTATAGAAGAGGCCTTCGGTGAAATGAAACCGATACGAACTCATTATCATACAAAGGAACAACTTGTCTATCAACAGGAATACAAGACCTGGACTGAGAGGCTGAAAAATTTCATTTAATTAAAAAAATTGAATTAGAACATGACATTTATAACAGGAGATAAAGAGTATTTTACAGGGATAGGAAAGATACCTTTCGAAGGTAAGGAGTCAGATAATCCAATGGCTTTTCGATACTACGATGAAAACCGTCAGGTGGGTGGAAAAACAATGAAGGAACACTTACGTTTTGCAGTCGCTTACTGGCATACATTGTGTGGCACAGGCGGTGATCCATTTGGGCCCGGTACCAAGAACTTTCCCTGGGACCAATCCAAAGATGTTTTAGTACGCGCCAAGGAGAAAATGGATGCCGGTTTTGAGTTTATCACTAAACTTGGTGTACCCTACTATTGCTTCCATGATTTTGATTTGATCGATGAGGGTTCATCCCTGAAAGAGTCGGCAGCAAGACTAGATCAGATTACTGACTACGCTAAAGAAAAGCAGGCGGCATCCGGTGTTAAGTTGTTGTGGGGAACAGCGAACTGTTTCTCAAATCCCAGGTATATGAACGGAGCGGCGACCAACCCTGACTTTAAAGTAGTTGCTTATGCCGCAGCACAGGTTAAAAACGCATTGGATGCAACCATGAAATTAAATGGTGAAAATTATGTATTTTGGGGTGGTAGAGAGGGTTATATGTCCTTATTAAATACCAATATGAAGCGTGAGCAGGAGCATTTAGCAAAGTTTCTACACAGTGCCAAAGACTATGCGAGAAGCCAGGGTTTTAAAGGTACGTTTTTCATTGAACCCAAGCCAATGGAACCTACCAAGCATCAATACGATTTTGATGCCGCTACTGTTATTGCATTCATGCGCCAATATGATTTAATGGATGATTTCAAACTTAATATTGAGGTCAATCACGCCACCTTGGCCCAACACACTTTTGCCCATGAACTGCAGGTTTCAGCAGATGCAGGGCTTTTAGGTAGCATAGATGCCAACAGGGGAGACTATCAGAATGGTTGGGATACTGATCAGTTTCCTGTAGATACCTATGAGCTCACCGAAGCGATGCTTGTCATTTTACAATCTGGAGGAGTGACTGATGGAGGGATAAATTTTGACGCAAAGACCAGGCGTAACTCCACGGATCTGGAAGACCTGTTTTATGCACACATAGGAGGAATGGACATTTTCGCACGCGCATTGCTTGCCGCACAAGCTATTCTGGAAAATTCTCCTTACAAGAAGATGATTGCCGATCGCTATGCGTCTTTCGACACCGGTAGTGGAAAAGCGTTTGAAGAAGGGCAATTGGATTTTGAAACCCTGGCCGCGATCGCATCCACAGAAGGTGAACCGACACTTCAGAGTGGTAAGCAGGAACTGTTTGAGAATTTAGTAAATCGTTACATTTAAATACCTGGCCCTGACTACATCTTCGTTGTTTTCGGGGCTTTAAACCGACCTTAGATCATGGAAAATAGAAATACTGAAAATAACCTATTAATCATTCTAATCGCAGTAGTAGCTGCATTGGGTGGTTTTCTTTTTGGGTTCGATAGTGGAGTTATCAATGGTACTGTCAAGGGCCTGGAGGCTGCATTTGATTCAGAAGATATAGGAAGCGGCTTCAACGTTGCCTCAATGTTACTGGGGTGTGCTGTAGGAGCCTTTTTTGCGGGGCAGCTAGCTGACCGGTATGGTCGCCGTACGATGCTCATGCTATCTGCTGTTTTTTTTATTATTTCTGCTTTTGGCTCAGGTATTGCCACCTCTTCTCCTGAGTTTATTGTCTACCGTATTCTTGGTGGCATTGCAGTTGGAGCAGCTTCTGTAATGGCACCAGCTTATATTAGCGAGATAGCGCCAGCCAGGTATCGTGGCGCTCTGGCTACGGTACAACAGATTGCCATTATTTTCGGTTTGTTCTTATCTTTTTTAAGTAACTACATTCTGGCGAAGATTTCGGGGTCTGCGGAGAACATATTTTGGCTAGGCTACGAAACATGGCGTTGGATGTTTTGGATTGAGTTAATACCAGCTGGCATCTTTTTGATCTCTTTGTTTTTCATCCCTATGAGTCCCCGGTTTCTGGTGGTTAAAGGCAAGATGGAAAAGGCAGGAGATGTACTTAACCGACTCTATGGGGCCTTAGGGCAAACAAAGCTAAGTGACATCGCTTCTTCGCTGGCACAAGATTCACATGAGCCCAAATTATCAGACCTCTATGATAAAACCAAAAGAAGTCTTAAGCCCATCGTTTGGGTAGGTATAGGCCTTGCTGCCTTGCAGCAGTTTGTAGGAATCAATGTGGTATTTTACTACGGAGCTGTACTTTGGCAGGCTGTTGGATTTGGAGAGAATGACGCATTACTCATCAATGTTGTATCAGGAGGTCTGAGCATCGCTGCTGTAGTCTTGGCCTTGTTCTTAGTAGATCGGCTTGGAAGAAAACCACTTCTGGTGGCAGGATCGGTTGGCATGAGTATCGCTCTGGCATTGGTAGTCGTTGCTTTCGCCACAGGTTCAATCAGTGCAGAAGGTACCTTGGTATTAAGCGACAATATGGGAGTAATGGCCCTGATAGCAGCCAATATTTATGTAATCTGTTTTAATTTCTCCTGGGGGCCTGTCATGTGGGTAATGCTTGGTGAAATGTTTCCGAACCAGCTTCGGGGTTCAGGTTTGGCGGTGTCCGGGTTGTCTCAATGGGTCTCTAACTTTTTGATTACCCTCACTTTTCCATTAATACTTGGGTCACTAGGATTGTCATATGCTTACAGTATTTATACACTCTTTGCCATTTTGTCGATCTTCTTCGTGGTTAAGTACGTGAAAGAGACTAAAGGAAAAGAGCTTGAGCAAATGAAGGGATGATCGCTACAGTAGTTAGGGTAGGGACTTTTTGAAAGTGGTGTCGACTGCCTGTCGATAGTCGTAAATTAAGTGCAAACCGCAAGTTAAGTCTGCTGTCCTTCACTTAATGCAAAGAAAACAGCGATGCATATGACCCGGCAATGCCAGGTTTGATGTAGCAATAGTGTTCTTGTTGATAGCTGCTAAAAACGATGATTAATCAATCAGGACAGATTAACCTTTCTAGTGAGTTTTTATAAAAACCAGTTATGCTTAGTTTCCTGGAAGGGCATCAAACATCAACAAAACTGGAAGTGTACTCAAATACAGAAAAAAATGAAAATTGCGATTATTGCTCACGATGGTAAAAAAGCAGACATGGTGCAGTTTCTGCTAGATCAAAAGCAGGTACTTCAGGCAGCTAGTCTTGTATCTACCGGCACTACCGGTAGCCATGCTGAGAAAGCAGGACTCAAGGTGCATAAGGTGCTCTCAGGTCCGCTGGGAGGAGACGCTCAAATTGCTGCAATGGCAGCAGAGCGAAAAATAGATGCAATCATCTTTTTCCGGGATCCGCTGGACAAGCATCCTCATGAGCCAGATGTCCAGATGCTGATGAGAATTTGCGATGTGCACAATATCCCAATCGCCACCAATCCAGCCACTGCTCGTTTATTACTTGCTTCACTACCTGTGGTTAAAAATAGCAGATAGGACTTATGGCGAAAGAACGTTTTCACTCAATAGTACAAAAGCCTGTGATCAACTTGTCAGTGTGAAAAGTTGAAAACTTCAATCATAAATCAGAAAAAATCAAAACAATGAAGCAAAACACTGGGGTCAGAAAGGCTTTAGAAACTATCGGAGAGGGGCAGCTTAAACGCTATGAAGTAGATTTTGGTAGTGGTTTTAGTGTGAAACTAACGAATATTGGGGCGACTATTATGTCTGTTGCTTATGAGGACAAAAACGGAAGATCGGCAGATGTCGTTTGCGGTTTTGATGAGCCGGAAAACTACCTGAAAGCACATCCCTATTTTGGCTCCTTATGTGGTAGGTATGCCAATAGAATAAAACATGGTCAGCTGACCCTGAATGGGATCAAATATCAATTGCCAGTCAATGACGGAGAGAATCATTTGCACGGGGGAGGTGGTGGTTTTCATCAGGTTCTTTGGGAAGAATTAGAATTTCGGGAAACAGAACATTGTGAATGTATACTTTCGTTACTGTACAAGAGTAGGGATGGTGAGTGCGGTTACCCCGGAAACTTGAATGTCATTGTGGAATATGTTATAAGAGATCATGAGATAGAAATCAATTACAATGCCACTACAGATCGAAAGACTGTGATAAACCTTACCAATCATTCCTATTTTAACTTATCAGGGAATTTCGATCAAAGGATTTTTGACCATGAGTTGACTATCAATGCTCAACGCTACCTGCCCATCGATCAGCACAGTATTCCTATTGGGATTTTTCAGAATGTGGTGGATACACCGTTTGATTTCACCTCAAGTGCAAAAATAGGTCAAAACCTAAGAATGCCTCATGAACAATTGGTTCTGGCAAAAGGAATAGATCATTGCTTTGTTATTGACAATCCTTCTATTGATAAATTACGTGAGGTAGCATCTTTGTTACACAAGCCTTCCGGGAGAAAAATGTCCGTATTCACCACCGAACCGGGAATTCAATTATACACAGGTAATCATCTTAATGGCATAGTCGGAAAGAGAGGTTTTAATTATTGTGCCAATAGTGCATTGTGTCTGGAAACCCAGCATTTTCCAGACTCACCGAACCAGGATCACTTTCCCTCTACTGTACTTGATGTAGGTCAGTGTTTCACTTCTCAGACCATCTATAGGTTTTCTGTGGTTAGGTAAGATTCGAAACTACAATTAAAGATGTTTAAGATGTTAAGCATATTTTGAGAAAGTGTCTGTGGTTACAAGGCTGATTTCTCTAGCGGGCTGAGGATCTTTAACCCTAATTAGGGTCTACTGAAAAACTCTGGCCTACAATCTAATCAAAACGGGCTCTCTAAGCGATAGATACCCGTTTTGATCTTGATTAACTGCATATGTGTCTAGGAGTTGTTTCATTTTCAACATCAACTTATGATATGACACTGATAAACTCCTTACAACCAGCCAATAAGGTACTGCCCTTGTCAGATTGACAAGGTTCAGCACTAGTACAATTGAGGCAATCCATGATTGACTTGTTTGTTTTAACCTGGCTTTGATTCTACCCATTCCGTAACGAGTCTTTGCTTGGCCAAATTTTCCTTCAATAGGATTGCGTTCCCCTGGACTTACGTGGTTGGCCACTGCCTTTTTAGGAGGTCTACCCAGTGGTTTTGCAGCCAGTTTGATCCCTCGCTCTTTCAGCCAGCGACGATTTTCCCGAGTACAATAAAGTCTATCGACCAGCACTTTCTCAGGATAGTAGCCAAACCTTCGTTTGTAGTTTTCAACGTATTCACTGAGGTGTTTGCCTTCATGAAAGGCATCCCAGGAAATAGTGTCTATAAAAGCAAAACCATCTATCATCGACAAGTGGATTTTCGCCCCAAACTCCGTTTTTGCTTTGGCCTTTCCCCGAACAATGGGCCGCACATGAGGTTGCCAGATACTCACAATCCTATGATCAATGCTTGTCTTGTTTTCTCGATACAGTTCCAACTGTTGATCATAAAGCGTCTGTATGATCAGATAGCTGCGATGCATCTTAGCTGTGAATGGAATACAAGGATATTGATCCAGTAATCTGTCGATATGAGATAGATTCCTTTTTAGATAGTTCAGCTGTCCTTTAACTGCTTTACGAATCTTTTTCCTGCTCGCCTTTTTACTCTTGGCTACCTTTAGATAGGCCTTACGAGCAATATTTCGATAGGTACGGGGCTTCTTTTGGCCTTTTTGATGTAAAAGATCTATGATCTGCTCACTGATCTGACGAGCCTCATTCAACAAGTTTAAATCTGTCGGATAAGCAATATCCTGAGGTGAAACTGTAGCGTCCATTAGTAAATTACCTTTGTGCGTAGGTATGCTGCCAGGTGTCCCTGTTTGATCTACGTCATCAGAAGAGGAACTGTCATCAGAACGTTTATTAGCTGATAACTCAACAAGCTTCATGTTGATCTTACCCAGCAGTTCTTCGCTGAGACGCTTCCTTATCTCTACAAATAATGATGCATCGAAAGGTGGATCGCTACAGAAATTACTGTAACCAAGAAAGTACTGCATGTAGATGTTCTCGCTGATGTGAGCAATCGTTTCCTTGTCTGAAAAATCTCCTAAATGCTTGATCATTACTGCCCCAAGGACTACACGCGCATTTAAGGGTGGTCGTCCTGTAGATTGGACAGGCTGTTCCTTGTAGTAAATTTGTGCCAACTCATCCCACGGTATCTTTTCAGATAACACAACCCACCGATTTGTTGGATCTAAAGATTGTGAAAATGGACTCTCAAAGCCGGCAATTGTCAGCTGATTCTGACTCGTATAAGATCGAAGTGATGCACGGGTTTTAGAAGACTTTGCCATATTAATTTGCACTTAGTCCTCTTAATTTCGTCAATAAGCTAACTTCATCAAAGAAGAAGGCACTTTTTTACTTTATCAGTAGACCCTAATTATTCATGACAAACCAAACCCTTGCGCACAAGTAATTGATATCCAGAATAAACCGTAAAATCCATGTGACTTGAAAACACTCAGAAAATGGGTGTGCTTTTTCGGTCACCGAGAAATCAATTACCCTGTTTATCAAGCAGTTGAACCTGAGCACAAATAAGTCCCGAATTTTTCGGGTTAAATGGAATACAGACCGCTCTATTAGACCGCTCTCCATCCTTATTTGAGAGCCATGGGATCATAGCAAAACCGTGCTGGGATTTCACTATATTTTTTAAACTCTCGATTGTATTGATGTGATACTCATATTTGTTCGGAGATCTCCTGGCATGTGAAGTCAGGATCTGGTCACACGTTTATGAACAAGCGATAGATATAAGGTTTTTGGTATCTAATATCGCCTCCGAATCGCTAGCGAAAAAGTTCGAAATTTCTCCCCCTAGTTCCACCTTCGCCCTGCGAAGCTTTAAAAAGGAAGCAGGGCTTCTTTTTTTAAAACTTCTTGAGCTAGGGTGTAGAAACTCCACGCTCGGTTTGCACTACTTCAAGTCTGTTTTGACATTCTTTTATCAGAGCGACGGCGAGCTTTTTTATTTTTAAGTTCACGAAAACCAAAACCATTATGTCAACATAGTGCACTACGGTCTCTTACGCAAAAGCTTCAGCGACAGCGTCCTGACGCAGTCCGCTATGTATACATTATTAAATGTGCTGACCAGGCTTATTATACTGGACGTGCCGCGCAAGCTGTACCAACAACCTTGAAAATAGGTTGGAAAGACATCAAAATGGATACATACGAAACTTGTTCTTCATAATTGAATGATTTCAGGGCTTTAGTTAAACGAGTTACCTGTATTAAAAGAACCTGAAATCGTCACTTCTTCTCCGGTATCTTGATTACGTCCGGTTCCTGAAAAAGAGCCTTCAACAACTACCACTCCTGCACCTAGCTCCTGATAGCTTGTTATAATCACAGATATATTGCTGGCATCATATGTTGCGCTAATTCCTGGGTCCTCATCGGCTATCCCACGAAAGTCTGCAACACCAAACGTAAGTCCTTCATTGGTATCCTCTTCATCTCCCAAACCCTCAGTGAAAACATAGGTGCCAGTACTGTTATCCGCAAATCTGAAACCTAGTGATACAACAAGGTCTTCTTCAAGGACTCCTCCACCAATAACAAGGACGGTGCCGGTAAAGGAGGTGGTTGACCCTTGCAATGCAGAACTGACGGCCAAGTCAGTGGAAAAATCCACTTCTCCTGAGAAGCCATCTACATTAAACGCAAAGGAGGCCTCTTGATCAGGTAATACATCATCTTCTGGTTCGTCTGAACCACAGGCAGATAAGAAGGTGAACAAACTGATCAGGCTCAGCACTAAAATAATTTGAACGTTTTTAATAATCATTTTCATTTTTGATAATTTGAGTAAGTTTTTAATAATTGATAGGTCTACTGTTTGATTAGTTTGTTGTAGAACACTTTTCCAGTTTTTTTATGGATGATGACCAGGTGTACACCGTTGGGTAGTTGATGAATTGGGAGTTGGCTTACACTTTTCCCATCAGGCACTTCCTGTTCAATCATCCGCAATCCTTTGGCACTGTAGATTTCAATGTAAGTGATATCTCCTTTGCTTTCAAAATGGATCATTTCTGATGCAGGGTTCGGATAAATGCTGACCCTTTCTTCCATATCCTGTTGGTCTATGGTTGCTAAAATCTCCCGAATCATCTCAGCTGATGCATAGCCACTTCCCATTCCTCCATGATAGAATCCAGTGGTATTACCAATCTGTGTGAGACTATATCCGGAGGCTAAACCACCGTTAAACATTGCTCTATTCTGCAGCAGGTTCAATGAAGTGTATCCAGATGCTAAACCACCGGCATAAAATGCTCCTTCACCATCTTGTTGATCGGATGAATACCCAGAGCTTGACCCTCCACCGTAAACACCTGTTTTGTCAATGCTGGCAATCAGCGTATATCCTGCACCATTTCCTCCTTGGTAAAATGCGCCTGAGACAGATTTTTCAACTGTGGTATATCCAGAACCACTTCCGCCAGCATAAACAGATAATGGAATGAGACTTACATAGGTTGAATCAACGGACTCACATCCTATGGTTGTCGTAACGCTGAGTGTGTAGAAACCTGCGACATCTACGGTGATAGATCTCGTTGTATCCCCAGTAGACCATAGGTAGTTTTTTGCCATTGCAGGTGATTCCGACCTTAAACTATTTACAGCTAAAGCCGTATCTGGCAGATCGACAGGTTGATCGATACGCACTAAGATGGTATCCGAAGCGGTACTACCACTTGCACTGGTCACCTGTACGGCGAAACTACCTGTACTATCTGTAGTAATGGTTCTGGTATTGGCTCCTGTAGACCATAGATATGACGAAGCGACTCCAGCATCAAGTGTCACTTCACCTCCACATTGCGAGATATCAGGGCCTAAATCAACTGTGATGGGGATATCTGGCACACTGTTGAAATCTACTTTAACCATGACAGAAAACGCAGTATCAATGGTTTGCTGACCAATTGTTACCTGGCCATATTGGTCAACCAGGTCTGGATTTATATTGAAACTACTTCCACGTCCTGTGAACCTCATAGCAACTACCGCTGATCCATCTGAAGTGTAAGTAAGTTGTGGGTAGCGAACCAGGTTTTCAAAACCACCATTAAATATGTATTCTGTCGTGTCGACTTTAAGTAATGTTCCATTGCTGGTGTACTGAGCAAAAAAGAAGTCACCAACATACCTATCCCTTTCCAACTGAGTTCCTGAATCGTCAAAAGTGACGGGATCGTAATATCGATTCATTACAATAAATTGGTTAGTTGCGGGATTTACTTCTATTTGGGCAGTACCACCGTTAGATGGAAAGATGCTTTGCGTCCATAGAGGCCTTCCATCGCGGTTCTTTTTTATGATCGCAGTGGTTGGCTCGCCTGGGATGTCGCATTCCAGCGTATCAAGTCCCACAACGAGGTTATCGTTGAAGGCAATAGAGGCTAGCAGGTCTTCTCCATCGGTTGTAAGCCCTTCCAGTAATGATGTTTGTGTAGCATTGGTTACACGTTTTTCACCAGGTGTAAAGTTGCTCAGCCAAAGAGGGATTCCTTCGGGATTGAATTTGGCAAAGTAAACCCCTCCTGTACTAGGAGGAAGTGTTTCGCTGGAACCCATAAAAGAGACACCAGTATCGGTAATTCTGGCAGCATAACCCCCTCCCAAAATCACATTTCCTACTTCGTCTATGGCTAGATGGAAAGCAAAAGGTGTTTCATTCCAATCACCTTGCGCCTGATTACCCCATAAAACCTGACCGTCAATACCCCATTTGATCAATAGCGGATCATTGAATCGTCCCTCTCGATTAAATACAGTACCTGTACCAAAATCAAGTGTTCCACGGAAGAGAATCACGCCATACACCTCACCGACATCATTCACCACCATATCTTCAAACTCGAACCGGGCAGTTGCCTCTAACAGCGGAGTATCAATTAAGATATCTGAAGTCCAAACCAGATTTCCTGAGTAATCCAGTTTAATCAATTGCAACCCCCCAACGTTTCCGTCTGCGTCCTGCAGCAAGGTCTCGTCACCATAGGTGACAATCTCTGTACTTTTCAGCATGATGTAGATATTGCCTGCATTGTCTGAATGCATGTCTTTTACCTGGATATCTGCTGCTGCTGAAAATATTTTGATCCAGTTTTCGAAACCATCACTTCGGTGATTTGCAACGTAAACATTTTCAAATCGATTATTTCGCCAAAAAGGATCAGGATCCCACACAGATTGGTACAAAGAGTCCTGAAAAACAATATTCTTAAACGTTCCTATGGTGATCAAGTCATCAAAAGGGCCTGTTTCCATGCCTAAGATCTCACTTCCAGCAACATATATCTTATCGTTTTCTCGCCTGTCGAATCTTTTGTAATTTCTGATCCATTGCACATCTTGAGGAAAAGCAGAAAGACAGACTCCTAGCAGTACAAATATTAAAATCAGCCTTTTCATAGGATCACTTATTCTGCTGAAAGTACACCTCTGCCGCCAAGCTGACTAAGATTTACATTCCAGCCAGAGAGTTGATTAGAGGATACACTTACAAATGCTGGGTCAAAAATTGAACCAAATGATCCACCTTTTTCGTAATACCTCTTTGTCGGTCCAGTCTCCCAGGCTTCTTCATTAGACAGGGTTCTATTCTCAGAATTAGCATTTACAGATAGCACACCATCACCATGAATGTCATATTTTACCCCACTATCAAGTGTAAGTTCAACTACCATTTCAGTTACGTTATCAGACATATTTGTCAATCCGTAAAATGAATTGCCGCTAGAGATTCGATCTGAATCATCAGTAGATGAAAACCCTACTCTTAATGGTCCTAGTTGAGTTGCATAATTAAGCGATAGCATCAGGTTTACCTCAGATTCACTACCTCCTTGGTCAATACTACCAATAGAAGTAGGGCGACTAATTGGAAAACCAGCGGCGGATTCAAGAGGAACTGGACGATCTGTGCCTCTACATGCTTTTTCATACTCGAGTTCTGTCATTGGTCTTAAGCCAGACCAATCAAGATAAGCTAAAACAAGTCCTTCATTTAGATAGTTGCACGCTATAGAAGCGCCATCATCCGGCTCGTCATAGATGTTATTGTTGTTCAGGTCCATTCCAAAGACAGAGCTTTTTCCATTTTCTCTATTATCTTCAATTATTGCTATGCCATTGCGGTCACGAACCGTTTCACTATTAGAAAGAGGATACTTTGCAAGACTCTCAAAATCTCTAAATAATATGGGCTGCTGAGTAGAGGTTAATGCATTAGCAAAGTCTACGATCTGACCTTGCGTAATCTCATATTTCATACAATAAAAAGATCTAAAACCGGTTGGGAAGCCCTCTGCAATACTCCTAACAGAAACAGTACTATCTAATGAACTTTCGTATAGCTCTGTGGTTCCAGCATCAACCAGAATAGGGTCGAAAGATTCAAGTTGTCTAAATTCATGAGTCAATGATGCCCCATCTCCTGCGAAAAATGCTCCTTCAGGCACATAAACCATCTCCGTGCCGAAAATTTTGATTGAGGGATTGAGCCCATCCACTTCCAGATTTGAGATCGTGATAGTCGTGGCAGGGATAGCTTTTTGTTCCTCCGAAAATGTACCACTCTTGGTGATAAAGCCAATTTCTTTCACATCAAACGCAAGGCCTGAACCAGTAATGCTCGCTCCATTAAATACAATGGGCTTCCACTGCTGTGAATTACTACCTCTGTACTTTCCAAAGACCCAGACTGCATCGTGGTAGTTTTCAGTAATGTTCCAGGAGTTTTCCCAGGAAATGTCAAAGCTGAGTGTCTTGGCCGCCTGATCGAAAGTCAGGTTTTCTATTTTTAGATTATTGGCCTTGACACAAAAAATGGTTGCCAATAAAAGAGTGGTGATTAGTAGTTGCTTTTTCATTATATTTCGAAACTGTTAGAATGATTTGATCCCTGAGGGATACCTAATTCCCCTGGTCGGGCACCCCGATCCTTGGGTCGATAAAAAAAACTTTTGGCCGCTGAGATACTCTGTACCCTTAAGTAGGGGTTGGTTCATTTATGGCGCAAACGCTTTTTTATTAAACAGTTCTTAATGCTTTGAAAAAGGAAGAGGTAAACATTTAATTCATAATTTTATTCAATTTTTTAAGTGAATGATTATATCGCGGATACCTATTGTTCTTTGGGTGATTCTTTGCACCTCGATCCTGGTAAAAGGTCAAGTCGAGACAGATACCAGCTATCTCAATCGTTTGAATACCCTTCAGAGAGAAGCGAATATTCAATACCGTAAGGGAGCTTTCGATTCATCCATACACTTAAGTAATCAGGCAAGTGCGTTAGCATCTACACATCAAAACTGGGCATCTTATATTGAAGCACAATCCAGAATAAGTTACATTCACTATAATCAGGGGAAATACGCTCAGTGTGTTTTAGAATTTCAGGGCATTCTTCATGAAATGGACTCTCTGGGTGTAGTAGCCAATAGATGGATTACTTCATCTATGGCAAAGCTGGCAAAGTCTTATGATCGGCTGGGAGAATTTGATGCAGCAATAGAGTGGCACGAAAAGAGGATTCAAGAAACAAAATACCCGAGTGATGGCTCAAAAATCGACTCGCTTGATTTGGCACGTGCCTACAACAATATTGGAAGCACCTTCCAAAACTTCCGAAGATATGAAATGGCAGGTATTTATTACGATAGTGTCCTCAATTATTTGATTAAAAGCAATGGACTGGGAGGTACGTTTGATGCCTATATAAATGGTAACAAGGCGGAAGTGAGCAAAGCACTGGGCTTTCATAAAGAAGCTGAAAGGTATTATCAACGTACGCTGGAACTGATACCTGCATTCGAAAATTACGCATATGGCAAGGGGTACATTTATTTAGGTTATTCAAAATTTCTCATAGAAAGAAATAAATCAACGATAGATAATCAACGGGCACTTATCTATTGTGACTCTGCTTTTTATTTTCTGCAAAACTCTGCTGGAAAAGTGGACTGTTATGGGACTTATGCAAAAATTTATGGACAGCAAGGAAGATATGATCAGTCTGTTACTTATTACAAAAAGGCGATTGATGAATTAGAAAAAACTACAGCGCCATCACATACTCGCTTACTCGCCTATAAAAATAGCTTGACGTCCATTTACATCAAGTCTGGCCAGTTTTCGTTAGCGAAAAAAGTAATCGCAGAAATAAAGCAAAACATTGAATCAGAACAGACAAGGCTTTTGTCTTTTAAATCAGATGTTGCCTTGAGTGAAGGCAATTTGCTATTGGCTGAACAAAACCCATTGGATGCGCTTGAAAAGTATCAGGATGCACTAAAAACTAAGCTCCCAAAGTTTAAACCCGCCACCATTTTGGAGAATCCAGATCGGACACATTTGATTGTTGGATTACAAGCTTATGATATTCTCTCACAGAAAATCACCGCTTTGAAAGACGCTTACATTCAAACAAAAGATGTGATTTACATGCAGAGCGCTCTGGAATGTTATGATTTAATGACCAGTCAACTTCAACTTAATACGCATGAACTGGTAGAACTGGAGGAGAAGCTAAATTACAGAGGTGCCAGGCAGACCATTTTTATTGAAGCTGTTGAAACAGCACTTACTGCTTATGAAGTGAGCCACGAACAGGCTTACCTCAACCTGGCATTCCACTTTAGCTGCCTGAGTAAGGCTGCGCAACTACGAGAGCAGGCACGTGAATCCGCAGTACGTTATTCCCAGCCCGAATATCGTAAAAACCATGCAATCTCTGAAGGTCTGAAGTTGAAAATTGCGACCATTAAGCAGCAGCTTTACTACGACACGCTGGCAGGTCAGGAAAAAAATAGGTTGGAGGAAGATCTTTTCAAGGCAAAAGAATCTTATCGAATCCAGGTGCAGGAAAATGTCTCCAAAAGTGATTACCGTTTCAAGAATTATTCGATCCGTAATCTGCTTGATGAAATAAAAAAAAGTGAGACTTTTCTGATAGATTATTTTGAGCTGTCCGAAGAACTGATTGTATTTTTCGGGACCGATCAGATTGAGATGATCCGAATTCCTTTTGATCTGGAGTTTCGTTCCAAAATCAGCAATTATGCATTTGCCCTAAGTAGTGGGGACTTTAACCATGGGTTAAGTAATGAAATCTATGACCAATTGCTTTCGCCTGTTCTCGAAAAAAGTACTGGCAAAAATAAGAAGCTGCTGGTCATCCCTTCTGAGCAGTTAAGTAGTTTGTCTTTCGAATCATTTGTAACGAACGAAAAGAAACGTTTTCTGGTGGAGGATTATGAGGTCTCCTATAGTTATTCTGGTTTTTTAGCGATTCCAAATGCTGAAAGTAAGAAGGAGTACCGGTACGAATTCTCTGGATTTAGTCCTTATCAAAATGAGGCAGATAAGAAGCAAAACCTAAGTAGCAATACAAGATCCCGGGATTTTCTATCACTCCCTGCACTTCCTTTTGCTGAAAAAGAAGTGATTGATATTGCTAAAATCATGGGAGGAGATCAGTTTATTGGTGAGGAAGCCAACGAGTCAGCTTTTCGCACTCTAAGTGCAAAAAGTAGAGTGATTCACCTGGCAATGCACCTTATGTTAGAAGAGGAACAACCGCTCTATTCAAGGCTGGTTTTATCACCTTCCGAAGAATCTAACGACGGACTTTCACATGCTTTTGAGATTTATAACATGGACATCCCTGCGGAACTGGTTACTATTGGGGCTTGCAACTCAGGGGTTGGCGCTTTTGTCAAAGGTGAAGGTGTACTATGTTTAGCAAACAGCTTTCTACATGCCGGAGCAAAGAATGTGATCAATAGTCTTTGGGCAATATCTGATAAAACATCTAGCATCATCATGGTCAACTTCTACAGGTATCTTGCTGAAGGTAAGTCAAAAGGCACAGCACTGCGGCTCGCAAAACTTGATTATTTGAAAAGCGCTGACAGAAATACATCAAATCCGTATTTCTGGTCTGGTCTCGTTCTTACTGGAAAGTTAGAAACGGATGAAAATCAAACATGGACGCAATTTGCATTCATTGGAATGATTTTAGTCTTGTCAGGAGGGTTCTTCTTTTACAGGAAAAGGGGGGGCTAGTCAAGTTTTGAAAGGTCTTGCAGGAGGTCTTTTGCCTTTCTTTGGTAGTCTGCTTCTTCTTCCAGCTGCTCCAGATATGCTTTTGACTTTTCTATATCATTAGATTTCAATAACGATAATGCGAGGTACCATTTTGAAGGTACGGTGTATTTACTTTCCGTGCTGGCTAGTGTTGAAAGTAATTTAGTAGATTGATCAAATTGCTCCAGCGCCATAAAGCACTGTGCTTTATAAAATTTACCTGCCGGTGTTTCTTCAGAAAATAAAGGTAGTGCTGCTTGATACGCTGCTAAATCATACAACCGATAGGGTTCAGCGACTGCTCCATCAGATCGGGTAATTGTTTGTTCAATATTTGGGTAGTGCTGAAAGTGTTGCGCGTACAGATCATCTATAGAAGTATCTGTCGTATTCAGGTTTTGGAAAATGATAAAGACAGCAAGCAGAAGGCTTATTGCCGCAGCAGCATACCACACCTGGTGCGACTTTTTCTTGCTTTGAGTAGACTCAAGGGTAGTTAACTTCTCTTTCAGAAGTGTAGCTTCCCGAAATCGAATGGCTTTGATAACGTTGATATACTCATAGACTGAATTGCCAAAATCATGATCTTCTGTCATTCTTGATTCAAAATGATTCTTAGACTCATCACCTAACTGATCTTTGACATACAGGTCTATGATCTCGATATCTTCTTCTGATAGTTCCATTTTATGTGTTCCTTTTTACAACCAATTGCTTCAGCTCTTTCAGGCATCGCATCTTTTGGGTTTTTGCTACATTTTCATTTTTGTATTTCATTTTGATGGCGATTGCTTCCATACTGTTATTGTCAAAATAGAATAACCGCAATAACTGACGGCAAATGGACCCCAGTGTATCGATCAGTTTTACAATTCTATGCTGATCATCATCAACCTCGAATAGCCCGAGGTTCCATTTTTGATCTTCCAACTGAACATCATACATAGAGGTAAACTTCAATCGATTCTTTCTCAATTGACTCATTAAGGTATTCTTACCAATGGCGAACAAGTAGGTCTTTACTGATACCCCTGTTTCCAGCACCTTGCCCTGCTTGATGTTATAGTAGAAAATAACAACAGCCTCTTGAAATACATCTAAAGCCATTTCCTTTTCTACAGAATAGACTTTTATCGCCCATTCCACAAACGCCAATTTAAAGTTTGAATACAGCCATTTCAATGCTAGATCATCCTCTTTTAAAATGGATGCTTTCAGTTCTTCGAAATACATTCTCTTAATGTCATTAAATCATAGAAAGTAAACGAAAACTGAAATTATTGTTTATATCTTCTCTTAATATCATCAGATCATAGAAAGTAAACCATAACCGAAATTAACAAAAAATACCTTTTCTATTTGATGATGATGAAAAGGATTCTCTGATTCACATTTCCTTATTAATGCGCCTGCATTACAATCGAGTAGATGAGCAAAACTTAGCTAAGTCATCTCTGCAAGTGGAATGATGATGCTTAATGCCAGTCTTTTTATGACTGAATTCACAAATAAAAGAATCGACTCTTAGTTGCAGGAACTGATATTTTTTGAAAGATTTCAAATTGGAGCAAGAGACTTTTGGTAATAGATATCAACCGTAATATTACTCTCTCTAATTGTATGGGGTTACAGGCGAATAGGTGTAAAAGAGGAAATCTAAAAAGTAGCCTCATCTGTGTAGGCATGCACACCTACATAGGTCCCCCAGTTTTTGGCAGCCCCTACAGCCGCCCTGAATTCTGCTTCACTATATTGTGCTGCATCTATGTGATCGTAAGGGGAATTGATCCCCCCACCTGCCATGAGTTTGAGCTGGGTAGCACCCTGGCGCAGCTGTTCTCTGGACTTGAGTAAAACCTGATCTGCCCCATCTGCGATGGCCACAAGACTTTGTTGTTCAGAGTAGGAGAGGTGCTCTCTGGGGACATCTGTATAAGGACTCACATCTCCGTGGCCACCTGTCTGACTAATGAATGCACCACTGGGGTAGATCCTGGGTCCTATTACCAGCCCTTTGTCAATCGCTCTGGATAAGCTGATGGCAGCACCTCCCATGTTACGCACTGTGGTAAACCCTCTCATCAATCGCTGCTTAGCAGCTTCCGCCCCTATAAAATTGATCAAAGGAAAATCATACTGCGCATAGGCTGCCGGGGCAATGGTTTCTTGCAGTAAATGCGTATGAGAATCTATCAAGCCAGGCATCGCATAATAGCCCTTTCCGTCAATTATCTCATCCACATTGTCATGATATCTGGCCGAATCGGTCATCTTACCCATCGCCTTAATCGAGTCTCCAGCAATCAGAATGTATTGATTCTCGGCTATTGCGTTGTCTTCGCCATTGAAAACATGGACGTTTTTGATCAAAATTGTTTTAGTAACATAGCTCTGTGCCTGAGTAGATGATATGATAGCGAAAAGAGCCGATATCAATAAAACCAACTGTTTGAGCGTGGTATTTTTAAAAAGGTGCGTGTTCATTTTTCTTAAATTTTGTTTGGCAATGCCTTCATTGGATTGTTGAAGGTTAGCCAAAATTAAGCAGCAGATGTGTTGCGAAATATTACAAAATAT
>ERZ1740068.251-NODE-251-length-30632-cov-7.567583_pt1 | contig 30632 bp, 23 predicted proteins | sample MGYA00581735_ERZ1740068 | MGnify/ENA primary metagenome ERZ1740068 (study PRJEB43018, sample SAMN04849740) | marine metagenome | isolation source: floating plastic debris | place: Pacific Ocean | collected 2008-08-30 | study: EMG produced TPA metagenomics assembly...
AAAAACTAACCGAAAAGCTGATGACCCGTTTTGGCGTAGGATTATTGGATGATGATGTGAGCATAGAAGCACTACAAACCCTTTTGGTGAAGGAAGAATACGAACGGCTCATCAAATACAAAAACACCGCTACGCAAATCATCGACCAACAATCGCAACACCTTGCTGAACTGCGCCAACGAGGACTCATCGACGATTTTCGCCACATGGAATTGCAAAAGCTACTGGGTGATTTTTATGTGCACCAGGGGAAATGCGAACGCATCAAAAAGTTTCCTTTGCCCCGCCAATATGGAAGCATGAGCCTGATTTTCGTGGGTATTTTCATTTTTCTGCTGCCTTTTGGAATGGTGTCAGAATTTCACGATTTGTTGGGCCGTTTTGGCACCCTGGTATCGATTCCATTCACCGTTTTGGTAGGATGGGTTTATGTAATGATGGAGTTGGTGGGCGATTACTCAGAAAATCCTTTTGAAGGCTTGGGCAATGACATTCCCATGCTTTCCCTCTGTCGCACCATCGAAATAGACCTGCGTGAAATGCTTGGCGAAACGGAATTGCCACCCGCTATCGAAGCCAAGAACGGGGTACTGATGTAAGCTATTAAACACAAAAAAGAGGCCATCAGCCTCTTTTTTGTTGGTTGTGGTAGGTTGCTTCTGTTTATTGGTACACCATCAATTTCTCGGAATAGCGTTTCCCGTTGGTCGTGAAAGACAACCAATACACCCCAGAAGGCAGGTGAGATAGGTCAAAAAAGGCACCGTTGATTTCTGCCGGTACTTGCTTGCCAGCCATGTCGATCAGGTACCAGCTGTTGACCGCTTCGTTCAGGTGGCGAATTTGAAATTGGTTGTACCCCAATGCCTCTACAATCGGACTTGGAGTGTCATCCGTATCGAGTAAGGCCTGTTCTGCATCGGCTACTGCTTTCCTGGGACTGATCTCCGTATCGCAAGATTCCTCATTCGGCTGAACGGTGAGTACCGAAGCATTAACTGTAGCAACATTATTGAGGGTAAAGGTCTTTCCAAAATAGGTGAAAGGATAAATGATGCCGCATAGGGTAGCACCACTTATGTCTTCACTAACATGACATTGGTACTCATCGTTGAACACCCCATAAGTATGCACACGTGACGCATCGGTAATTTTACCAGAGCCGTCAGCCATCACAAAATCGAAACGTCCACAATCGTTGTGTAGTCCGGTAACGTTGGTGAACTCACGCACTTGGTTTTGTCCAAAAATATCTTCGGTAAAAAGTAGATCAACTGGCCCGGAAGCAGTAAGGTTATCACGAGAAACCTCCATAATACCTACCGGGGTTGTATTGGGCAGTCCAAGCATCTGTTGTTGGTCCTCGGTGTATAGAATGGCTTCCAAAGATTCAGGCTTTAGAATCAGCTTGTGTGCGGTGCCAGCCAGTCCGCTACCCAATTGATACCTCCGCAAACTAAGGTTGGTGAGATTATAATCTAATTTTCCAAGGTTCACCTGTTGGTTCGTGTTATTATTGATATCCTCAAAGCTGAAATAGATGTTGTTCTGGTCCATGACCATGTCCATCTTTTCAGATGGAATGGGAGAGGCGTACCTGTAATAGTAATCTTCGACGACAACCGTTTCGCCAGTAACGAGGGTGATGTTGGTGTAGTTGGCATCCTTAAAATGAATAAACCCTAAACCGGTATAATTGAAATCATTATCACAATCAATCATTCCGGAATAAAGCCTTTTAAAGCCTCCGTAGGCCAGTACTCCATTGCCTTTGTAGGTTTCGATGGCGTGTACCAGAAACCGGAATTCAAACCAACGAATTGCGCCCATGGTGATTTTGCCATCGTCTTGCACCTGAAAACTCATGGCCACCGGATATCCCAAATTGTTGGTGGCACCAGTAGCATTGTAGCGCTCACTTTGGCCTAAAGCCATGTAGCCGGTATTGTTGTGGATAGGGGCAAGGTCAATACCCTTGGAGCCTACCTCATCCCGAATGGGTTGAAAGGTGACCGGATCTTCGTAGTAGTATATGTTTTTGAGGTATTGCAGGCAAACATCATCGGTTCTCAGGTTGTAGGTGCCCACCACCATAGTTTGATACTCCTCGGGTTGCGTGCCACCATCGTTGCGCAGCAAGGCGCCTGTAAAAACGAGGAGCTCACGTTTGGGGGAATAGTCGTAGCGCAAAGCAGAAATCTCCAAGTGGTCCACCACCGAAGTAGGAGGAACATCATCGTTCCAGTAGTTGAGGCTGGCTGGAATGACGATTTTCTTAGACATAACCATACTGCCATCTTGGCCAATGGCTAAAATCCACGTTCCGAGGTCACCGGGGTTTAATGATTGGTAGTTGGAGGTGGCATCGTTCTTCAAAGAAATGGCACTATACATGGTGCCCACAGGATAGACGGAACCCTCGTTGTGGCCATTCACCACCATGGCTTTGGGCTGTTGGGTAAGGGTGTTCACCTGGCCGGGTGCTTCTGTCGGGAAGTCGTCGGAAAGGGCAATAGTCGACCAACTGGTGGTTTGGGCACTTGCGCTTAGGCTGAAGAAGCAAAGTGCACTCCAAAACAGGATGGATGTTTTCATGGGGTAAGTGTTTTTTATTTCCTTGAACTTAGACAGGAATAATGGTAAAAACCGACCGGGTTCAAATTGGTCAGGTTTCATCTCAAATTCGCTGGAAGCGAATTGAGATTCGGTACCAAGGTATCCCGTTCAACCATCCCATTTTTAAATATGTTATCTTATTCGCCGACCAACCTGTTTTGAGGTCGTTAACGGATACAGTTTAAACCCCATTTAAAAGAATTTCTATGCGTATTTATTTACTCCTGATGCTGATCGTTAGCGGTTGGCAAATCGCCCAAAGTCAACCCTTGGTAGATCAATCGATGTCCCGCTTTCCGATGGGATTGAACGATACTTTCAACCGGGTTTCTACCCTTGATCCACTTCCTACTTTTCCTACTTCCGGAACCAATTTGGTGTGGGATTTTACTGGGGTTTCTTTCAGTAACACTACAGGGGTACAAAACACCGTTGTTTCCCCAGCCAACACACCTTATGCGTCTTCTTTTCCTCAGGCCAACATTTGCCTGATCAGCATCCTGAATGGATCCACAGACACCAATTTTGCCTATTATACCGAAGATGCCACCAAATTAGAAGGTGTGGGGAGTGTTTCCAATGGAGGGGCTAACATCAGAACTTGCAGCGATCCAAACTTGCTGTGGAAATATCCTTTTGCTTACGCGGAAACCGTTCAGGATACCTCCATTTGTGGAACCCTACCAACACAAATTGTGACCAAGGAATATGCTGGATTTGGGGAATTGCGGTTGCCTCAAATGACTGTAGCCAATTGCATTATGACGAAAACGGTTAGTGGTTCTTTTACAAGTTATCGTTGGTATACGGCAACGCCTCGCTTACGCTTGGTAGCCTTTTCGTCAGACATTTCTTTTGTGGTCAACGAACTCCCCGACCTGCTCACTTCGGTAGCGCAGCAAGAGCAGGAAGTCAAGCGCTGGACGGTTTTTCCCAATCCTGCTACGGAAACCATTACCCTTTCGGTAAAATCTCATCCAAATGAAACCCAGCTACGCGTTGTTTCAGTACAGGGGCAACAGCAAGGAGAAATCCAGGTGTTACCAGCTTCGGTTCGGCAACATACCCTGCCGGTGCAAGGTTGGGCACCCGGCATTTATTTTGCGATTTTAGAAAGTGAACAAGCGCGCCAAGTGATTCGGATGTCGGTTCTGTAGTCAGTCAATGGGTTTTAGAGCCGATACCAGTAGGAGCAAAAAAGGAACACAAGCCTCGTAGTTCAAAGAATAATAATCCATTCCTAAGTGGATGTTCTGGTAATACTGATCCATATGACGCTTGTAGCAATGTTCTGATTCTACCTTCCAGGCACTTATACCAATTTTTTTTAGCCAGGAACCACTTTTCTACTAAGCGTGCGGTACGGCCATTGCCATCCATAAACGGATGAATTTGTGCCAGCTTGAGATGGATGAGTGAAGCGTGATAAAATACTTCAGCAAGGGACAAATCGGTTTCCAGAAGGGATTGAACATCTGCAAAAAAGGTAGCCATCTCGGAATTGACCTTTTGCGGTTCTACAGCCAAATAAACCAGTCCTGTATTGCTATAAATTCCCATGCGGTCGGTGCGGTAGTGGCCACGCTTGTCAGCAATAAGCAGGGTAGAAGACAGCAAACGATGGGCCTCCAACACATTGGCCTCGCTCAAATCATTTACGATAGCAAATTGGTAGGAATTCACCAGATCGGAAACTTCGTCCATTTCCTTTTGCGGCTTGAATGCTTCTTTGGCTACTTCAGAATTGAGGAAAGAGTTGACATCGATCGGGTTACCCTCAATGTTCGAGGAATAAACGGCTGAAGTTTTGATGCGAAAATCGAGCGGTATTTTTTTTTGATCTGAGGTGTTCTGCTCTAGTTGTTTCGCCAAGTCAAATGCGATTAATTTGGAAAATGCTACAAGGTATTTTGGGTCTATAATCCTCATTTTGAACAGGAGAAAATCGAAAATACTACTTAAATTGACAAGTCAGAATCCGGTACTCTTTCGCTGGTACCAAGGCACTCATTCAACTGTTCGCATCGCACCACGCTTTACATTCAACGCGGTAGAAAGACCCAGGATCAACATCCCTTGGAAAACGGAAAACAGGATCATCCGATACTCCAGGCCCAAATCAGATTTTAGAAAGGCAATATCCGCTTCAATTATCGCATAAGCGATGACAATGAGTGCGCTGGTGCTGCCAAATGCCAACCAGGGAGCGTCAATGGAGTAGATTTTGTTGAGCAGCCACACATAAATGGCGGAGAGAAAAAAGGCATTGAAGATGTAGTAAGTCCACAACTCCATGCTGGTGGGTAGGAAGGCAAACAAAAGGCCCAACACAAAGGAAGAAAACACAAACAACAGCAGGTTGAGCACACTAATTAGGAGCAGTTTTTTCCAAGCCCTATCTCCCTGGCCCGCCCACAAGCTTATGGAAAACAACCCGAGGTAGCCTAGTCCGGTGACCAACCCTTTATCGTTGGAGGTGAACTCATCCAAAGTAACCGCCAGCCAGGTCCAGGCGATGGTGAGGAAAAAATAAATTGCCAGGGTTTGGATAATTCTTCGCCAATCAACGTTATAGTGACTCATGTTGTGCATTTTCTGCTTCTCTGGCATCATCATCGTCAGCAGTGTTAAGCTGCTACCAAGTTAATCCAATGTCGGTCAGCTATGATCTTGCGAACAAATCAAATGCTCCAGGTGTAAATAAAGCAAGATAAACCCAAAACGTTACGCATGCTTAAAGCAATACTATTAACCCTTTTGCTGGCGAGTGCTTTAGGAGTGAAATCTCAAGTACTCATCGATTCCGCCTTATCGCGTTATCCGGTAGGGCTCAACACCACCTTTGAGGTATTAACCGAGGTAGATCCGTTGCCCAACTACCCTAAGGTAGGCTCGAACTTGCTCTGGGACTTTTCCAACCTCGTGTTCGATGCTGATATCACTCGCTTAGAATCGGTGGTTGAGGCCAGCACTACCCCCAACGGTAGCGCCTTTCCGATGGCCAACCTTTGCGTGCAAAGTCGCTTCAGCATTCAGGCCGACACCAATTTTGATTATTACCGTGAAACCACCATGGGACTGGAACTGTTGGGAACGGTGCGAAACGTCAACATGAATTTTAGTTTCTGCACCAATCCTCAGTTGGAGTGGCGCTACCCCTTTTCCATCGGCGATACCTTGTTCGATACTTCCGATTGCGGCAGTGGAACCGATACGTTGCTTCGGATCTATTCGGGCTTCGGAGAATTGCGGTTGCCGCGTGAAACGGTTACCAATTGTATGCTAATCACCGAAGTAGGACCTTTGGACACCGTTTACCAATGGTACGATACCGATCCCCGGCTGCGTTTGGTGGCCTTTCAATACACGAACTTGTTTGAAGGGTACGAGTACCCGGATTTCATTACAGACATAGGTGAACTTCCTCAGGCTAAAAACGCCTGGCAGCTGCTGCCGAACCCCGGTTTTGACGTGGTACGCCTAAAGTATGAGTCAGCAACCAAGGTGGTTGACCTGGTGGTGAGTAACCTTAATGGCCAAACGATTTTCTCGGATCGATTTACCCGCCAAGCGGGTATGGCCTATGAACTCCAGGTATCCGAATGGGCTCCCGGAGTTTATTGGGTAAACTTGCAAAGCCCGGAGGCCAATGAAACCCTGAAATTGGTGGTTCGGTGAGGTATATGGGTTAAAACAAGCCTTCCTCGTCCTCCATGCCCGGCAATTCGAGAAGAGAAGGCGTGGCAATGGCGCTGCCGGCAATGCCTTGGATGGAACCAAACAAAGCCGTGAGGTTGGTTTCCACTACGTTGATCTGTTTTTCGCGGGTGGCCCACAGGCGATTGATGGCGCGCTTTTCGGCGTTGAGCTGGTCTTTCATCGCCATGTAGTTCTCCACAATCCGGTTGATGTTTTGCCGAAACTCATTGCCAGTAAGGTAGTGGTAGAGCAACTCCATTTTGTCGCCCTTGTTGGTTTCGGCCGCGCGCATTGAATTGATTTTGATGAGCATTTCGCGTAGCACAAACGACAGGCTGGCCACCTCGTGAAAACCGCATATCCACACCCCGTTGCGCTCTCCAAAGCGTTCCATGTCCGAAGGCAACGCCTCGGTAACAATCACGGCAATGTCGGCTTTGCATTGAATTTGGTCTTGTTTTAGCTTTTCAATCCAATCGTTGGCAAAATGCTTGGTGCGCTTGCTTTCGTACACAATAAAGCCACATTCCTGCTGCTGCGGATTGATGACGGTTTGGATGGAATCAGCTCCACGTACGCCCTTGGGCACCTCCTCAATACGATCGTGCGGATAGGCCTTTTGCAGCAATTCTTCGAGGGCCAATTCCTGCACTTCCCCTTGCATTTGCATGGAGCCTTGCTCGGATTTGCGCTTCATCTCATCGATCAGCTTTTTCTGATCTTCCAACTGCTTTTGGTATTCCTTTTCTTTCAAAGCCATGGCCTCGCGCTCTTTGGCCCTTGCCTTGGTTTCGATTTCCTGTTGTTGTTCCAAGAGCTGTTTTTGAATGCGCAGCTCCAATTCTTCCGCCTGCTCTTTGAGTTGGGTTTCGCGTTTCAGCAAATCGAGCTCCTGCTGGCGCAATTGTCGGTTCTCTTCCTTCTTCAGGTTGTTTTCCTCCTGCAAGGCTTTGAGGCGCTGCTCGAAGTTCTCATGGGTTTGAGCAGCAATCCGTTCCTTCTCCTTAACAATTTGCCGTTGAAGCGCTTCTTTGAACAACTCGTTTTCCCGCTCTTTCTTTTTGGCGAAGGCCTCTTGCTCGGTTTGCAGTTTTTGGCGTTCCGACTGAAATTTCTCGGCCTGTTCGGCCACCTTTTGCTCGTATTGCGCTTTAAAGCGTGCCTCTAATTTTCCCGTGAGGGCTTGCTCCACGTCGAAGTCACTGCCGCAATGCGGGCATTTTATTTCATCACTCATAGTTGCTTCCGGAAAGGTGCGATTCGCAAAACACAAAGTTAGCACAAGCACCTCGCAGCACGGTGCATTGTTGATAAGATGCTGCTTTTTCAAACAGCAAATGCCTACAAGGCAAAACACCGCCTTCGGCCTGGTTATTGCTCCCATTTAGTCCCCCAATCCTTACTACCATGCGCTTGATTACATTGCTGTTCTTTGTTTGTTCATTTTTATGGAGCCCTATGCTGTTGGGGCAAGACCTTCCAAACCCTGCTACTTCCACCAGTACCTTTTGCCAACTTGGAGGAATCGAAACTAGCTTTACCATCAGTACTGATTCGGTCGTTTTACCTGTGCTTTCGCAAGGCCTGATACGGAGAGGCTTCAGTTATGCCGATGCGGATTATATGATTGAACATGGAGAGCCCTTGGGGTATGGCTATGGTATAGGAATGGAAGCCTTATTCTTCGAATTCACATCCCAGGAGCCCATTGATACTCAATTCGTGGCCGCCAAGTGGTCTTCTCAACGCTTTTATCGGTTGGAGTTTTTTGATGAAAAAAATCAATTGATACTTCGGCTAAAGGGGAACCACTCCATCCTGAATCTGGTTTATTCCAATGCAGCCTTTACTACTTATTCCTTTGTATTTCGTGCGGTCCCAGCCATTGTGCTCAACCACACGAAGCGCATCGATATTGCCTACTACTACTCCAGTCGTTGGTAGGAGGGAGGTGAGGCAACAGAACCAGTAAACAACTCCATACTTAGGGTGTTGTTCCGATGAAATCCCTACCATTTGTAAACTTCAATTTATCCGTTATGCGCCATTCTTATTGGTTGTTCGCCTGTTTAATTGGGTCGGTTTTGTTGCTGGGTTTCTCAGCTGACGAAACTGATTCTTCCCCATCATTGCTTTCTCATTTTCATGGATTGGAGACCCAATTCGAAATCACTTCGAATGCCATTGCTTATCCGGTAATCGCCCAAGCTGTTGTGAAAAGAGGCTATTCAAATTTTGAGCCCAACAAACCCCTAACTGAGTTTTCAGAAGGAGGAGTGGGCTATGGCTACGGCAATCAAACCTTGCAATTGGAATTGCTTACCAGCCAACCTTTACGAAAACAAACCGTGGTGCGCAGCCAAAAAAAGAGACAGTATGTGAAGGTGCGTTTGTATACGGAAGATGGCGCCACTTTGATGGAAAAAGAGCTACTGAAATCCAATTTGAAGGTTAAGACCAGTGGGGTAAGCCTTTTCATCACCTACGTATTGAACCTGGAGGACATCCCGGTAATTTTATTGGATCGTGCCAAGAAAATAGACTTAACGCTTATTCAGACTCAAAAGCCCAAACCGGATAATCCAAACGCTTCGCTCGAGTAGTCGTTTTACTAAAGAAATGGCGTGTTGGAGGGAAGCTTTGAAAAATTTGAAATTTTAGGTAAAAAATAGCCTTGATTTTGAGTTACTTAAGTGAATTTTTAGCCTTGAGGACATATTTGTTCTTGACTCACGTTATATTCTTCACTACACTTGAAGTCGTAATGCAGAAAAACCAAAATATCTGGTGGTGGCCCTTAGATTTCAAAATCTGAGAAGCAACACCATGGAATAAAATATAAATGGAAAGGCCCGCTTCTCGCGGGCCTTTTTCGTTTCTACACTTTTTTTAAAATGTCAATCAACAACCCATATCCAGCCTCAACACACAACTGCTTTTGGTGGTGGTGTGCTTTCATTGATTCCAATTGAGAAGTATCCAGCCATTTCTATAACTGCAAAGAAGCTCCGATACCTCGGGGCTTTTTTTTTGACCAAAACATGAAAACATATACCATACATACCCATTCTATCAGCACCCTGGCCGACCTTTTAACTCCTGTCGGCGTATATAGTACCCTGCGCGATCGGTTTCCCAATGCGCTCTTGCTCGAAAGTGCCGATTACCATAGCCGGGCTGAAAGCAAAAGTTTCATTTGCCTGGAACCCATGGCCGGTTTCAGTGCTACCGGAACGAATTACCAACTGCAATTGCAGGGCGAATCCGGTGAAGCGCACACTGTCTCAAACCCCCGCGAAATTTGGGCTGCTTTTTCCCGTTTTTTGGAGCTTTTCGAAGCTGCACCCTCCAATCAAGGGCCCGGTGGTTGTGGCCTATTCGGCTATACCGCTTTTGAAGCTGTCAACTACGTGGAAGACCTGCAACTGAGTCACCCGCGCAGCGATGCCAAAGACAATCCCGACTTGCATTACCACCTGTACCGCTACGTGCTGGTGTTTGACCACTTTAAAAACGAGCTGCACCTGACCGAGAACTGCCTGGAGGTTACAACTGAAACTTCTGAAGGCTTGCAGCGGCTGTTGGAATTGTTGCCCATTCACCATCCGAGTGGTTTTGGATTCCAGCCCAAAGGAGAAGAACAGAGCTCCATTTCCGATGCTGCGTATCGGGAATATGTGGAAAAAGGCATCGCCCATTGCCAACGGGGCGATGTATTTCAGGTAGTGCTGTCAAGGGAATTTCAGCAGGCCTTTACCGGCGATGATTTTTTGGTTTACCGGAGTTTGAGGAGCATCAACCCATCGCCCTACCTGTTTTATTTCGATTACGGCGACTTTCGAATTTTCGGATCCTCACCCGAATCGCAATTGCAGTTGCACGAAGGTACCGCCACGATTCATCCCATTGCTGGCACAGTGCTCCGTGGAGCCGATACTGCGGAAGACGAGGCGCGGGCCCGCGCCTTGCAAAACGATCCCAAAGAAAAGGCTGAGCACGTGATGCTAGTAGACCTCGCCCGCAACGATTTGAGCAAACACGCCGAAAAGGTAGCCGTAGAGACCTACGCAGAAATTCAACAATTCTCGCACGTGATGCACATGGTGAGCAAAGTAAGCGGCAGCAATTTGCCGCCTAAGAGTGGCCTCACGGTGTTTGCCGACACGTTTCCTGCCGGCACTTTATCGGGCGCTCCCAAATACAGGGCCTTGCAAATCATTGATGCATGCGAAACCTCCAACCGGAATTTTTACGGCGGTGCCATCGGCTTTTTCGGATTCGATGGCAGTGTGAATCACGCCATTATTATCCGGTCTATTCTGAGTAAAAACAACGTGCTCACCTACCAGGCAGGGGCAGGAATTGTGGTAGCCAGTTCGCCCGAAGGCGAGTTGCAAGAAGTAAACAACAAGGTGGCCGCCCTGCGCAGGGCCATCGCCAAAGCCGCTACACTATGAAATTACTGGTACTGGACAACTACGATAGCTTCACCTACAACCTGGTGTATCAGCTTCGAGAACTGGGCTTGCAACCCGATGTGGTGCGCAATGATCAACTGGCTCCTGAAGCGATCACTACTTATGATGCAGCAGTGCTCTCCCCCGGGCCGGGTTTGCCCTCAGAGGCAGGAAATATGCCGGCCATCATTGCGGCCGGTGCTGGAAAAGTGCCCATGCTGGGCATTTGCCTTGGGCACCAAGCCATCGCCGAATACCTCGGAGGACGGCTGCACAACCGCAAGCAGGTGCTTCACGGCATACAACATGACGTGTTGTTGGAACCCAGAGATAGTCCATTGTTTCAACAAATGGCCACCCGGTTTCCGGTGGGGCGCTACCACAGTTGGGAGCTATCCTCAGAAAACTTACCGGCAGCTATCACCGTAACCGCCCGTGATGAATCAGGGGCCATTCTTGCCATCGAGAATCGATCGCTGCAGCTCTTTGGGGTGCAATTTCATCCCGAAAGCATTCTCACCCCCAATGGCCCACGCCTGCTGGAAAATTTTGTGCAACGCTGTCAAATTCCCGTATTATGAAAAAACTGCTCGAAAAGCTCTTTCAGTACCATACCCTAAGCCGGGAAGAGGCCAAACAACTGCTGGGCCAAATCTCAGAAGGAAAATTTCATCCCTATCAGGTCAGTGCCTTTCTCACCGTGTTTAAAATGCGGAGCATCACCGTAGAAGAACTAACCGGATTTCGGGATTGCCTGCGGGAGCGCTGTGTACCCATCGACTTGCAGGAGTTTGATCCCATCGATCTGTGTGGCACCGGAGGAGATGGAAAAGATACCTTCAACATCAGCACCTTGGCGGCCTTTGTTACCGCTGGAGCGGGTTACAAAGTAGCCAAGCACGGCAACTATGGGGTGAGTTCGCTGTGTGGGTCGAGCAATGTGATGGAACACCTCGGCTACCGCTTCACCAATGATCTCGATGCCGTTCGGCGGCAAATCGATCGGGCGGGCATTTGTTTTTTACACGCTCCGCTGTTTCACCCGGCCATGAAAGAAGTGGCTCCCATTCGGAAGAACCTGGGCATCCGAACCTTTTTCAACATGCTCGGCCCGATGGTAAACCCGGCGAAACCAAAGCGCCAATTGGTGGGGGTGTTTTCCTTGGAATTACAGCGCTACTACAAATACATCTACGAGCAAGAAAACAGCAGTTATCGCATTGTACACTCCCTTGATGGCTACGATGAGATCAGCCTTACCGGCGATGCCCGGGTGGTTAGTCCGGGTAGGGAGGAGTTGCTGTCACCCGGTACTTTTCAGGCCGATACCTTAACACCTCAATCCCTTTCCGGTGGAACCAGCATCGCTGATGCCGCCCACATTTTTACCAACATCCTCGAAGGCAAGGGCAGTGCGGCACAAAACGCGGTGGTGGTGGCCAATGCCACCCTGGCGATTCAGTGCTGTGCGCCCGAAAAAAACTTAACCGAATGTCATTCCCTGGCGCATGAATCACTGGCCAGCGGAAAAGCCCTCCAAACCTTGAAAACCTTAATCGCTTCATGAATATTTTAGCAGAAATTATTGCCCACAAGCGGCAGGAAGTAGCTCAAAACAAAGCCCTTAAGCCCGTAAAATTATTGGAGCAAAGCTTGTTTTTTGAAACTACGGTGGTATCAATGACCACTTACCTGAAACGACCGGATAAAGCGGGCATCATCGCCGAAATCAAACGTAGTTCGCCGAGCACCGGACCCTTTAAAGGGCCAATTGATGTGGAAAAACTAAGCGTTGGCTACATGCAAGCTGGGGCCACCGCACTGAGTGTGCTGACCGATCAACGCTATTTTCAAGGTGCTAATGCCGATCTGAGGGAAGCCCGCAAGTACAACTATTGTCCCATTTTGCGCAAAGACTTTATTGTGGATGAGTACCAATTGGTAGAAGCCAAAAGCATTGGTGCCGATTGTGTGTTGCTCATTGCCGCGTGCCTGAATCCCGAGCGCTGCCGCGAACTGGGGGCTTTTGCCCAATCGTTGGGCCTGGAGGTCTTGCTCGAAATCCATCGGCGAGAAGAGCTGGACCACCTCAATCCTTTCATCAACCTGGTGGGGGTGAACAACCGTAACCTGGAGAATTTCACCACAGACATCTCCCAAAGTATTGAATTGGCTGCTCATTTGCCCGAAGAGTTGGTGCGGATTAGTGAAAGCGGCATTACCGAGGCCCATCAGGTGCACCGCTTGCGCGAACACGGATTCCAGGGCTTTTTGATTGGCGGACATTTCATGAAACAGGCACATCCCGAAAGGGCCTGCCGGCAGTTGATTCGCGAAATCCAAGCCGTTCCCGCATGAAAGTAAAAATCTGTGGTCTACGCGAACCGGAAAATATAGCTGCCTTAGCCAGGTTGCAACCTGACTTTATGGGCTTTATCTTTTATCCTCCTTCACCGCGTTATGTGGCTGCTTCAGCTTTAGAAGCACCGCTTGGTCAGCTGCCACAAAGTATTCGAAGGGTTGGCGTGGTGGTGAACCAGGCGATAGAAGAATTGCTGGCCATTGGTCACCAGTTGCGACTTGATTTTTTCCAACTCCACGGTACCGAATCGCCTGAAGTATGCCAACATTTGCGCGATTCTGGCTTTGGTACCATCAAGGCATTTGCCATGCGGCCAGGGTTCAACTGGGCTACTGTGGCGCCTTATGAAGGAAAAGTAGACTACTTCTTATTCGATACGGCCACCAAAAATTTTGGTGGCAGTGGCCGCCAATTTGATTGGCACCTGCTGCAAGGCTACACGGGTGCTACTCCTTTTTTCCTAAGTGGAGGGCTTGGTCCCGAGAGCTTGGAAAACATACAGCAATTGAACCATCCGGCTCTGGTGGGCTTGGATGCCAACAGCCGACTGGAAATTCGTCCAGGGCTGAAAGATGTACAAAAATCCAAAGAATTGATTAACGCATTTAAAACATGAGTACCACGGTATTATCCCCTTTTCAGGTGGATCAAAAAGGTTTTTACGGCGATTTTGGAGGCGCTTTTATTCCCGAAATGCTGCACGGCAATGTAGAGGAATTGCGCCAACGCTACTTAGGCATTTTAGCCTCCGAATCTTTCCGAAACCAATTCAATGAATTGTTGCACCAATATGTAGGACGCCCCACACCGCTGTACCTCGCCCCCCGCCTGGGAGCACACCACGGCACCACCATCTACCTCAAGCGGGAAGATCTCTGCCATACCGGAGCCCACAAAATCAACAATGCCTTGGGGCAATTGCTGGTGGCTCGGGAACTGGGGAAGACCCGTATCATAGCCGAAACCGGTGCCGGTCAGCACGGCGTGGCCACGGCCACTGCCTGTGCGCTCCTGGGAATGGAATGTGTGGTATACATGGGTGCGCGCGACATACAGCGGCAGGCTCCCAACGTGGCCCGCATGCGCATGCTGGGAGCCCGGGTAGAGCCGGCAACCAGCGGCAGCCAAACCCTGAAAGATGCTACCAACGAAGCTATCCGGGATTGGATCAACCATCCGGAAACTACCCACTACATTATCGGTTCGGCCGTTGGGCCGCATCCTTATCCGGACATGGTGGCCCGCTTGCAGGCCATCATCAGTGCTGAGATTCGGCAACAGCTCGACGGTTTGCCAACCCACATTGTAGCCTGCGTGGGTGGTGGTAGCAATGCCATTGGTGCTTTCTACCATTTTTTGGACGAACCCGAAGTGCAACTGGTAGGGGTAGAGGCGGCAGGCCTCGGTGTCGATTCTGGTAAAACTGCTGCAACCCTGGCCTTGGGTACACAGGGCGTATTGCACGCCAGCCTCACCAAAGTGTTGCAAACTGCCGATGGGCAAGTGGTTGAACCACACAGCATTTCGGCCGGCCTCGATTATCCGGGTATTGGACCACAGCATGCTCACTTAGAAGCGGTGAAGCGGGTGCACTATGGAGGAGTAACCGACCAGGAGGCGCTGGATGCCGCGCGACAGCTTTCGCAGTTGGAAGGCATCATTCCCGCCCTGGAAACCGCCCATGCCTTGGCCTACTTAGAAAAAATGAACTTTCGACGGGAAGACCGCGTGGTGATTAACCTAAGCGGCAGAGGCGACAAAGACCTGGATACTTACATGCAACACTTAGCGCTATGACCGTTACCGAATTGTTACAATCACCGGCAAAAGATCTGCTCAATATTTACTTTACTGCCGGATATCCTCACCTGGATAGTTTGTGTGAACTGTTGCCCGCTCTCGAAGCGGCCGGGGCCGATTTGGTAGAGATTGGCATTCCTTATTCCGATCCTTTGAGCGATGGACCTACCATCCAACAAAGCAGTGCCCATGCCTTAGCCAATGGCATTAGCCTGGAATTGATTTTTAAGCAGCTGGAAGAAACCACTACTCAAATTCCGAAGGTGATGATGGGCTATTTCAATACGGTCCTTCAATTTGGTTTCGAGCGTTTTTGCCAGCGTTGTGCCGATACCGGCATCAGTGGCGTGATTTTACCCGATTTGCCCATTGAGCTGTACTTAGATCGCTACGCTTCCCTTTTTGAACAACACGGTTTGAGCAACATCTTTTTGGTAACGCCCGAAACACCCGCCGATCGGTTGCATTACATCGATCAGCACAGTACTTCATTCATCTATGCGGTTAGTAGTTCGAGTACTACTGGCGTGAAAGCAGGTATTCAGGATGCAGCTCCTTATCTAAAGGGGTTGCAGACCGCCAAGTTGAAAACGCCTTTTTTGGTGGGTTTCAACATCGCTTCGCCTAAGGATTTTGATTTTGCTTGCCAGTATGCCCGTGGTGGAATTATTGGCAGTGCTTTTATTCGGTATTTGGCGAAACAAAACGACCTACATGCGGCTACTACTCAATTTGTTCAACACATCCGACAACTCCAACTCTCATGATCATCCAATTGGACGTTTCGCTCGACCAAGAGCGCGAAACCGGAATTTTTTCGGCCTTAAATGGCATGGAAATCCCTTTTTATCCTGTGCAAACCCAAGTGGGACACTACCTGGTGTGCACCCCCAAAGCCGATTTCGACATTCGAAAAGTAGGGCATTTACCCGGTATTCGGGACGTACACCGTGTGAGTGGTCCCCACAAAATGGTAAGTCACAAATGGAAGGTAGACCGAACCGCTATCCATTTTGAAGATGGTACCACCATTAGCGCGCAGGATTTTACGGTGATGGCCGGCCCGTGCAGCGTTGAAAGTGAAGAACAGGTAGCCGCTACCCTTGATCAATTGGTGGCCAACAACATCCGCTTCATGCGGGGAGGGGTATATAAACCACGCACCAGTCCCTACAGTTTTCGTGGATTGGGGTTAGAAGGTTTGAAAATGTTCCATGAACTTTGCCGTGAAAAGGGGGTGAAAATTGTGACAGAAGTGATGGAAGCAGGCCAGATCGATGCCATGGCACCCTACGTAGATGTTTTTCAGGTAGGTGCGCGCAATTCACAGAATTTTAACCTTTTGGAGGCTTTGGGCAAAGTAGACAAACCGGTGCTGTTGAAACGCGGCATTAGCGGAAGCATTGATGAACTTTTGTATTCAGCGGAGTACATTTTCAAAAATGGAAACGAGCGTTTGATGCTTTGTGAGCGTGGCATACGTACTTTTGAAAAGGCCTACCGGAACACTTTGGACTTAAATGCCGTTCCTATACTAAAGGAAAAGTCGCATTTACCGGTTATTGTAGATCCATCGCACGGCATTGGCCTGCGAAAACATGTAGCACAAATGGCCCTGGCCAGTGTTGCTGCCGGGGCAGATGGGTTGTTGGTTGAAATCCACGAAACCCCTGAAAAGGCTGCGACTGATGGCCAGCAAACACTTGATTTTGACGAATTTGCTTCGTTGATGCGGCAGGTGAAGCGATTAAAGGAAGTAATGAACTGATGGAGAAGACGATAACGATCCGGTGCTCAGGAGTCCCCGAACACTTTAACCTGCCTTGGATTATGGCCTTGCGCAAGGGCTTGTTTAGCAAAGCAGGAATTTGTTTGCAATGGAAAGACAATCCCAGCGGAACCGGTGCCATGTGCCAAGATTTACGCAACGGCAAAATTGATGTAGCCCTGCTGTTGACCGAAGGAGCCGTCCGAGACATTGTTCGGGGAAATCCCAGCAAAATTGTGAGTACTTATGTTGAATCTCCTTTGATATGGGGTGTTCACAAAGGACCGATCAGCCCTTTGCAATCGGATAAACTTCCTGCAAAGCTTCGGGTAGCCATCAGCCGTTATACCTCCGGTTCGCACTTGATGGCCAATGTGTATGCACAACAAAAGGGCATCGCACATCAAGATTTGCGCTACAGCATTGTGCACGATTTGGAAGGTGCCAAACATGCGGTGGCCCGCTACAAAGACCAGGTATTTTTGTGGGAAAAATATACTACACAACCACAGGTAGATGCTGGTTTTTTTATTCGGATTGATCAATGTCCAACGCCTTGGCCCGCGTTTGTGGTAGTAGCCACTGATGCTATGTTGGAGCAACATGCGCATGCTTTAGAAAAGGTGTTGAGCATTGTACAAAATCAAGCCCGGCTTCTCAAAGAAGATTACGATCACACCATACTGATGCTGGTGGAAGAATATGGCTTAAATCCTGCTGATGCGCGTTCGTGGCTCAATGAGGTAAACTGGGCACAGGAAAGCAAGGTTGATTTGAACATGCTACGGAGCGTTGGAGAAACCTTGCAAGAACTCGGATTGATCGAGGGAGAACTGAATCCAACAAGTTGGGTGGCAGTGGATGATTTTAGTGCTTTCCGTCCATCTTAATCCTTTCGTTTTCCACTTTTATGATTCCTTGAGGGGGTGATTATTTGCCGCTTCTATTGTTGAAGTGCTTTTCTCATTGTTGTTGCTGTTTTTCGATGGTTTAGGCTTGATTTTTGCAATAAAGTCAGCCAAAAATTTCGTTGATTCGGGTGTTGATTGATCTCGGATCAACCGTATTTTATGCCTTTAGCACCAAGCATACAACCCTCTTTTTCGCCTCGCCAATTGCTGCGCTTAGCGACTGTATGTGGATTAGACCGCTCTCGGATGTTACCCAATCCTGGTCTTTCACAAATTGGGTCCAACCAATTTGATTTTCTTACTGTTCTATCAAGGCGTTTAGGCTTATCTTGCCTGTTCAGGTGTAGGCTCCGTACCTTAATCCCAATTGCAAATGAGATCACCTCTACTTTTTATCTTTTTATTGCTGTTCGTATCACTCGGCTGGGTGGCTTGCCGCAAGGAGGGATGCACCGATCCCCGTGCAACCAATTATGACAAAGATGCCGCCAAGGACGATGGGAGTTGTCAATTGTTTGGATGCACCAATCCCGCATCTGAAAACTACGATCCAAACGCCACGCAAGACGACGGCTCTTGCCGTATTCTTGGATGCACCGATCCTTTGTCTATTAACTACAATCCCGATGCAACGGTGGACGACAGTACCTGCAATCTTGGCGTTACCGTATTTTATGTGCCTACCAACTCCGTTTTTTCGGTTCCGCTTGCCATTTACCTCAGCAACGATTTGAAGGGAGAAATTGCGCTGAACCGTGCCGATGCTTCCTGCGATTTGATGGATGAAGATGGGGAACTGACGGTGAAAATGGCACCTGGAATTTATACGCTAACGGTTGGTGAAGACCGCACCTTGGTGGGCTCGGTGATTTTTCAAACGGGAGAATGCAATACCTACGAGCTTTAAAAGTGCTTTTGTAAGCATTGGTTGACTTGTTTTCAAGCGCCCCGCCTTGTCATAACATCCTACCCATATCCCTTTCCAAGTCAGGAACACTTTTACCAGCAAGCCAACCTTCGAGCAGCATTTTCTATTTTCAAGCGAGTAAAAAAATCTGCGATCTCAAGAGGTTTTTCAAGGCCACTGCCAAACAAGGTTAGGTTGCCTCAAAAAAGTTACAGCAACTTTGAAAAGGTGAAAGCGTCTTTTGAACCGAGTCGTCATTCACGTGTATTTTAGAACGATCGCAGTACAGATACCATTTTTACGCATCCGAATTGGGGAAAAAGCAAAACATTGACAAACTGAAGCAGGCATTTGGTCAACCAAAGGAAGAAGGCTACCGGATGGAATTCGTGGAGCGGTATTTTGCCCACAAGAAACACTCGGATGCTTTTCAGGTACTTTCGGATAAAACCTGTAACGATCTTGATTTTGAGGAGTTTTTTATGTTCCTCGATCGCACCTCCTCCCGGGTTGGGCAGCAATGTCTCTATCATCGGTTGAGGGCCATTCCCCATCCTGATCCTGCACAAGAGGCGAAAGAAAATCTAATTCGGGAGTTTAGCCAAAATGAGGCTTTACGCCTGGATACACAGCTTCAACTCCACAAACTGGAAGGCGATGACGTTTACTTTATTCCTTCTTTGTTTCAGGAGGAGCACCAGGCACCGCCTCAGTGGTTTCCTGTGGTTAAACTGCTGGCTTTTACCAGTTTGCTCTTACTCTTGCTGATGCCCTTCAATCCTCAGTTGTTGCTGGCTTTTGGAGCAGTATACATTGCCAACATTGGGGTGCACTATTGGAACAAGCGCAACTTGTATCATTATTTGGGTTCTATTCCTCAATTGCTCCGCTTGAGTGCTGTGGCTGAATATTTGTATCAAAATCCTGCTCTCCAGTTTCTTGACAAAGATTTACCGGGCGCGATCCAAGTCATTAAACGGGTGCGTAACCGGATGTCTTTTTTTCGTTTGGAAACAGGCATGCAAAGCGACATTGGAGCCGCCTTATGGGGAGCGACCGAGCTGTTGAAAATTGCTTTTCTGGTGGAACCCCTGTTGCTCTTCGGTGTGTTGAAAAACCTGGATACCAAACGGAAAGAGCTGGAGCAGCTTTTCCTGTTTGTAGGGGAGATCGATGTCCTGATCAGTATTGCGTCCCTTCGAAATGGCCTGGAACATTATTGCCTGCCCGAGTTAACTGGAACAAAACTGGAAGCAAAACGAGTGTACCATCCGCTCATTGAAGGATGTGTTGAAAATACCATCGCGCTATCCGATAAATCGGTACTGCTTACCGGCTCCAACATGTCAGGGAAAACTTCCTTCATTCGAACCATTGGTTTGAACGCTATTTCTGGTATGGCCCTCAACACCTGCTTTGCCGAAGCAATGGCGATGCCAAGGCTCCAAATTGCCTCGGCTATTCGCATTAGCGATGATTTGTTGAACGACAAAAGCTACTACTTTGAGGAAGTGTTGCGCATCAAGCAAATGATTGAAAAGAGCAGGGAAGAGGCTCCTTGCTTGTTTTTGCTGGACGAGATATTCAAAGGCACCAACACTGTAGAACGCATCTCGGCCGGCAAGGCGGTGCTTTCGGCCTTGGCCAAAAACCGCAATGTGGTATTTGTGGCCACCCACGATATTGAGCTCACCGAGCTGTTGCAGGACGAATACGAACTCTACCATTTCAGCGAAGTGGTGAACGACAAAAACGTAGATTTCGATTATAAACTGAAATCAGGTCGGCTCACTACTCGTAATGCCATTCGCATCCTGCAGATCAACGATTATCCGGAGGACTTGGTGAAAGAAGCCGTAGCGCTTTCGAAGCGCTTGGATGAAGAAAGGTAGATGCAATTACTCAATCCTTCTAAAATGATGGTTGAAGCGTCTTTTCAGGAAATTTTTCACTCTTTCTAAAACTTTTTTCTTCTGCGCAGAAACACTGCGCACATGCTATTTTCCTTTGTTCTGTTCCCAGTAGGGGCGGTCAAGTGAGTGTTACTTCAATGCTTTGTTTGTCAAACGATCTACACTCCACCATCACCGCTTTTAAGGGAACCTGGAGCAGTGGTGCAATGGTAGCACGCCAGAATGGTTAGTTGAGGCATCATCGCCAAAGCGGTAAATTTCAACTTACTTCTTGATGGATCTGGGGGTTGCCGGTTCGAATCCGGCCTGCTCTGCCAAAAAACGAACAACATGAACAACCTGATCAAAGTAGCATTGCGTTATCAAGCCATCTATTTGCCCCGAAAAGTGGCAGAAATTGGAAAAGATCAGCGAGATATCTCCTTGTATTCCTTAGTAGGAGCCTTAGAAAGCCTGGGCTATGCTGTGCCCGAGTCACTTTGGAAAGCCCTGCAGGAAGTGCCCTCCGATTACCGGTTGCAATTGGAAGAAGTCATTTTCGAACAAAAAGGCAGAGGAAAAAACTGGACTCCACTGGTGCGCGGGTGGCAACTGGTGGACACGGATTTCTGGAATCAGCGTTTTGTGCCCTTCTTTGCCAACGTTTTTGGATGGGGCGGTGAGACCTTGCCTTGTGGACACCATATTCCCTCCAAACTGTTTCCAATTGAAGAATACACAGGATGTCCGGTGTGCAACACTCCCTTTGCGTATTACGAAGGCTGGGCTACCCAAAGCAAGCCTTCGAAGCGAAAGCGCCTCGAGTTTTGGACCGAAAAGGAAATGGATGCATTGCTGGAACGCTTGCTGACCAGCACCACTCCTTTGGATGCTACTCAGCTGGACAGCCTGAAGCTGTTACTCACCGAACGCCCGTTGCCCTCTATCAAAGTAGGAATGAAAGAAACCTTAGTAGCGGTGATCGACCTCCTGTCGGAGATGAATCGGGCGCAGTGGGCCTATGCTTTGTTTCAGCGCCCCAACGAAATCCTGCGCTATTTGTGGTACCGTCATACTGGTACTCCCTTTGTGTTGAAACCCAAAACCATTTTGGATCGCTCCGTGCGCAACCAGCGCCACCTTATTCAAAATGCTAAGGTCATGGAAAAGGAAAAGGCGAAGGTAAAGCAGCAATTGAAGTTGAAATTTACCCGTGCGGAAGGGCGTCAGGTTGCCTTTTGGTTGAGTCAGCTCCCCTTAGAGGTAGAAGCCATGGCAGCAGATATGCACACCAAGCGAAACATGTGGGTGCGTTTTATCAGAGCCCTGCGTCTGGTCGAATTTAGTCGAAAACCGGGTTATGAAAAGTTGAAAGCAGCGCTCGATTGCTTCCATGACGAAGATTTCGTGGTTTGGCAAGGTCGGGTAGACGCCTACCGTCTCCGAATGGAATCTGGCAAAACCTTGGCCCTGTTGAAGCAGCGTCCCGGAACTTTTGCCCGCTCGTTGTTTGCCAACATGCTCTGGTTTGGCCCAGGAGAAACCCTGGGAGCCTTTCGCTCAGTATTGGATAAAGTACCCGCGCGGTTGATCTTTTCACTGGCCAACCACGCGCCAGCTTATTTTTCTCCCAATGGGTTTCGGGCCGTGAAGCCCTTGGGCGGCAACCCGAAAATGGTGGCCAAGCATCCTGGGCTTCAGCTCTACTCGCGGGAGGCGCTGGCACAAATGGTATCCGACATTGAGCAATTGGTGCTGGAAACCACTTGGAACCGCTTTGAGGGGGTGTGTTCAGAAGCCACTACCATGTTTATCGACCCCGCGTTGTATCAAATGCCGCTGCCGGTTGGAGACCGTAGCTTGCAAGTGCAAGATGCTTCATCAGCCATACCCGGAACTCGATTTAAAGTGCAAGGCAAAAAGGTTCGCTTGTTCATGCAATGGGGAACCGGCCTGAAAGCCCAACACCTGGACATGGACCTGAGTTGTGCGGTAATTTATCGTGGAAAGACAGACCATTGTTCCTATTCTAAATTGAAGGCCACCGGTTGCATGCATAGCGGAGACATCATCAACATCCCCAACAAGGTGGGAACAGCCGAGTACATTGAACTCGACCTGCCCGTCTTGAAAAAGGCAGGAGCTCAATACGTGGTATTTACTTGCAATGCCTACTCGCGCGGTGTCTTGAGCCCCAACATGGTAGTCGGTTGGATGGACAGCCGTTATCCGATGAAGGTTTCTCCCAACACCGGTGTAGCCTATGATCCTGCCATGGTACAGCATCAGGTCCGTATCAGCGAGGGCCTTTCGAAAGGCTTGGTGTTCGGAGTTTTAGAAGTGGCCCAAAGGGAGATTGTTTGGCTCGAAACGCCCTTTCAAGGGCAAGTAGTCGGTCAATTGAATTTGAACCTGGTGCTTGGTTTGTTGCACCAGTTGCATTCGAAAATTAGCATTGGAGAAGTATTGGAAGTCAAAGGACAAGCGCAGGAAATGACGCTGACCAGCAAGGCCAAAGCCGCTGAAGAAGTGTATGATGTAGGCTGGGCCCGCGATGCTTCGAAAGTGACCGAGTTGCTGATGGGAGACCTTGCAAGCTCATAAATATTCAAACTAACCCAGTGCACCCGCCTGTTTCAAGGAATTGAAGCAGGCGGGTGTTTTTTATGGAATGCATACTGGCTTTTAAATTACCCGATCTCTGAAAAAGGGTTGAGGTTGTTCATTTCGGTAAACGACTAACCTAACAGCGCTTTATAGCATGTAGATAGCCCTCTGCAGAAGGCCTGCGATATAAAAAAACATTCACAGCTACCTGCATTCATGAATAACCGAAAGATCAAAGCGTTTCTATATTGTATTTTTGAGTAAATGGATGCCCTCGATATGACAAGTGCTAACCTTCGGTCCAACATCATGCAGTTGGTGAATGGAATTCAAGACCAACAAGTATTGGAAACCATACTTGAAATACTGCAAAAACTAAGGTTGCAAGAAAAAGAAGAGAGCGCTCCTTTGACCGAAAGTCAAAAACGTTTGTTGGACGAACGGTTAGCAGAGTTAGATGCCAATGGTGAGAAAGGGATAAGCTGGGAAGAATTGCAAGCCAAAATGCAATCGCGAAGGTGAAATACGTTGTAGAGCTACAACCATGAGCAAGTAGTGACGCACTTTCTGCTTTTTTCTATTACGATGATATCAGTGAGGAACTTATTTTTCGTTTTCAGAAAGATTTAGAGGTCAGTATCCGAAAAATTCAAGGCAACCCTTTTCTGTTTCAAAAGCGTTATAAGGAGGCCCGTATCGCATATTTAGAGACTTTTCCATTCGGTATACATTATGTCATTCGGAGGAATGTAATTTATGCGGTAGCTGTGCTTAGTACAAAAGGTAATTCTGCATACTGGGAAACCCGATCATAATTAACCGCCCTTTCGCTCGTTCGATAAGTCGAATTAGACCGCACGCTGAATTTTTCCCCATCGTTCCTAATTACAGAATTTTTACCGCTACTTCAGTTGTGGAAAATTGCCTTTAGTAGCATCTTGTCTTCAACCAAGCACTACTACTTATGCCCCAACTGATCCGAATTGTCTCCATGCTGTCTCTCTTGCTTTTTGTCGCAGTACCGCTGCAGGCGCAGAAGTTGAGCAGTAGTCCTGATCACAGCCAGTATACCTATTTGTTTCCATTGCATCCTGACAGCGTTTTGCTACTCGACAAATGGCCGATGGATTACGCATTTTTTTATCGGCAGATAAGTGTGGCACCGGTAGATTCATTTCTCACCTACACACAGGATAGTACCCACCCGCCCACCGGAGCTTATTTGAAAGCATACGCCAGTAGAAATCGGCTCTACTTTTCCGTCAAACAAGTGAACACCTTTGAGGTGCGCGTTTATAACAACGACCGTGATTTATTGATTGCGGTAATCGACCGCGAAACCGGCAACATACTCGGCCCGTCGGAGCAGGTAACCGTTCAACTGGAAGGCAAACCTTTAGCCTACGATCAGGAGTTAGCCCTGTACCGCAGGAATCGAAACAATAAAGAGGGGCGTTTAACAATTTCTCGCGGCCAGGAAATGGGGCACTGGCAAGTAGAACGCAACCGCAACAATCCGCTGGTTTGGCGTGTGGCCAAACGGGTTTGGAATTCAAAACCCATCAGTTTAGCCACCTACCCAGGACGACTCATTTATTACCCGCTGCGGGAGTCTTTCCGATACGGATTTCGGTTTTCGCCTCTGTTGTCCATCCTACAAATTCCTTTACGACCATTCAAAAGGCGCTGGGAAGGTTATGTGGTATTGAATCAACCCAAATACCAACCGGGCGATACGGTTTTTTGGAAAGCCCATTTTATCAACCGCAAGGGTTGGGGAATAAGAGGGAAATACAAGGTCCTACTAAGAGGGCAATACGGTGAGGAAGAACACCAGCTTGGGATGCACAAAGCCAGTAAAGGGAGCCTTTCAGGATGGTTTTTGGTGAGTGATAGCCTTAAAATCGATCAACGCTATTCCTTAAATATTAAAACGGTAGGTGGAAAAAGAACCTTGGAATCCGGTGAATTACGAGTGGAGGACTACCAACTCAATACCACTTCATACGATTTACGCATTGCTGAAAAAGAACATTATCCCGGGCAAGGGCAAGTGCTTTATTTCAGTGGAAAAGATGCCAATGGCCTCAACTTGTTAGACGCACGGGTAGAGGTGACCGTCAACCGGAGAATAGTAAAAAAATTCGTAGGCGAAGAAGGGCGCATTCCCGATGTAATTTGGAGTGAAAGCCGATTGCTCGAACCGGTTGGAGAAACCCGTATCGATTTACCCGACTCCATTTTCCCGAAGGCGGAGGTGGAATACGAGGTGGAGGCCGTGTTCAACAACAGCAATAACGAGACCCACCAGGAGACGAAGCGATTTACACATTACCCTTATCGCGAAAAACTTTTTATAGAAACGGATGGTGGAGAAATCATCGCCAGGTATTTGAAAGACGGAAAGTCGGTTCCTCATACCGGGCGTTTGGTAGCTGTCTTAAATTCAGGAGATACGCTGTTTTCCGAAGCGGTAGATTTACCTTATGCTGCGCCCTTACATCCGCTGGTAGCCAACTATATATTGGAAGTAGGCGACCTGTGGAAAATCACCGAAACAAGTTGGTCGAGTCACCAATTAGAGGTTACTGGAAAACACCTTGGCGACTCCGTTAAGTTAAAGATGGAAAACCCCAACGGTTTGCCGGTTCATTTTTCCTTGTTGAAACGGGACAATCAGGAAATCAATAGCTGGCAGGCAACGGCCTTAGATACTGCATGGAAAAGCACTCCGGGCAAATCCTATTTCCTGAGTTATCATTTTGTGTGGCAAGGAGATGCCTACGATCAAAGTGTGGCCCTGCACCATTTTCAAAAACAACTCAAGGTAAGCCTCGATGCGCCTGATCAGGTATTACCCGGTCAAAAAGAGCAAGTGGCAGTTCTGGTTACCAACCAAAAGGGAAGGCCCATGAAAGGAGTTGATGTGACGGTGGGCAGTGTCAACGAACAATTCGAAGACTTTCGGTTGCCGAGAGTACCCTACCTGGGCAAAGGCAAAAGAAGGAGGAAAGCAGTCAATTCCTTTCGTGAAAATGTCGATAAGTTGGATGGTGTTTTGAGTTTAACACCGCAGTTGCGTCCCCTTTTACACCTCGATACCAGTTTGCATTTTCAAATGCGTTACCCGCAAAATGGGTGGTATAGCCATCGCGAAGCCATCGAAAGTTACGAGCCTCAATTTGCCATCCATGCCGTAGATAGCAACGGTAAGTTTCAAACCATTTACCTTATTTATTGCAATGGTGAATTGCTCTACAATCGCTTTGTCAACAAAAGTGAAACCTATTCCTTTTTTGTGCCGTCTGGGAAAACAACGGTACAAATACGAACCCAATCAGGCCTCTATACCCTTTCGGGGATCACCTTTGAAAAGGGGTATAAGCACGATATCGTCTTCAATGTAGATGCGTTGCCCAAACACATTGAATACAAACCAATGGGGAGCCACCTCCACGATTGGGAATTGTATCGAATTAAGAAATCAACGTGTACCATTACCGGAGTGCCTAATGGCAAAACCTGCTACCTGACGCAAGGCCACCGGACCTGGAGAATTGAACCGCACCATTCCGGACCGGTTGGGCCACTGCACTCAGGGCCCATCAATTTCCACATACCCGGTATGTTTGATGTCAATATCAATTATTTGGGATCGGGAACTTACAAAGTAGATTCACAAATCTTTATCCATATTCCTGAAGAGGTATATGTGCCTGAAAAACGCTTGGTGTATACCTACGAAGATGGTCGATTGGGGCAGGTGCGTAAAACGAGGACGGAAATATTGAAAGCTGACACACCTGTGGTAGATACCCAGCAAACGGACCTGCCTCGCGTGTGGATACCCAATAAACTGTACACTGGTCCTGTAGGCGCTTATGCATTTGATTACCAAGGCGATTCGGTTTTGAATTTTGTAGCACTGGTGTGCCTGGATAGTGTTCGTAAGCCACGCATCCAATATCGGGCTACCGGAAGGTTTAGCAAGGTGCCCGCAGGCATTTATCGTTTGGTGCTTCATTCCTCCGGAGGCCACTATGCTATCGTCGATTCGGTGAAAATCAAGGAAGACGAACTCTTTTGGCAACGCTTTCAACCGGGGTTTTGGCAGGCAACTTCCGACTCCATCAACCACATGTTGCATACCGATACGTGGTCGGCACACTTGCCTCAACCCAAGATTAATCAAAGGCTTTATAGCCCCAATGGAGGGGAAATAAGTGGGAGCCTGGTGGGAGGAAGAAGTGGAGAAGCCATTCCCTTTGCCAACATCGTCCTAAAAAAACATCAGGTAGGAACCCTCTCCGATTTTGAAGGGAATTTTAAGTTGGAGAAAATTCCTGCTGGGGTGTACGATTTGGAAATAAGTTTCATAGGCTACGAAACCTTATTGTTAGAATCGGTGAAGGTAAGGTCCAATCGCGCTACCCGGCTCGGTTCTATGTTGTTAAAGCCTTCTTCAGTTCATTTGGAAGAGTTTCAAGTAGTGTCCTATTCCATGCCATTGATTGAGGCAAGTGCAACACGTTCTACCTCCGTGATGAAGGCCCAATCAGTAGGCGGAGTTTATTCGAGAGATGAACTTGCCGAAGTATCCATTGTAGGCGCAGCAGAGCTTCAATCGTTGCCAGGTGTGCAAATGACGCCTCCAGAACTGGAGACACCCGTGACCGATAATTTGGCCCTTTCGGGAGCTGCGGCTTCGCCTTTAATGTTGCGTGAAAACTTTCGCGACTACGCCTATTGGCAGCCCAGCCTGCGCACCGACCGCAACGGTCAGGCCACTTTTGATGTTCGTTTTCCGGATGACATTACCGCCTGGCGCAACTATGCCATTGCTATGGACGGCCAAAAGGGGAGTGGCGTGGGGCAATCCATTACCCGCTCTTACAAAATGCTGTCGGCAAACCTTGCCATGCCCCGCTTTCTGTTGGAAGGGGATAGTACCGGGGTTATTGGCAAGAGCTTGAATTACAGCCCGGAAGAGCAAAGTTTGCAAACCGCTTTTACCGTTGGAGACCAGGCTCCCATTTGGAAAGCAGCCACGGTAACCAATTCACTGATCGAGTACCAAAGCCTGGAGCCCCAATCGCCGGACACCCTATCGGTGAGCTACCTGTTGCGCAAAGGCGAAGACTATTCGGATGGCGAACGCCGGGAGCTGCCCGTTTTTCCGGTGGGCACGATGGAGATCGACGGTTGGCTGGCCACGCTCACCCGTGATTCTTCGCTTTCTTTTGCTGTGCATCCCGAGCACGGTCCTCTCACGGTAACCGCCCACCGAAACAGCACCGATTTTCTTTTGGCGGAATTGAATGCACTGCAGTCGTATCCGCATGCTTGTATGGAGCAAACGGCCTCCAAACTTTGGGGGTATTTAATGGAACAACAAATCAGGGGCTACCTTAAAGAAGCGTTTAAACACCAAAAAGAAGTGAAGCGACTCATCCAGCGCCTCGACGACCACCGAAGGGTAGATGGTAGCTGGGGCTGGTGGCCGGGTTCGCCAGAAAACCGTTGGATGACCGCCTATGTAGCGCGGGTACTCCACAAGGCCAAAGCAGCCGGCTATGACACACCCAACTTGCAACGTACCGGCCTTTATTTGTTTATGAACTTGCCCTCCGGCTCAGTAAACGAACAATTGGAAATGCTGGAAGCGCTCTTGGAGCTGGATTACTCTTTTCCGGGGAAAAAGACCATAGAAGGGTTCGAAAAAAACAAAAATCTAAGTGATTACCAACGCCTTCGGTTGATGGGCCTGCGCCAGCAGCTGCACATGGACTACAACGAAGCAGCATTGTTGTCTGCCAAGAAGCGAACCCGGTTTCGCAATACCTATTGGGGGACTGTGAGTTATGGGTGGTACGATAATCACATTCAGCAAACGCTTTTGGCCTACCAAATTTTAGAGCGTTCGGATAGCTTACATCCCTTGCTGCCTTCCATACGCGACTTCTTTTTAGAACTGCGGCAACAAAATGGATGGCGCAACACCATTGAATCGGCCCGGATATTGGCCACGATATTGCCCGGCATGTTGCGGGCACAAAGTGGAGACGAGCAGCCTGCTTTCTTACTGGTCAATGGCGAAAAAATTACCGCCTTTCCTTTCGAGCACACCTTTGCTGCTTCCACCGGAATGGTGCAGTTTGAGAAGCAAGGCATTGGCACGTTGTACCTCAGCGCTTACCAAAACTACTGGACGGCTACGCCCAAGGCCCAAGGCAATGAATATGCTGTGCAAACCTGGTGGGAAGTGGATGGCAAGCGGGTAGTGGATTTAAAAGCCGGTGAAGTAGCTGAACTCAAAGTAGAAGTGGTCGCCGATTCTCCAGGAGAATATGTGATGATCTCGGTTCCCATCCCAGGTGGATGTTCTTACGATGCACAAAATTATTGGGGAGATGCCTATGAAGTGCACCGCGAAAAATTTCGCGACCGTACACAGATCTATTGCCAAAAACTACCCGAAGGCAAACATACCTTTACGGTTCGTGTACAACCTCGGTTTGCGGGCCGCTATACGCTCAACCCGGCTCGGGTAGAGCAGATGTATTTCCCGGTTTTCAATGCGCAAACAGGGTTGAGAAAGACGGTTATTGCTCCGGTAGCTCCTTAAGGTTAGCCTTTTTTAGCGAGGTGCTGCGCCCAATGAAAACCACCATAATCGGGCAGGCCGAAGGTGGGGTATTGGAGCGTTTCGCAAATGCGATCACCGTAGAAAAAGTTGAAACACAGGCTATAATCTTCGGTATCGGCGTGCTTATCGAGCACTGCTTTGACGGGAGTAACATCTTTTGGAGGGGGCGATGGAATTTGCCATGCAATCTTCCGAAAAACAAACACTTCCTGAGCCAGCATATCGGCCAATGTTTTTGGTCTCGGGTGGTACAAGTTATACACGGTTCGAAAGGCTGCTTCCAATACCCTTTCGCGGATAATTTCTGTGGTAAAAGCTTCGCTGGTCCAAAAGTAAGGAGTGCAAAAAGAGCGTTCAATTAGTGCGTTAAGTTTGAATTTGCTGTCATAGTCCGTTGTGTAGCGGTTGGTCCAGCCGCCTTGCAGGTCGTCGGCGAGGTTGAGCACCACGCTTATGCTTGTAGATGCAGCAATACTTGTTGGAAGGGGTATTTTGCTCAGTTCCTTTTCTGCATGATCTTCGGCCTCCAATTGTAGTAATTCCTGAAGCTTGCTGCGCGCATGCTCCTTGGCCATGGGGTTAAAACCCGAAATCGGTAATTTCAGGTCGCCTCTGCTGCCTTGGGTCAGCTGCGCGATATAGCTTTGAAAACGCTCCATAGAACGCGGTTGGCCATATAGCTCGGCCATCATGGCCAGCACTGGAACTACTTTAAACCTCATGGTTCTTGGTTGGGGGCAATGCGAATCACTATTTTTCCGGTGTGCAGTCCAGCTCCAAAATAGTCAATGGCCCAGGGGATTTTCTCCATGGGGTAAGGTCCATCAATTAAAAAACGCAACTGCTTTTTTTCGATCAATTGGTGGATGTAATCAAGACCACGGTTGGGCTTTAAGCCCAGTATCCGAAAGCTTCTTTTGCCAAACCTATTGCGCAACGCTCCGGTCAACAGGATCAAGAAAAGGGA
>ERZ1740068.252-NODE-252-length-30615-cov-6.984490_pt1 | contig 30615 bp, 10 predicted proteins | sample MGYA00581735_ERZ1740068 | MGnify/ENA primary metagenome ERZ1740068 (study PRJEB43018, sample SAMN04849740) | marine metagenome | isolation source: floating plastic debris | place: Pacific Ocean | collected 2008-08-30 | study: EMG produced TPA metagenomics assembly...
GTGTCAAACTGAAGAGCTTTTTTTTTGAAAGGTATCAAGGCTCAAATTTGAGAACCCTTATGTCTCTTTCCATTGATGGACTGTTTCCGATGCGCCAACTGCTTCAATACAATTTGATCCATCGCTGTAGTATGACTTCCTCTTGTCCGTGAACGGCAATTACGTAAGTGCCACTCGCCAAATTACTAAGGTCATGATCGAGCCCTTTACCAGAATAAACCTGTTGCCCCATCGCACTAAATACCACCATTTGTGTTCCGGTATGACAGGCTTCACAACTCAAATTTAAGGCTCCACTTGAAGGGTTGGGGTAAAGCATTACACTTGATTGATTGTGTTCTTCAATACCGGTAGTGCCACTTTGTAGCGTCCAAATTTCGCCATCAAATGTAAAACTCACTAACGTCAGCTGATCATCGCCCAGTCGAATAAATCCTGTTTCGTAGTCGCCAGAAGGGTAGCTTGGTTCTTGCCATGTAGCTCCATCATCGTTAGAATAAATGGCCACGTTAATGGTGCTTCCCTGTTGTCTGCGACCATGAACAATCATTTCTCCATTCTGATTGTAGACTAAGTTGACAGGGGGGAGGGCGGTATTGCAAAGAATTATCCCCCCGTTGGTAGTATCAGGCACATCGTTCCAAGTAGAGAACGTTTGCCCTCCATCGGTTGAGATGGCGGTGCATGGATTGTTTGAGCCAGCCCATCCAACTCCAAAAACCTTATTGAGCCCATCGCCACCAAATCCTGCGTCAGAATCTAAAGGGTTTGAACCAATAATATTCCAGGTTGCCCCCATGTCGGTACTTTCATGTACATCATCAGTGTAGACCCTTACCACCCCGCTTTTGTAAAAATTTACATCCAGAAAGTCATCGAAGGCAGTAGAATCAGTTGTGGCGTACGACCAGCTGCTTCCTCCATCCGAAGTGCGAAACATCACTTCTCGTAAATTGCTGCCAATTAAGCACCGGGTCATAATCAATCCATTGTTTGCATCAAAAAAGAACACGTCAGACATACTTCCAGCAGGACTAACACCAGCTGGAAACAACTGGCCTTTGGTTGCAAACGTTAGCCCACCGTCAGTGCTTTCTTTAATATCGTAGTTCGTGCCATTGAGGGCAGCAATAAAAACATGGTCTTCATCGATGTAATGCATGTTGCCAATAAAGTTGTTATTGCCTTGTGGTTGCCAGGTGGCTCCACCATCGGTGGTGAATTGAATACCATTGTCTTCCACTGTAAAGTGATTGGCATCGTACACACCGATGATGCGATCATAGTTTCCTTTGTAATCCCATGAGGTTTGGCTGAAGCTTAAAAGGTACACGCCTATAAAAAATAAAGTAAAAGCTAATTTCATAGTGTATTGAGTATTGATTTATGATAGTTGTATTTAATGGCTATTGGCTAGAATAAATGCTTATAAAAAATGTGTTGAGCGTGTTTTTAGGACTTCTCAGGTCTTTTTTTTCGAAATGCTGGTCAATAGCTAAGATTTTCTTGACCCATTGTAAAAACCACCTTTGAAACGCTTAATACAATCAGTGTTTTTCGGGCATCCGCTTCCAACTGTTCTTTTTTAGATTTCATTTTCGAGTTGAAGTTGAATGGAAGAGCGAAGCTACAGGTCCCCTAATCCACTTCGCATCCGTGTAATTACTTATATGTATAGCAATCAACTAAGGGTATTCACGGAAATTGATGATAGTTCCATACATGGTGGGCTCAATAGTGGTCTCGATGGAAGAGTTGTTTCATCTTTCGGCCCATTGGCTGTTCATTCTCCACAAAATGAAAAAACCACTATGGCTCATGGCTTTTGATTAGATGGTATGACGGTCAGACTTTGTACCTTTTTGTTTTCTTATGTATTAGAGGTGCGGAATGGCATTAGAGTGACTCTTTAGATCTATTCTCGAAAGGGAATGTCCCCAAATGGTTTTAGCATTCTTTAGTCCCAAAAGAAATCCTTTTCACATATGATCTGTGAGTCAGAATCGATTAAATAGTATGTATAATCCTTTTTGTGGAGCAAGAATCACAATTGGTAATTATGAACTAATGGAGTCGTTCACGTCTTGCTATAAAGAATTAATATCCGGATGTAGAGAAACCCAATTCGGGTTTTATCTACCGATGTCGAACTCTACTTGAAGTTTTATCCTTGAGGAGGAGGAGAAGAAATGGACTCTTGTATGATCAGTAATAGTTTTTATCTCACCACACCTGTCCAAAACGTAAAGCAAAGGGTAAAAAATAAGACTCAGAATTGATCCCTAAATTTTGGGTTGCACACAAAACTCACTTGGTAATAGTTTGTTTTGCCACCTACGTAAAGCTGATTCACAACGAGAGAGCTTCTCTTTTCTTAGTTTGTAAATAGATGAACTGTCCTTTTGTCCAAAGGATAAATACATAAAATACCTTTAATAGTTTAATGAATGGCGTGGACTGCTCGGATGAAGAACACCAGGCCAACCGGAGAACTGAGTTCGCGATTTTAACGCTGTGATTTTTGGAGGTGGTTGCTATTACTTGCCACCCTTCAATGGAATCACTATCTATTGATCAGTTCATAGGATAGGGTTGGTGTAACTGATCATCCACAAAATGAAAAAAGCCACGATTGCACGTAGCTTTTCATTTTGAGTGGCGGTCAGAATTTCTAACTTTTTGGCGGCTGATGTGGTTGAAGTGCAGAATTGTATCGGAGGGTTCAGATAGAACTTTTCGGCAAGTGGGAGACACTATTTCTGGTAGATGATTCTTCAGTAGCTCCAGAAATATCTTTTGAAAAGACTGCTTATTGGGTCGAATTTATGAGTCACTCTGCATCCGAAAAATCATGTAAGAAACTCTTCAAATACCATCGAGAGGATAAAATGAGTGCTCACTTTTTCCATCAGATTTTTCTTAATGTTGGAACAAAAAGTTTTGTTGTGATGGTTTCAATTTGGTTCTGTTTTATGATCGCTTTTTTATCAGCAAATGGAATAGTCTTGAAAAAACTACCTGGAGTTTGCCTAAAGCGTATTACTTTGGCTGAATTGCAAACTAACCAAATGCGTTCTTTAAAAAATTAACTTTTCGCTAACCAACTTTTTATTGCCATTTTACGTGAAGTCTCCCCCCAGAACCTCCGCTGACTTGTTGCATTGTCCCTGCCTTACCGTTAGGCGACATCTGTTTCAATCGATTGTCCTATTCTTTTTGCTGTTGCTTTTACAAGGTGTTTTAATAGCTCAGAAAACCCCATATGTCAACTGGGATGTTTCTTCAGGCCTCCCCTCAAATATGTCGTTTCATGTTATAAAAGACTCGGAAGGTTACATTTGGGTGGCTACTAGTGAGGGTATTGCTCGGTTTGATGGCTATGAGTTTAAGATTTTTACTGTCGCTGATGGGTTGCCGGCATCTCCTACACTCAAGTTCTGGCCGGATGCCAAAGGGCGGCTATGGGGGCAATCCTATCCAAATGCATACTATACCATTGAAGATGGTAAAGTGATTCCTTATCGGCACAACGATTTTATGAAAACCTTGCCGGATTGGAAAGGAGCGGACGGACGACCCTCCTGGAATGAAGAAAGACAAGAGCTTTCGATTTATCAAACTGGGAAGTATAAACGGATTGATTCGTCGGGCGCGAATTCTGTTACCCGTTTATCGAATGACCCAAAGGCGATCAGGAAACTAATTTTGATTGAAAATGAAAATGGCATTTTCCCATTGCACACTACTAAGTTGCTCAATGACCCTGCTTTAGATTCTTTGGAAGGGCGGCTTACTATTGATTCGGTAGGGATTGGACGTCAGGTGTATTATCCGGTTCGTGCAGGAGATAAGATTTATGTCGGAGTAGACAATCATTTATATGTGTTTGATGCTCAAGGAAGAGTTAACAAAAAAACATTTTCGAAAGATGTAGTGTACTGTAAGGTTAGTCCAAGCGGTAACGTGGTGATCGGGCTATATCGAGGTGGGATGCAAATATTAAATGCGGATTTGGTCCTTCAAAGGACAATGCTTCCAGATAAAACACCCTCTTCTTTCTTTTGGGATGATGCAGATGGATTGTGGGTGACAACCCTTCAAACAGGACTTTTTTATTTTCCTTCGAATTCTTTTTCCATTCATCCCAGAATTCCAAAAAACCAAATAGTTGGCTTTACCTTATTTGAAGACGATCTAATTGTAGTTTGTGAGGATGGCAAAGTAGTCTCTGCATCAAATAATACTCCTTTGCCCAATCAAAAACTTATTGAAAAGTTTCGCGACCTTGAAATGGTAAGGTGGCTTGACGGAGAACCTTGGTTGATTGGTAGGCTAAAAGATCCCAATATAGAATTTGACTCTTCTTTAAGAATAGTCGATGGTTATGCAGCATTAATGGAAGGGAATAACCTGTTTAGTATTTCTAACCAGAATCTTAAGGTGCACTTTTTAGACAAAAATGAGACACGCGTTATTTATGAAAGTCCTTCTAATCTGTATGATATTTTTTTCTACAAGGGCACTTTGTTGGTGTGTTCCCAAGAAGGTCTTATAGCTTTTGATACGCATACCTTTGAACGTGTAGGCTGTCCCATTCCTTCTTGGGAGAACTTGCAGCTGTATGGGTTTGGTATTATGGAAGAAGGGGTGTTAAGTGCGCCAAGTACAGGAGGGTTGATTTATGTAGACGACTCTTCCTCATATGAACTGAATGAAAAAAACGGTTTGTTTAGCAATAGAGTTCATTCGCACTACATTTTTGGGGATGAGGCTTGGGTAGGAGCTGCAGGAGGGATTTCACTGGTGAAGCGCCAGGAAAATGGCAGCTTAAAAGTGCTTAAAACATTACCGTGTCCGGGTAATGGATTGCCATACTGCCTGGCATATTTTGATGATAAACTTTGGGTGGGTACCAATGAAGGAGTTTACACGGCTAAAGTTGTTCGGGAAGAATCGGCTGCCGAAATACCTTTTTACATCGAATCGATGTTGGTAAACGGTCAGCCGATGGATACGGTTGGTGCCATTGTATTGCCTTCGAATTGGAGCAGTTTAGGTTTTCGGTTCACCGGCATAGATTATCAACGTTTGGGGGTGTTGGAATACCGCTACCGTTTGTTGGGCTTTCGCAATACCTGGGAATATTCTCGAGGGCGCTTGGCTCAATATGCTGGTTTGGCGCCTGGCAATTACACCTTCGAAGTAGAGGTGAAGGATAATTTAGGCAATTGGGGAAACCATGTAAGGCGTTTGTCCTTTTCGGTTCCTGCACCCTGGTGGCAAAGTTGGTGGGCACTTGCAATGGGTGTCTTCCTTCTTTTGGGCTTGGTTATGGGAGTGTTTTATTTGCAACGACGGAGGTTCAAAAACATTCAGTTTGTCACCGAGTTGCGGTCGTCCATCTTGCGCTCACAAATGAATCCTCATTTCACCTTCAATGCGCTCACTATTATTCGCAGCCTCATTTTGCAAGGCAAGTCTGAAGAAGCCGACCGTATTTTGCTTCGGTTTTCGCGCCTGATTCGAAAAATTCTGGATTTGTCTTCGAGAGAATACCTCACCCTGGAAGAAGAAGTCGCCTTTTTGACCGATTACCTGGAAGTGGAGCGATCCCGTGCCAACGGCCAATTCAACTTTCAAATCATACAAGCCGACGGGCTCGACCTCATGCAGGAATTACCTTCTATGGTACTTCAACCTTTTGTTGAAAATGCTATTTTGCACGGCCTAAGACCTTTGGAAGATCGTGAAGGAAAATTGGAAATCACGTTTGAAATGCCAGTCGAAAATCGACTGTGTATTCGAGTGATCGATAATGGAGTAGGGCGGGGGGCAACCGCTCAGTTGCCCAAAACCCACGAGTCCAAAGGCTTGGGAATTACCGAAAAACGACTTAAGATTCTCGATCCCAAAGCCAGGATTGAAATTACCGATCTGTACTCCGAAGATGGAGTCGCCAGTGGCACTCAGGTGGCGCTGCAATTTCGCAGCAGGCCATTGAAAAGGTATTGATGGTTGGACCTTGTGCAGCAGGTGAGGTAAAAGCTTCTTTGTCTTGAAGGGGCATAAGGTTCGACTTTGAACGGCTCAACAGCTGCATAAGCAGTTTGGCATTCAAGTTGTAGTTGCTGAGCGCAATGGATATCGGTAAATAAAATGCCAGCTAAGTGAAGGGTTTTACTTAATGTTGAGATGGACATCTGTGTCATTATAGCTGTAGCTTGCTAAACCACTGACAAACTTTTTACCAATCGATGAATTTCTCTTGCGAACATTGCCTTCGATTCGTTTGTAGAACACTACCTTGGCTGAAACCAAAATTAACTGCTTTCGTTCTTTTTAAAGCCGTCTTTTGGACGCACTAACCAACTTTTTATTGCCATTCTACGTGAAGTCTCCCCCCAGAACCTCCGCTGATTCGATGCATTGTTCCCGCCATACCTTTAGATGGCACCTGTTTCGGTCGATTGTCCTATTCTTTCTGCTGTTGCTTTTACAAGGTGTTTTAATAGCTCAGAAAACCCCTTATGTCAACTTAGATGTTTCTTCTGGCTTACCATCTAATATGGCTTTTCATGTGGTTGAAGATGCTGAAGGTTATATTTGGGTGGCTACGACTGGTGGTATTGCCCGCTTTGATGGCTATGAATTTAAGACACTAACTATAGATGAGGGGCTACCTGAGACGACCACACTGAAGTTTTGGCCAGATGCCAGTGGCCGATTGTGGGGACAAACCTACCCCAACGGATACTACACGATAGAGCAGGGCAAGGTGGAGCCCTTTCCTCACAATGTCTTAATGAAAAATTTGCCGAATTGGAACGGAGTGGACGGCCGCCCATCCTGGGACGAAGAACAACAGACGCTTTCCATCTATCAAAGTGGTCGCTATAAACGAATTGATACTGCTGGGGCACATTTCAACACACGATTGGTCAGTGGCCCAAAGACGGCTAAGAAATTAGTGTTGATTGAAAATGAAAATGGAATATTTCCCTTGATTACCGATAGGCTGCTGTCTGACTCTGGATTGGATTCGTTGGAAGGGCGTCTTCAGATCGATTCTGTCGCTGTTAGGCGTCAGGTCTATTATCCTGTTCGTGCTGGAAAAAAGATTTACGTAGGCATAGACAATAATCTGTACGTGTTTGATGCCCATGGCAAAGTAACTAGAAAGAAGTTTTCGAAAGATGTAGTGTATTGCGGAGTGAGTCCAATAGGAGAGGTAGTGGTGGGCTTGTACCGCGGTGGGCTTCAATTCTTAGATGCTAACTTAAACCTTCAAAAGGCTATGTTGCCTGAGAAAACCCCATCTTCCTTTTTTTGGGATAAAACCAATGGTTTGTGGGTTTCGACCCTTCAGGCAGGTGTTTTTTACTATCCGTCCATTACTTTCAAAGTCGATACTAGATTTCCGGCTACTCAAATATCTAAGCTTACTGTCCATGGTAAAGACTTAATTGTAGGGTGTGCAGATGGTAGAATTTTTTCAAACTCTGATTCTCTGGAATTACCAGATCAACGGATACTCAACAAGTTTCGTGATTTTCAGGGAGTAACGTGGTTAAATGAAGAGCCTTGGTTAGTTGGTAGGCTAAAAAAATCGGATGTCGAATTTAATCCCAATGAGAAAATTATAGATGGTTCAAGAGCGCTAATGGATGGCGAATATGTGTTTGTTCTTTCAAATCACATACTCAAAGCATTTAGATTAGAAACAAAAGAAAAAAGAGTTCTATTAGAAAGTACATCAACACTTTATGATTTAGCTTTATATAATGGAGTTGTTATTGTGGTTTCAAAAGATGAGGTTTTCGCTTTTGATTCTCATACGCTTGAACGCGTAAAATGTCCGATACCATCATTAAAGAACTTACAGCTTTATGGTTTAAGTAAATGGCAAGATGGGTTGATTGGTGGTCCAATTTCTGGAGGATTGGTTTTCATAGGTGATTCTGGAATCAGTGAGTTGAGTAAAAAAAATGGTTTGTTTAATGATTGGATTCCAACATTCTGTACAACGAAAGATGAGGTTTGGGCTGGGGCTGCTGGAGGGATTTCATTGATCAAACGGTTGCCAGATGGGAATTTGAAAGTACTGAATACCTTACCTTGTCCGGGTAATGGAATACCAAACTGCCTCGCATTCTTTGAAGATAAACTTTGGGTTGGTACGAACGACGGTGTCTACACGATGGAGGTGGTACGTGAAGACTCGATTACAAAAATGCCCTTTTACATTGAAACCATGCTGGTGGATGGGCAACCCATCGATACAGCAGGCGATCTTCTACTACCTTCCGATTGGAGCAGTTTAGGCTTTCGCTATTTAGGCCTTAATTTTCGTCGGTTGGGAGTTTTGGAATACCGCTACCGTTTACTTGGCTTTCGGGATAATTGGGAATATTCTCGCGGACGTCTAGCTCAATATGCAGGCCTGACTCCTGGTGATTATACCTTTGAAGTAGAAGTGAAGGACAACCTGGGCAACTGGGGTAACCATGTGCAGCGTATTTCATTTGTGGTGCCTTTGCCGTGGTGGCAACAATGGTGGGCACTTGGGTTAGGGTTTTTGCTGCTCCTCGGGATGGTGTTTAGTGGTTTCTACCTACAACGGCGTAGGTTCAAAAATATTCAGTTTGTGACTGAGCTCCGGTCCTCGATTTTGCGCTCTCAAATGAATCCTCATTTCACCTTTAATGCACTCACCATCATTCGCAGCCTCATTTTGCAAGGCAAGTCTGAAGAAGCCGACCGCACGCTGCTCCGGTTTTCGCGCTTGATTCGAAATATCCTGGATTTGTCTTCGAGAGAATACCTCACCTTGGAAGAAGAAGTTGCCTTTTTGACCGATTACCTGGAAGTGGAGCGATCCCGTGCCAACGGCCAATTCAACTTTCAAATCACGCAAAGCGAAGGCATTGATCTAATGCAAGAACTGCCTTCGATGGTGCTGCAACCTTTTGTTGAAAACGCTATTATACACGGACTGCGTCCATTAGAAGGTCGTGAGGGGAAATTGGAAATCACGTTTGAAATGCCAGCCGAAAATCGACTGTGTATTCGAGTGACCGATAATGGAGTAGGACGGGGGGCAACCGCTCAGTTGCCCAAAAACCACGAGTCCAAAGGCATGAGCATCACCCAAAAACGGCTTAGAATCCTCGATCCGAAAGCTAAAATTGAAATCACCGATCTGTTTGCCGAAGATGGTGCTGCCCGAGGCACCCAGGTAGCATTGCAATTTCACAGCAAACCATGGAAAAAATCTTGATTGTTGACGATGAGCAAGAGGCCTGTACGGTGCTCAAACTCATGTTGAAAAAACTGGTGCCCGATACGTGTACGATCCTTGAGGCCGACGATGTGGTGCCCGCACGTGCGTTGCTGCAGCAGCACAAGATCGACCTTTTGTTTTTGGACATCCAACTGCGATCGGGTAATGGTTTTGAACTCTTGGAAAAAGGAAAACAGCCGTTTCAATTGATCTTCACCACTGCCTATGATCAATATGCGGTAAAAGCATTCCGGTTTTCTGCAGTTGACTATTTACTGAAACCCTTCGGCTTGGAGGAGTTAAAGGAAAGCATACAGCGAACCACCATCGACTCGCAAAGTGGAAAGGGGACGGCCATGTTGGAGCAAATGCTCGAAAGCAAGCGTCTTGATCAAATCATGTTGCCCACTCCCCACGGCTACGAGCAATATCCACTTGAGCAGATTTTGCGCATTCAGGCCGCGGTGAATTACTCTGAAGTTTACTTGCAGGATCGAAAGCTGTTGGTGGCCAAAACCCTCAAAGCTTACGATGATTTGTTAAAAGACAGTGGTTTTTTGCGCATTCACCAGTCGCACCTGATCAATGCGCAGCATGTGAAAAAGTTGGGCAGCAGCAAAGAACTAAAGTTAGAAATGAAGTGCGGGGAAGCCCTTCCCGTTTCGCGCAGGCGCTACTCCGCAGTAAAGGAACAACTGAAGCAGTTGCTTTGACTGTATTGGATATCATTAGAATTCTCAATCGGGCAGTGGGTCAATCATAATGCGCTTTTCCCCAAGCCTCCCATTTATTTAGGATTGCCTGATATTCTACATAGGTGCCGTTGAAAGCGCGCAAAAAGCGACTTTGAATTTCCGGATAACCAGTTTTATAGTTCATGGGATCACAAAAATAAGTACTTGGCCATTGGCCGTTCTCTCCTCCAATTTGAATCGCACCCGAAGGGTTTCTTTGGTAGCAAGTGTCAATTCTACTCTGTTCAGTCACTGCCTCTAAAAAGGGAATTTCGGTAGCGGCTTCCAAAAACTGAATGGCCTGAAGCAATGCAAACTGATCTACATAAGCATCGTCATCGTAGATCGAAAGCACCTGGGGTTGCTGTTCGCTCTGTGTAAACAAACTAAAGATCGTGTCGCCGTCCGCGAGTTTTCCGTCCACCAAGGGGAGGCTTTGGTTAAAGTCCCACTTTTTGATCAAGTTCAATGCACGTTCAAACCTCAGCTTTTGGGCATCCTTTTCCATCGTTTCCAAGTTGATGAACCACCGGTTGAGCTGCAACTGAAAATAGTCTTGCTCACCAGTACGCAAGGTGAATGTGTTGGAAATGTATGGGCGCACCTGGTTGGGACAAACCACCGTCACCACCCCATGGGCATGCCTCTCTGCCTGTTTTACCCGGGCCACCATGCATGGATCTGAACCTTTTCCTGAAATCTCCCACGAATTGGTGTCTGTGGATAGAAAGTAGTACTCCCAGCTGGATTTCGAAGCGCCTTGTTCGCCTTTGTAATACACCGTGTCTGAATGTTCAATGTGGTAGAAGTGAAACCCGGATTGGCTGGCTTGCTGGGCTTGAACACCTAAGCTTACTCCGAGGAGTAGGCTTAGGTGTGTTTTTTGTCCTATGATCCAGGATGTACCTTTAATTTCCATTAGTATTTGTAGGCTTAGGTCTCGTCTCACGATCTAATCGAAGAAAATCTTCATAGTCTTGACCCTCCGGTAATTCCACTACTTTGTAGCCCCATGGATCGGTTGATGTTTTAACTTCAAGTTGTTGCCAATGATAATCTCTCCATTCTCCTTCTGTGTAGTAATAATCGCCTTCCTTTAATTCATCCCAAGAGACATCGTCTTCATCAGAATACTCAAAATCATTTTTGGGATTATGAACTAAATGGTCGAATGGGCCCTCTTCTCCTGATTCATAAAGCATTCTTCTATCATATTCAGTCATTTCGTTTACTGGATCGTCAACCTCAACAGTGTTTCCTGATACATTCCTTGCTAACCATTCTTCGTAGTCCTTGTTTTTCTCATCTGACCACTCATCCCAAAAACCAGCTTCATGAGCATTTACTCGAACCCTGTTTTTATTTTGCGTGGAATGCCACCACTCATCGGGAACTCTGCCGAGATAGACATTTTGATATACTCCATCTACAAGTTGATAACCATACAGATATGTGTAACCGTCTTTATGTTCTCCTCTATCATGAGAATATGCAGCGCTTTGGTTTAAAAGTACTTTCAATGGTATATCAACATTTTGTTTTACCATCTCTCTTTGTTGCCAGTTGGATGGATTATTATTGTCATCTACAAACCCATGCCTCAAATAATAATTAGCTTTTGTCATCGCTTTAACTTGTAGCCCGTTGGCCAAAAGCTTTTTTATTTCCTCTGTAACCTTAACACTGAAAATTACAATATCAGGCCCTTCGCCATTTTCGTCAATTGCAGAGATCGGCATATTGGCGGCAAAGCAATATGGACTCATGAAAGGGAAGTCTCTCTCTCTGGGGTCTACAGAGTTGAATTTTCCTAAACGACTATCATAAATTCTTGCACCAAAATCATAGCTATTTCCAGATCCTTTTAGCTCATCGTCCCTTTCCATCCCATTGAACCCATAGCGACTAAGTGTACCACCAGTACGCTCAGGCATCTGCATCCCAAAAGGATAATAATCAGAGTAAGAAATAACTTGCGCAAAGTAATTATCTATGTCATCATCTGCATTATTATCTACCGCCACCTTCCGATCAGAAACTGTTTCTAATACATTGCCCAAGTGATTGGTTAACTCGTACTGCTTAGCTCCTAAGTCTCGCAAGTATTCAAAGCGATTGGAAGTCCCTGCAAGCTGATGGTCTTCCGAGTAGTCGGGGAGGGCAGTGTAGGAAGTTCCAGAAAACTCTTTGTCTCCGTTAAAGCTAGTGGCGGAAAACTCCACTTCGTGTTTCAGTTCAGTAGGTAGGTGAAGCCCGGCTCGGCTGGCTCCATATACGTCATGCTCGGTAAGCGCCAATTGATCTTTGTAGGTATTGCCAGCTACTGGGTCAAAGGTGCGCTCGTAGGTGGCCATGATGTTTCCAGCCGCATCTCGTACGTAGTAAGTATACGTCCAATTGGCTTCGTTGTCGTGGCCAGTGTTATTGCTCCATGGCTTTGCAATTTTTACACAACGATTGCCATTGGGGCCATAGCGGAATTCCAGATCAGCAGGGTAGCTACCGTTGATCTGATTGCCCGTGCGGGTTACTTTTTTTGGCTTGTTAAACACGTACCACTCAATGTTGTCAATCTCTTCTTTACGATCGCTTTCCAATTGTCCAATAGGATCGTAGGTATAGTTTCCTGCCGCTTGGCCGTCCATGTCGTTGGCATAGGCGGTTGCGGTGGCTGGGTCGTCTACCCAATCCAATTGGTTGTTGAGCAGCTTGCCATTCTGATCCACGTTGTAGTTGTAGGTGAAGCGATCCATGTCGTTCAAGGTGCCTTGATCGCCGGTACGCTTTAGCTCGGTGATGTTACCGTTGGCATCGTAGTGGTATTCTCCAGCATATCGGTTGGAGAAGTTTCCAGCAGCCATTCCATTGCTGGATCGCAGGTTGTCAGCAAAGGAGTTGAGGTCCTGATAGGCGCGGAAGTAGCGCAGGCGGTTTTTTTGATCGTATTGATAGGCATTGGCAATCACCCGCTCCGGTGTGTTGTTGGTGTTCGTGAGTGCGGTCACCATTTTGGAAATGTTGCCGTTGAACAGGTCCGCTGATTGGGCGTTCATGGTGACGTTGTTACTGGCCATCAGGTGATTGGGTGCGCTGCTTGCAATGCGGGTGTAGTCGCCTTGGTAATAGTGCAAACTAAAGCCCATCGCATCCTGACCAAATTGCTGGTGGAGGGTGGTGGCACCGTTGCCGTCCTGCCCAGGGTCAAGATCGGCCCGGCCGGTGGAGGCATTGATGCCTTTTTGCCAGCCTTGCAGGGTGTAGGCGTAGTCGCAACCTTGCACTTGTTCGCTTCCGGTTTCTACCCGAGCCAATGGGCCATGCGCATAGTAGAGGTACTTTTTGTCCTGCTCATAGATTTTACCGTCCCGGCTGGTGAGCACCCGGGTGATGCGGTTGTCGGCATCGTAGCAATAGCGGTGGTAGAACTCATCGTACTGCCCAGCTTGGTAGCTTACCTGGTTGACGTTACCCGACACAAGGTCAAAGTCATATTCCAGTTTTTTGTATTCCTGGCCGAGGTCTTTGAGCTCGTTGTTTTGCTGGACCAATTCGATAACATTGCCATGAATGTCATAGCTGTAGTGAGAGGCGTAGGCATAGTCCGTTGCGGCTGTAATTCCTGGAGTATATTCCTCAAAATAAGCACTGGTACTGACGCGGTTGCGCAAGTTTTGTTGACCACTGTTGAACTGTGCGGTAATGCCTTGATGAATCGAAGCATCGTAGTAAGTGCGGGTAACTTGCGTACGGTTGCCGGTTGCGGTTGCCAGCCAGTTTTGATAAGCAGTTAAGGACAGATAGTGTCCGCTAGAGGGTATGGCTCCGCCGGTTAGTTCACCACCTTCTATGGGCCTACCCAGGTCATCGTGTACCACATAGCTGTATTGACCGTTGCCCGCGGCCACTTGTTTGGCGTTTTGGCTGGCGACCACCCGATTGATTCCATCGTACCACAATTTCGACTGTCCACCATCTGGCGTTTGTTGTTGCACCAGGTTTTGCAGGCTGTTGTAGCGGTAGTTGGTGATCAGTTCGTATTCAGGGTGCAAAAAGGGTTTGGAGGTGTAGTTGGAGTTGCGGGCCACCGCGGCATCGGCCACAGAGAAAGCAGAAGCGTTGCCCGCTTCAAACAATTGCACTCCGTTGGGATCTTGCAGGTGATCGTGGACCGCTTGTGGCGGCACGGTTTTGATGAGATTGCCGGCCTGATCGTAGTAGAAGAGGGTGTAGTGGTATTCTTCTAAGGTGTAATTCAAAGAAAAGTCTTCCCGAGCCTTCAAACCATTCATGCATTTGGCAATGTATTCTCGTTCCCACTCTTGCTTGAGGGCTGATAGCTGCTCTTCGTAGAGTTGTTCGGCTTGGAACTGCAGCAGGGCAGAGAGTTGATCGTCACAGCTCGGCGTTGGCACGGTAGCCGGACCTTGTTCGCTACCACAAGCCAATGCGGATATAAGGTTGGCATTGGGTGTTCCACTTTGGCAGTTGTTGTACCACAAAAGAAAGTCACTGGTCAAGTCGGGGAAGATTTCACCAGCGGCTAAAAGCTCATCCAGCTCCAAGCCCAATTCATTCAAGTCGGCTGTTGACAAGGTATTGGGATCGGTTCCTAAAGCAATGCCATTGTCGAGGTAAAAATTCTCTAAAAAGTCGCTGATTCCCTCGCATTGACAAGCCGTTTGGTCGTAGGGCGGAGTAGGATACACCGGAGCTTCGCAACCATAGGCGTTCACGTTATAGTGGTCCAGTACTTCTTGAAAAGAGGTGGCTCCACCTGCACCTGCGATGGGGTTGCCGTCTCCATTGCTGGAACCTTCTCCAGTAGCAGCACAGCCCCGTTTGCACACGGCAATCATATCATTGGCAATGGCAATGCGCTGGCTTGTCGTGTAGCAGCTTTCGTTGTTGTCCAACCAGGCATTGACAAAAGCTTCACAGTTATCGTCACAATTGTCTTGGGAAAGGTTGTCCACAAAAGCGAGATCAATGCCGCCCCAGTTTTCAAAAATTAGATTTTGAGGATAGTTGATGAAAAAACCGTTGGCATCTGTGGTAGTGCCATTCGGACTTTCCAATCGTGGGCCACAATTGGCTCGAGATTGGTTGTAGATGGCTTTTTCCCGGAAGAAAATATAGACCGAACGGTAAAAGTCCCATCGTGAGATTTGGTTAGGACCGGTTCCGATCAATCCAGGATTGCCGTTACCATCGCCATGGAGTTGGTTGAACATGTTCAAGGCCTCCACGCTCAAGGGCACGTTGTAGATGTTTTGGTTGCTGTTGCTCTGGGCAATTTGACCGGGATCTTCTACTACATACCACAGCGAAAAGTAATCGGAAGGAGCACTGGGGTTGGCCACCCGAGGTAAGAACTGAAGCAGCTCTTCGCGCAAAGCATCCCGTACACTAAGGTCACACTCAAAAGCAGGATCATGACTGTCCACACCATTGACCTGATCAAAAGGTTGGTAGGTGTGGTGCTGCCCGGGTAGGGTAGTTTGTTGGGCTTGGTTGAGCGGGTTGAACCAGGTGGAAGTGCTGTTGATTTGTCCGCCAGAGAAGTAATCTTCCTGCGTGTCTTGCAGGTTGCGGTAAAATTCATCCAAATCTTCGGTGGTCACTACCAAGCCGCGATCTTCGATTTGGCAACCGCCACAAGAAGTTTCCCAAAAGCAGTATTCAGGGTGTTGGGTGACCAAAACATCGGCCCACGCATTGACCCATTGATCGCGCACATCGTCCCAAGATGAGCAAGCGTTGCAAGAAACATTGCTTTGGTTGAGAAACCAGCTAAGTAATGTTTGGGAAGTCCCGTTGATGACTTGGTTATATAGCCAACCGTTGGCTGCGTAGGTTGGGTTAGGAGTAATGCCATCGGCCAATACGGCATCTGGAAGGTTATTAAAATACTGACCATCAGGGCTCACGTCAATTTTGAGGAGCCCAAGTTTGAAATCACATTCGTTAAGCGGATAACCAGGAGTTTCCGCACAATTGGCCTGGCATGCGGCCAACAATTGATTCACATGGTTGATAGCAGTAGTTTGTTGGCTGGTAAGCGTGCTTCCTGGCACTACTACGGCCACCACATCGCCATTTTCGTCCATGTAGTTGGTGTTACCATTTTGATCCACGAAGGTGTATTGCTCCTGGCACCAGGTAGAACAAGGGTCGCAAGTGGCGTTGACTTCTGGAATGACAAAACAAGTTTGATCCTCTTCCATGATCTGCAAATACACTTCCAGCTCCTCTTGGTTGATGGAGAGTACTTTATCGATGGAGTAGTTGCCCACTGCCAGTGGATTGGTTTGGAAGCTAATTCCTGGCGCTGTAGCCATGGTGATGCCTTCCAATAGGATAAAGGGGTAACTGTTGCCGTACAAATAGCTTTGATCCGGTGTATCGGCACCCGTCCAAATAAGATCAACGGGTTGATTGTATTCATCGGTAAGTGCGATGTACAGGTCGTAAACACAGTCTTCACAGACGTAGCACTCGTGACAAAAGTCGGTGCCGTTGAGCAAGTAGTTGAAAGAGAACTCAGAACCAGGGGAGGAAACCAAGAAGGTATTTCGCAACGCCCAAGAGCGCCCGTCTTCGCTGAGGTTGTTAAAGGGGTTGAGGCTGCTTTCAATAGAAGGAAAAGAACTCGGCTTGGTGTCCAGCTCTAAAAGGTTAGCTGGAGCATCACCGGCCAAAGCGGTAGCAATGGTGCGTCCTTGTAAGTCGGTGTAGGTGACTGAAACTTGCCCGTTGGCATCCATCACCAGTTGTTTTTTGTAGTGGTTTACAAACCCAACTTCGTTGCCGAAAAGGCGATCTAATTCAGCTTGCGAGGTCGGGGTGCCATACCAGTACTTGGTCTCTCGGTTGCTACCCATTTGAAAGGCCGCTCCAGGACCGGATTGCACTTTTACTCGTCCTGTGCCATCGTTTGAAAGCAAGGTTCGAGTAAACGGTCGACCTTCCGCATCGGGCAGGTAGTCGTTGTGGGTTCCGTAGTTGCCGTTGTTATCAGGTGAATAGTAGTTAGCAGCCCCTGTGCTGTGCTGGGTGCTCATGGCATCAGTGTTGACAATCTTGTTGTCGGTATCGAAGTTTTTCCAGCTGTAGTGCTCGGTGCTGGTCACCATGGCTTGCCTGGGGTAGAAACGCATGCCTTGATTGTCCTGCGGAGCGGGCATCAAGCCAATGGTTGGACGGCCGTAGTAGTCGTAGATGGAAGAAGCCACAATGGCATTGTCATCGGTGTTCACTACCGTGGCGCTTTGGCGGTTGCGCATGGTACCATCGAAATAGGAGATGGCCTCTTTGCGTTTGCCATCCTCAGCCCAGGCAATGCTGTATTGCCAGTTTAGGGCCAGGTCGTGTCCTTCATGCTGGTAGAGTTGTGGAGTCGGTATAAATCCAGAACCAGAACCACCGCTCATGCCCACATTGGCCGTATTGCTTTCAAAAGTCCCTTGATCCAGGCTCCAATCCGCTTTTCGAAGTTGCGCGTAGTTAAAAGGATTGCGACCCACAGCCCTTACGCGGTAGACAAACACTCCCCGTGGATAGGCCAGAGAAAACTTAAAGTTGTTGTTGGGTACGTTTACCCGCGTAGCATTGCGCCAGTTGTAGTCGAAGCTGCCACTCAAGGGAGCGGTGGGCACATCAATAAAGAGGTATTCCACATCGTAGCTTTCGGCCCCTTCGATGTAGCTCCAGGCAAAAGACAGTTCGTTGGTGGAGGCAATGTATTCTTGATCGGTGAGTACCGGGGCTTCAGTGCCGCCCAAAAAGTAGTGGCGGGTGGTGTTGGCCTCCACATCGAAGTACACGTCTTCGGGCACATTGAAACCGTTAGGGGTAATGCTAGTAATGGTGATTTTTCCCTTCAAAAAACCATCATACACCAGCAAGGCAATGTCTTCATAAGGAGCCGTGGGGTCGTAGTTGATGCTCAACTGCCCCGGATAAGTCACCGAGGTAAAGGCATTGCCGCTGAGTTGCCACAGCTCAATGTCGTAGTTGACCGTCACGCTCCAGGCTTGAGCATAAAAATCCCGCCGAGCATCGTCAAACCACAATCGGGCCTGAATTTGAGAAGACTCAATTCCAAAGCGATTTTGCCAAAAGTTGGGATTGTCTTCAATATAGTCGAAGTGCTGATCTTGAATCGCCACGGTAGCACCGGAGGTGATTTGTGCACCGTTTAGGCTATTGATCCAAGTTTCATCGGCGGCTTTTGCAGGCAATTGCAACAAAACAAGCACCAGCAAACAGAGCCGGAAGAGGAACTTGGAAAGTGGGACGGAAAGGGAAGTTAAAAACGAAGGGGACATAGCGCTTTTTGTTGAAAGTGGTAAAGAATCAGGCAAGGGGAGAGTTGTAGCACAGCCACAGGGCAGTGCAACAACTCATCGGATAGCCGGAAAGAGTAGTTTTTTTTGCGTTGATAGAGAAGCTTGTTTTGGAGGTAGGCATAGGTGAGCTCAAGCTGCTTGCCCTGGGCTTTTACAATGCTCTTTTCACTGAAAGTGGATTTGGGCAGGCGGGGGTTTAGCTCCACCTTAGAGTAGGTGATTTCTGCTCGTTCAAGACTGATTTCATCGATGTCACGGTAAAACACCACGAAATTTTGAATCACTTTTTTTCGAGTGTCAACCGTGATTTCTATTCGTTCGTAATAGGGGTCCTGTAAATTGAGTCGGATCGTGCGCAGATTGCCAGAAGCATCATTGGCCCAAACCGGAGGATTGTCCGCCGATACCCATTGGTCCAGCAAAGCATTTGGGTTAGGGTCCGCTGCATTCTTTTTGTCTTGCTTTTCTAGAGGGTTTTGATAGATCACACATTGATGAGCTGCATCTACCAAAACATGGCAATTGCGGTTTTGAATCACCGTGGTGCCGTTGTAGTTCATGCGCACCGCCTGATCGTGTTGCTGAATAGAACCTGCTTGTTTTTGCAGTAAAGTGCCCGAGTTTCGACTAAAGAGGTTTACCTGAAACTCCAAATGCATTCCTTCTGCATTCGCATAGGTTTGTTGCACCGCTGCTAAAGTTTCGGCGGCACTTTGGGCCCATGTTGTGGCTACAAATCCAAGTACCACAAGGGCAGTGAGCAACCATTTTTTAGATGAAATCTTTGAATTGAATGGCATGGTGGTTCGGCTTATTGGTTTTGGCGAATATTTTGACGACTGCTCTGGACTGTGAAAATGCCCCGTTCGGTTTCTTTTTTCACTTGCACCAGGTTGCCTTCCTCATCGTAGTTGTAGAAAGAAGCATAGTTGCGGTCATCCAATATGGCCATGAGCCATAGCGTGGCCGGATCGTAGACATAGGTTTGCATGCTCGATTGAAAGGGTTGCAAGCGAATATCGTCGAACCAAACCCGACCCAATTGGCCGTTTTCACTCAGACGAATGAAAACCTCACTGCCCTGAGGCACCGTGAAATTTCCCTCCAGGCGGATCCAGCCGTCAATGGCTTCGCCAGTGGCATTGTTTTGATCCAGGGTGATCAGGTTTTGGATGGTGCTGCCGTCATTGGCGGCCACCGAGAGCACACCGTTGGTTCCTGGATATTCATTGAAGACCCAGGCAGAAACCGTGTATTGCTTGCCGGCCTCAGGGGCAAAATACCCAGGAGTGGTTTGCTGATCGTAAGAGACGCTACCAAGGTGGTCGATTTGCAAGCTTTGTTTGCCTGAATGCGCTTGTTCTTCCGAGATGAAAAAGCTACCATTGAAATTGAGATGTCCCTTTCCTGTGGAGGTCAGCGGATTGACTTGCAGCGGGTATTCCTCAAATCCATCAAAGGCAATTTCCATGTAATCGGCGTTGCCAGCTGCGGCAGTCACTGTAGAGTTTCCGTAGCCGTACAATTGCATGGAGGGAATCTCCAAGGCGTTTTCTTCTTCCAGAGCAAAGCCATAGGGGCTATAGGCTGTTTGATGGTTGATCCATTGCCAATTCGGGTTGTCCGAAATCGGATCGGTGGTGTTCCAATTAAAGTATTCGAAGTGTTTAAATTCTCCGTCTTTTGAAGTGTTACTGCGGCTGTAGTCGCTGTAAACGCCACCTTGTAGCCGTTCTACCAGGTAGGTGAAATTGCGTTGCGGACGCCAAATGCCCTTCAAGCCATAGCGGTAGGGGTTGACAGTTGCAGCTACCGAACCCAGCAAGGCACTTCCTTCGATCTCCGGATCACCTACATCTTGGTAGTTGTAGCCCCAGTTGCTGGCGTCATCGGTGAAGACCACTGCTCCTGCATGAAGCACACGGCCGGTACAGCGCAGCAAGCATTTTCCATCGTCGGGAAACGCTCCAAAAGTGCCTTGGAGCACCGTGCCTTGGTCGTCAAAAGAAATGGTGTTGTTGTAGGTGTTGTAAGCTAACAACGAGAGGTTGCCAATGTCGGATACTGGTTGATCCAAGGTCACATCCACCAAACAGCTTTTGTCTGAGAATCGAATGATGGTATTGGCATTGGCTCCGGTCCCCATCAAGCTAATGCTGTAGTGGTTGTTGATGCTGCCCTCGGTACAAGTTTTAGGAACGCTTACTCCCCAAACCGCGAGGTTGTTGTTGTAAATCCGATTTTGAAAATTGTCAAAAAGCGGAATGTATTCATTGGTCAATGGGTTTTCCAGCGATACAATGGAGCCGTTGGAAACACTTTGCATGTTCCGGTGGCCCGAACGCATCACAATGGCATTGATCTCTGTTTCCGGAACCGGACTGCCATCCGCTTGTTCCAGGGTACATACATCGTTGACCGCATCCACCGAGGCAACAAATACGCGTTTGCTTACTCCATTTTCAGTGTACACCAGTTCGTCACCAGGATAAATATAGTGCTCAATGTTGGCAGGAGTGAGGGGTTGCCCAAAGGTGAGGGCGTATTCGGCTGCTCCGCCCAATTGCTCCAGGTGAAGTTTGGCGCGGTAGTTTTGGTAGGCTCCCTCCATGCCTTCATAGGCCCAGTGCGCGGCATAAGAGTAGCTGTAAACCGGCTCCTCCCACTCGTTGTTGCTGCGGGTGAGCAAAGCCTGGCCGGTTTCGGCATCAAACACCAGGTTTTCAGCGGTAGTGGTGCTGCCATCTGCAAAGGTGGAAACGGATTTTACAATCCCCGTTTTATAAATCACCTTGGTGGTATTGATTTCCCGGAAAAGGTCATGAGACGTCTCCAAGGTCGGAAAACCATTTCCTACAAATACTGGAGCTTGGCCCTGCACATTAATTGCCGCACCAGCCGTAAGCGAAAATTCGCGGTTTTCCCTTTCGGCGATAAAAAACTCATGGGTTACGCCTACTTCTGCTGTGCTTTCCACACCGTGCTCGTCCAAAACAGGTACCGTGTTGCGCAACTCGGTAGGATCGCTGCTTTTTGTAAAGTAATTATAGGTTGTTTTGGAAGTGGGGTTGCCTTGAAAGTTGGTGTTCCCAGGATACACTGCCGTGCTCTTGGGCTTGCCGTGCATGTTGTTTAGCTGAATGGTGAAACCTTGTGAGAATCCGGTATGGTTGAATTCCTGAATCCCTACGAAGGGGAGTGGTACGGGGGCAAAGAACTTCGTGTTTTTAAGATCGGATTTATCCACCTTCACCGGGAAATCCTTTGCTGTGTAAAACTCTTGCACAGTAATTCCTTCTGAGGCCACCGTCAAGTTGGTGCCCGGAGGCAGCTCTTCGCCGGTGGTTTTAACCGTCACACGACTGTAGCCAACCCCAGCTCCAGGATAATAAGCTTCCCCCAAAGGCGCCATGCTGTAAGCATCAGGACTGGTGAAAATCGTTTCGATTTTGTTTTTAGCATCGTCCCAGATCGGCAGTTTCAACGGGTTTTCTTCACCACCAACAATGGGCTCATATTCTGCTACACCACTGCTGGTACCGTCAGGAAGGGTATAATCGTAAGCCATACCATAAGTGGCCTCTCCTTCCCGCCAGTTGTCTTTAATTTCCACTTTGGCCACACGGTGTCCTCCACCGTATTTGTGACCTTCGGGATTGTTGAGTCGAATGTAGGAGGGGTGAAAGGCGTATCCAGGATCTGACACATTATCATCATGAAGCCTTTTGGCATATCCTTTCAAAGCAGCACGGTTGTAATAACCGGCGAAAAAGCCAACAAAATCGATGGCAATATTGTAGATACCAACCAGGGTGGAAAGCGGGTTGGAGATTTGGTTCAATGGGTTGACCGATGCCGGTTTGGTTAAATCCGATCGTTCATACCGGATGGCTTGCCAAGCGGCTTTTCGAATGGGATGCGTACTTAAGACACCACCGTCTTTGCTTTTGTAACCTGCAGGATAAATGTGGAAGTAACCGTATTCTGAGTCATCCGTGATTAAGCCCACTCCTTTGGTGTGATCCACCTTGGCAAATCCACTGACATAATCATATTGACTTTCGCCCAATTCATTTTGTAAAAGCCGTACCCAAGCTTTAAAATACACCTCGTCCAATCCGTTCACCGCCTTGGATACCGCAGCACCACCGGTAGCTACATCGTTTAATCGGAAAACGATGCGATCATATTTCTTGCTCAAACGCTTCGAAACATTTTGCAGGATTGGAGGTTCGTTGGATTCCAGAAACCCAATCATTTCAAACATTTGGGTCGCCTTTTTATCCTGCACATAGGCATAGTCATCTGCCTCGTAGTCCACCGAAATACTTCCGCCAGAGGGCAGCGTGATGGTTTGCAGGTTCCACGTAGCCGCATTGATGGCACGTTGGCTGGCATAGGCCGCGCTTTGATTGACGTAAGGATTTTCGTTCATGTAAAGCGACCGACTGTTGATGTCGGGCTGTAGTTGGCCCCAACGGTCGACTTGTTGTGGTCGGTAATCGGCGGTAGGGTTGGCATATGCAAACTGGTATGGGTGGTTTCCCCCTTTTTCGTTGTCCAATCCGGTAGTCCATACTTTTTTCAGAGTGAGCTTCCCGCCCGTGTTGCCGGTAATCCAGGCGTCTTCTGAGCTGGGAACAGCACCGCCTGCATTGTTGGGAATTCCTGGACACAAGGAATAATCGTACTGAAAGTGGACGGTAGAAATGGGTTGTGTAAGATCTGCCTTGCTATAGAGTTTAATGTTGCGCAGGTATTTCAGGGATTGTTCACCTACCTCACCGTCTTGTGCATCGCGAGCGTGTGCGCCCAAGCCATCGAGGCGTTCGCCCAACTCAAAAACAGCAATGTGCGTTTTGGTTTCTACACTGCGCAGGTAGTAAATTTCCTTTTCACCGTAATTGAAGGCAGCTTTATCATCTTTTGCATTGGAGAAATAGCCTTTTTCGTAGTTGGCTCCTTGGTAAGGACTGCGCCAGCGGTAATTGGAATGGGTCTTACTGTATTTGAATTTGGTCCAGTATCCAAAATCGTCGTCAGAAGGACCATCATTTTTAAGGTCCACATAGTCCTGAGAGACAATTTGCGTTAACAACCAGCTTTGCGCATAGGCAGGAGTAGTGGTGCTGCTGTAATAGTGGTCTTCCCCGTTTTTGTTGTCTGGGGTGGCACTTTCGGGCTTGTAAGCCACAATCTTTTTATTCTCGTATTTGCCGGGTTGTTTCTTCTTGTTCAAGGCAAAAGAAACATCTTCTTGCGTTTGGCTGTAAACCGGCAATCCGTAGGTATAGCGTGAACCATCCGGGTTCACCACGGCCATTTCGTGAATGTGGTTTTCACGTCCGATGGCCGAGTTGACAAAGGCAGTGCCGTTGTTCGTGCGCGGGTCCGCATTTTCTGGAAGTAAAATACCCGTTGGGGTGGTGTAATCCAACGCCTCTACCATGTCCTTTTGAGTACGGTATTCAATGTTTTGAATGCGTTTGGTACGGGTAGACTGACGGTTTTTTTGAATGTTGGGCGAGGAGTGGTTGCGGTATTTTTTCAAAGCCTTGGGTTCCCAGGCGAAAAGTGAAAGCAAATCGTTGAACGGACCGTCAAAAGCATCGCCTGGAGAATAGGCAAGCGAAATGTCAAAGGCGATGGGAGCAGTACCTGCCAGGTCATCCAATGTTTGTGGGCTTCTGGCCACTTGTTCTCCTGTGGTTTTGAAGTAGAAGGGTTCGTGCAGCGGGTCGGCGTCCACTTGATTGTAGTTGGCTGCAGCCTGATGATCGAGGTAATCGATTTGTTGAGCGTTGTCTTTCCACGGGCCGCTGTAGGATTCACCGTAAACAATGCTTGCGTTCACCCCAAACTTGATTCCGCTTCCTTGACCGAGCTCCAAACCACCATTTCCACCGTTGGTCTTGCTCACCACACTGGGGTCTTTGTAAATTCCTACATCAGAGCGGAGTGCCTTGAAGGTACCACCAGTGCCATGGCCTGAAATGTGAAACACATCATTGGTCTGGATCGGAATGGAAGTGCTTTGGTTGCGTTTGGTAACCGGTCGATCGTTTTCCCGGTTGAAATCCATCAACACTTTGCCAGTATTGGGACAGGCTTCACTGTACAAGAGGCCATAGGCTTTGTACTCCAATTTTTTCTCCTTGAGTTTATTGACGGAAATGGCTCCATCAATGGAGGTACCATCGGCTTTCCAGTTGATAATGTCAGTCGTTTTATCCGATTCAATAGCAAAACTGGTGACAATGGTTTGCATTGGGAATACATGCCCTGGAACGTAAGAAGTTTTGGAAAAAGTAGCTCCAACGCCACCCCAGTAGTTGGCGCTTTTGCTCTCGTGTTTTTCGCTATCGTACTTCAACGAAATTCCCTTAAGACCCTGATTGGAGGAAAACTTAGTGCCAAGCTTGAATTTCATTGCCCGTTCTTTTCCCTTTCTGCTATAAGAAAGGCTTGGCGAGAAGCCCAAACCTTTTTGCGAGTCATAATCCAAGCTCAAACTGTTAGTCAGTTTTGATTTGGTAGCATTTTTGTCGTTGGAGCCACTTTCTGAGGCAATTTGGTTATGAAATTTGCCTTTAACGCCAATTTTATAACCCATGCCATTGTAGTTGTTGTAATACATGCGCATTTTTCCCCCTGAAAGCCCGAAGTCAAAGCCCGATAATTCTGCTTTCGGTGTAGCTGTAGGAAAGGCTTTTTTAGAAAATGCACCGCCTAAATCCACCGTTACATTGGGTTTTAGGTTGCGCTCTTTGATCACCACGTCTTCTTTGAAGTCATCGGGCAAGCCGCGCATGCTGCGGGTGACTGCGCCAGGGTTGATGTTCCAGCCCAGGCCCACCCAGCTCGCCTCTTGTTCTACGCCAATGCCTGAGGCATAGCCCAGGTTGATGGGGTAGCCGCCGTTGGGGCCGGGTACGGTGAGCAATGGAATGTTATAATTGAGATCGCCGGTGAAAGGGTCTACCAAATTGGAAACACCGGCTTGTTGAAATTGCTGGGCTTCGGGTTGACTGGGGCCACCCGTAAGGGCCATCACCAAAGAAGGTTGCAGCATTTGTCCCACCACGTTGCAGGCAATCAGCAACGAGAGCCCTTTGAACCAGCGGCTCCGGCGGAGTTGTGAAAATAGGGGAGTTGTCATTATCAAAAGGGGGTTGAAGCAAAAAATAAATTATTGACTCAGGCCGCTGCCGGCACCAGTTTGATTACACACATAACTGGTGAGCTGACGAAACCGCAGGTAGAGTACTTCTCCTTTTTGGTTTTCGACTTCCAGGTAGTAGTATCCAGCGTTCAAGCCTTGGCCATTGGTGCTACAAGTGAGGTCTAAGGTGAGGAGGTTGCGCCCGTGCAACACCCAACCCGGCTGTGTTTGGCCATTTTGTGGCACCGAAAGCGTGAGTGGATTCACTTGATCCGAGGCCACCAGTGTATGGTGTTGGTCATAAATCCGCCAGGTAAGGGTTGTCTCCTGGTACTCGTTGTCGTAGTAGAATTTGAGTGTTCCGCGATCTACCTGATAATGGCTTCCGTCCAGCTTTTTGCTTAGGGTAGCAAAGTAGTTGGGGCGCTTTTTGCCACGTCCAAAGGTGAGGCCCAAGCGACCATTGATCACCCAAGGGGTGCCACTTTTCAATACGCCACGGTTTTCTGCGGTATCCACCCAAATGGTGTCGGCAATAGAGTCGCTCCAGATGGTGTCAAACACCGCGAGCACAGGGGGATCGAAGGCAGCGATGTTGCAACTGCTTTCGTCCCAACCAATGCCTAAATTCACTGGGGCAGTTGGGGTTGTGAGGGGCTCCATGGTCCAATGGTTGCAAGTGGAAATAGCTTCCAAACTGGCAGTAGTATTGGTTCCCAATTGTTGCTCATAGGGGTGATAAGTGGCCCGGTATATGGTTGTGGCATCGGTGGCCACACCACTTGAACGATCCATGGTGATAGGATGGTAGCCGTTGTTGCCACCAAGAGGCAGCTCTACCGGGCCGTTGCCCAAACGGTCAACCGAACCGGACACGTAGCTTTCGGCCTTGCCGCCGGATACAGTTGCATTGGGGCCAAGCACCAGCGCTCCTGCGGTGGCTTTTAAAATGCCGGTTGAAAGTTCAAGCCTTTCGTTGATGCGTAAACTACCATTCTCTATTTTGAGTTGTCCGTTGGGCTTGTTCACCACAAAGCGGCTGAGAGTTACTTCACCGTCAAAATCAAGTTCTGGGCTGCGAGACGAGTTCCAGCCAAAATAGCCGGAGCCACTGGCAGCGAGTGCATTGGTAGCGCCTTCATTTCGGAGCTGATTGGTAAGGGTGATTTGGCCATCGTTGTGAAAAGAGCCGTTGCTTTGATTCAGCACATTGCCCACCACTTGCACTTCGGTGTTGGCAGCATTGTGCCACACAGCATTGTTGTGGAGGGTGGCGCGTCCGGCATTGTTGAGCGAAAGAACATATAGGGCTCCACCATTCAACAACTCCTGATCATCGGAAGGGGCACCAACTGCTATCTCTGGGAAACCATCTCCGTCGAGGTCGCCAAGGTAACCGGCAGCAGCACCAAAGTTGTCGTTGATGCGCTGTAGGGTGTGCAAACCACCGCGAGTACGACTCAATTTGTAGTAGGATTGAATATCGCCGGTGGCATCAAGAAACAAAACATATAGGGCGCCAGCGGCACTATGACCATCGTCATCGCCGGGAGCCCCAGCCAATACATCCGCATAGCCGTCTCCATTGAGGTCACCTACGCAGGTCAGGCCTTGTCCCCAGAGGTCTTGGCTGTCAATCTCTGGTGTGCCCGGAGTGTTGATGTGTACCTTATCGGATTTTACTGTTCCATCGGGGTTTAACAAAAGCACAGCCATCATCCCGGAAGTAGCAGCAGTCAAACCTCCAAGAAGCATATCGGGGGTGCCGTCACCGTTCAAATCGCCAAGACCACAAATCGATTCGCCAAATCTGCTGTTGCCGCTGGGAATGTAGCTTAACCCACCTTGGGTACGGCTTATTTTCTGGTGCGCTTTTACAGTGCCATCGGTTTTGAGAAACAAAACATAAGCGGCACCTGCGTTGGTAATTCCGTCGTCGTCATTGCGAGCGCCAACCGCCAAATCTGTCACTCCATCACGGTCTACATCGCCCAAGCAGGCAATGGAACGCCCGAATTGATCATCAGCATCCAAGATGGCGGTGAAATTTCCTTGGGAGGCGCTTATTTTTTGATGTGATTTTACGGTCCCGTTGCTGTTGAGGAATAAAATCCATATCGCGCCAGCGTTGCTTGCACCGTCGTCGTCATTAAAATTGCCCACGGCAATATCGGGGATGCCGTCATTGTCCAGGTCACCAATTGCTGCAACACTGTGGCCAAAGTAACCATCAGTGGTCAGTGTACCAGTGAATCCACCTTGTGATGGTGCGATCTTATGCACTGATTGTACGCTGTGATCGGAATTCATCATCAGGATGTAAACCGCACCTTTCATGGTGCCGCTGCTCGCATCTCGGTTTGCACCTACAGCCATATCTGTGATGCCATCGCCATTGAGGTCACCAATTCCGACCATCGATTGTCCAAAGTTGTCATTGCTGGTCAAGCCAGACATACCTCCGGTATTGTGGGTAATCAATTTAGCACTCAATACCGCACCAGGCTCGTAGCGCTGCTGTGGCAACGCATTGGAGAATTGTAAATACAAGGAACCACGGTCAGCCCCACCATCGTCATCGCGAGAAACGCCTACCAACCAATCCAGTAGACCATCTTTGTTAAAATCACCAGCAGAAGCTACCGATGCGCCAAAATAATCGTTGGCACTCAAGCTTTCGTTCCATGCCAGGTTATGGCCGATTTTTATGCAGTCTTTTGCAGTGCCATCTGGATTGAGGCTTATCAAAAATGCAGCACCAGAATGGTTGGTTTCCGCATAGAATGCGCCAACTAAAAGATCGGGTGATCCGTCGAGGTTGAGGTCGCCTGCGTGTGCTACCGAAAATCCAAACCGATCCTCGTTTTGCAAAACGTTGATTTTTCCCGTAATTCGATTGCTGATCTTTTGATGGGATTTTACGCTGCCGTTGGCGTTCAAAAAGAGGACATAAACCGCTCCGCGGTTGGTGCCGCCGTCATCGTCACGAGAAGCGCCCACCGCCACATCTGGAATGCCATCTTTGTCAAGGTCACCAAGTCGGGCAACCGACCCTCCGAAGTAATCCTGGTTGGAAAGGGGAGCAGTGAAGTTGCCTTCGGTATCTGAAATTTTGGTTTGTTGGATGGCGTTGCCGTTGCGATCGAGCGAAACAATCCATACGGCACCGCGATCGGTGCCGCCATCGTCACTGCCGAGGGTGCCCACCGCTACTTCGGTTAAGCCATCACCATTCAAATCGCCAAGCGCAGCCACATCAGAGCCAAAACGGTCGGAGTTGAGCAAGGAACCCGTGAATCCACCGGAGGTGCTGCTCACTTTTTGGAGTTTTCTTACGGTTCCATCGGGGTTTAAGAAAAGGGTCCAAATGGCACCTCTTTGGGTTCCACCATCGTTGTTCCGGGGTTGGCCCACGAGCAAATCATTGATTCCATCGCCGTCCAAATCACCCAAGTTGCTGAGGCAAACACCAAAAAAGGCATTGGGAGTAAGCGCACCCGTGAAGCCTCCCGTTGCTTCAGCGATCTTTTGGTGTGAAGCCACTGTGCCATTGCTGTTCATGAACAAAATCCAAACGGCACCTTGGTTCGTGCCACCGTCATCGTCCATGGGTGCACCTACGGCAAAGTCGGTGACGCCATCACCATTGAGGTCGCCAATGTTGCAAACAGCGCGACCAAATTGGTCGGAGTTGTCCAGCGAGCCGGAGAAGTTTCCCTGGGTCGCAGAAATCTTTTGAAAACTGCCAACTGTGGGCAGGCGGTGTTGGGCCAGGCCAATTGTGCCCAGCAAGCACCCTATGCTGAGGGTGGCCCACCGCAGTGCTGCGGTTGTATGTTTCATGGGATTAGAAAAGGTCGTTCCAGGCGGTGCCGTCGAAGCACTGTAGTTTGCCGGAGGTGGTGTTGAAAATGGTGGTTCCCGCTGCCGGGTTGGAAAGGGCGTTGCGTTGTGTGGTCGTCATTCGAGGAGGGAGAAAACCACCCGTGGTACTGTTGACATCCAATGCCGCAGCCGGTTCAGAAGTACCAATCCCTACATTTCCATTGTTGAAGTACACATCGTTGCCATCTTGATTCCAGTCGTCGGTGCCCAGGCGCGCCCATTGACTGCCACTGTAGTAGAAAAAGGCACTCTCGGTATCGTCAAAAACGAGCAATCCGTTGGCGGGAGAGGCAATTGCCAGGCGTTGGGTGGTGGAAAGACGAGGAATTAGAATTCCCTTGCTGCTTGAACTGACATCAAGGATGGCAGAAGCGTCTGGGTTGGTGTTGGTTTCGGCAATGGCCACTCCGGGTGTTTGTGCAATGGCCATCATTCCTGGCATAAGCCAGCAAACGAGAAAGAAGGCAATTCGTTGGATGGGGGACTTGGTTTGTTTCATCTTATTAGAGAAGTGTTAGACCGTGTTGTGAATAGGTTTTGTTTCGGTCGGTTTTCGAATAGAAAAAAACACTTATGGCTAAAGCGAAGGGTAAGTGGTAGGGGCTTGTCTACCAGCATTTTGCGCAATCGGCGAATGGTTAGTTTCTTTTCAAGGAACCGGGGCGAAAGACTTTAGAGGGGTTATCTTTCATTGAATGGATCAAATATCCTCGATGCTCTTCGACTAACCTAAGCAACCTTATTTTCTGGTAGGAGGAATTGATTTTTTGGTAGGTAGGTTCCTTAAGAGTGATTTCCAGAAAGGAAGGCAGGTGATTTTGTCTAAAAAGCTGCTTGCGAATAGACTTTTTGGGGAAAAGCTTTAAGGCCGATTGTAGGCTTGTCTTAGTGAGAAGAGACATGCATGGCAGGCTCTCAATAATAGTGGAATGCATCCGATAACAAGCGAATCGAAAGTCTAACAACCTTAAATGATTTTAACTAAAAAACAAGGGAAAGGTTAAACGATTCGAACAAGAAGTTGCTGAAAAAGAAACTGGTAGGAAGTGTTTTGTAATCTTGGACTTCCTCCTGAGCGGAAATTTCTAACCTGCCGAGCTTGGTCTAACTTATTAAAAACCAACAAAAAAGCCCTACACAAAGTGCAAGGCTTTCAAAGTGTCGGGATGAGAGGATTACTCCTTCCAGTCGTGATCTTTTTAGGGT
>ERZ1740068.253-NODE-253-length-30597-cov-27.642689_pt1 | contig 30597 bp, 22 predicted proteins | sample MGYA00581735_ERZ1740068 | MGnify/ENA primary metagenome ERZ1740068 (study PRJEB43018, sample SAMN04849740) | marine metagenome | isolation source: floating plastic debris | place: Pacific Ocean | collected 2008-08-30 | study: EMG produced TPA metagenomics...
ACAAGCTCAGTGCTCGAATTCTGAATACTGGACATTTATTTCCGTGGAGTACTCTTATCGCACCGCGATTGCCGAAACCCTTCGCGAATATGCCCAACTGCGTCGCCGCACATCCTCCGTCCACACGATCGCCATCTGCGATACCGCAACCGACAACTACCTGCTCGTAAACCTCGGGTGGACTGATGACGAACGTATTCACAACATCGTTATTCACTTACGCATCATCGATCGCCAAATTCACATCGAGTGGAACGGTACTGACACCCTGATAGAAGACCTCATCGATCGTGGCATCCCCAAAAGCGACTTCATCTCGGCGATCGCTCGCGAACGCACCAAGCCAAACCCGTATATGTCCCAACACGATCGCCCCCTCACCGAAGCCTAGCCTTACGCCAAAGCCGCGCCGACCTCCTCACAAATCCGCCCGAACGCCACCCCAGGCTCCTCCGCCTGCGTAATCGGACGCCCCACCACCAGATAGCTCGCCCCCGCCGCGATCGCCTCACCCGGCGTCATCACCCGCTGCTGGTCGCCCCGCGCCGCCCAGCTCGGCCGTACCCCCGGACAGACCAGCGTAAAATCTCGGCCGCAAACCCGCCGCAGCTCCGCCACCTCCTGCGGCGAACAGACCGCCCCGCCGATCCCCGACGCCTTCGCCAGCGTCGCCATCTCCAGCGCGAACTCTGGTAGCTCGATCGGCACCTTCAGATCGAACGCCAGATCGCGCGCGCTCAGACTCGTCAGCAGCGTAATCGCCAACAGCGTCGGCGGCTCGCATCCCGCCGCGATCGCGCCCTCCTTCGCCGCCTCCGTCGCAGCGCTCAGCGCCGCCCGTCCCGCCGTCGCGTGCAGCGTCAGCAAGTCCACATCGTAGCGAGCCGCAGACCGGCAGGCTCCCGCCACCGTGTTAGGGATATCGTGAAACTTCAGATCGAGAAAAATCCGCTTGCCCTTGGACTTGAGATATTCCAGCGGCGCGGCTCCCGCACTCACGAACAGCTCTAGCCCCACCTTCCAGAACTTCACCTCGGGAATCGCGTCGATCAGTGCGATCGCCGAATCCAGATCGGGCACATCGAGCGGGACGATGAAGCGATCGGCGGGGTCGCTGGAGCGGAGGGCAGACGCGGACATGGCAGCACGGGGATTAGGTTGCGGGCGTTGCCGGATTAGGTCGATCGGCGATCGTGGCGCGGTAGGTCGATCGATAGGTGTCCTGGCGGCGTCCGAACCAATCGTAGCGGTTGTCGCGCACCTGCTCGTAGGCGCGATCGCCCGCCGACTTCAGCCCCGGCAACGTGCGATAGGCCGCGACGAACGGCTCGCCACCGGGGAGGATGCGTCCGATCTCTTCGGCGGCGTCGCTGCCTTGCCAGCGACGATCGGGGTTGTCCGGGTCGTTAGCATCGACGAGGATCATGCCCAGCTCGCAAGTCTTCGGCGTGATGTCGTACTCGGCCAGCACGTCGAGATCCTGCATCGGAATGTAGGCGAAGCGCGTGCCGCGATCGAGGCGTTCGAGGAGCTGCACGAGGGTGACGCAGAGATTGCAGTCGCCGTCGTAAACGACGTGGTAAGGCTGGGACATGGTGGGAATATTCGGGAAGTTCGCTCCGATCGCGCGACGCTCGATAATTGAAGCGAAACGAAACGGTAATCGATCGAAATTATGTCGCATCCCCGCGTTCTCTGCCTGGGCGAAATGCTCGTTGACTGTCTGCGCGATGTTGCGGCGGGCGGCGGAACGCTGGAGGCGTGGACGCACCAGCCCGGCGGCGCTCCGGCAAATGTGGCCTGCGCGTTGGCGCGGCTGGGGACGGCGGCGGGGTTTATCGGCGCGATCGGGGCGGACGAGGCGGGCGAGATGCTGCGCGCGAGGCTGCGCGATCGCGGGGTCGAGACGTCGATGCTGGCGGAGGTTGCTGCCCCGACGCGGCACGTGTTCGTCGAGCGCGATGCGGCTGGCGATCGGCGGTTTGTCGGGTTTGGCGCGAGCAACCGCACGGCAGACTTCGAGTCGGCGAATTTTGCCGATGCCCAGCTCGATGCCACCGCCCTGAAAGCTGCCGCGATCGTCCGGGCGGACTGGCTCGTCACCGGAACGCTCGGCCTCGCGCAGCCGGACGTAGCCACAGCGATCGAGCGGGCGATCGGCATGGCGAAGCAGTCGATGACGTCGGTGTTTGTGGATGTCAACTGGCGATCGGTGTTTTGGCAGGATTTTGCTGGCCTGGATCGGTTCGGCGATCCGGAAACGCCGCGCGATCGTATCCTGCGCTTCATTGCCAAAGCCGACTGGCTGAAGTTCTCCGATGACGACGCTCGTTATTTGCTCGATACCGACGACGTTGGTGACATCGCCGAGCGCTTCCCCGGCGCGCGCGGCGTCATCGTCACGCGGGGCGATCGCGGCTGCGCTTATCGGGTCGGCAATCCGGAGGACAACCTCGCGGGCGAGTATCCGGCATTCGACGTGAAGACGATCGACACCACCGGCGCGGGCGACAGCTTCGTGGCAGCGCTGCTCCACCGGTTCTGCGCGGCCAGCGACGCGATCGACATCGACGATATCGAGACCGACCCGGAGGCGCTGCGCGCTGCGATCGAGTTCGCCAGCATGGCCGGAGCACTGACGACGCAGAAGGTTGGCGCGATCGCCGCCCAGCCAGAGCTTGAAGAAATCCATACGGCGCTCGATCGCCACGCCAGCGATTCCAGGCATTAACCTCTATCGATGGATTTCCCGACTCGATTGCATGCAAACGGTTTGTAACGTACTCAATCGAAATTCCTCTCGCTAGAATCGACGCAGCTCGGGCGTGTGAGTCAGTCCGCCGTGCTCAATCCTTCGATGCCGTCCATACGTCGGAACCTACGACCTGTCTGACGTTCCTCCCCATGAAACGACGCCCAGTCCTCACCGCCTCGCTCCTATTTTTGGCGGGCTGCACCGCGACTCGCCTCGGCGACGATCGCGGCGCAAACACTTCAGGCGATCGTCCGGACACGCTCCGGTTTGCGGTCTCCGACGTGAAGGGGCTCAAAACCCTCGAAGCTAACTTCGGCGCGTTCCGCGACGCGCTCGGTAGGGCGTTCGATTTACCCGTTGAGCTCTTGCCCCTCGAGACGCCCGTCGCGGCTGCACCCGCCTTGCTGAACGAGCGCCTCGATCTGGTGCTGGCGGGGCCGTCAGAATATCTGATGCTGCGCGCCCGCGCCAAGGCCGAGCCGATCGTCTCGATTACGCGACCGGGATACCACACCACCGTCGTCGTCCGGGCGGACAGCGGCATTACGAGCCTCGCCGACCTACGCGGCAAAACCGTCGGCATGCACGAAGTCGGCTCCACGTCCGGGCACATCGGCGCGACGAAACTCATGCAGGATGCCGGACTCGCGATCGACCGAGAATACACCGTCGTGATGGTTGGCGACGATGGCGAGCGGGCAGTGCGCGACCGCGAAGTTGCCGCCTGGCTGGACTCGAGTTCGCGCACGACGCCGGTGCTACAAGCCGAGGCAGCGAGAGATGGCGAGCTGGTCGAACTCGATCGCGGTGAGCCGCTGCCCAACGATATTTTTGTCGCGAGCCCCACGCTCGCTCCGACCTTCCTCGAGGAGCTGCGCGCGACGATGGTGGCCGAACAGCAAGCCCTATTAGCAGCGCTAACAGCGAGCCCGGGAAATGACAAATACGCGAGATCGGAGCTAGTTCCCGCCGACGATAACGACTACAACGGCGTGCGGGAAATGTATTTCAAACTAGGGATCGAGAGCTTGATTCAATAATAAGCCTCACCATCAATTCGGTTCGTATGCGGCACTCCCAAACCGGCCCGAGGTATGCAAGATACAGGCAGAACATCGCACACAGCAAGAGGGCGCGGCACTGTACTGCGGGATCGCACAACTTTAGCTGGAAAACGTACGAGCCTCGATCGGTTGAGTTCGGAGAAAAGGCGAGCTTCGCCCCATAAAATCCCAAACCTAGTGCGAAATGAAAGAGAAATTTAATATTTCCGAAAATGTTATTTTCAACCTCCGGGCATTGCCCCAACGAAGCCGTACAATACAGCGAAATGCTGGTGCTATGTAGAAGTCGGCGGGTGTTGTCAAAGTCGATCGAGGCGCGATCGAGCGCCCTGAACTACGGCTGGTAGGGGGCAACCGTTCTGATGCAAGTCCCAGCATCTAGAGAGTAGTTTTACCGCCGATGTGGGCTCGCACTCCTGTATCGAGTTCGCGCGTTCGGTCGTCATTCGCCATTGTGGCTTTTGAATACGGGGCTTTTGAATACGGGGAACCCAAAAATGTTTCGCATCCCGTCGCACTTCGAGTCGCGCTTTGAGCCGCACTTTAGAGGTATCGGCAGAGATATCCGCACAAATATCCGCCCGCTCGTTCGTCGCCTTCGCAAGCACCGGATCGCGCACAAAATCGCGCTGGGCTACTTCATGGCGATCGGCTTAGCGGTCGTCGGGACGAGCGCGGGCCTAATCGTCGGCAGCGTTGCCGAGCGGCAAGCGTTGCAGCAGTACGAGACTGCCAATGACGAAGCGGCGTCGATCTATGCCCTGGAGAGCCAGATCTTCACGCTAGTTCTTCATCCCCAGAAGCTGCTCGCGTCAGTGGACGATCCGCTGTGGTGGGAGTACGAGGTGGGGCTGTATCGAGCTAATGCAAAGAAGTTGCGCGAGACGCTGGCAGATTTGCAGCAGCTCGATCGCGACAGGGCTGGCGGACTCCGCGAAATGCGCGATCGCAGCGATCTGGCGAAGTCTGGGATTCTGACGGTGACGCCGCAGTTTCTGGCAGACTATACGGCCTGGAGCCAAGTGTTGTGGTCGCCAGCTCGCGAAGGCTCCGATCGCACGATGCAAGACTTCGTGCGGTACATCTCGAACGACGAGTGGCAAGCGCTGCGGGTGCGCTTCGAGCGCCTGTCTGAAGACCTGCTGCGAGTTCGTCGCCTGTCCGAGAGGCGCAGCCGAGACGCGCTCGCCCGGCTCGAGGCGGCGCGACAGCTGCGGTTCCACACCGTGCTCGGCAGCATGACCTTAGCGACGCTGCTGGCGATCGTGCTGGCGATCTATACCAGCCGCGCGATCGCGCGTCCCATCCGCTATCTGACCGACATCACCCAACGCATCACCGATTCCGAGGACTTCGGGCAGCGCGTTCGCGTCGAAACCTACGACGAAACCGCCCGGCTCGCGGAGTCAGTCGATCGGCTCGTGCGCTGGGCGGGACAATACACCCACGACCTGACCGAGGCGCGCGAAACTCTCGAAGACCGCGTCGAACAACGAACCGAAGCCCTCAAGCAAGCCCAGGCACAGGTCGTCCAGAGTGAAAAAATGTCGAGCCTCGGGCAGCTTGTCGCCGGGGTCGCCCACGAAATCAACAACCCCGTCAGCTTTATTTACGGCAACATCACCCACGCCCATAACTACACCTGCGCCCTGCTGGAGCTAATCGAGCTTTACCGCCAGCACTATCCGGAGCCAAACGAGGAAATCGCCGAGCACATTGAAGACATCGACCTGGAGTTCATCACCGGCGACCTTTCAGCGCTGCTGGAGTCGATGCAGATTGGAGCCGATCGCATCAAAGAAATCGTCCTCTCGCTGCGGATGTTCTCACGGCTCGACGAGTCGGAGGTTAAGGCTGCCGATATTCATGCCGGTCTCGACAGCACGCTGACGATCCTGGGGCATCGCCTCAAGGCGCAGCCCGATCGCCCGAAGGTCGCAATTCTCCGCAAATACGGCGACCTGCCCCATATAGACTGCTACCCCGGCCTACTCAATCAGGTGTTTATGAACCTGCTGGTCAACGCGATCGACGCCCTAGAAGAACATATGGAGGCCGACCCAAACTTCGAGATTCCCCAAATCTCGATCGCAACGCGACTCGTCCACGGCCAGTGCGAGATATGCATCAGCAACAACGGGCCGGGCATTCCCGAATGCGTCAAAGCGAGCATCTTCGATCCGTTCTTCACCACAAAAGAGGTCGGGCGCGGCACGGGTATGGGTCTCTCAATTTCCTACACAATCGTCGCTGAGACCCACGGTGGAACTCTGCGGTGTCAGTCGTCTGCGAATCGGACTTGCTTTGAAGTGCGCGTCCCGCTATCGCCACAAACGGCAAGCTGCTCGCTCGATCGCGCCGCTGTCGCCTAACCGTGCTGCTCTAGATGGAAGTGGTCGTAAATTTGTCGCGCCAGGCTGGGGCCAATGCCCGGGACTTCCGCAAGCTGCTCCGGCGAAGCTTGGACGATATAGTCGAGCGAGCGAAAGTGAGCGAGTAGCTCCTTTTGGCGCTGGAAGCCCAGGCCGGGAACTTCATCGAGACGCGACCGACGCATCCGTTCCGTGCGCTGCTGGCGGTGGAAGCTGACGGCAAACCGGTGGGCTTCGTCGCGGGCGCGGCGTACGAGCTGGACGCCAGGGCGATCGGGTTCGGCGATCGTCGGGTCTGATTCGCCCGGTCGGAAGATCTCTTCGCGCTGCTTCGCGAGGCTGACGACGTTGACCGAGTCAATCAAATCGTAGTCGCGCAACACCGACACCACCGACGAAAGTTGCCCCTTCCCGCCGTCGATTACCACCAAATCGGGGAAATCCTCGTCCGTCTCAGGCTTTAGCGTCCCGTCCCGTCGCGCCTGAGCGTGCTTGCGAAAACGGCGTCCCAGAACCTCCGCGAGGCTAGCGAAGTCGTCCGATCGCCCGGACTTGACGTCGGGATTTTTGATTTTGTAGCGGCGGTAGTGCTGCTTGGCGGGGATGCCGTCGAGGAACACCACCTGGGAGGCCACCGCGTCAGAGCCCTGAACGTGAGAGATGTCGTAGCACTCGATGCGGTGCGGCAGGTCGGGCAAATCGAGAATCTCCATCAGATCCGTCAGGTCGCGGATGTTGCGCTCGTCCTGGCGCTGCAGCCGTTCCAGCTCGCGATCGGCGTTGCGTGCCACCATCGCCACCAGCTCCGCCTTCATCTGTCGCTGCGGCGCGACCAAAGACACCTTGCGCCCGCGCCGATCGCCCAGCCAGTCCGCCAGCAGCTCGCCTTCGGGTAGGTCGTGCTGCACTAGGATTTCACTGGGAATCTCCACCGGATCGACGCTGCGGTAGTGCTCTTCGAGGACGTGCTGCAACACCGCCCCGGGCTCGCCCGTGCTGGCGATGAACCCCAGCCGCCCGACGAGCTGACCGGCGCGCACCTGGAAAAGCTGGACGCAGGCGTGGCGTTCGCCCTGGCTAACGGCGATCGCATCGCGCGAAATCCGGTCATCGGGGAGCGACACCTTTTGCGCCGCGCCGAGGGATTCGAGTCCGGCGATGCGATCGCGGATCGCCGCTGCGGCCTCGAAGCGCAGCTCTTCTGCCGCCTTCTCCATCTGTGCCGTCAAGATCTCCACCAGCTCGTGACCGCGCCCCTGGAACACCATCGCCACCTTCTGCACGATCTTGTGATAGTCCTCCGGCGTAATCTTCGACTGGCAAACGCCGGGACAGCGACCGATGTCGTAGTTCAGGCAGGTGCGATTTTTATACAGCGGCTTGCGGCGCTGGCGCAGCGGGAAGACGCGCTTGATCAGCCCCAACGTACTCCGCAGCAGGCGCGTGTCGGTGTAGGGGCCGTAGTAGCGATCGGCTTTGCGGTTGGGGCGGCGCTTGCGGGTGATGAAGATGCGCGGGTACTGCTCGGACCAGGTGATGCAGAGGTAGGGATATTTTTTGTCGTCTTTGAGCAGGACGTTGAAGTGGGGCTGATGCTTTTTGATCAGGTTGGCTTCGAGGGCGAGGGCTTCGGCTTCGGTGTCGGTGACGACGATTTCGATGTCGCAGACTTGGCGCACCATCATGGCGATGCGTTCGGTGTGGTGGTTGGATTCGCGGAAGTAGGAGCGGACGCGCGATCGCAGCTTTTTCGATTTGCCGATGTAGAGGATGGCATCGTCGCGATCGCGCATGAAGTAGACGCCCGGTTCGGGGGGGATCTCTTTGAGGCGGGCTTCGAGCCGATCGGGGGTTTGGAGAAGGGGTTGGCGATCGCTAGTCATAATTGCGTACGATAGCGCGGCTATTGGCAGCGTTGCTATGCTGCATTTGCAGGAGATTTCCCAACAGATTCCACCGCACCATGTCACCGACGCTTGCAAAATGGTCGATCGCGGACTACCACCGCATCATCGAGGCTGGGATTCTCGACGATCGCCGAGTGGAACTTATCGAAGGAGACATTGTCGAGATGGTTCCGGAGAGCGCCGAGCACGCAGGGCGGGGCGAGATTTTGGCGATGCTGTTGCGTCGGCGGCTGGGCGATCGCGCTTGGGTTCGCGAAGCGCGACCGATTACGCTGGCGAACTCTGAGCCGGAGCCGGATATTGCGGTGGTCGATGCGTGCGGTGTTCCCTACGTCGATCGTCATCCCAGCGCGGGGGACGTGTTTCTGGCGATCGAAATTTCTAACACGACACTGCGCGGCGACCTGACGCGCAAACGCGACCTCTACGCGCGGGCGGGAATTCGGGAGTATTGGGTGGTGGATTTGCGCGATCGGCGCGTGGTCGTGTTTCGCGAGCCGGATGGAGAGACGTACGGACAAAAGCAGGTGTTTGAGTCGGGAACGATCGCGTTTACCGTATTCGCAGACTGCCGCATTCAGCTCGGTGAGATTTTTGCGTAATGGACGAGTATTTGAAGGCCGACAGCACGATCGACTGGCAACACCCCACGATCGTCCAGCTTGCCCGCAATCTCGCTGCCGATCGCCTCTCTACGCTTGCGATCGCCCGTACCTGTTTTGAGTGGGTGCGCGACAAAATCGGTCACAGCGTTGACGAGCGCAGAAATCCCGTGACTTGGCGAGCCTCCGACGTGCTGCGCCACAAAACCGGCTACTGCTTCGCCAAAAGCCACCTGCTGGCCGCGCTGCTGCGTGCCAACAATATCCCCGCCGGATTTTGCTACCAGCGCTTGAGCATCGACGATCGCGGCGCGCCCTACAGCCTGCATGGCTTTAACGCAGTACACCTGCCCGAGTTCGGCTGGTATCGCATCGATCCGCGCGGCAACAAGCCCGGAGTGGACGCGCAGTTTACGCCGCCGGAAGAGCGTCTGGCTTATGCGGTACGGCTTCCTGGAGAGGCAGACTTTCCGGAGATTCACGCCGAACCGCTGCCGTCGGTGGTGGCGGCGCTGCAAGCGGAGCAAACCTGGGAGGGGATGTTGCAGCGTTTGCCGGATGTGGAAGTTTGAGGGAGGTGCAGATCGCAAGTTTGCATCTCACGGCCAGAAATCTTTGTCGAGAACTTCATCCGCATCGTGCTAGCCCGATCGTCCGATGCCATACCTCCCTCCCCTGGCAAAACGATCGCTCGCGGACTACGACCACGCAGCGATCGAGAGATCCAACACGACACTGCGTAACGACACGTTGCCCTAAGGCCGCACGTAAAAAGCCCCCGATCCCAGTCGATCGAGGGCTTAATCAAGCTACACAAAGACCTGCTTTAATAGGGACGCCACTGGGGACGCGATCCCGCGCCCCCAGCAGTGCGCGACAGATCCTAGCCCATCACGGCCTTCGCTTTGGCAACGACGTTATCGACGGTGAAGCCGAATTTTTCCATCATCACGCCACCGGGAGCCGAAGCACCGAAGCTGTCAACCGCGAGGCTCGCACCTTCGGCGCCGACGTACTTCGCCCAGCCCATCGAGATGGCGGCTTCCACTGACAGACGCTTGGTGACGGCAGCGGGCAGCACGGACTCTTTGTACTCGTTAGACTGCGCGTCGAACAGCTCCCAGGACGGCAGCGAAACGACGCGGACTTTCTTGCCGTCTTCGGTCAGTTTGGCCGCAGCGTCAACGCAAAGGCCGACTTCCGAACCTGTACCGATAAGGATCAGATCGGGCGTACCGTCGCAGTCGATCGCCACGTAGCCCCCTTTCATGCCGTTCTCGATGCTGCTAGCGGCGAGGTTCGGCACGCCTTGGCGGGTGAAAGCGATCAGCGTCGGGTACTTGCGGTTTTCGACGGCGTATTTGTAGGCCGCCGAGCACTCGTTGCCGTCTGCCGGACGGAAGACGACCAGGTTGGGGATGGCACGCAGCGACGCCAGGGTCTCGACGGGTTGGTGCGTCGGGCCGTCTTCACCGAGTGCAATGGAGTCGTGGGTCATCACGTAGATGACACCTGCTTCCGACAGCGCCGAGAGGCGAATCGCGCCGCGCATGTAGTCGGCGAAAACCAGGAAGGTCGCGCAGTAAGGGATTAGACCCGAACCGTGCAGCGCCATGCCGTTGCAGATCGCGCCCATCGCGTGCTCGCGCACGCCAAAGTGGACGTTGCGGTTTTCGTACGCGCCTTTCTGGAAGTCGCCGGAGCAGTGCAGCTCGGTGAGGTTCGAGTGGGTCAGATCGGCCGAACCGCCGATCAGCTCGGGCAGGTTGGGGGCCAGGGCGTTGAGGGTCGTTTCCGAGTGCTTGCGGGTCGCCAGCGATTTGTCTGCCGGGGTCAGGGTCGGCAGATCTTTGTCCCAGCCGTCGGGCAGCTTGTTGTCGATCGCGCGCTGCAGCTCGGCGGCGTCTTCGGGGTACTTGGTTTTGTACTGGGCGAAGAGCGAGTTCCACTCGGCTTCGAGGCTCGCGCCTTTTTCAACGGCTTTGGTGAAGTAGTCGCGCACTTCCGAGGGCACCTCGAAGGGCTCGTAGCTCCAGCCGAGGTTTTCGCGGGTCAGCTTGACTTCGGCGTCGCCGAGAGCCGCGCCGTGGACGCCTGCGGTGTCTTGCTTGTTGGGCGAACCGTAGCCGATCAGGGTCGTGACCTTGATCATCGTCGGCTTGTCGGTGACTTTCTTGGCTTCTTCGATCGCGCTGGCGATCGCGTCGAGATCGGTGTTGCCGTTTTCTACGTGGAGCGTGTGCCAGCCATAGGCTTCAAAGCGCTTCGATACGTCTTCGGTGAACGACACGTCGGTCGAACCATCGATCGAGATGTGATTGTCATCGTAGAGGGCGATCAGTTTACCCAGACCCCAGTGACCCGCCAGCGAGCAAGCTTCGCCGGAGATGCCTTCCATATTGCAGCCGTCGCCGAGGATGACATAGGTGTAGTGATCGACCACCGTGGCGTCGGGTTTGTTGAACTTCGCCGCCTGGTGCGCTTCAGCCAGTGCCAGACCGACGCCATTACAGATGCCTTGGCCGAGCGGGCCGGTGGTCACTTCGATACCTGCCGTCTCGAAGTTCTCGGGGTGTCCGGGCGTGCGCGAGCCCCACTGACGGAACTGCTTGATGTCTTCGATCGTCACGCTGTCGTAACCGAACAGGTGCAGCAGCGCGTATTGCAGCATGCAGCCGTGACCGGCGGAGAGGACAAAGCGATCGCGATTAAACCACTTGGGGTTCTTGGGGTTGAACCGCATGAACTTGTCCCAGAGGGTGAAGGCCATCGGTGCTGCACCCATGGGCAGACCGGGGTGGCCGGACTTTGCCTTCTGAACGGCGTCGATCGCCAGGAAGCGAATCGCGTTGATGCAAAGTTCTTCGACGGATTGGGTGGCAACAGCCATAGCTAATCTCTCATTCGTTATTAAGGGCAGGGCGACAGCGGTTCTCTCGGGGGGACTCGCCGACAGGAAATCGGGGTTTATCGAACAGGGGTGCTTTTCGCATTCGCGATGGGGCTCCGAACGAGCGAGGCACTGGTGACGGAGGACTCACGCGCACTCGATCGTCTCGATCGCGAACGATTAAACGAGGTTTAAAACACGTTCCTGCAAAGAATTGACACCATCATGCCACTAGGGGGATCGGGGGGCAAGACTGGGCGTATTGGGGGAAATAGCAGGCGCTCGACTTTTCTCAATGCCAGGTTGGAGGCGCGATCGCGACGGAGATGAAACGGGGACGAAACCGATAGGAGATGAGAAGTAAACAGAAGCGAAACGCGATCGCAGCGGCCGCGATCTTGGCGTTCGCTCCAAAGTCTGTCCTGGCGTTCGCGCAAAACTCGAGCGAACGTTTGCCCGGTTTGGTGCGGTTGTCACGTGTATGTTGCCAAAGGGTTGAAGTTCGCTCGATCGATGGCGTGTAATCCTGTTCTCTATGCTCGCGCTCTCCTACTTTCACTATCGACCCGCACTGGTAGCGCTCTCGATCTCGCTTCCGATTTTCGCGTCGTACGCTGCTTTCGAGGTCGTTGAATGTGCCGCGAGCGCTCGTTCGCAACGCCGCCAGATTCCCTGGAGTATCGTCGGTGGAATGATGCTGGGCGGCGGCATTTGGTCGATGCACTTTGTCGGCATCTTGGCGCTCGAGCTCGAGTTTCCCGTCCGCTACGACATCGGTCAGACGCTCGCGTCGTTAGCGATCGTGGTGCTCGGCGCGAGCGTCGCATTATTCCAGGTCGCCCAGCCAGAATTCAAGCGGTCACAGCGCCTGACAGCGGCGGCGGTGATGGGCAGCGGCGCGATCGCGATGCACGCCATCGGCATGAAAGCGATGCGCGTCCCGGCGCAAGTGGAGGTGAACCCCACAATTATGCTGCTCTCGATCGCGATCGCCGTGTCGGTCTCGGGGATGGCGCAGGAGATTTTGCGACAGTTCGAGCGCATCGGTCGCGCGCGCGAATCGTGGCGCTGGTATGCGTCGGTCTTAATGGGCTCGGCGATCGCGATCGCTCACTACACGGCGATGCTCGGCGTGCGGCTCATCCCTTTGAGAGGCCCGAGCGCCATGCCGCTCTTCGCTGACAGCATCGACTCGTTTCGTCTGGCAGAACTCATCGGAGTGGGTATGCTCGCGTTTTGCGGCATCGCGCTGGTCGTAACGCTCGGCCACCGCCGCCGCACCCTCCAACGCACGCTACGCGACTTGCAAAGCACGCAAATGCGGCTGATCCAAGCCGAAAAACTCTCCAGCATCGGCCAACTCTCAGCAGGCATTTCTCACGAAATCAACAACCCTTTATCGTTTATCAAGGGCAACTTAATTCATCTCGAAGTGACCCTCGACGAAATGCTGACCGTGTTTCAGGTCGCTCACCGCCAGCGGGAGACCCTCCCAGCGGGACTTGCCGAACAGCTCGAAGATTTTGACTGGGATTTCGTTGGCAGCGACTTGCCTAAATCGCTGGGCTCGATGCATAACGGCATCGAGCGCATCCAAAGTATCGTCCGCGCCCTCGAGGTGTTCACGAGCTGCAACGAATCGGAGCTGAAGGAAATTAACCTGTGCGATCGCATCGAAGACACGCTCAAGCTGTTCTCCAGACGATTCGCATCCGATGCCGTCCGTCCGGGCATTACCGTCGAGCGCCAGTACGATCCGCTACCGCGCGTCGAGTGCTGTTCGGGAGAGATCCTTCAAGCGCTCTACAACCTCCTCGAAAATGCCGTCGAGGCGATCGAACAGCGCTGGGCGGCAGGCGCAACACAGCCCGGACGGATCGCGATCGCCGCGCAAGCTAGGCGCGAGCATATCTACATCGGCATCTCCGACACGGGCGCGAGCTGCGACCCGAAACGCGTCGCCAAGCTGTTCGAGCCGTTCTTCACGACCAAAGGCCCCGGCCAAGGCACGGGGCTGGGCCTGACCCTAGCACTGCAAGCGGTGCGAAGCCACGGTGGGACGCTGGGTCTAACGCCGAACGAAGGCGGGATGCTGGCCGAAATCACACTGCCGCTACGCGTTCTCAGGGCAAGCGACCCAGGCCGGACAGGGCTTTCGACGCGATCGTCGGCGAGTTGAGTTCGAGTCTACACCTGATGCACCGGGCTGACGATGCAGCCTAAGCAGGGTACTTGCGAAATACCAGCGAGACGTTGTGGCCGCCGAAGCCGAAGGAGTTAGAAATCGCGACGTTGACTTCGCGATCGCGGCTTTCGTTCGCCACGTAGTCGAGATAGCACTCGGGGTCGGGATTTTCTAGGTTGATGGTCGGCGGGACGCGATCGTTGACGATCGACAGTACCGTCGCCACGGCCTCGATGCCGCCGGAGCCGCCGAGCAGGTGGCCGGTCATCGATTTCGTGGAGCTGACCGCCAGCTTTTTGGCATGGTCTTCGCCAAGGGCGGTGACGATCGCGGCGGTTTCGTTTTTGTCATTGGCCGGGGTGCTGGTTCCGTGGGCGTTGATGTAGTCCACCGCGTCGGGCGTGATGCCCGCATCTTTGACAGCGAGGCCGATCGCGCGAGCTGCGCCTTCACCTCCCGGCGGCGGCGAAGTGATGTGATAGGCGTCGCAGGTCATGCCGTAGCCGATAATTTCAGCGTAGATTTTCGCACCGCGCGCCTTGGCATGTTCGAGTTCTTCCAGGAGTAGGACACCCGCACCTTCACCCATCACAAAGCCGTCGCGATCGCGATCGAACGGTCGGCTGGCGTGGAGCGGGTCGTCGTTACGCGAGGTGCACAGCGCCTTGGCCGAGGCAAACCCGGCGTAAGACAGGGGCGTGATCGCCGCTTCCGCGCCACCGGCTAGCATCGCCTGGGCGTAACCGCCTTGAACGAGCCGGAAAGCGTCGCCGATCGAGTGAGAACCCGCCGCACAAGCCGTCACCGGACAGGTGTTGGGGCCTTTCGCGCCAGTATGGATCGCCGCTAGACCCGAGCCCATATTGGCGATCATCATCGGCACGGTAAACGGGCTAACCCGCGACGGTCCGCGCTTGAGTAGCACTTCGTCCTGTTCTTCCATCACCTTTAGGCCGCCGACACCGCTGCCGACGATAATGCCCACTTGCTCGGCATTGAGTTCGTCGATGGTGAAGTTGCCATCTGCGAGGGCATCTTTGCTAGCCGCCACGGCGAACTGGGCGAAGCGCGCCATACGCTTGGCCTCCTTCTTCTCCATGTACTGCGTCGGGTCGAAATCTTTGACCTGTCCGCCGATCTGGCAGGCAAAGTCCTCGGCGTCGAACAGGTCGATCGCGCCGATGCCACAACGGCCCGCCATCAGGCCGTCCCAATATTCCGCGTGGGTATTGCCAATCGGCGTGATGGCCGCAATGCCGCTGATAACAACACGTTTGGGCTGGAGGTTCGTCATGAGTCAGAAGAGATCGGAATGGAAGGGTGCTGCGCGAAGCAAGCAAACATCGAAGGCAAGCCGAGCGCCGATAGCAGTCGCGCGCGCCGAACCCGCATTAAACGAATAAGAGCCGGGGCAGAACGCAGTCCACACCAGCTCTTGGGGGTCGAAGGCCGCGATTTAGGCAGACTGTTCGGTAATGTAGTCTGCTGCCGATTGAACAGTCGTGATTTTCTCTGCGGCTTCGTCGGGGATTTCGATATCGAACTCTTCCTCGAAGGCCATGACCAGTTCGACGATGTCGAGCGAATCAGCACCGAGATCTTCTACAAACGACGACTCGGGCTTCACCTCCGAAGCTTCAACGCCGAGCTGATCCGTGACGACATCTTTAACCTTTGCAAAAATCTCGTTACTCATTATTCCTGGATTTTCCTTAATTGCGGCACGTCGGATTTTCACACAGTTCTTAGCGTTCCTCAAGTCGCGACGCTGCCGCGATCGCCGGAAGCTCGATCCGTGCCGTTGGTGCGCTGCTGCGCTTTTCTCGTCCTATAGTATCGGAAAGTGCGACCGATCCCCGCGCTCGCCCGCGTGCTGCGAATCTGCTGTTGGCGACCGTTCGGCCAGCTTTGACGCGGCAATTTCCGTCAGCCGATCGCGCGACTGGAGACGGTTTGCCGCGACGCTTTGACATAACGTTTCCCTCTCGCTTTTCGCCCTTTCTCTTCAACTCGATGTTTCCCGATCTGTCTTCCGTTTGCTCGCTTTTCGCTCGCCCCTGCCGCACTCTGGCCGTGGGCCTCTGCGCCGGTCTACTGGCGATCGGCGCGAGCGGCTGCGATTTGCTCGTTGCGCTGCTCGAGCCGATTCCGGCAGACTCCGAGTATTCCGAGCACCTGAGCTTTGGCAACCCCAGTGGCGCGATCGCCGATCCGAGCCAAACGGACAATTTCTTGATCTCCGATGTGGAGTACGCGCTGTCCTACAACCAGTCGCGCGGCACGGCTAACTGGGTGAGCTGGAAGCTGTCGCGCGCGACGCTGGGTTCGGCAAAGCGGCAGGACGACTTTCGCGCCGACGATCGCCTGCCGCAGGGCTGGTATCGCGTCGATGGCAACGACTATCGCGGCAGCGGCTACGATCGCGGCCACCTCGTACCGTCCGCCGATCGCACGTCCAGTGCCGCCAGCAACTCGCAGACCTTCGTGATGACCAACATCATTCCCCAGTCGCGCAAAAACAATCGCAACACCTGGCGCGAGCTAGAAGAGTACAGCCGCGACCTCGTGGCACGCGGCTACGAGCTGTACGTCATCGCCGGAGTCTACGGCGGCTCGAAGCGCATCGCCGATGGCAACGTCACCGTACCCAGCAACACCTGGAAGGCGATCGCAGTGCTCGATCCCGGCCAGCGTCCGGAGTCCGTCACGCCCGATACGCTGGTGTTTGCCGTGGACGTACCGAACGACAATCGCGTGTCGTCGGACTGGCGGCGCTATCTGGTTTCGGTGGATGCGATCGAGTCGAGGACGCAGCTCGATCTGCTCGATCGCTTGCCGGACGGCGTCGAGGCGACCTTAGAAACCCGCGTCGGCGACCCGCCGGAGTAGGCGAGCCGAGATTGATGCAAAGCGATCGGGAGATCGAAGCGCACCGCGACAACCTAGGGACGCACCAAGCGATCGGAGTCGATCGGCTCGGCCTGTCCGGCATCGACCAGCGCCTGATACATCATCGCGGCCACCACCTCGCGGGAGGCGGGCACGTCCGGATCGAAGGCCGACACTTCCGGATCGATGACGATAAGACCGGCCTGGGTAGCAGCAGCGAGTTTCGGCTTCGCCCAGTCGGGGAAGGCGGCGGCGTCAGAGTAGACGGCCAGGGTGGCGGCAGGATCGCCCGAGGGGCCCAAGCCGAGGCCGGTGGCTAGGGCGATCGCCACCTCCAGTCGCGACACCGGGCGCTCGGGCGCGAAGCGAGCGTTGGGGTAGCCGGATAGAAAGCCGATTTCGACGGACTTGTCGATCGCGGTGCGGGCCCAGTAGTCGCCGCCGACATCGCTAAAGGCGATCGAGTCGCTCAGATTTTCATCGCGATCGAAGATTTTTTGAATCTGTGCGGCCAGCTCGGCGCGGGTCACGGGACGATCGGGCGCGAACGTGCCGTTGGGGAAGCCCGAAACCAGCTCGCGCTTCGAGAGGCCATCGATAAAGGGCTTCGACCAGCGATCGGCGGGTAGGTCGGTAAAGTTCGCCGCTTCAGCAGTTTCAGCGATGTTTTCGGAGACGCTGGCCGAGCCCTCGGCAGCGACGGGGCCGCCGCCGGTTTCGCCATCAGCTCCACCATTCGCGCCAGCGGCGGCAGCATCGGTCGCGCCGTCATCTCCCGCAATGGCTCCCGCACCAGAGGCATCTCCTCGCGCCTCCTCGGTTGTCGGGGTTTGGCTGTTCGCACCTCGACCTCGCGACGATAGCGCGCCCGCACCCGCTGCCAGCGCGCCCGCCTCGCGAGCCCGCGAACCGATCGTATTTAGAGCACGGCCGGTGGTAGAAGTGCGGCGATTGGCGGCATCGGCGGCATCGGCATCATCGATGTCGCGATCGCCCATCTCTCGCTCGGCATCGCGATCGGCGCTGCTGTCAGCGCGGCCCGCCGAAGCGTTGTCATCTAACTGCTGTTCGGCGCGGTTGGGGAAATTGAACGCGTCGCCGCGATCTCCGCGTGTCACAATTGTCGCGCCAAGCGTTCCCAGGGTTCCGAAGGCCACGAACAGCGCCAGCCACTCGTCCGATCTGAGTGCTTTCGATCGTTTTGCAGGGGGCGAAGCTTTGGATTCCGACACGGTATTAACTCCCGATCTGACGATCTCAACGAGCGGATAAAAAATCGAATCAAAAAAGGCGTAGGCGCATCCTAGCATTCGCCTCGAAAGATCTCCGGCGCGCCTGACAAGCTGTTACGTCTGCCCGTTAGATTACTCCACGGAAATCCCCCCCCCACTGTCCGGGATTCGAGCACTGAGCGCAGTCGTTGGCGTCGCCTTCGCGAAGCGAATCGTGCGTCACACTCAGGCGATCGGGCGATTGGCGAGGCCGACGCCACGCGAATGACAAGCTCGGCCTTCCTTAACGACTTCCGGACAAATATATTCTTGGAGTGCTCTTTCCCCACACACCATCGGGCGCTACTCGCTGCGTCCCAACCCCTCCGAGAGCAGCACGTCGTCTTTGTAGACGAAAACGCGGTTGCGGCCCAGGGCTTTGGCTTGGTAGAGGCAGCGATCGGCGCGGGCGATGAGTCGGGTGGGCAGCGTCCCAGTTAGCGGCGTCGTGTAGGCCGCACCGATGCTCACCGTTACGCAATCGGAGATCGGCGACTCTTCATGGGGAATTTTCAGGTCGCGGACGGCCTGGTTGACCCGCTCGGCCACCGCGATCGCGCCACTCAGGTCGGTATTCGGCAAGACGATCGCGAACTCCTCCCCGCCATAGCGCGCCGCCAGGTCGGTGATGCGCTTGGCCTGGGCTTCGAGCACGCTGGCCACCCAGCGCAGGCAAGCATCGCCCGCTTGGTGGCCGTAGTAATCGTTGTAGCGCTTGAAATGATCGACATCGCACATCAGCAGCGCTAGGGGCGTCCCGTCGCGCAGGGCGCGCCGCCACTCGGTGTGGATGTAGTCGTCGAACTTACGGCGGTTGGCGAGCTGGGTCAGGCCATCGAGAGTGACGAGGCGCTGGAGTTCGGTGTTGGCTTCGGTTAGGGCGCGCTTGGTTTGCTGCCGCAGCATGAACGACGAGAGCTGCGAGGCCACCGCCTGGGTCAGCTCGATCGCGCGAGTATTGTGGCTGCGCCGCCCGCAGGAAAAGAAGACCAACACCGCCACCACCTGACGGTCGGCAAAGATCGGCACGCCGTAGGCCGAGTGCAGCCCCGCTTCGCGAAACATCGATCGATGGGAAGCAAACGCACCGCCGCTCTCGATATCTTCGACCCAGATCCCTTCCTGAAGTGCCCACACGTAGCCGGGAAAACCTTGGTTTTCCGAAAAGAACAGGCCCGTTCGCATCTGCTGGAACGCCTCGAGTCCGGGCTGCGAGCTATGCCAGCCCATCCTATGCTGCAGCCGCCCGGACGGCTCGTCGATCGACCAAGCCTCGCCCGCATCCCACTCGGCGATCGTGCAGAGTTTGCCGAGGACGATCTCGAGCATCTCCTGGAAGGTGTCCGCCTGGACGACCGCCTGCCCGGTGGCCAGCAGCAGTTGGAGCTGCTCTTCGGACTGGTGGCGCAGCGTCACGTCCGTCAGCGAGCCGGACATGCGGATCGGGTTACGGCGATCGTCCCACTGGGCCTGGCCGCGATCGAGCACCCAGCGATACTGGCCGCTCTTGTGACGCAGACGGTACTCGGCGTAATAGTGAGTCGTGACGCACTCGAGGTGGTAGCGGATAAACTCCAGCACCCACTCGAGATCTTCGGGGTGGACTAGCTCTTGCCAGCTCCGTCGCTGAGGCAGCAGCGTCCCCGGCTCGTGGCCGACGATCTCCTGCCAGCGCTCGGAGAAGTACATCGAACCGTTGGCGATGTCCCAGTCCCAGAGGCCGTCGTTGCTGCCCTGGAGCGCCAGATGCCAGCGCTCGCGGTTGGCACTGAGTTCGTTCTCCACGTGATAGCGCTTGCGAATCTCTTGCTGGAGACGCAGGTTCTGCTCGATAAGCTGCGCCTGAATGCGGCGAAACTGGAGCTGGTTGCGAACGCGGGCAGACATTTCCAGGGGCTGGACGGGCTTGACTAAATAATCGACGCCGCCAACCTCAAAGGCGCGGGCCAGGTCGATGGTCGTGTCGAGCGCGCTGACGAAAACGATCGGAATATCGCGCGTTTTGGGGTTGCACTTCAGGGTTGAACAAACGGTGTACCCGTCCATATCCGGCAGGCAAATATCGAGCAAAATCAGGTCGGGGTGAGCACTGCGCGCCTGGGACAGGGCGCTGAGGCCGTTTTCCGCGCTCAGCGTCACGTAGCCCTCGCTTTTCAGCATGTCCTCAAATAAGAGTCGATGTGCCGCTGTGTCATCGACGATGAGAATAACCCCCTTAATTGATGTAAGTGCGTTTGAGGCGTCGTTCATGAAAGACGAAGATGACCGGCAGCACGGCGCGAAGTTGAAACATCGAGACCGGCGAGCCAATGCGTGCTTGCCAAGGACGAAAAGTCGAGGCCCGATCGCATTGCGGCGACTGAGGCGGGAAGGTGGATGCTTGAAAGCCAAACAGGTTCGGAGCGATTTTTCAGTCTAAACACTCTAGCATCGTCGCCTCTGGCCCCGACCGCAAGGGCGAGGGGTGCATTTTTGTCGCGTCGCGCATACGGGTTTGCTCCGCGCCGGTGCGACCGCTGTGAGATCTTGCCCGTGCGATCCGGCCGATTACGACCGGACCAGCGCGCCCCTATCGTATCTACCGCGCGAGTCCCGTGCGGGCCGCCGTCAGAGCATGTGGAGCGATCGCGTCAGACGAGCTGACAGCGCCAGAGCCGATCGAAACCGTCGTCCGGGTGAGGCGGGCAGCACTTCAGCGCTCGATGCATGGCCTCGAGGACGGCATCCGGAACCCGGCGCGATCGACGACGGTTGCGCTCGATGGCCACAGCCAGCGGTACATCCAGCCAGAGTCCCAGCACCGCCGTCAGCCCGCAAGCCCGCGCCCGTGCGATCGCCTGCCGACGGTGGTCGCGATCGACGTTGGTGGCGTCGTAGATCGTTGCGGGATAGCCGTGGAGGTTGCCGGAGTTTTCGTGGCCGCGAGAGCGGCTTCGAGAGCTGCCGCGACGGGCGATCGCGGCAAGACGCCGCTCGACGTGGGCCTCAATTTGCGGCCAGTGACCCTGAATCCTCGCGTCGCCGTACAGCTCGGCTCGCACGGCATCGGTGGCGATCGTCTCGCAGTTCGGCCACTGCGCCGCTAGGGTGCAGGCGAGCGTCGTTTTGCCGCTGCCCGGTATGCCGATTAAAACCAAAAGCGACGCGATCGGGCGCTCTGCGGTGCAGTAGCGCTCGATCGCGTCAATTTCCTCAAGGTCGGGAGCTTTCATCGCCCAGTGTCGATCGCCCCAACCGACCGCACTCGGTCGAGTGGCGCTGGTCGAATGGCGCTAGATAACGAATCCGTCGGGAATAACGGCATTCTTTTGAATGACGACGATGCCACTGCGAATGTGGAAGCCCAGCTCCTCACGGTTGGCCTCTTCGATATTTTCGCTATTGGTAATCTTGACGTCCTTACCGATGCGCGCATTTTTATCGACGATCGCGCCGCTGACCAGAGAGTTGCTGCCAATGCCCATCGGCGGCTTGTCGCTAGCAGTGTCGGTTTTGCGCGCTTCGGAGCTTTGGTAAAAGTCCGAGCCCATGATCAACGAGTCGCGTACGACCGCACCGGACTCGACGCGGGTGCGAATGCCCAAAACGGAGTGCTCGATTTGGCACTGCTTGAGGATGCAGCCATCGCCGATAATCGACTCGGTTACGTTGCAGTCCAGCAGCTTGCTCGGCGGCAAGTAGCGCGCGCGGGTATAGATCGGCGCTTCGTGATCGTAGAAGCTGAACGGCGGCATGGGCTGCTGAGTCAGCGCCAGGTTCGAGTTGTAAAACGCCTCGATCGTTCCGATATCTTCCCAATAATCGTCGAACAAATAGGCTTGGACGTTATATTTCTCGGCGGCGGCGGGGATAATTTCTTTGCCGAAATCGGTCTGCTCGATTTTCTTCTCGAGCAGGTCGATCAGCACGTCTTTTTTGAAGACGTAAATCCCCATCGAGGCGATAAATGGCTTGAGTTTAGCCTGCTCGGCATCGAGGCCCAGGCTGGTGGTATCGACCACCATTGCGTCGAGATCTGCGCCCTTGGGTTTCTCAGAAAAGGAGAGGACGCGGCCAGTGCTATCGTCGATTTTCATCAAACCGAAGGCACTTGCGCGCTCGCGATCGATCGGCACGACGGAGAGCGTAATATCGGCGTTAGTTTCGCGGTGGCGCTCGACAAACAGCCGGTAATCCATGCGGTAGAGGTGGTCGCCCGACAGGATGACGAACTCATCGACATCCAAATCCTTCAGCATCCAGAGATACTGGCGCACCGCGTCAGCAGTACCTTGAAACCACTCGGGGTTGTCAGAGGTTTGCTGGGCGGCGAGCACCTCGACAAAGCCGCCACTCATGTTCGAGAACGAGTAGGCTCTGGAAATGTGGCGGTTCAGGGAGGTTGAATTGAACTGCGTCAGGATGTAGATCTTTTCGATCCCCGAATTGACGCAGTTACTAACGGGAATATCGATCAGGCGGTACTTGCCAGCAAGAGGAACAGCCGGTTTCGCACGTTGCTTTGTCAGTGGGTAGAGACGCGTCCCAGCCCCTCCCCCAAGAATGATCCCTAAAACACGTTTCACCGGAAAACCTCCAGAATTGCCGAATCTATGAAGTTTAAAATCTTTACGCATAGTGTCGGCTTGTCTGGCTCGATTGGCAAGGGGATCGCTGGAAATCGGGCCGCTTCGTCAATTGCGGCGATTGCGAACCGTTGCCGATCGCGGGTGTTCGCTGCGGGCCGAATCTCGCTCCGCGACCGCGCCTGCTGCGGTGGGCGATCGCCGTTGTGGCCGGGTCTGCGTCGCGCCGATCGCGTCGATCGCCCATGCTGTTAGGCAGCACTTCGCGACAGCCTTGCCCGACCTTGCTCGCGTCTGATTTCGCGCCCTAACTTCGCGCTCTAACTTCGCGCGCCGTTTCGTTCCCTCCCCGCCCCTTTTTGGTCCCTCCACGGTAGTTCTTCCGATGACCGACACCCCTTCTCGACCCGCCCGCCCGCCCGCGCCCCGCTTGTCTTTGGCAACGAAACTCGCCTTCGGCGCGGGCGACGCGGGCGCGGGGATCACGGCGACACTGTACGTATTTTCGTTTCTCGTGTTCCTCACCGATGTCGCCGGACTCCAGCCCGGATTGGCGAGCAGCGTCCTGGCGATCGGCAAAATTTGGGACGCCTTTAACGATCCGCTCGTCGGGATTCTCAGCGATCGCACGCGATCGAAGTGGGGACGCCGCCACGCTTGGATGATCTGCGCGGCGGTTCCCTTCGGTTTGCTGTTCTTCCTGCACTGGATCGTGCCGCCGTTCCTGGGCGAGACCCAAATCGGCCTATTTTGGTACTACGTGGCGGTCAGCATTGCCTTTAATACGGCCTTTACGGCGGTGAACCTGCCCTATACGGCGCTCTCGCCCCAAATGACTCAGGACTACGACGAGCGCACCAGCCTGACGGGGTTTCGCTTTGCTTTCTCGATCGGCGGCAGCTTGGCGGCGCTGGCCTTCGGGTTTGTCTTGTCCCAGCAGGGGCTCGAGCCGACGTTGCAGTACGCGCTGCTAGGTGGGGTCAGCGCGATCGTCTCGATCCTGTCGGTGTTTTGGTGCGTGGCCGGAACCACCGACCCGACAGCGGGCGATCGCCCTATCGAAGAAGAGCCCGCTCCGAAGCGCAGCAGCTGGTGGCAGGAGCTGCGGCTGGTATTCGCAAACGTACCCTTTCGCTACGTGATCGGCATTTACCTTTGCTCGTGGTTTGCGTTCCAGCTTACGGCGACGACGATCCCCTATTTCGCGACCTACTACATGGGCCTCGACTCGTATTTCGCCGTGGCGCTGATCGTCCAGGGCTCGGCAATGCTGGCGCTATTTGCCTGGGCGAAGCTGGGCGAGACGATCGGGCGGCGCGGCGTCTACTTTCTCGGTACGGGGCTGTGGACGATCGCCCAGGCGGGGCTGTTTGCGATCTCCTCGGACAGCGTCGGGCTGATGTACGGGCTCTGCGCGCTAGCCGGGATCGGCATCGCCACGGCCTATCTCGTGCCCTGGTCGATGATCGTGGACGTAACCGACCTCGACGAGCTGAAGACGGGCGAGCGCCGCGAAGGGACGTTCTACTCGCTGATGGTGCTGCTACAAAAGCTCGGGCTCGCCTTTGGTCTGGCGATGGTCGGCCAAGCCCTCGAGCGCTTTGGTTTCGACAATACGCTGCCGACGCAGTCCGACTCGGTCTTGTTCGTGCTGCGCGTCCTGGTCGCGCCGTTCCCGGCCAGCATCCTGGCGATCGGGCTGGTTTTGGCCTATTTCTATCCGCTGACGAAGTCCGTCCACGCCCAGATCCTGCTCGAGCTCAACGAGCGCAAGGAAGCAGGCGATCGCTCCTAGTCGCTCATGTCCAACCGGTCTTTATGATTGGGGATCAGGATCGAAAACGTCGTCGAGCCGTCCTCGCTGACCGCGTCGAGTTCGCCGCCAAGCTGACGCACCAAGCGCGCGACTAGCGCCAATCCCAGCCCCGTCCCACCCTGCTTCCAGGGGTCGGCGTTGGGAATGCGGTAGAACTTGCTAAAAATTTTCGGCAACTCGTCCTTGGGAATTGTCGCCGGGTTAGTGACGAACAGCCGGATGCCAGTAGGGACGCCGGGGCGATCGTCGCACTCGGCGCGGCTCAGGCGCAGGATAATTTCACTGCCGTCGGCGCTGTACTTGCTGGCGTTGTTTAGCAGCTCGATGATGATGCGATCGAGAATGACGCGATCGGCGATTAACGTCGGCAGCGCTTCGTCTTCGATGGTCAGCGTCTGCTTGCGCGAAAACAAGCGACTGCGGGTAAAGGCCACAGTCTTTCGCAGCCACTTCTCCAAGTCGATCACCGACATTGCCGCCGAGTAGCCTCCTTCCTCGAGGCGCTGGAGATCGAGCAAGTCGGTAATCAGCTCGTCTTCGCGCTTGCACTCGTCGCGGAGAATGCCCATATAGCGAGCGATACGCGCCTGGGTCTCTTCCGAACGATCGCACTGCTTGACCTGGATCTCGAGCATCTGGATCGCCATATTCATATTCGAGACCGGCGTTTTCAGCTCGTGGGACACCGTACTGAGGAAGTCATCCTTGAGCTGGTTGAGCTTTTCGAGTTCGGCCACCTGGGCCTGAGATGCCTGATAGAGCCTCGCCTGGCGGATGGCGATCGCGCACTGGTTGGCCACCTGACCGACGAGGCGCACTTCCAGGTCGGAAAACTCGTGATCGCAGCCGTGGACGACCCACAAATCGCCAATTACGCCCTCGTTGTCGAACATCGAGCAGGCCAGCATCGCCACGCGGCCCTTACGGTCGCAGTTTTCACGATCGACGTTGCGCTCGTAGAGCGAGCAAAACTGGAAGTACTGCTTGTTGAGAAGTTGGTCGTACAGCTCGGGAAACGCCGACATATCCGACTCGCGGTAGATCTGCGCGGGCAGAAAGATCGTCTCTTCGTAGAGGATCTGCGACGTACGGCGGTTGCGATCGTAAATTGCCGCGTTGCACGAGCCCACTTGCAGGGCGTGGGCGACTTCGCGGACAGCGTTCTGGACGATCTGCTTCTCGTCGAGGCTATCGCGCACTTTGTCGGTAATGCGCTTGAGCGTGGCATCGTAGTCGATCGCGTGCTTGAACTCTTCAGCCTGCCGGTACAAAGACTGCTGCAAAGCCTCCTGCTGCACGGCCAGCGCCACCAGTGGCGCGACGTATTCCAAAGCGCTGCACTTGCGCGGCGAACAGGGACGCGACGAACGGCAGTAATGAATGGCGATCGCGCCCCACAGCACCGCCGCCCGATCGCGGCCCCGCACGAACACCGGCATTACAGCGCGCGATCGCACCGCAAAGGTCGCGCGGCTCGCCGCCGATCGCACCTCCGTCCGGCAGCTCGCGGCATCGTCCGGCGCGATCGCATCGAGCGCTCGCCACAGCGGATCGTCGGCCAGCGCAAAAGTTTTGCCCCACTCCATCAGGCTCGGAGAGTTGTCCGCCTTCGCTTCCACCACGGGAATGGCGTGCCCGTCGCACTTGGAACTTTGCCCCGCCGGTGCGGCATCGTCGTCAGTCCTAACGAACTGCCAGACGATCGCCCGATCGCAGTTCAGCGCTTCGCGTAGCGTTTCGGCAATCTCGCCGAGGGTCTCGCCGAGCGGCGCGGCGCAATAGATCCGGGCGATCGCGGCGCGGGCGAGCAGCTCGATCTCGCGCGACGAGCGAATGTTCGATATTTGCAGGCGGCGATCTTCAGGCGATGGTGCAGCGGCAGAACCGAGAGAGGAGTGCAAGTCTTGCATCGTGGAGAACCGTCCGGGGTGGGGCAGCGCGGGTGGCAGGGGTTAGCAGTGCAGGGGGTGGCGACAATCGAGTCGCGCCTTCTTCATTTTGACCGGTCGATCGAAAAAGCATCCCCCTACCGCAGCAGAGAGATGCTTTTCTTTACGTCACCAGAGCGCCAAATTCAGGCGATCGGGCAACGTCAGCCATGTAGGACTGACCGTTCTAGAAGGGCGATCTAGAAGTTGAAGGACGTACGCACGACGCCGATCAGTGCATCATCGTTGTCTTCGTCGCCACCGGGCGCAGTCTGCCAGATCAGACCGGGCGTGATGTTGATGAAGTCGTTGAGCGCGACGCGGTAGAACGCTTCAAAGTGCAGGGGCACATCGTCGTGGTTGCCGTCGCCACCGGTAAACGTGCTCGAACCGTCGGTCGAACCGATGTACGGTTGCGCACCGGCAAACAGACCCAGCAGGTTGCCTTCGCCACCGAAGTCTTGGAGGCCGAGACCGAGGCCGTAGAACCACATGTCGATGTCATCCGCACCGGCGAGGTCGTCAGCGTTGGTGTAACCACCGAAGAGGTTGATACCCAGCGTGTCGTTCGGCATGAACGCCAGTTGAATACCGAAGGTATCCGACTCGGAGGTCGTGCCGGTGTTCGCACCGGTCGTACCGACACCGCCGATACCGGAGTCGAAGATACCGCCGCCGGTCATGTACGTGCGGTTGTAGGTCAGCGCCGCTTGGAAGCTGTCGCCCATGTATGCGAGCTGAGCCAGAATCGAGTCTTGGCCGTTAAAGAGACCCGCACCGGGCGAGCTGTCCGCAGCGTCTTGTGCGAAGTAACCACCCGAGAACGAGATATCGCCAAAGCGGGCGTCAAAGCCGACGCCGGAGCTGTTCGTACCGACTTTGTAGATCGGGCTAGACTCGGCGAAGCTGCTGAGGGTGTGGTTTGCGCCGGTGAAGCCTTCGAGCATCGGGCTGATGGTCGGCACGATGTCTTGCCACAGGCCACCCCAGGGAGCGACGTACACTAGAATATCTTCGCCGATCGGGAAGTAGTACGCCAGCCAGCCGATCTCGACGTTGTTGCCGCTATCGAAGCCGTGCGCAAAACCGTCGGTGTCGAGACCGTCGATGCCGCCGGTGTTACCCGCGTCGAGACGAGTCCACAGTTGGTCGCGACCGGTGAAGCTGCTGAGGAAGCTGAGACGAACCCGATCCGAGAACGTCGTTTGGTTGCTGTCGATGCCGCTCGAAGGGCCGTCGCCATCGAGTTCCCACGCGTCGGTCAGGGTGAAGGCCACCTCACCAATCAGCTTGGTGGTCGTCGAGAACTGCTGGGATTCGACAACGTCGAGACGCGACTCGAGGCTGTCAACGCGACCGCGCAGGGCAGCGAGCTGGGCAGCGAAGTCGTCTTGCAGGCGGCGAATCGTATCCAGATCGCCAGGTGCGATGCCGTCGCCACTGACTTGGGCCAAGATTTGATCCAAGCAAGCGTTCAGACCAGCAGCAAACTCATAGCGGGACAGCGGCTGGTTACCACGGAACGTGCCGTCGGGATAGCCAGCGATACAGCCGTAGCGCTCGACGAGCGACTGGAGTGCCTGGAAGGCCCAGTCCGTCGGTTGGACGTCGGAGAGCTGAGAGACCGAGGTCACTTGATCGACGTCGCCAACCTTGACGGTGTCGATTTCTTGGCGGTTGCTTTCGGTAATAAAGTCACCGACCGACAGCTGCTTGGTTGCGTCTGCTGCGGGAGCGGCGTTCGCACCAGCACCAAGGCCGACGAGGAGTGCCGCAGGACTCGCCAGCAGCAGTTTCCATGCAATTGATTGTTTCACGAGATTACTCACACCTTAAGATTGTGGCTAGTAGAGAATTATATACGAACTAAAAGATGGTAAACAGTTAGCTAAGACACGAAAAACGGCTAAAAGTGCATCCTCTCGTCTGGGCTGCCTGCCATGTGGCAGATCGCGTCAGCGCTCGAAGTTGCCGTTGTGTCTCCCTGCCAGAAATTTACGATTAATTTTATTGCGCGGATTTTTTTATCGCACGGAGCATGTCGCAGAAGCTACTGAGACGACAGCGCGATGGCAACGCAAATCCAAGCTTCCCGCGTCCGAGGGCGCTGGCCTCGCTGGATACACCGGAAATGGCCAGACTTCGACGTTGTTATGATTTCGAGACGGTAGGGCAATGTGACACACTATGACGTGTCGAAATTTTAAGAATTAAGCGGGTCAAACGCGATCGCGCTGCTGTGCTAGCAGCGCGATCGCGTCGTTCAGAAGCCTCATGGGAAAACAGCGCGTACTGTCGGGCGTTCAGCCGACTGGCAACCTCCACCTCGGAAACTATCTCGGGGCGATTCGTAACTGGGTCGAGATCCAAGACCGGTTCGAGAACTATTTTTGCGTGGTCGATCTCCATGCGATCACCGTGCCGCACGATGCCAAGGCGCTGGCCGAGAACTCCTATGCGATCGCCGCGCTCTACCTGGCCTGCGGCATTGACCTGGAGCACTCGAATATCTTTATCCAGTCCCATATCAGCGCCCACGCCGAGCTGACCTGGCTGCTGAACTGCATCACGCCGATTAATTGGCTGCAAGGCATGATCCAGTTTAAGGAGAAAGCCGTAAAGCAAGGTCAGAACGTCGGTACGGGTCTGCTGGACTATCCGGTGCTGATGGCGGCGGATATTCTGCTCTACGACGCGGATAAAGTGCCAGTCGGCGAAGACCAGAAGCAGCATATCGAGCTGACGCGCGACCTGGCGATTCGCATGAACGACCAGTTCGGCAAGAAGAAAAAGCCGGTGCTGAAGATGCCCGAGCCGATGATCCGCAAGGACGGCGCGCGGGTGATGAGCCTGACGGACGGCACGAAGAAGATGTCCAAGTCCGACCCGTCGGAGTTGAGCCGCATCGAACTGCTCGACTCGCCCGAGACGATCGCCAAGAAGATTAAAAAGTGCAAAACCGACCCGGCGCGCGGCCTGGAGTTCGACAATCCCGAGCGTCCCGAATGCCACAACCTGCTGACGCTGTACTCGATTTTGTCGGGGCAAAGGAAAGAGACTGTGGCGACAGAGTGCGCCGAAATAGGCTGGGGTCAATTTAAACCGCTGCTGACGGAAACCGCCGTCGAGGCGCTACGTCCGATCCAAGAGAAGTACGCTGAGGTGATGGACGATCGCAGTTATCTCGAGTCGGTGCTGCGCCAAGGACGCGAGAGCGCCGAGGCCATCGCCAGCGCGACGCTCGATCGCGTCAAAACCGCGATGGGCTTCTCGACCCCGGTTTAGGTCTGCGGGCCGCAGTCACCACCTTTCGTTACGATTCATTCCGCTTTGATTTTCTCTTCAATATGAACCGCGTTTCTTCTCGCCTGCATCAAGCAGTGCGCGATCGCCAATTTGTCGTAACCGCCGAGATTGCCCCGCCGAAGGGCGGCGATCCGTCCCATATGCTGAAGATGGCGAACGGCCTGCGCGATCGCGTCCATGCGGTGAATATCACCGATGGGTCGCGGGCGGTGATGCGGATGGCATCACTGGCGGCGTCGGTGTTGCTACACCAGCAGGGTATCGAGCCGATTTTGCAGATGGCCTGCCGCGATCGCAATCGCATCGCCATGCAGGCCGACCTGCTCGGAGCCCACGCCTTGGGGATTCGTAACGTGCTGGCACTAACGGGCGATTCGGTCAAAGTTGGCGACCACCCGAAAGCGAGGGCTGTTTTCGACCTGGATTCAGTGCGGCTGCTCGATGCGATCGGCAAGCTCAACAGCGGCTTTGATGTTAACGATCGCACCTTGACCGACGGCTCCACCGATCTGTTTCCCGGCGCGGCAGTCGATCCGCAGGCGAAGAGCAAGTCCGGCCTCAAACGGCGCTTTGAGCGCAAGCTGGAGAACGGCGTCCAGTTTTTCCAAAGTCAGCTGATCTCGGACTTCGACGAGCTGGCGGCGTTTATGGACGAGATTGCCAGCCTGGGCGACGCGCCGATTTTGGCGGGAATCTTTTTGATTAAGTCGGCAAAGAACGCGCGCTTTTTGAATAAGTACGTTCCGGGCGTGCAGATTCCCGACGCGACGATCGAGCGGCTCGAAAACGCCGAAGATCCACTGCGAGAGGGCATGGCGATCGCGGCGGAGCAAATTCGCCTCGCCCGCGATATCTGCCAAGGCGTCCACGTGATGGCGATCCGCCGTGAAGACTTGATTCCGGAGATTTTGGATATGGCGGGAGTTGCGCCGGTCGTTGAGTCGGCGAACGGCAAGGCGGAGAACCCGGCGCTGGCGGCGATCGGAGAGTAGGCAGGGTAAACGCATCTAAAAAGGGGGCGATTCATGGAGTGTCAGAAGCAAGCCC
>ERZ1740068.254-NODE-254-length-30459-cov-6.852914_pt1 | contig 30459 bp, 20 predicted proteins | sample MGYA00581735_ERZ1740068 | MGnify/ENA primary metagenome ERZ1740068 (study PRJEB43018, sample SAMN04849740) | marine metagenome | isolation source: floating plastic debris | place: Pacific Ocean | collected 2008-08-30 | study: EMG produced TPA metagenomics assembly...
CCAATATCCATAGCATGGTATAGGCCTCAAGGACATGTTTAAAAATCATCCCCACGCCACCTCGACACAACCATAAGGCTTATACATTTCGCTCGAAGACCGGAATAGGAAGGCTCGAAAATTGCCTTTGTTTCCGCGCAAAACGCGCTCATCCTATCCCGGTCCTTTGTTCACCTTCGGCCACCATAGCCGCCAACGCTTCTTGCTCTGCTTGGAGACCAACAAGTTGCGCCCGCAATGCCGGTAATGGGACTATACTGAGCAGTTTGGAGCTAAGGTGCGCCTGTCGCAATTGCAACCAATTTTTTTGCTCATTGGTGTAGTTTGAATCCGGATTTTTGAGGCGCTCTTTACAAGCCCTTAATCCACGTAGGTACTGTTGCTGGTGCATGTGGAACCGCGCTACCTGCAATGCTTTTTGATCGATGCGTTTTTGAAGTTTCTGAAGGTAGGCACCTGCATCAGCATTTATTTTCACCTGAAGGGCGGCAGAGGGTAAAAGGTTTTCTTCTAAGCTTTCGAGCTGAAGGGCCTCGTACAATGGCAGTAGCGCTTCAATGGTGTGTAGGTTTAGGCTACGCCGACCCGACGAAACGGATTGTAAATGACTAAGGGATGCCCCACAGAAATGCGCCAGTGGCTCAATACCCACCGAATAATAGGTACATAGTGTTTTTAGAAGGTTCATGGTTGATCAAGCGTGTAGAAGCCGTACAACTTATTGAATTATATTTTGGGCTCTTGTACAAGGCTGTACAATTTTTTGAGGATGGTTTTTGATTCTTGTACAAGCTTGTACAACTTTATAAAAGTTGATTTCAATTCTTGTACAGGCTTGTACAACTCTATAAAAGTTGATTTGAGTTCTTGTACAAACCTGTACAACTTTTTGTGGTGTGATTTTTATTCTTGTAGTAAGATCAAAAAAAAGCTCGCTCAGCTTAGGAGCGAACTTTTTCCACCCAAATTTTACTTACAAGGTTAATTTATGGGCCTGAATTTGTGCAATTGTGTTTTGCAACACCGGAATTTGAACGGCGAGTTGTTCTTCATCTACCTGATCTTCCAAAACGGCTACGGCATTGTAGCGCGCCTGCCGGTTTTGCAATGATTTTAGCTTGGTTTCCTCCCGCTCCACTTTGAGTTCCAGGTTCATTTGTTCCCGCTCGTCGGTAATCACCGCCAGAGCGGCTTGATAACCGGCAATTACTGCTTGCACACTTTGCAGGCCTTGCGCTACTTCGTTGCTGGTATCGGCCCGGCCGTCTAAGGCTTCGCCCAGGTTTCGCTTTCGGCGTTCCAAGAGTGTTTTTTCAGCTTCTAAAATGTCGATGGCGGTGTCGCACTCTGCCACGGTAGTGAGCAGGGTTACATCAATTGGCATAGTTTCTAATTTTTATATTGAACATGGTTTCCACTACGCCACTGGTGGTAATAAGTTGTTGCCGCATCTAAGGGCCGGTGTAAGTAAATGAACCCAATCTGCCAGAGGGGCTTCATTCGCACCAACAATAGCCGCCCAAAGGGCTGCGTAAAAAGAAAGCGCAACCTGCCAATGATGCTATTTTCGGGCCGTAGCGCTTTGCTGCTGGCCTGGGTATGGCCTTGCTATATGCATTTATAACTACCCACTAACAGGTGTAAGGAAAATCACAATGGTGGGCTACGGTACTCCTCTTAGGGGGCAGCATTCACTGAAGAAATTGTACATCAACAGGATGGCTCGGCACCGCGTTTTACAGGTGGCTGCCGAGCACTCCGTTGGCAATGGCCGCCCGCACCAAACCGGCAGCATTTTTTACCCCAAACAAACCGAACAATTCGTTGCGGATACGCTTGACCGAACTCGGCGACCGCTTTACATAAAGTGCAATTTCTTGTGTGGTTTTTTCAGCTGCGATGCCATTGAGTACCTGAAATTGGATGCCATTTAGCTGCACGGGCTTGAAGGGCCGAGCCGGTTTAGGCTCCATGTATAATCCTTCTAAACGCTCCCGAATGGTAGCATCCAGGTAGCGCTCTCCTTCGAAGAGCCTTCGAATTACTTCGGGTGCATTTTGGCGGGTAAAACTATCTTTCAACATGTAGCCTATCACACCAATTTCCAGTAATAGGGAAACTTCGGCCATTTCATCAGAAACGGTGAGGATCATTATTTTAACCGCTGGTGTTTGGGTGGCCAATATACGGGCAGTTTCCAGCCCATCCATTACTGGCATGTTCAAATCCAATAACAGCACATCAATACCTTCCAGTTTTTGCTGCAAGAGTTCCTGCCCATTTTGCGCGGCCAATACCAATTCCATGTCAGGCTCCTGGGCAAGCATGGCCCTTACCCCTTCTACAAAGGCTTCGTGATTTTCGGCAATGGCTACTTGTATCATTTTTTCCGCCGGTGTAAAAAAGGATTCCAAAATTTGCTTTTAGCCGGCCCCAGGGCGCCTAACTGTACCAGCACCCGGGTGCCATTTTCGTTCGTTTCTACTTTGAGTTCGCCATCGAGTTCTTGCACTCGACTGGTGATCACTTGCCAGCCGGTGCCGCGTTGCAGGGTTTGTTCGGGGGCTTCTATGCCTACCCCATCGTCGGCCACCGAAAAGGAGAAGTGGCGATTGAGCTCCTTGAGTACCACATTGATTTTAGTGGCACGAGAGTGTTTTTCACAATTGGTTAGCAGTTGATGAATGATGCGGTAGACCTGATGGGTTTGATAGGGATTGAGCATGGATATGTGGCCAATAAACGTGACCTGGGTAGGTATTTTGCAACTTTTGGCGGCTTCGTTTAAAGCTTCGGCAAAGCCAAGCTCGCCCACCGGATCTTTGATGAGCCTTTTGGATAGTTTTCGTACCAAATCCATGGCTTGCCGCATGCGGGTTTCGGCAACGTTGAGTGCTTCAGCACTCAACGACGGCAGGTAACGGTTGTCGTGCACTACATTGCTGAGGTGCAGAATGCCATCACTAAGGGTGGCACCGAGCAGGTCGTGTACATCCTGACCAATACGCACGGCTTCTTGTTTGCTGGCATGGGCCGCCAGTTGCTGAGCATATTGCTGGCTCCTAATGGTGCGCACCTGCATTAAACCGTAAACGAAGAGCAGGGCAACTACCACCATGACAAACAGGCCAAGCCCCCCGGCCTTTAAGAGGGTAAGGTCACTATCTAAACGGGCGGCCTGTGCTTCTGCCTGCAAAGTGGCTTTTTCTTGCGCCATGCGCTCTAACTGGTATTCGTATTCGCGCAGTTCGAACGATTGGGTTTGCTGGGCAATGGTTTGGGCTTTATCTGCGGTGAGGTATTGCCCTTGCCTTTCTACCGCGGCCATGGCTGCCATGTATGCCTTTTCAAAGTGCCCTGCCTTTTGATAATAATTTGCTTGTATTACTTGCGCATTAAAGTATAACTGAGGTGCCTCAAGGGCGGCAATTAGGTTAAGGCCCGTATCTAAGGCTTGCTTACACAATGCCAAATTGGAAGCCGCAAGGTAAATGTCTGCCTTTAGCAACCAAGCTTGTGCAAGGCCATGCTTATCCTGGCTTGCGCTGGTGGTTTCCAGGGCTATTTCTACCTGCTCAATGGCCTTGGTGTAGGTTCCGGTTTGAAAATACCAGTTGGCTAAATTGTGATGGGCATCTGCAATGGCTTTGCGGTTAGTAACCAGATGCTCAAATTCTGCTGATTGTTTGACTGTTTGAGAATAGAGAATTGTGTCGCCTTCTAATAAGTGAAGGTTCGCTTTTAAATTTAAAATCGCGAATAGACCATTTTGATTCCCTTGAGCATTATAATATTTAAATGCACTATCTACATATAGTAACGCTTTGGGGTAATCTTCAATAGACTTTGAGAGAAGATTTGATAGATTTTGATAAACCTTACCAATCTGATGATAGAAATTAATATGTTCTCTTAAGCGGATTGATTCATGATAACAAGCAAGTGCAGAATCCGCAATATTTAAATGAAAATAAATAACCCCAAGATTATTCAGGCCAATTGCTAATTGTTTTATGTCTCCAATTTTTTTGGCTAAATCAACTGCAAACCGAACATAATTCTTAGCAAGTGAGAGGTTGTTTTGATTTTTGTGTAGAATACCGATGTATCGGTAAAGCTTTACCTGTTCTTGAAACAGATTTAAATTCTCAGCTACAGCCACCCCCTTTTTGTATTCATTTAATGCACTCTTGTATTGATTAGAAAGCTCGTAACAATAGGCAACTTGAGAAATTAGCTGAACCCTGAGTTTACTATTAATAGGAGTTAACTCTAAACCTCTTTCTGCGAGCTTCTTTGCTTCTGTGGGATTATTATGAGTGAATTTTTTAGAAACTGATAAAAGAGAATCTGCCTTTAAATGCGATTTATTGAGTCTACTTTGTGCTTCTATGTTGCCAGATGAGAGGAAAAAAAGGGTTGCAATTAAAGCAAAAAGGTATACCTGATAATGCATATTTTTCAAGGTGTATCCAAGAAAGACCGCCCTGGGTCAGCGGTCAATCAGTTATTTCTTATCGTTCATCTGCATCAGTGTATGCTACATGATTAACTGTTGAACCTTTCCCACCACTTGCTAAAACTTCTACATCAATGTATTGATCGTTGGGGGCTTTGGTGAGCGCATAACACTTTTGAAAAACCCAATCCTGCGGTTGATCAGGAGTGTCGATAAGTTCATATTTTAGGTACAAGATACCATCAGCCGAATAAGGTGCTAAGGCTGTGAGGTCTTTGCCAGCAGGTAGGTTGACCGCTATGGCCAGTTCGTAGTGCAGGTCGTCCATTTTTCTTAGATAGGCCATGGCTGTATTGAAAATTACAGGTGCTTGTTCGAGCATTTTTCAGGTGGTTTTTGATTAGGTATATAATACTCAAATCTAAATCACCTTTTTTAGTTGATCACCGCAGCAGCACCAACTTGTGGGTGTGGGTACCCGCCGAAAGCCAGTAGATGCCGTTTTCTAATTCGAATAATTCGAGTTGGTTGTGCAACACGCCCGTTTTCACCCGCCTGCCGTTGCCATCAAAAATTTGGTAGGGCTGGCCAACCAGCGGATGCCCGGCTTCCAATTGCAGGCGGCCGGCAGTGGGGTTGGGAAAAAGTTTAAATTGGGAAGCCGCTACTTCGTTGACCGCTACCGGAGGGCCGCAGTGCTCTACAAAATCTTTGAAGGGTATTTCGCCGATGGCACCTACTGTATCGTTGCCGATGACCCGTGCTCCGGCAAATACGAGGCGATCACCGTAGGCCACCATGTCCGTTACCCGGTTGCGCATGGTGTAGGTATGCCCACACCAGCGGCTACCGTCCCATACGGCTATTCTATCGGAAGGCAACTCGCCCGCGTAGCGAAAGGCACCTGATACAAACAGCGAATCGTGGTGCACCAACATGCTGTGGATTTGTGCATTCGAATTCGGTACACCAAGGGTAGTTTGGGTGCCCCCACCTACTTCGCTCCATTCGCTACCGTTCCATTTCTGAATGAAATTACCGGCGTTGCCACTGCTTTTGAAAAAGTAACCTGCCGCGTAAAGTTCGCCTTTATACACGCACATAGCGTCTACCCAGGCTTGTTCTTCAAAACCGTTGCCCACGTTTTGCCATTGGGTGCCGTCCCAGCGGGCTATTTCCTTTAATGCATTGTTGTTAAAATTGCCTGCGATATAGAGTTCTTGTTGATATACAGTAGCAACAGAAATCTTTCCAATTTCCTGGGCGCCATATCCTTGCCAATTGATCCCATCCCATCTTGCAATATCGTTGAAAGGTTGGCCATTGATCGTATCAAAACGACCACTGACAATCAATTTGTTATTCCATACCAAAAGATGATTAATGCCACCAGATATGTCGGCAATTTTTGTTTTCGCCTGGGTCGTTTCATCAAATTCAAGTAACTCAGATTTTGTACCAGCCCCTTCTTCCATTTTTGCATATAATAGACGATTTTGATATCGAATTACAGGACCAGAAGGTTTACAAAAATTGATACAAGTTGTATCGTATTCCCAAGCTGGCTGTACAGACTGTCCATTATATATACCAAATCCGTTTACCTCAATACTATCACCTAAGTAACGATTGGTGCCACTGATAAACAAACGGTCCGTAAGGGTATCGTGATAGATTAGACTTACATTGCCGATTTGCCATGTGTATCCTAAATCGCCAAGGGGTTTCCATTGGCTTTGCCCCACACCAATACAGGGTACTAGCAAGAGCAGGTAAAATATTAATTTTTGCATATTTAAAAAATGGACGGTGGCCGCTTTGAGCTATCCTTGCAGGGGATTGATGGAACCTACAAGTGCTGGTTGTAATTTACCAATTATTCTCAAAGCGACCACCCTCACTACTCTACGTTGGGGGTGCATTGGGCACTACCGCAACAAGGCGGCAGCCGATCTTGCGAGGAAAAGCATCCTGAAGTTTCAGGGGCTATGCGGCTGCCGCCTGTTATAAGTTGACTTAGGTTTTGCCCCAAAACCAGTCAACTACTCACCCAAAACCATTAAGCGTTCGCTTATTATTTCTTGCCCCTTGTTTACTTGAACGACATATACACCCGGCCGAAGGCCGTTTAAGGCAACTACCGCCCTGTTTGGCCCCTCGGCGGTGTCGATTTGCACGGTTTGCACCGTTTTGCCACTCAGGTCAAACAGGGCTATGGCAGCGCCACCCCTCGTTCCATTTCCGGCCTCCCATTCAATCACCACCTGATCGGACGCTGGATTGGGGAAAAGGTGCAGGCCCTCGGCTTGTCCTTTTTCGGCCGGTTTCACGGCCAGGGGCCAGCCTTTGGTGTTGATTTGGCTTACGTAGGCACTGCTGTGGCTGGGCGCCACCACGCCCAGTGGGTTGGCCACACAGTATTCGTTGCCCGTTACGTTGGGGCAGCCCAAAGGAAACTGGTCGGTAGAATAGGTAGTGCCGGTTAAAAAGATTTTACCGGTGCTCAACACGGTGAGCGAACCGGCCATGTCGCCGAGGCTACCGAGGTTGAAATTGCTGGTTTGGCCCACCCCCCCGAAGTAAGACGACCATTGCAAGGCATCGCTGCTGTTGAGGCCCACCAAAAAACCATCCGAAACGCCATATTGTCCGTTTTGGGCCGCATCGCTGTTGCTGGCCTGGTGGTAGAAACCGCTGGCATAAGTGCTGGGAAAACTCGTAGCAGCCGCCCCAGTGGGCGCAAAGGTGGTGCCGTGTACATAGGCATTGTCTTGATCGTCCAAAGCAATTTGGGGTTCATGGTCCCAATTGGTAACGCCTACGCCAGTAGACCACTCCCGCACTTCGTTGCCTTCTCCACCAACCCAATTGCAATAGCTCAGGCCCATGTTGGCATCGAATTTCACCTCAAATGCATCGTATTGGCCGCCTCCAAAGTTTTGGTTGTAACTTACTCTGGTGGTGCAGGTGGGAAAACCATCGTTGGTAGAAATATCACAATTGCCGTATTGGCTGCGCACATTGGTCGCCGACCCTCCTACGGCTACAGGCTCACCGGTGGAGGTAATGGCAATGTCGCTCAGGCCATCGGCCTCCATGCCCCCAAAGTAGGTGTTGTGTTGCAGCGCAAGGTCAGTGTTGAATTTGGCAATGAAGCCGTCAATGGCCGTGGAGGGCGTTACAATGCTGTTCAACACCACCCGGAAATAAGCTCCATTGCCTCCATCGCAGAGCGGAAAAAAACCGTTGCCGGGCACGGTGCAATACAGGCCGGTACTACCAGGGAATTGATGGGGCGAATCTGTGCGGCCCACCACGTATACGTTTTGGTCGTTCACGGCCACATCCTGAATCTCATCCCGGCGGTGGCCGCCGAAGAGGGTGGAGTGCAACAGGCCGCCAAAGCGGTTGAAACGCATGATAAAACCTTCTTCCAGGCGGGCATCTCCCAAAGGCGCATTCACAATGGCATTGAAATTTTGCGAGTAGCCCAGGCCCGAATTGCAAATCGGAAAGCCTTCGTTGCCGTTGGTAGACGGGCCGCAGGCCACATTGGAAATTTCGTTGTTGGTGGTGGCCCCCACCACATAAATGTCTCCGGTAATCGGATGCACATCTACCCCCCGAACTTCGGTGTTTTTACCGCCTAAGAGGGTGGACCAGGAAACAACCCCATCTGCTGCTTTAAAGCGAGTTAGCACACCGTGTTTAGAAGGGGATGGATAAAACTCCTGATGTGCGCCTGCTAATGGTTCAGATGGATAAGAACTTCCATTTGAGTACCCAACGGCATACACCTGCCCATTATCGTAAGGAGTATAAGCCAGATCATTGATAAAATCAGGGTCAAACCCTCCAATATATGTACTCCACTCTAATTTATATTCATCAGTGAAACACGAAACAAAACCATCTTGTACACCAGCAAATACGTCTTGTATAAAACCGCTTGATCCTACCTGTACTGGAAACGAACTACTCCGGGTAATCCCCCCCACAAAAACAAGGTCTTCGCCATTGTTCACAATGGCGCGGCCTTCATCGTCACCATCGGCTCCTAAATAAGTGCTCCACACCGGTGGCGGGTCGCCGGAGCGCCTGCTCAGGGTACCGCCCCCAAACTGCAACAGGAGGTCTTTGCTTTGGTCGTAAGCGCCCACACTGCCCGGGAAAAAGGAGGCCTCCCCGTTGCCGTGGTTTTGAAATACGGGCACCCAGCCCAGGGGCACGGGGTTGCCGTTGCCATCCAATTGGTAGGGGATGGCAAAAGGAAATTTGATGATCTCGTTGTTGAGGTGCATTTCCAATTCTCCCGCCTGACTAAGGGTGAGGTTGTCTTGCCCGTCGAACTTAAAGCGTACATCGTTGGGATTGCCACCCGGCTGTACCCGCAAATAGAATTTTGGGCCTAGCTCTGAGGAATAGAGGTGAAAATCGATCTTCGGGTACACTTCCTGCAATTCGATGCGGCTGTGGCGTTTGGCCCCGGTGGCTCCGTTTGGCCCTAAATGGGGCTTGTAGAAGTTGAGCAACCCACTGGCCTGCTCTTTGGCTTCTAAATTGGCGGGTTGTGCATTGGGCCCCACAAAAGACAGGTCGATACGGTGCAGGGCATTGGGGCCCGCGGTATCCAAATCGGCCCAGGTAAACGAGATTTTGCCGATATCGTCGGTTTCGGTTTCGGGCGCAGTGGCTTGGGTTTGGTGTACCCATATTCGTGGAAAGGTGCCAATGGTATAGTATTTAATGGAGGGTTTAGGTTGCTGGTCTTGGGTGAGCACTTGCCCGAGGTTTTCTACAAAAGCAAAGGCGGAGCTGGGTGCTTCCTGGTTGAGATCGGGGAAAGGTGCTTGTGCCTGGAGTACCCCGAAAGCCCCGATGAGGTACCATACAATGGCTACGCCCACCACCAGGATCGACCGCTGGTAGTGGTGTTGGAACTGAGTTGCAAATTTTAGTTTCATAAAATGGTTGAATTGATTGGTTAAAATTGATGGGGCAGGCAATACCAATCGGTCAAATCATACAATCAACATTTGGAATTAATGTTGCCTGTTGGCTTTACAAAGTACGTGAATATAAGCCTTGAAAAATGAGCCCAAAGGGCTGTTTTTAAGGCACGTAAAAACCCCTATAAATATCCCGTACTTCTTGGCTCAATTATTTTTTAAAATATTACCATTCAATACTTTGAAACTTATTTCACGTTTTCGCTACTCTCTATTATTCTGTTTATTAAAGGATGCAATCGTACACTTTCACTTGTCTGTTTTTAACCATTACATTAGTGCCGACAAATGGGAATTTTATTCATTTTTTATCCTTTTATAATAGGTTGAGGGACTATCTCATTTCCTTTTTTCCCGGGCTTCTCGACTCAGCGGTAAGGCTGACACGGTTCGCTCGAAGACCGGAGTAGGTTCGCTCGGCAACCGGATGGGACGCTTTTAGAATAATAGATAGCAGGATGTAGTTGCCAACTACATCCAACATAACTGATGCCATGAAGACTGATCGTAGTTTGCAACTACGATCCAATATCCATAGCATGGTATAGGCCTCAAGGATATGACTAAAAATCATTCCCACGCCACCTCGACTCAACCAAAAGGCTGTCATGGTTCGCTCGAAGACCGGATGAGCCACTGTTGGAATAACGGATAGCAGGGTGTAGTTGCCAACTACACCCACATACATGGGGTATGGGAATTGGTTATGCCGTGCGCCCTTCTTTGCGCAATTCTTTTTTGATCCCGTCCATGAGGTCGGCTTGTAGCATGGTTTTGCTGTTGCGCGAAATGGCCCGAATGGCGCTGAAGCGCAAGATATTGACGATGTTTCCTCCGGTGAGTTCGTAGCGGTTGGCCAGTTCCCGCAGGTTCACGGCTTTTTCCAATTGAAAGTAAGGCTTGGTGGCCTTTTCGCCAGCTTTGTTTCCAGCCTTTTGAAAATTATTTTGCCAAATGGTGTAACGTTGGGCTGGGCCCGGAATCGGAAAATGGATCATGGAATCGAACCGTCGGGTAAAGGCCGGATCGATGTTTTTCTTGAGGTTGCTGGCCAGGATCACGACCCCGGGAAAAGCTTCTACCCTTTGCAGCAGGTAGCCTACCTGCTGGTTGGCACTCCGATCGTTGGAGCTGCGCGCTTCGGTGCGCTTGCCAAACAGGGCATCGGCTTCATCAAAAAACAGTATCCATTTTTTAGTGCGCGCCTGATCAAAAAGACTGGCCAGGTTTTTTTCGGTTTCTCCAATGTATTTGGAAATCAAAGAAGACATGTCTACCCGGTATACCGGAGTGTTGTTTTCTTGCCCCAGCAGGGTGGCAGCCAAGGTTTTACCGGTGCCCGAATTTCCGTAGAACAACGCCCGATAGCCGGGTTTCACTTTACGGCTGAGGCCCCAATCGTTGAGCAGAATAGTTCCGTATTTGATCCAACCGTTGATCTCTTCCAGTTCTTGCCGTACTGAATTTTCCAGCACCAGTTCTTGCCAGTTCAGCGAGGTGGAGAGTTTCCGGGCCGGAAACTTCATGCTGAAAGGGGGTTGGTATTCTTCGCCTGAGGTAAGCAGTTCCAGGTATTCCAGGGTGATGGCGATGGGGGCACTCATGGTGGGCTCTCCCAACTCGTCCCGTTCGAGGCGCAAAATGTTGTGCTCGTAAAAGAAGTGATCTTCCCGAAAGAGTTGCCGCAATTCTATGCGGTGAAACAATTGGTCGCCGGCCATGAGAAAAATGGCAGTTTCGCCGGTGGGAAGAAAACCGCCGTGTACCCTTCCCTGGTAACCTCCAAACTCGGTATAGCCCCGGTTCAACTGGTTGTTTACCTGACTTAAAGGATCGAGCAAATCGGGTTTTATTTCAGGAATAAGCGCCAACATGAGTAGGAGGCGTTCGGCAAAATTCATTTCATAGTGCACCACCAATTGTCCCAACAAAGAAGGGTGCTCTTCCAGGTCGGGTGGTGGAATGTCGGCAATCGATTTCACCTCGGTGGCTTTGCCCTGGTGGGCCAACAAACGAAACTCTAAAACCTGGCTGAACCATTGGAGTTCCCAATTCAGTGCTTCGGCATTGGCTTTTATCTTTTCGGTAATCATCGGCTGTAGGTTTCAGGTTTATCGCGCCATTCTACTTTGATATGGCTTTCCATCCAGGCAAGGCGAATGTTTTTAATGGACCACGGCAGTTGATCCAACAGCACATCGTAGGGGCTCTGGCTGATTTTCAGGTGCCAACCGGTATCGGTTGGCGCCAAACGGCCTTCGCGTTGCAAGAAGGTTTCGCGCAGGCCTTCAGGGGAGGTATCGCCAAGAATCGACCAGTTGGCAATGATGCCTTCCATGAGGCTATCGGCTAGTTCTTTTTCTTCTGACTTAAGCACCAGCCCTACTTCAAGGGGTTTGGCAGTTTTCACACCACACAAAATTTTGTTGAGCACCAACTCGTATTCCGGGTCGCCCTCGCGGCCGGTGGCGAGGTATTGCAAGAGGTGGACGCCCCGGTAGGCCATTTCCGGCGATTTGAATTTTTGGGCTTCCAGCATCCCCAAGCGGTCAAACAAGGGATTGAGATAGGGCCACGTCAATACCAACCCTGCATTTTGCAGGTATACGGGTTCGGGCAAGCTTTCTTCTGCTGATTCGTCGTTTTCCAACTCCTCTTCGGTGGCATTGTGCGCGGGTAATTCCGGTTGATCCGAATCGCTTGCTTCCGTTGGGGAGTCTTGCATGGCTTGTTGCTGGGCCAACAGGCGCTGCCGGGCAGCCTCTAACTGTTCCCGGGCTTCCGGGGATAGACCTGCCTCGCGCAACTGTTTTTCTACGGTGGCTTCATCGGGGGGGAGCGGCCCCTCGGTCCAGCCTTCAGTCGATTTTCGGGCTTGCCGGAGTAGGCGCAATGTGGTACTGTCAGGGCTTGGGTTCCTGGCTTGCAGCTCCCGTTCCAAACGCACCAGTCCACGAACCAATTCTAAAGGCACACTGTCGCTGCCCTGGCGCAAGGTGCGCACGAGCATGAGCAACAATTTTTCGAGCGGCAAACCCAACTTTTGGGCGAATTGCTGCATGACCCAACGCAGCCATTTCACTTCGTTGCGCTCTCCGGCAGGAAACACAAAGAAGAACAGGTAATTGGCTTCAGTAAGGATTTCAAGTACCTTTTGAGCCCTTACTTGCAATTCGGAGGTTTGCTGAAATAGCAATTGCAGGTGAAGTATGCGACCTTCAGTAAAACCGGTTTCTGAACCGCTCATGTTAGCGGTAAGTTTGGCGAGTTCTTCTACCGAAAACACCTTTAATAAACTGTGAGCGCTGCCCTCTAAACGAGCCCAAGCTTGTAAAAAAGCGGTAAGCTTCCGCCATTGGCGTTCGGTAAGATCGGTGAGCAACTGTAGGGCGCTACTCCACTTTTTGCCTCGTTTGTCAGAGGGCCAAACCCCGGTTTCCAACACTTCAAGCAAGAGTTTCAATTCTGGACTGGCAAGTAAATGCGAAGGTATGCGGCTCAATGGCTCTGGTCCATTATCCGGTGGTGATGTTGGCGCTTGGTCTGGGTCTGGCACGGCCTTCTGTTCCTGTATGACCTGGCGCGGCCACTTTAGGGCTACCAAACTTGGATACAGGATTAATATTTGTTGTTGTGCTTCCGGCGGCAAGAGGGTTCGGTAAGCCGTTAATTTTTGGAAAAACAGTTGAGGTTCTTGGCCATAGGCTTCAGAAAGGTTTTGCAACCAGGTTTGCAATACCTTTCTCCAGGCAGGTTGTTCAGCGGGCTGCCCCGAGAGGCTGCTGAGCAAAGCGTACCAACGCCATGCTTTACGGGCGGTTCTGCTTTTGCCTCCTGCCAATTTATCTTCCGACCATTCCTCCACCAATTCCATCCAGGCTGCCACTTCGGTTTCTTGCCAAGCATAGATTTGGGCCAACCAAACCAGCAGGGCCTTCTCCCCTACCAATTCCAACAGCCGTCGGGTATAGGAGCGTTTCCATTCCCGCCGAAGCACGAACTCTAACAAATCGGTGGGTGCCTCTACCAACCAATCCAGGGTAGCCGCGGTCAGGTCTAACTTGGGGAATCGACTTTGAGCCCACCATGGTAGGGCCCCATGCCGCAAAAGGTACAACACCAAATCGCGAAAAGCTTGTTGGTCAGCTTGTTGGTTGGCATCACTTTCTGTTGTGGCCGAGGTGTTGGTTTCCCGGGCGTAATCCTCCGATTTCAGTACTTCGGTGAGGCTATCAACCCATTGTTTCCAAAAGGTAGCCTGACGAATTTGAGGATAAGCTTCGCCAAATTTTTGAATCCAAGACAGCAAGTCCGGGCCTTCCTTTTTCAGGGAGAGGTTTTGCTGCACAAGCCATTCCTGCCACTTTTTGCGGGCTTGTGCAGGCTCGATGGATCGGAAGGTAAGCAACGGCTCCCCTTCTTTGGAAGTATTCCACCAGAATTTGAGGAATTGGTGCCATTTTTCTTTGGACAGCGGTGATTGTTGGCCCAAATAACTGGACAATTCTTTTACAAGCTGCGGTCTGCTACTGTGTTTTTTCTCCGCAAGTAGCTCCAACAGCAGTTTGGCCAATTGGGCATCGGTATTGACCTGGTTCTGTTTCATGCGTTCCAAGTCATCGATCAAGGCCATCAGCAATTGAGCATAGCTCAGGTTGAAGCGTTCGGCCATCTGCCGCAATACGCTGGCCAAAAACATTTTACGGTTGAATCCTGATCCCCTTTCCACCAGCAGATAGGTGAGTAAGAATTCCCACCGCAAGCGCTGAAATTTTCGCTGGCTTACCTGAATGAGTTTTTGCTTGCGGTGGCTTTGTAGCAATTGATCTGCATAGGCCAACATAAAACCTGCTTCATTGGGTTCAAGCTGGTGCATCAACTGTCGTATGACGGGTTCGGAGAATTGATGCGCCAGTCGAGTACGCACAAAAGCATGCTTGCCTTCGCGGTAAACCAGGTCCAATACTTCACGGGTTTGCTGCACCAAAAGGTCTGAAAAAAGCTGGTTAAGGTCTTTGATCTCCAACTGGCGACTCCACCAGGGCAAACTACCGAAGTGCAAAAAATATCCGAGCAGCTCAAGTTTGCTGCGCTGCCTACTGCCGCGCCTTTTGGTTGCTGTAGGGTCAAGCTCTTGGGTTGCTTCGGGAGCACGGCCAAACTCATCCCAATACAGGCTACGCACCAGATAAGATAAACTGGCCCTGAAACGCATGGATTCGTATACTTCGGTAACGGCTTCTTGCAACAGGTGCAATAAGCGCGCATAGGGAATGGAAAAGCGAACCCCCAATTGACGAAGCACGCTCCTGGCAAAGGAACGGGTATTGAAAACCGACCCACGTTCTACCAATAGGTAGGCCAAAACAAACTCCCACAAGGCCTGTCGCAGTTCCGATTCACTGGTAGGTATGATCCGTTTTTTTCGGTTTACGGTCTGCACTTCCTCCACAAAATCAAAAATGTAACGGTATCCAGCCGCTTCAAGGTTGCGTACTACCGCCTTCACCAACTTTTCAGAAAATTGCCGCACTATGCGCTGCCGCACCCAGCGGCTTCGACCAATTTGTAGTAATAGCTCTCGCACTGCCACCGGTGATTCGGAAAGCAACTGGAAAAACAGCGACTCCAAACTTCCTTTATTGGTGCGTTGGTCCCACCAGGGAAGGCTTCCGTGTTGAAGGTAGAATGCAAGAATAGACAACAAAGAGCGCTGCAATTGCACCTCTTCTTCTCCTGGTTGAGGGCTGTTTCGTACTTCCAATTGCCGTTGCAGCAAGGTTTCCAGCAGTTGTTCACCTACCCGGGCAATCAAATCTTCCTCCAGGGTTTCCCGATGTATCGTACCCAAGTTGAGTTCTACGGTTCCTAAACGCAAGTGGAGGTCTTCCCCTGCCACGCGCTGCATCACTTCTTCCATCACTCCCAGCAGGCGTTGGTAGTAAATTCTACTTACCTCCTCTTGCAGCTCCACCGCCCGGTCGGGATTGTGGTAGCCTACCTGCCACACTTGTTGCCTGATGCTATGGCGCAGGATTGCCATGCGTGTTAGCCTTGGTTTTTGCCGGATTGACTGTTTCCAGCATCAAGCAGTTTTTCCATGGAAATCCAGAGGTCCTCATCGATGTTGGGCGTATTTTTCATGAGGAAACGTAGCAAGTCGTTTGATTGGTGGTTACGGTCTTCTATCGTGGCATCAGGATCTTGCTGCAATTGTAGCCACTGGCTAAAGAGGATTTCGTATTCCCGCATGGTATCAAAATCGAGCCACAAAAAATTGAGTTTTCCACTGGCTGGTGCCGCTTCCTGAAAAAGGTGCTCTACCAAGGCCTGAAACTCTTGGTTGCGAAAACGCCCTGGCCAGGTGGGCAAAATGATAGATACTTGCTGAGAATAGAGGTAACCGGCGATCGTTTCCATGGGAAGCGAACCCAGGTAGATGTTCATTTTATTCCAGGAGAAACTGTCCAGCAGCGAAAAATTATCGAGCGTAAAAAATTCCTTCCAATACTCCAGTTGGTCATTGGCTTGATCGAGCTCTTCGAAAATGTGCTGCACCAGCGCTACTGCCTGATTGGTGACCCGATTCATCAAAAAAAGGTGCCAACCATCACTTTCTTGGGTAAGTTGAAAATTCTCCGGATCGCGGGCCATGCTCAATATGTCCAATGCCAGGCCTTGCAACTGATTGATTTCTACCAACTCGATGGATTTCAATCCGTAATGTTCGGCATCTGCTCCTTTACCTGGAAAAAGCACTCCGAATTCCTGGGTCTGTGCCTGAGGGCGCAGTTGCAAGTGGTCAACCGTGTAGAATCCTTCGCTTCTGTGGTTGCGCTGAATGATTAATTGTATGAGCTCGGCCAACTTGGAAAATAGGTTGTCAAAATTTCCAAACCGGCCAATGATCCACCAATCGTTGGTACCACCTGGGTGAAAGATCAGTAGAAAAGAGGCTCCTCCATCTTGAGGATTGGCTCCATAGCGATAGTTTTCCCAATTGCTTCCTTGTTCATATAAGCCACGGTTGATCTTGAACTCAGTGGTCTCCTCTACCACTTCATTCGACTGGCTTAACCGCATCATCGGTTTTTCGCTACTCTTTTCGTTCAGCGGAAAGAAGGTACCTGCGGTTGCCCGATCGATCACTTCGAAAAGACTGTTATCGTAGGTGGGATTTACCGCTCCTTCTACCCCATCGAAAATAATATCTAAGCCTGTGTTTAAGGTCAATCGGTTCGCCGAAAGATCGATCCCAAGCACCAACTTTACCCGTTTTTCCATGGTGCTGATGTTGGTCTGGCCCCAATACTCCTGACTGGGATCGTAACCCATAGCACGATTGGCACTTATTTCGGGGTAGTTGTCCAGGAAATTGATCCGGTTGTTGATTTCGAACGTGGGGTCTGTATTTTGCAATGCCGACTCTTTAGAGGTTTCGCCGGCGGTAACTACTACCAGACTTTCTGCAAAACGGGCCAACAAATGGTCCAAAAACCTTCCCCGCCGATTGACAAAAGAGTCACTCTTGGTCACCATCATTTCCAGGCTACTCTCATAAGCCTCAGGGTTTGGGGTGCTCCTGGGTGGCAACAGGTATTCAGTGATTATGGAGAAAAAATCGCTTGTTTCTACCCCAGTTAGCAACGGTTCCACATCTGGCACCATGGTTAGAGGTTGTGAAAAATAGGTTTGGTCTACGGACTTGTCAAGGCTAAAAAGACTGTTGACATTGGCCAACTGCGATAAGTGATTGGCCAGGATTTGCTCGAAAAACAATAGATAACCTTTGAACTGTTTGGCCTGCGCTTTCCGACGATCGCTCACCCAACCCGGAAGCCCCATTTGCCCGATACCATATACTCCGGGAAACTGGTTTTGAATAGAGTAATATTTTTCCAGGTTTCTAAATTGTCCGGTAGGTACCGGAATGTCAGTTTCATCGTCCTGCGATCCGGCTTGGTCTTCCAGGCTCATGGCCCGTAAAATATCCAGTTCTCGCTGTACCGCATTGGGGTTGGTGAAATACTGAAGGTTACCCTTGTAATAATTGGCCGAAACCGAATCATCGGCATTGTTTATGTCGAGATAGGCAATACAATTAAGGTCCACCATCACCCCATCTTTCAAGATACGGGGGTCATCCTCTCCGGCCTTTGAATCGAAAGGTTTTACGTCCAGTTTCCGTACACTGGTCACTTCCTCTATCGTTTTTACTACTCCCACTAACTCGGAGTTGTAGATTACGTGCATTTTTTCTTGCAACTGATCGGCAGGAATGAAACCCTGGGTCATTTGAGGGCCTTCAAAAATTTCTTCAACCGGTTCGCCCGCACCTTCCAGCTGATCGAGCGAATAGAAAATCACGGACTGCGCCAGAAATTGGTAGAGCGCATAAACTACCTCTGCGTGTACTTTGTTGAGGTCGGCTTCCTTCGAAACTTCAATGTCAATATCGATCTTGAGTTTCATTTTTTCCAGTGCCACTACTTCTACACAATCTTCCATGAGGTTGCGCTTGGCACTCAGCAACAGTTTCACCGATTCTTTTACCGATTCCTTTACCTCTTTGCGTTGGTATTTCTCATCATCGTCTAACTCTAAAAAAACCAGAAACAAGCCGTCAACGTCCCGCAATCTTTCTGCTATCACCAGCGGACGCATCCAGGCATTTCGCACGCCATTGACCTGATCAATGATGAGCTTCCGGTAGTCGTCAATGATAACAGGGTTGACCGTAAAGATATCTCTTGCGGTGAAGAAGGCCCCTTTGTCACGCATTTCAGGGTCCTGCTCCAAAATATCCTCAATGGGATAATAGGCCCGAAAACCCAGGTCGGTCATGGCATAGGCCACTTGTTCCAATGTGGTTACCCCAGGGTCGTGCTCGTTGTAATCGGTCCAGCGCCCACCAGATAACTGCTGAATAAGGTCAATGGCTTCACTGACCAACGCTTCGTAGTTGAGGGCGGTAGGCAGCTCCAGCGAATTCAGGTCGATATTTTCGGATGGTTCACTCATGTATCGGGATGGCCGAAGGTTGGTTTCAGGGTTGTGCCGAAGCACTGCTGCCGGAGGAAGAATTGCTACTGGAAGAAGAAGTACTGCCCGACGAGGAATTGCCCGTTGACGGCATGTTGGTGGTGGTATTGTTCGAACTACTCCCCGATCCAGAACCACTTCCCGCCGGAACATTGGGCGCATCACTTCCACCGTTGCTCGGGGTCACACTACTTGATTGTTGCAGTGCGTTGAGGTCTACGTTGCCCAGTACAGTATCGTCCCACAACTGGGTGATGAAGTAGCGTATGTTGGCCCCTTCCCCCAAATTGCGGGTACACTTTATTTCGAGCCGGTAATCATAAGTAGTTCCCTGCCACCTTAGTTTGATGTTGCAGGGTTTCCAAAAACTATAGAGCGCCCGGGTCTTGCGAATTTTTGCCCTTGATTTGCCGTAGGTACTCAAGGCAGTGGCATGAATGAGGCAATGCTTTCCGGTTCCGGTCACTCCGGTTCGGGCAACAATTTCATACGCCTGAGCGTGGTTAAGTCCCGATAAAATGGTGTGCCATTGCCGGTCGGCAGGTACCTCGCCAGCAATGGTACCGGTGCGCCCTTGCATGCTGCTCCATCCCCTAGTATCCAATGCAAACTGTGGATGCAGGGTGTTCACTCCAATGCGACCACCATTTTGTAAAAACAAGCGGGAGCCGTCGGCATTGGCAGGCTCATTGAAATTTAGCCCGGTATTTTCATCGGCATTCTCTACCGAAGTGGTCCAAAGTGGATCGGGATCTTGAATGTTTTCATAATAACTGACCACCGGATGGTCCTCAATTGGAGAAAGCATCAAGCCATTGTCGTCGGTCTTATCAATGCCGTCGTCCACAATGTTGACGCACGATTCGATCAGGTCTTCGAAGCTGCCTTCTGTCGGCAAACTGCCATTCAGAAAGTATTTTTTCAGGTTCTCACGGTTTACTGCTGCCATGCTTCGCCATTCATTAGGTTTCGGGTTGGGTAGTTGTTTCTTCCGTTGCGGTTTTGGCGGTGACGATAAAATCAGTTTTGATCATCATGTTGCCAATGCCACGTGGACTTGGGGCTACATAGTTTTTGGAGTTTTGCACGGAAATTTCGTGCGAGGTGGCCGATACTAAAATCGACCAGGGCCGTAGTGGAACAATTTCTTCCTGTCCGTCCCCTAAACTGGGATCAGCCGTATCCGTAAAGAAATATTTTCCATCATTGTCTACTGTCTTTACGACTGAAAAACCAGTGACAAAACCCACATAGTCACGCCCTTCAATAAAGGCCTGGATGTCTGATTTGTAAAGTGAGCCGCCAAATTCCACCCGGCCCTGACCTTTGCTTAGCCAAGGGGTGAGAAACACCGAAATGTCTTGGTCGAGTTGTTTTACTAACGCTCCGTTGTTTTGCTGGTTGACAAAGGCTACCGTACAAACTACTCGAATACGCTCGTAGAATGGATTCAAGACATCAATCTTCACAAAAGGACTGGCCCTTTCACTTATAAAATTGCGAATGGTCTCCAATTTACTGCGGCTGAATTTTGGCCGAAAAACATTGTTGACGCGTGGGTCTTCAATGTCAGGAATAAGGGCGACCAATACGTTTCCTTGATCACTCAGGCTATCTTGGGTCATTGCTGAAAAGCACTTGGCTTTGTAGATCTCAGAAAATTGCTGCAACACCAACATTTCATAATCGGTATAGGTTACCGCCCGGTTTTTGTGGCGCAGCCTTTCTGAAGCCCGGATGTGAAAGGCAGTGTCGTTTTCGGGCATCTTTCCATTCATGGATGGAAAGGGTTGGTTCACCGATTTGATGGACGCTGGCTGGTTTTCTATCGCATTGATTGAGCCAGCCAGCATAGGAGATTCCAGGTGGGCAAGGTCGTTATCCTGGTTTTTCCACACTACGGCTCCGCCGTTTACCGCTACTCCATAAATGGTGCGGGTGAGCTGCAAACTGCTTGGAATAGATGCGCGCAACCACACCAAACCCGTAGGCATGAGTTCGTGTTCAGTATCCATCCTTGCAGGAAGCTGCAACTTCACTAATCCTGCCTGAATGGCATTGAAAGTGGTGTCCATTAACAACTCGTGCTCTTCAAAGGGTTTCCATTGGTTGTCTTGTAAATACCACCATTGCACCTTGGGGTCCATCCGGAGGTTGTCTGAAACCGAACCTTCAGAAATCATCATGTACAGAGAAAGTACTTCGCCTCCCTGGATTCCGGAAAGGCCGAGCATCAGGTTGCCCAACGGCAATAAATCAGGTGCCAGCAAAACGGATGACCGGTCGGTGGCAATAGGAATTTCGTGTTCTCCAAAGGGATGTAGGTGAAACAACTGATCACCATCGATTGGATTTTTCCGCACCTCCCCTTCGGCCGGGAAGAGGTTACTCTCAGCACTATAGTTGAGACTAACGGCCTTTGCTTCGGGAGAAAAAGGCGGGTTGGGCAATGGCTTGAGGTCTACGGTTTCCTTGTTTTTGTTCTTGATTACCAAATTGGCATTGATGAGGTTAACCTCATTCAACTTGTCGGTGTAATCGTTCTGTCCAAATCCGAATTCAGGAGCCGTCATTTCAAAGGCTACATAGCCGGATTGGGTTTGTTGATTGAATTCCTGCGTTTTTGTAAAAGCATAGGTAGGAGAACTATCAAGGCGCTCCGTGTCAATGTTATCAAAGGTGGTGGTATCCGAAAGCGGTGTGGTATTATCGTAGCTTCCCTCTTCCTTTGTTTCAAACATATCAAACTGTTGGCGAGCGTCTCCCAAGGGCTGCCATTTGCGGTCTTTGAGCCGGCTGAGCCTTACTTTATAATCTTCATTGTTGATCTCTACATCGTAGTTGGCAAAATAATCTTTAAAGCCGTTGGGGTCGGTAGGCAGGTTGCTCCATTGGAGCAAAATCTCTAAGCTGGTCAGCTGCTTTTCAAGCGCTTCACTGCTTCCGATAATGAATTGATCTCCCACCGATGGGGTTGCCCCAAAAGGCATGAAGGGATTGTCTACCGAAAGTTTACTGTCCTGATTGTAGAGGCTTAGGTTTTTTACTCCCGTTACCGAAACTTTTGTGTAAAAATCAGACAGCCGCATGCCCGAAAGCAGCGAAAGAGGATATACCGGTGCTTCGGGCCGAAAGGTGACTAAACATACTGGCCATGATGTTTCCAATCTGCTCTGGTGGATTTTTTCCTGGTAGCCGTCGATGGCGGGCTGAGTAACATCTAATTCAAGCAATAAGTCCATTCTATACTGCTCTTGATTGAAAATTGCATTGTACCGTTCAATGGTCACCCAACCGGTTTCGGTGGTGAGTTCCAGCGTCAATGCATCCAGCATTATTCTAGAAAAAGCCGCTTCTACCGAAATTTTCTGGTTATCGGCCATTTCTTGGAGCCATTTCAACATGCCTTGCTCAAAGTCCTCTTTCTGGAAGCGAATCTGAAAAGTGATGCTCCGTTCGCCCTCTTGTAAATACAAGGTGGGCGAAGCCAGGGCAAAACCAATCCGGGCGTCTTGCATGGTTCGGTTGCGATCGGACTTCTCGTATTGGTCTTCTCCAAACAAAGCCCAACGCGGCATTGATCCAGAGCGAGAAACAGCGGTTTGGTCCGCATTGGACTGGCTGAATACGTTGGTGATGTATCCCGCAGAATCGGTGCCGGTATATACCAATGGATTGGAGGCTACAAACTGCGTATTGATCTGTTGAATTTTTGCTGGCAGCACATCCAAACCATCCCGTAATTCGTAATATAAAGTCTTGTTTGTTGCGTCTTTCCCAGCCAAAAGCAAACTGCCTGCAGCCAGTGAGTACGCCTCATCTCCCGGAGTGAGGTCGAAATACACCAAGGCATTGTCTGGCACAAAGGATTGAGGCACCATGCGCAGTACGCTCCGATAATAGAAACGGAGGTGCCGCTCAGAAATAGTGTTGAGCGATTGTTGCGTGTGCCGGTAAATCTTAAAAAAGGCCACCAACAAGCCAATATGTGGTTTCACTGCTGTTAAATCCGACAGAGTGGAACTCAGTTCGCGTTGAGCGGTGGCTTGTACACGCAGTGCTTCTTGGAGCAGTTTCTGAAAAATGGCGGCAATGAATGAAGCACCGTGGCTAATTTTCTCCTGAGGTGTAGCACCGATGAAAATGCTTTCGGCAGTACAACCTTCGTTGTCCCAAACGTTGCTAAGGCTTGCGGTATCCACGTTCATGGAAGTATTTAGCCCCGCAGGTGTAGCAGCTTCTTCGGCATATTTTCCGAATCGGCACATGGAGGTTGCCAAATCTCCAGTGATGGCTTTCCGAATTTGATTGGCCACCCGAAGCTGCCGGTTTTCTTTGCGTAGGTCTTTGAGCCAACGGTCTAATAGGAGTGCCAAATCAAGGGTATCGGCAAACATCCTCTTGATGGCCCTGAGCTGCACATTGCCAGGAAAAATACGCGAAGCCACTTGGGTATGTTCCGAAAATTCACGCGCCAATACATCCAGTTTGATTTGGGAAATGGTGGCTAAGGTGACTACTTGTGATTTTTGGAAGAAGCGCCTCCAATCGTCGAAAATTTCATTGTCGGCATTATAAAACAGCACCAACCTTGAAAATTCTTGCGTAAACAATACCAGGTCAGTAAGGGTACGTTCGTCGATTTTCACATAGTCTGAAGCCAAGGGCGCCAAATGGCGCTCATCTTGTGCCAGCCCGTTAGAATAGCTGGTGATGTACTCTTGTTTTGGCTCCAACTTCCGACTCATGATTTAGGAATGTTGGTTCCCTCCTCCAAATAGAAAGGATAAACCATGTTGCTTCGGGTATTGGTTTTTCGCACAGTATAATCTACCGTGATGTAGAGCACCCCTTGGTTGACATCTGCCACATCTACATTCACCGCATTCAATTCGATACGGGTTTCAAATTTGACGATGCCCATGCGAATGATGTGCTCTAAGTAAGTAACCAGGCTTTGGTCGATGGTTTGAAAGACCGCCTGGCGAATACCAATACCGTATTGAGGCAGCATGATGCGTTCTCCCGGATTGGTAGATAGCAGGATGTTGAGACTTTCGAGAATATCCTGATCCTCAGCCACCAGGTCTACTTCAGCCGTATAGGGGTTAAATTCAGGAGGGAAACTCCAACCCTGTCCGAGAAAGGAATTGTTGTTGTTATCTTCCATCATCCTCCAATCATTACAGTTGGCCAACCCGTGAGTACTTTTCCACCGTGTGCGGTAGTATCTCCCATTCTCACTGCTGGCTTTCCACCAATCATCACCGTCATGGAGCCAATGGAAATAGAATCGGGCATTGCAGGCATGCCGGTACACATGCAGGAATCACCTACGACAGATGCAGGCATTCCTCCTATGGTTACCGTGGGCTCACCAGGGCCAAGAATAGGCCCTCCTACATGTGGTACGGTTGCCGGCCCTACGGGAGTTTGCATCGGACAAAGGTGTTGATCCATGATTCTTGCTGCTGGTGGCATAGTTTTACTTGTTAATTGATATTGACCATTGCGCCTGAAATCTTGGCATTCAATGCCCCAGACAATTCGGCTTGTTGCCCGGTTACTTTTGCCGCCATGTCTGCTTGAAGCGTGGCCTGCATACCTTTCACCGTAGCATTGCCCGTAGCTTGTGCATCCAGGTTGCCAGTGGCTTTGATGGTTACATTTCCACTGGCTTCAATCGTAAGGTTTGAGGCACTTTTAATGGTCACTCCGCTGGAACTCATCGCCATGGAATTTCCATTCTTGTCTTCGATGGAAATGCCTTCTTCAGACATGGTTACCTTGTTGGAGTTTTGATCGGTGATCACAATGCTTTTTTCCTTGTCGGAGAAGATGACGTTGTTTTTTTGAGGCGTACTGATGGCAACGCTTTGTTCATTCTCTTTATCGGTAAGGGTAATGGCATTTCCTCCTTTGGTGGTGAAGGCTTTGATGGTGTTTTCCTCGTCGGGATCTACTGGTGGAACATTGGTTTTACTGTACATACTGCCCAGAATTACCGGATATCGCGGGTCGTCATTCACAAATCCAAGGATGACCTCGTCTCCTACTTCGGGGTAGAAGACGGTACCGGCTGAGTTGGTAGCATAAAAAGTGGCCATTCTGGCCCAAACCAATGAGGATTCGGCCTGAAGAATTGCAATTTCTACCTGGATACGGGTGGCCTGATCCGGGTCTTCGTAAATCTGTTTTACGGTGCCATTCTGTAAACCATTTATCCCAGGCAACAGACCTGCAGTTAGCGGTGCAACAATGTTGGGCGTTTCACTGAAGGAGGCATAATCTAACCCAAAAGTGACATCAGAGGTCCAGTTTCCATTGGCCACTTCGTGGGTTACTCCGGTTACGTAAATGGTGCCGTTGAAGCGCGTACCTACCCCGGAAACATCGATGGTTGCCCCAGGTGCTGCCAAAGCATTGCCTTGAAATTTAGCATGCCCTGTGATGCGATTCAGCCAGGAGCGCTGCAACTGAGCCGAAGCCCAGGCGGTAAGGTCGGCCGCTTCGAGGGGTGCATTGGTTTGTAGAGTAAAGTCTGAAACACTCAAAACACCCGCCAAGGTGGAAGAATCAATGTTGCCCTGCGAGTTTACGGTGGGATTGGTGCTCGATCCGGTAACTACGGCCTGTGTAGCAGGATCCCAACCGGCGGCTGTTACGCTGCTCAACTGGGTTTGTGCATCCATATCAGCCTGAAAATCGAGTATATCGGTTCCGTAGGTCAACGAAAGCACTGCCGATTCAGATACCTTGGGCTCGTTTACATCAACCGCTCCGGCATCTACAATTACTACCATGCTGTTGCGCTGCGCCCGGGTGAGCAGAAAGTCCCAATCGGTGCTGTAAAACTGAATGACTTCTTTTAGTTTTTCAGAGGTGCCACCCACAGAAGCCTGAAGGCCCGCATTTTCGATCACCTGCTTCATTAAATCGCCATCTGTGGTAGTGGTTTTCCCATCGCCGTAGGTGGCATTCTTTCGGCCCACCGTCATTTTCACGGCTTCGTCCCGGCATTCTACATTGAGTTCTGGTGAACAGTTTTCGCCAATACGTACCCCGTGTTTAATGATGATGCCTTTGAAAATGGTGGTTTCATCGGAGTGGTAACCGGCTTTGATCTCGATTTCATTTCCAGGCTTGAAATCATCGGTATCACTGATTTCGAAATCGGCGGTGGCCGGGCTTCCGTCGGAGATGGAGAAACGAGCGGACGGAATACGGTTGAGGTTTTTAGTAACCTCTATTGACCGCACCTGATACGTGCCACTGATTTCTGAACCATTGGTCAGAATGGTGAAGGTTACCAGGTTGGTTTCATCGTTGATTGGGGAGGGGGCAGTCATGCAAAATTACTTGCTTACGGGAGGAAAAATGAGTTTTTGGCCCGGTACGATATCTCTAAAGTCATCCAAGCCATTCTCGTTGGCTACTTTTAGGTAGTAGCCAGAATTGTTGTAAATACGATAGCACATCAGGGGAAGTGTGTCCCCGGCTTGTACAGTCACAATGTGGGTAAGGTCTGGCGAACTTTTATTGGCCAATTTGGCAAGTGTGTCTTCATCGGTAAAGCCAATAAATGATAGATTCACCCGCGCTCTAAGCGGAGTTCCGCTGGGTTTGAATAAGGTGTAACTGACTTCCATATTCGTCAACCGGCAGTTGAAGATCATGGTTCCCCAAAGCAATTGCACATAATTGGGCTCGTGTTGGCTCCCTACAAAGGTGTAGACCGTTTCCTTCAGGTTTTGAATGTGCGTAACCACATCGGTTTCGAACAAGGAAACCGCCCCGGTTCCATCAAAAACCAACTCAAAGTTCACTTCTTCCCGCGCTATTTTTTTGAATTTAGGTGACGCTCCATTGGCTCCACATTCGTTGGTATCGTTGTATTTAATGGCATACTTGTGGGTATACCGGGTAGGGTTGATCATGACCGAAATGGGCGACCCATTGGTGGAAGAGAACTCAGGATCTGAATAAGCCTGAATTTGCATCTTTTTCAGGAAGCCTGTACTGATTCCAGCCATACTCAGCGTTCTTTTTGCTGTTTCAATAAGGTTTTGATCTTACGATCGCAAGCTTCTAAAAGCTCTTTTTTCATGGCTTCCAGATCAATGCTGCTTTCAGCATTGCTGCGAGGACTATCTACTACCTCAGTTCGGATAATCAACTCTTTGATTTCGATGGGCATGGTGTGCTTAAAGAAAAGGATAAGGGCTGCTGTGAGGCAAAACTCACAGCAGCCGCATAGAATAGTTGTAGGCCAATTCGATGGTTTCGATGGCTACTTCGTTTTTCTGAGCGTGGAAGCCGGTTACTTCCCACTTCACCGGGTAGGCATTGGCCAGGGTCCATGCCCGCAAAGGCATGCCGGTTTCACTTAGTAGTTGTACAACCAATGGTTGTGCCAGCACTGGCAACGCCAAGTCAGCTTCCAATACCGCTTTGCACCATATCACCAATGGGTAAGTTATCGGGGCGATGCCCCGCTTCAACACCAAATTTGGATGGCGGACCGCAACCGGAAGCCGGTGCGTATAGCGGTTTTCTCCTCCTTCAACTACTTCTTCCACATTCATTTCAGCGGTTAACCCTGAAACTTCCAGGAAACTGGTATCGGACATACCAGCCGTAGCGGCAAAGGAAACTTTGAAATAAAACCCAGCCGGTGGATAATCTCCACCAAACAGCGTCTCAGACAACGAAGTCATCTACCTTCAATTAGCCATTGCCGATCGTTAGTCCCTCGTGAGCGATCTCAATGGTCTCGATGGCTACTTCGTTACCATCAGATTTAAGGTCGGTGGCCACAATCTTGGTAGGCCATGCGTTGGCAAGGGTCCAAACCATGGTTGGGTTTCCGGTTTCATCGAGCAAGCTAATGGTGACTGTAATTCGCTTGATGGTATTCATCTTGATTTGCGAATACCAATCCCAGTAGCTATTGTCGGAAACAAATACGCCTTTGCGCATGGTTACATTTCCAAATTTGGCCAGGCCTGGCATTTTGATGTTGGAGAACACCGGGCTGTCGCCGTGGCGGTATTCAATCGGTTGGGTTTCAGTATCCAAACCGGATACTTCTTGAAAAGACATGCTGGCCGAGTCCCATTTCACATTGAAGTAAAATTTGGGCATGGGCCATATGGTCTTCGACTGAGCTGATCCGTCGTCTGCCATGTTGGTAGTATTTTAAAAAAGGATAAAGAATAAGGTGGATTAGGCTTGTTGTTGTTGCTGCTGGAAGGTGATCTCAATGAATTCCGCAGGTTTGGAAGGAGCGACCAAAACGGTGATCCGCATGATGCCGTTGTTGATGTCATCGGCGGTCATGGTGGCTCCAAGTCCTACAGATACCGAGAAGGCTTGCGCAGCGGTGGGTCCTACAATAGCACCAGCTTTCCATTGCTGGGTGAGGAAGTTTTCGATCATGCTTTTAATGGTGGTCCATGTGTTCGCATCATTAGGATCGAAAACGAAAGCTCTGGCAGCGGCTTTGATTGATTGCTCCAGGAAAATCATGTTCCTGCGCACATTGATATAACGCCAGTCGTTGCTGTTGCCCAACAGGGTTCGAGCTCCCCAAATTTTAATGCCATCGCCTACAAAAGCACGAATCGCGTTCACAGCTTTACCGTTCAGCGGCACATTTAAGTCTTCCTGACTCTTGTTGGTGATTTGTACGGTTACATCCGAACTACCAGATAAACCGGTATTGGCAGGCGCTTTCCATACACCGACTGCATTGTCCACATTGGTATACACTCCGGCCATCGCTCCACTTGGTGGAATGAGGTTAGCTAAACGCTGAATTTCATCCATCAAATCGCTGTAGGAAGGACTGATTTGCATCAAGGTTTGGTGGATGGTGGTAGAATCCATGTTTGGATCAACCGTAGAATCAGTCGAAACGCTGTCGCCTGCCATCAGGGAAGCTACGTCTCTGTAATCGCTTTTTTGATCGTCAGAAGCAGAAGAACTATTAATTTCTGTATCGATCACGCCTTTCAAAGCGGTTCTGCCACTGCTGGTGAGCAAGAGGTAAGAAATCTCTGATGGCGGCACCATTGTTGAATACACCCAAGGGTAGTAAACGGCTCCCCACTGCAGGTACTCACTGGTGATGTTGCGAAAATTCTCTACAACAGAGTTTTGACTTCCATCGCGTTCAACATAGCCTTGGTAAAGGTCGAGAATCGCGAAACGACTTTGCATGGTTCCACAGTGCTGGAGCATGGTTTCTTGCACCGTAGAAACACTTGAGCCGTTGTTGAGCACCATTAGATCAGGAATAACAAGCATGGTAGGTTCTGCTTCTTTCTCCAGCTCTGCAATAGAGTTGTTCAATGCGTTTTGAGTCACTGAATCCGTATAACTCCCAACCGAAAGGATATAGGCATCACCTCCTCCATTTTGATAAAACCAGCGAATGCTGTTGTAGAGGTAATACTGCCCTGCACTGTATGAGAGGGTGGAAACATCATCCAGCATCATAAAACTCAATGATCCGTCTGGCTGTACGCCCATGGTGTCTGCACCATCGCCTCCGCCAGAGCCGGAACCAGAACCAGAGCCAGAGCCGGAACCAGAACCAGAACCAGAGCCGGAGCCGGAACCAGAACCACTTCCTGAGCCAGAACCACTTCCTGAGCCGGAACCACTTCCCGTTACGGTGAGGTCTAACTGCATGTAAGGGTTCGCACTCGCACTTGGAGCGAATTGTGGTCCAGTACCAAAATATTGCTCAAAATCGCCTAAACTGGTGATTTTTGTAGGCACATTGGTCAGCGATTTGCTGCCCATTACCGCCTTTTGGGTGTAGCCGATGAAGGCCGGTACCGCAGTAGGTACTGGCACCACCGAGTTGCCAAAGGCATCTTTCTCGACGATGTATACGCCGGGTGTTTTCATTGTTACCGCCATTGGGTGTTGATTATTACAGGATTAAACATAGATGTGGATTGGTGATATATAATTGATTGTATTTTGTTGCATGCTGGTTTTCAGGTCCCTTTCGTTAGCCGCCGGTAAAGGATCGATGAGGGTACTTTCGTCTGTCCTTGATATCAATCGAAATTTTTCTTGTGGTCGGGCCTGAAGAAACAATTGGCTTTGGGATTCGAACGTGAGGCCAAGGTCTCCGTTGGGCATTTCTGAAATTCCAGTAAATGTCACTACGCTATCCTCGCTTTCATCGACGATGTCTAGGTCCTTGGGGTTCTTTTTACCCACTACTTTGTCGTTCACCATTCGAGGGAGGTAACCGCTATCACTTTGGTCGAAAACCAGGTATTGCCAGGTGGTTGCCCTTGCGGTAAAGGAGCACTGATAATTCAAGGGGGTTAAGGTTCTGGATTCGCTGATGAGCAAGCGGTTGCCATCGGGAAGCTTATTGGCAATTTGAACCACCGCAAACGGTCGGTCCTGAAAGTTGAGTTCTGTTACGAACAGTTCTCCTACTGTCTCGTCATTGACGATGACGGCATACCATCCTTCTCCTGGCCCGGTAAGGTCGATTGTGGCAGTTTGGGCACCTTGTTGAAGGGGTTGGTTGACTACGGTATTTCCCCAAGAATCGTTGACAACCATCGAGCTTCCATCGCTGGCAATGGGTTCTGCAAAGGTGTAGTTCACCTTATAGTTACTGAGGTAAATGGTAGACCAATTGGAGTTTTCGGGCACTAACTCGATCGCATTGGAGGAATCGGGACGCAGGTTGCTAAAGAAAAATGCTGTTCCTGGCAGTGGAAGTGTGGTTTCCGTAAAATTGACAAACGAAGTGTTGGTAAGGTCGCAAAAGAAATAAAGGTCAAAATCGGTTACCGGGTAAGGGGCGATTTGGGTCACTCCATCGGCATTGTTTTGAACGGGCACGAGTAGGTTGGCATTGGTTCCCGAGGTTCGCCACATCATTTGTCCGTTGTGCAATTTTTGTTGGGTGGG
>ERZ1740068.255-NODE-255-length-30432-cov-6.264016_pt1 | contig 30432 bp, 32 predicted proteins | sample MGYA00581735_ERZ1740068 | MGnify/ENA primary metagenome ERZ1740068 (study PRJEB43018, sample SAMN04849740) | marine metagenome | isolation source: floating plastic debris | place: Pacific Ocean | collected 2008-08-30 | study: EMG produced TPA metagenomics assembly...
ACGCTCGACGCGGACGGGCAGGTTGCGCTGCCGTCCGATTACGGCGAGCCTTACTTCAGCACCATACGCCTCATTGAAGATGGACGAGACAATTTGGTGCTGCGTAGCGAATTGAAATTACCGTTTCCTGTGAGATCTTTGCAGGGCACAGCTGATGCGGATGTCGACATGTCCGTGGCGTTGCGATTGCTGGATCATGCGCAATCCCCTGACATGCGGTTGACGCTGGTGGATGGTGCGGATCATCGCTTTTCCGATCCTGATTGTCTGGCGGCCATGACAGATGCCATCGAAGAGGTGCTCACGCGGATTGGGGCGTGGTGATGCAAAGACTGCTGCGCGTCGCGTGGGGTTTTTTGCTGAGCTTTGTGGCGCTTTTCGCCTTGGTGATGATCTTTGGGCCGCGAGAACCCTTGGAGCCCGAAACAAGCTTTGACCGCAATGCGTTAAAGGACGGCGTTGATGCCTACTTCACCCTGCAGGAAGGCCGTTTTCCTGACATTCGGCCAGGCCTTGAAAAGCGCGTGGTGTGGCGCGGATTGACGGAAGTGCCCACAGATCTGGCGATCGTCTACGTCCATGGTTTTACCGCCGGCCTGCAAGAGCTGCGCCCGGTGCCGGATGTGATTGCTGAAAGCCTGCAGGCAAATCTGGTGTTCACCCGGCTGCGCGGGCACGCTCGCGATGGCGCGGCCCTTGGCAACGCGCGGGCCAGTGAATGGCGTGAAGATCTCAACGAAGCGCTGGCGGTGGCGCGGCACGTGGGCCGCGACGTCGTGATCATTGCGACATCGACCGGGGCCAGTTTGGTCGTTGCGGCAGCAGCAGAGGCGCCGGAGGAGATGGACCGTGTGAAAGGCCTCGTGCTCGTCTCTCCAAATTTTGGCCTGGCAGATCCCAAAGCGGCGGCCCTGCACCTGCCTGCGGGGCGCTATTGGCTGCCTTGGCTGATTGGTCGTCAGCAGGGGGGTGAGCCTCAAAACCCGCGAGAGGCCAGTTTCTGGACATCCCCGTATCCCACAACCGCGCTTTTCCCCATGGCGGCCATTTCGCGGGCTGCGAACCGTGCCAACCACGCAGATATCGCTTTGCCGGCGTTGTTTTACTATTCTGAGGAAGACGCGATCGTCGATGGCGCACGCACGACGCAAGTGGCTGAGCAATGGGGCGGGTCGGTCACGATTGCCACGCCGGATCTGGGCGATGGTGTGGATCCGGACGCCCATCTGCTTGCCGGCGATATCATCTCGCCGGCCAACACGCGGGCAGCGATCGACCTGATGCTGTCTTGGATCGAGGGCTTGTGAGATGCGAACACCCAGGAGCATGTGGAGCCTGGAAACGCTTGGCCGGGTGCGATTGAGCAAGCATTTTTACATGCGCGACTTTCTGCATTCGGAGATAGGCAGCTTTTACGGCATCCCAAACATTCCCGATGATCCCGATCTTGCGATCGAGAACGGCAAACAGCTTTGCGAGGCCCTGTTGGACCCCTTGCAGGAGACCTTTGGCCGGATTGCAATCCGGTCAGGGTATCGATCATCAGAGCTCAACCAGTTCGGCAACGAAAACAAGCTCAATTGTGCGCGCAATGATGCCAATTACGGCCATCACATCTGGGACCGCGTTGATAAGAAAGGCCCGGGCGCGGGCACATCTTTGGTGATCCCGTGGTTTGCGGATCGCTACGCCAAAGGGCGGGACTGGCGCGATTTGGCGTGGTGGATCCACGACCATCTGCCATTTTCTGATCTGTGTTTTTTCCCCAAGCTGTGCGGCATGAACCTCAGTTGGCGCGCGCGGTCGCGGCGGACAATTTCAAGCTATATCGCGCCCAAAGGGCTTCTCTTGCCAAGCGGCGCAAAGCCAGCAGAGCCTCTGGATCGGCGCGCGGCGCGCTATCGGGACTTTCCACAGTTTCGGGGCATCGCCTATCCCGATTGAGCGTTGCAAAAGGCCCAGGCTCTGGGCAATCTGTGCCGAAGAAATGAGGTAAGTGCGATGCAGGACCCCCTGGTTTTTCTTCCAGGCATGATGTGCGATGCGCGGGTGTTTGCGGCGCAAACCACGGCGTTTAGCCCGCATGTCAGTGTTGTGGTGGCGCCGGTGACGGGGGGCGACAGAATTGAAGAAATCGCCTCACGCCTGCTGGATGGGTTGCCACGCCGGTTTGCCCTGGTGGGGCTTGCGATGGGGGGCGTTGTGGCGATGGAGATCCTGCGTCGCGCGCCGGATCGGGTCAGTCGCCTTGCGCTGCTCAACTCCAACTCATTGGCGGAAACCCCGCAATCGGCGGGGGATTATGAGCCCATGATCATCAAACTGCGAACGGGCGGGTTGGAAGACGCCGTGGACATGGTAATTCCTCCCGACAGTCTTGCCCCTGGCGCAGAGCGGGGCGCTGTGCAGGGGCTGTTGCAAGATATGGCCGTGCATATCGGGTCGAAAACCATCATCCGTCAGATCCGCGCCATGCAGCGCAGACGGGACTATCAGGCGGTGCTGAGGCGATGTCAGGTGCCGACTTTGGTCATGGGTGGGGCCTATGATCGGCTGGCACCGGTTAAGCGCCACGAATTGTTGGCCGAACTGATCCCGAATGCACAACTGCGCGTTCTGGACGCGTCTGGCCATCTGCCTGTTTTGGAGCAGCCTGAAGAGGCGACTGCGGAAATTTTCGAATGGTATCAGGGCGCTATACCGGCTTTTTGATCTCAGCCGCCGGTTTGATCGCCCTCTACCAGCTCTGCGGCGGTCTGGTCTAGGCCGCGATATCGGCTCCAGACATCGCCGTTATTGCCGATGTAGTAGTATTCGCAGGGATGCGTGCCCCAGCCGGTGACATGCCAACAGACGCCGCCCTGGTCATCGACGGACCACGTGCCGATTTTTTGCACGTCATTCCAGTTGGTGTGCAGCGTGAAATCCGGGGCGTAGTACATGCGGCCAGATCCGGATCGCAGGGCGGTTTTGCCGCTGAGAAGCGCAATGGTTTGCTCTGGCGTGAAAAGATCGACGCTTTCGGCGAAGGCCTGGGCGCTGGCGCGTTCGGCCAGAATGTTGCCCGATTCTAGATTAGGTTTGCCCGCTATAAAGCCGTCTTTGCTCAGAAAAATCTGATTGTCGAAGGCCACATAGCTCTCGCAGCTTTCTTCCGTTTCCTTCAGCGCCCAACAAAGACGCCCGTCATCATGGCCAACCCACTTGCCGGGGGTCATTTTGCCGTCGCGCACGACCAAAAGCACGCCGGAGGCTGCGTAGTATGCCAGCCCGTCCTCCAGGGTTTGGGTCGTATCGGCGAAACGATCGAAGAGTTCTGTGCCGGTTGCAGGCGTGGGTGTATCTTGCGCCTGCGCCTGAAGGGTCAGCAGCGTCATGACACTTGCCACAAGGGCAGAGAGGGAAGATTTCATTGGCATTCCTTCGATCATCCTGTGCCCAACCTATACGCGCTCGACAACTTGGCAACAGTTTTGATTGAACGATCATTCAGTCGATGCTAGCTGTAAGCTAGGAGGACTCGATGACCTTTTGGAAACTGATTGCGCCAGGTGCGCTTGCCGCTGCGCTGTGGGTGACGCTTGCCCAAGCCGACACTGTAACGTTTGAATTTGACGTCTGCGGGGCGCCGAATTCGACCGTTCCGGGGTGGGTGCCCAATGGCGATCCCAATGTAAACGGCAAGGTTACCATTGAGATCGATGCCGAGAAGGGGTTGATGACGATGATCCCTTCGGAGGAACTCACCAGTTCTATCAAATACACCGTGCTGCACGCCCATCTTTACGACGCCAAGTTCAGGCTGGCCTCGACCGAGAAGGGCCAGTCGACGATTTGCTGGGCCTATTACAACACCACCAGCCGCGGCGGTGTCTGCGATCCTGATGACTACACCTGCCAGTCCCTCACGGGTGTGAGCGAATGGCCGTGGCAGGAATACGGATATGCCGTGAATTTCTATCGCGACTATCTCAAGCGCGTGGCAGCGGAGGGCGGGGAAGGCTGGTACCTGATGCTGCACTTCGCGGGCGGGCATTTCGCCACGGATGACGAGGGCGGGCTGATTGAATGGGACGGATCGCCGTTCATGGAGGCCTCTTTTGAGGGGATGAACTCTATCCGGCCTGCCTGCAATGCCCGCATCGGGCGCAAGCTTACGGATCGCGATTTTGGCACCGCGGATGCGTGCAACCCGATGATGCACGGGGTCTTGGCCGACGACTACTTCACCGACGCCATTGGCAATCGCTGGGTGGACGACGACGGCAACCTCACAGAGGACGCCGTGGCGCGGGGATACGATCTGGAATCGGAATATCTCTTTTTCAGTTATCGCGACAATGGTCAGTCTGATCGCTGGGGTGGGCCCGAAGGTGGCGCGGGTGGATTTCTGACCGGTGATGACGAAGGGCGGTGTGCCAACTGGCCGCTTCAAAGCTATTCCTTGCCCCAAGACGGGTGAGCCAGAATTCTCCCGAACTCACGCTCTGGATCTGACGTCCGGAGCGTTTTTTCTTGGCAAATCACGTTTCCATCGCTGAGAAGTGACGCACCTGTCTTGCAAACCGGTGTAAATCCAGTGGATGGTGAAGCATTATGATAATGATTTTGAGAATGGCGGGTGGGTAAGATTTTCCAGCCACCCCAAAGCCGATATGCCTCACGACGCTGAGACGACAGATGCGGTTTTGGCGGCCAATGACGCCTTTTATTCGGCCTTTGCGGGGGCCGATTTTGCGGCCATGGAGACTGTCTGGGGTCAAAGCGGTTCGATCGCGGTGGAGCATCCGGGAGGCGCCCGTATCAAGGGGCGCAACGACGTCCTAGAGAGCTGGCGCACGATCCTGCGGGCGCCGCCGCCCATCACCTGCACGGTTGAGGATGTGATTTCCGACGAAGAGCAATGGGCCGTGATTTGTCAGGAAGATCTTGGCCGCGTGGTTCTGCGCATGGTGAATGTGTTTCGCAAAGAAGAGGGCGAGTGGAAGATGATCTATCATGGGCCGGCCCCGTCGCGGGCGCTGAACAGTTGAGCGGCGTTTCTTGAAACGTGCGCTCTCTATCAGTGCGGCTGTGGCTGCCTCTTGCCTGGCCAGTGTCACGCCAGGGGAAAGCGCTGTCAGTTGTGCGCGCGATGCCATGTTGGTGTTTGATGGCTCGTCCTCCATGGCGGATCTGGGGTTTGGCGCCGAAGGCCCCACCCGCATCCAAGAGGCCCGTCAGGCCGTGGCGCAGGTTTTGCCGGACGTCGCGCCACTGCGCCGGATCGGGCTGATGGTCTATGGACCGGGGACAACGTTTATGTGTCGCCGGATCAGCTTGAAATTGCTGCCCCAAGACGCCGCCGCCGGGCCGATCATCCGCGAGATCAGTGAGATGGAGCCCTCTGGTTTGACGCCGCTTACTTTGTCGGTGGAGAAGGCGGCGGAAGTCCTGCAATACAAGACGCGGCCGGGCATTGTTGTGCTTGTCACCGATGGCAGTGAGACCTGCGGCGGCGCGCCCTGTGCCCTGGGGCAGCGGCTCGCCGCGGAAGGCCATGACCTGACCGTCCACGTGATTGGATTTCGGTTGGTCTTCGATCCGTTCTCATGGAATGGCAAAGACGAGTTTGCACGTGTTGCAGGAGAGGTGCGCTGTTTGGCGGAGGCCACCGGCGGCACCTATGTCAGCACAGAGACCGTGAATGAGTTGTCCGATGCGTTGCGGCGGACCTTGGGCTGTCCCGTCATCGGATAGAGATGCGCCCGGATCCAGTCCCGTTCCGTCCAGAAACGACCGACCTGAGGTCGCGCGCAGTAACCAGTTCAGAGAGTGCCGCGCGATCCAGCCATGTGTGGAAAGTCACACCGCCTTGAGCTCAGGCTTGGCTTTTCTGCCTTTTTGTCTCTTTGGCGACGTCCGGTTCCGCGCGGCGGGTGCCTCAGAATTCGCATCAATGAAATCGAGGACCAGCGGGCGAATGTTGTTGCGCCAGGACCGACCGGCGAAGATGCCGTAATGGCCCGCATCTGGTTCGACATAGCTGGCCTTTTTGCTCTCATCGAGACCGGTGAGCAGATCAAGAGCCGCCACGCATTGGCCCGGAGCAGAGATATCATCCTTGCCGCCTTCGACCGTTTTCACAGCAACCTTGGTGATGGTCCCGATATCGACTGTCTCACCTTCGACCACAAAGGCGTTGCGGGCGATCTCACGGTTCTTAAAGATACGTTCCACCGTGGACAGGTAGAATTCGGCCGGCATGTCCATGACGGCCAGATACTCATCATAGAACTTGTTGTGCGGATCACGGTCGCTGGCCTGACCTTGTGCCACGCGCGTGATCTGATCAGAAAAGGCGCTGCTGTGGCGATCGGCGTTCATCGACATGAAAGAGGCCAGCTGCAGCAGCCCGGGATAGACCATGCGGCCCACGCCCTTGTACTTGAAGCCGACGCGCTGGATCATGGTTTCGGTCAGTTGGCCCATGGTCACGCGACGCCCAAAATCGGTCACCTCGGTCGGCGCCGCATCGGGATCAACCGGACCGCCGATGAGGGTCAGGGTGCGCGGCACGCAGTCGGGTTCATGCTCTGACAGATAGGCTGTCGCCGCGAGGGCGAGAGGGGCGGGCTGACACACGGCAATCACATGCAGGTCGCTGCCCAGCTCTTTCATGAAGTCCACGAGGTAGCGGGTGTAGTCTTCGACATCAAAGCTTCCGGCAGAGACGGGGATGTCGCGGGCGTTGTGCCAATCGGTTACGTAGACGTCGCAGTCAGGCAGCAAAGAGCGCACTGTGGAGCGCAACAATGTGGCGTAATGGCCAGACATTGGTGCCACAAGAAGAACGCGGCGATCCATATCATCGCGCCCTGCCACGTCGAATCGGATCAGATCTCCGAAGGGACGCTCCATAACTGGTTGGACACGGATCAAGTGATCGCGGCCGTCTTCGCCTGTGATCGACTCGATCCCCCAATCCGGTTTCACGACCATGCGTTGAAATGTACGCTCTGTAACCTCGCCCCAGGCCGCCATCCATTGAAATGCAGGGTTTGGCACCATGGAAAATAGGGGGTAAGATGACATTGAGAGTGCGGTGGCCCCCAACCACTGGTTCGTATTGCGGAGGGTTTCCATCATATCATACGTCATCATGTAGCGCATCGTCGTCTCCTTAGACCGGGCATCGTATGCTTGATCGCCGCACCGCTCTCCCCAACGAACGACGTAATGCTGCACAGCAGAAACTTACGAGGTTATTAACGATATGGCAACGGCTGACGCCGCGACCGGAAAAGAGCTCGACAAGCTGAACGCTAACCTGGAACGGGTTGAAGAACTGTCAACGCGGCTTGTTCAGGCGCTTTCGAGCAGAACACCCGCGAATCCCACATTGAACAGCCCAGGGCAGGATCTGTTCGCGCAGGCCGCAACATCTTATTGGAAAGAGATGTTTGAAAACCCCGGTCGAGTGTACGAGCAGCAGCTTGAATTCTGGGGCAAGTCCGTGCGCCATTTTATGGAGGCGCAACAGGCGCTGGCCACGGGCCGCGCGCCGATCGCAGAAAACGATGGTGAGGATCCGCTTGAGGGGGACAAGCGTTTTGCAAACCCGCTTTGGGACACGCATCCCTATTTCCACTACATCAAACAGCAATACGCGCTGAACAAGCAGGCCGTGGAACAGGCTGTCGCCGATATCGATGGCATGGCGCCCAAAGAGAAACGGCGGCTCGAATACTTTTCGCGCCAGATCATCGACATGATGAGCCCGACGAATTTTCTGGGAACCAATCCTGACGCGCTTGAAAAAGCCGTGGAAACGGAGGGCGAAAGCCTGGTGCGCGGTCTGGAAAACCTGGTCGCGGATCTGGAGGCGAACAAGGGCGAAATGGTGGTGCGCCTGGCCGATGAAAGCGCCTTTGCCCTGGGAGAGAACATCGCGACGACGCCCGGGTCGGTGGTCTATCGCAATCGCATGATGGAGCTCATTCAATATGCGCCTGCAACGGACGAGGTCTATAAAACGCCGCTGCTGATCTTCCCGCCCTGGATCAACAAGTTCTACATCCTCGATCTCAAGGCCCAGAACAGCCTGATCAAATGGGTGACAGATCAGGGCTACACGCTTTTTGTCATCTCGTGGGTCAATCCCGATAGCAGCCACGCCGACGTGGGTCTGAGCGATTACATTGAGGACGGCTACCTCGCTGCGCTGCGTGAGGTTCAGGCAATCACCGGGGAAAAGCAGGTCAACGCGGTGGGCTACTGCATCGCGGGCACGACACTGCATCTGACGCTGTCCTTGCTGGCCAAACGCGGGGAGAAGCCGATCAAGTCGGCCACGTTTTTCACCGCGCTGACAGATTTTTCCGAGCAAGGCGAATTCACCCCGTTTCTGCAAAATGACTTCGTGGATGGGATCGAAGAAGAGGTCTCGGAGCAGGGTATCCTGCGGTCGTTCATCATGGGACGCACCATGTCGTTTTTGCGCTCCAATGACCTGATCTATACGCCCGCGGTGCGCAGCTACATGATGGGAGAGGCCCCGCCAGCCTTCGATCTGCTCTATTGGAACGGCGATGGCGCCAACCTCCCCGGCAAGATGACGATGGAGTATTTGCGCGGGCTTTGTCAGGGCAACGACTTTGTCGGTGATGGGTTTGAGCTGTTGGATGAACGCCTGTCGATCAAGGATGTAACCGTGCCACTGATGTCGATCACCTGCGAGACCGATCACATTGCGGCGTGGAAAGACTGTTACCGAGGGTTTCAGAAAACCGGCTCCAAGGACAAGACGTTCATTGTCTCTGAGTCGGGTCACATCGCGGGCATTGTGAATCCGCCCAGCAAAAAGAAGTATGGCCACTACACCAACGCGGATCTCTCCAACGATGCGGAGGCGTGGATGGCCGGTGCGGACTTTACGTCTTGGTCTTGGTGGCCCCGGTGGGAAACATGGCTGCGCAAGCGATCTGGGAAAAAGGTCCCTGCGCGAGATGTGGGCGGGCCGGATCATCCGCCTCTTGCACCCGCTCCAGGCACGTATGTGCGGCGCACAGCAAACCAGTAACGCACCACTTGACTATTTTTTAGGCGCTCGCTCGGGATTTCGCGGTTGGGGCAACCCTGATTTCGCGCGGGAGTTGTAAGTCTTTGCGGCTTTGTGCGAAGTGACCTTAGGTAAACTTTTTGCTGCAATGCAGAAAAAATGCTTGAATTGCTGCAATGCAGCATGTATCTACTTTGCAGACGCAGAAAGAAACGCGCCTAAAAGCTTACTAAGGAGACGCACAATGGCTAAAACACAAGATTTCAACGCCGTGATGAAAGACATCATGGGCGCATTCCCCGTCGACACCAAAGCGATGGAAGACGCATTCAAAAACCAGGCCGCCCTGAGCGAAAAGCTCTCTGGCGTTGCTCTGGAAGCCGCAGAAAAGTCCGCTGAGATTTCCGGCACATGGGCAAAGACAACTCTTGCCAAGCTGACCGAAGTCACCAAAGCCAAGACAGAGCCAGCCGACTACGCAAAAGCGATGACAGATTTTGCATCTGCAAACGCTGAAGTTGCTGCTGAGCACATGGCCGCTTTCGCCGAGGTCGCCAAGAAAGTTCAGGTTGACACCGTTGAGCTGCTGATGGCTGCGGGCAAAGACTTGCAGGAAGACGCAACAGCCGTGGTCAAGAAAGCAACCGACGACATGACAGCTGCAGCCAAGAAAGCAACTGCAAAGTAAATGCCTTAGAGGCGGGACATGCAGATCGCGAGGGTTCCATCTTCCTCCCTGCCGGGACCTGACGCGTAAGAGAGGGCGAGCTTCGTGCTCGCCCTTTCAATTCTTTCTACACGCGCGTATGCTGTGATGCAGCACAGGTACGAGTATCGCTCGCACATCGCTCACTGGGAGAGAGCAATTTGGCAGATAAAGAAACGCCGCTACTGATAAAACGGTATGCCAGCCGCAGGCTCTACAATACGGAAACGTCTGATTACGTCACATTGGAAGACATCGCGGAGTTCATTCGCACGGGTCGGGATGTGCAGATCATTGATCTCAAATCAGGTGATGATCTGACGCGGCAGTATCTGCTCCAGATCATCGCAGAGCATGAGAGCCGTGGTGAGAATATGCTGCCGATCAATGTGCTCAATGACCTCGTTCGCAGCTACACCAGCCATGCGCAATCCATGGTGCCTGACTTTCTGGCCACGACCTTTGAGATGCTGCGCGATGGCCAATCCCAGATGATGGAGAACATGGCCAAGGCGAACCCGCTTTCGGGCATGCCAGGTATGGAAGCGATGCGCGCCCAACAGCAGGCCTTTATCAAAGCCATGACGGGCGCCATGCCGGGGATGTCTACCACGCCCGGCTCTCCTGAAGAGATCGCAGAGCCGGAAGAAGAAGCGGAAGAAGAGCTCGATGAGATCAAAAAGCAGCTTTCTGATCTTCAGGACAAGCTCTCCAAGATGAGCAAGTAACGAGGCGACAGCCATGGTCGACAGCCCGGGACGGATCACGCTCTGGGGGATCGAGGTCTTTATGGCCACGGCGGATGAGCGGTCCATTTCTGCGGCCGCAAAACGTTTGGGGGCCAGTGCATCGGCCGTCAGCCAACAACTGACCAATCTGGAAGCGGCCGTGGGTGCCACGCTGCTGCAGCGCAATGCCCGCCCGGTGCGATTGACGCCGGCGGGCGAGATCCTCAAACGTCGCGCGCTGGTGATCCTGAATGAAGCCGCGCTGGCGCGGGCCGAGCTTGCCATGTCGGATCTGTCAGTGCTGACGCGGTTCCGCCTGGGCATGATCGAAGATTTCGAGGCCGATGTGACGCCGCAATTGCTGACCCACATGGCCGAAAACCTCAAGGGCTGTCAGTTCCTGCTGGAGACGGGCGCAAGCCACTATCTTTATGAATTGCTCGATGCGCGCAGTCTGGATGTGATCGTCGCGGCCGATCTGGGTGGTGATGATGATTGGGTCGAGGTGCATCCGCTTTTGAAAGAGCGGTTCATTGTGGCGGCCCCAAAGGGCATGGTGGATCAGGGCGGCGATATCATGGCGCAACTCAAGCGCCTGCCGCTGATCCAATACACACAGCGCCACTATATGGGGCGGCTTTTGACGGCGCATCTGATCCGGCAGAATGTCAGCCTGCCGCATCGGTTCGAGATCGACAGTTATCACGCGATCCTCGCGCTCGTGGGGCAGGGGGAGGGGTGGTCCATCCTCACGCCACTGGCCTTGATGCGCGGCCAGCGCTTTGCCGACCAGATTGACGTGATGGCGTTGCCGCTGGAGCCTTTGTCCCGCACGATAAGTCTGATCGCGCGCAAGGAATTGCTCCAGGATATGCCCACGCAGGTGGCGGCCACTTTGCGGCCCATACTGCAGCGGACGGTCTTGGACCCGGCGATCGAGACCTACCCGTTCCTGAAAGATCAGATCGAAATGTTAGGGACGTAGCCCTTGTCAGGCAGGAATGACATGCTCGTAAGCAATCTCTGTCCGGTAGGAGGAATCAGCCGTAAGCTCATAGTATCTTTGCCGCAGCCGCAGTGCGACCGGTCCGGCGCTGCCATTGGAAAACACGCGGTCATTGATCCGGCGCACAGGCAGGACGCCGCCGCCGGATGAGCTCAGAAACACCTCATCGGCTTCCATCAGTTCTGCGACGGGCAGGGCGCGTTCTTCCACGGTAAAGCCTTCGGCGGCGGCCATTTCCATGACGGTGCGCCGCGTGATCCCCTTGAGCACACCACGCTCGGGTGTGATCACGGTTTGGCCCTTCAGCGCGAAGAGGTTGAAGCCCGGACCCTCGGTGGCGTTGCCCGCGTGGTCGGCCAAAAGAACGGTCTCAAACCCCTTGTCCTTGGCCTCAAAAAGGCCGCGGGTGAAATCGCCCCAGTGATAGTTCTTCACCGTGGGGTCGACGCTGTCGTCAGGGATGCGCCGCACGTCATCTGAGAGCAGCACGTCGGCACCGGCCTCGGCCACATCAGGTTTGATGACATGCACGTACGGCACGCACCAGGCGTAGAAATGATTGGCGCATTCGCGGGGGTCGCGGCTGCCGGGGATGATGGGCGTGCCGCGGGCCGCGACCATCGCCACATAGGCGGATTGCAACCCCGAGGTGGCCACCATGCGGTGCAGGGCGTCTGCGATGCCCTCTGTGGTAAGCCCTATATCCATGCGCCCTTCGACGAGCGATTGTGCAAATCGGGAGAGATAGTCGGGCAGTCGGAAGAAAGCTCCGTCGCGCACGGGGACGACGTCATAAACGATATCGGAATGCGTGAGCCCCCAATCCGTCACGCCGATCTTGGCATCAAGGATCGGGATCACGGCGCCCGCCATCCACGCGGCGCCTTTGGAAAAATCCTGTGTCATGGTCGGTATGAAAGGCTACGGGCCCTCGCGGGTCAAGTCCCGTAGGCGCGGGGTTGTCCTTTGATGTCCTCGGCGGCCATGACCAGAGCGTCGATGATGACGTCCAGGTCCGCCTGCGTCAGCCGAGCGGGCAGCCGTACGTCGCAGGCGCGCATCAGCATGGACCGGGTGCTTGGCAGATCTGGCGTGTCACCGGGCAGGAATTGCCAATTCCAGAAGGCGCGGGCGTTGTCCGTTGAGAGGCCAAAGATCTGGACTTTCACACCGCGCGCGGCGGCTGCTGAGGCGAAGGCTTTGCGCTCTTCGTCTGTCATGCCCAGCAGGTTGAACTGGATGCTGTCCGGGGCGCGGGCTTCCGGATCGAGCTTGTCTGGCACCTCCATCCAAGGGGAGGCGTTGAGGGCAGCCGCCACGTAGTCATGGTTTTGGCGGCCGTCGTGGACCCGGCGATCGATATGATCGATTTGCGGTCTGATGATCGCGGCCGAGAGGTTCGACATCCGCAAATTGTAGAGCGGCAGCTGGTTTTGCCAGCGTGCAAAGGCGGCTTGCAGGTTGGCATCGCTCTCTGCCATGTGCTTGACCCAATTGTGCTCATATGCACCCGACATAATCACGGCGCGCGCCACCAGATCGGCGTCATCGGTGACCATGATCCCGCCCTCACCGGCATTGACCAGCTTGTAGGATTGGAAACTGAAGGCGCCAACACGGCCGATGGTGCCAATCTTGCGGCCGTCCCAGACCGTGCCCAGAGAGTGCGCCGCGTCTTCAACGACGGGAATGCCGCGCGCATTGCAAAGCGCCATGATCGCATCCATGTCAGAGGTGTGCCCGCGCATGTGGCTGATGATCACGGCAGTGATCGTGTCGTCCAGTTTGGCCTCAAAGTCGCGGAGATCGACGCGATAGTTGTCGCCCACTTCACACAGAACCGGAATGCAATCTGCGTGCACCACGGAAGAGGGCACGGCGGCAAAGGTGAAGGCCGGGATCAGAACACGCGCATCGCGGGGCAGGCCCAGCGCCTTCAGCGACAAGAACAAAGCCGCCGAGCAGCTTGATACGGCGAGGGCGTATTTGCTGCCCATGAACGCCGCGAACTCCTGCTCAAGAAGCGTCACGGGGGCGTTTTCAGGCGCCGTATAGCGGAAGAGATCCCCGGATTTCAGCATGCGATCGATCTCGGCGCGTGCTTCTGACGGGATCGGCTCTGCATCGTAGACGTTTGGGGCGGCCTGTCTCATGTTCGGATTTCCTGAAATTGGTTTTTTGATTTTCGGGAGGTGTAGCGAAATGGTGAGGCTCAGGAAAGTGAAACTTTGACGACACGCAGAAGGCGGCACGACTTTGCCGTTTGCGCCGATCAGAACCCGGATTCTGGGCCTGATTTAGATGCCCAAACGGTCCCGCAAAGCGAACCATGTCATCGCCAAAACCAAGATCGGGTGGCGCAGCGCGGTGCCCCCTGGGAAGGGCTGTGTTGGGATGCGGGACATGGTGTCAAAACCGTCTGTGTCTCCGCAGATTGCATCGGCCATCAGCTTGCCCGCATGGGTGGCATTGCCCACGCCGTGTCCGGAATAGCCCGATGCAGACAGCATATTGGGCGCGATACGTTTGAGATAGGGCAGGCGTTTCATGGTGATGGCCAGCGTGCCACCCCAGGCGTAATCGATCCGCACGTCGCGCAGATGCGGGAAGATCTCGGTCATCGGTTTGCGAACGAGAGAGGCGATGTCTGAGGGGAAGCGGTAGCCATAGGTCTCTCCCCCGCCGAAGAGCAGCCGTTTGTCATGGCTGAGGCGAAAGTAATTCAGCACAAAGCGCGAGTCGGCCACCGCGACGTCTTCGGCCAGCACGCGGGCTGCGTCATCGCCCAAAGGTTCTGTCGCGGCGATGAAGTTGTTGATCGGCATGACCCGCGCGGCCACGTGGCCGTTCAATCCGCCCAGATAGCCGTTGCAGGCGAGGATCACGTGCTCGGCCTTTACAGTGCCATTCGTGGTGCGAATTGTGGCGGGCGCGCCGTCGTCTATACCGAGGACTTCCGTCTCTTCGTGGATCATGGCACCTGCTGCCGTGGCAGCGCGAGCCAGGCCGAACGCATAGGCCAGCGGATGCAGGTGCCCGGCTGTCCGATCAATGGTGCCGCCGATGTATCTGGGCGAGGGGCAGATCGCCTGAGCTGCCTCGAAATCCAGCTTCTCCACATGGGTGTAGCCGTAGCGCTCTGCCAGAAAATCGGCATAGTAATGCTCTTCGGTCACCTCGGATTTGTGAAAGCCCATATGCGCGATGCCGGGTTTGAGGTGGCATTTGATATTGTGCTTGGCGACCAAGGATTTGACGAGCGCCTTGGTGTCTTCTGCCAGCGCCCAGAGCTTGTCGGCATCCTCGCGCCCGACAAGCTTTTGCACGTAGTGCTGATCCATCCGCTGACCGGATCCGAGCTGACCTCCATTGCGCCCGGACGCCCCGAAGCCAACACGCTGCGCCTCTAACACCACGACCCGGCGCCCGGCCTCTGCCAGATGCAAAGCGGCGGACAGACCAGTGAATCCTGCGCCGATGACGCACACATCCGCTGTGGCGTCACCTTCCAAAGGCGCGTAATGGCCTGGTGGGGTCGCGGTCGCGGCGTACCAGCTGGGCGGGTACGCGCCGCGTTTGTCATTGGCGTAAAGGAGGTTCAGCGGCATTGCGGGTTACACGTTGAGCAGAAGGTGCTCTCGCTCCCACGGGCTGATCACTTGCAGGAACTCGTCGTATTCAGCGCGTTTGACGATGCCGTAGACGCGGGAGAACTCTTGCCCCAAGACCTCATGCAGGTCCGTGGCCTCTTCAAAAAGATCAAGCGCCGCGCCCACTTCATTGGGGATCTCTGCCTCGCCCTCATAGGCCTCGCCTTTGAACTGCGCGTCCGGGCGGATCTCGTTTTTCAAGCCCAGAAGCCCGCAAGCCAGGCTGGCGGCGATGCCGAGATAGGGGTTGCAATCCATCCCGGCGATCCGATTTTCCACACGCCGCGCATTGGGCGGAGACAGTGGCACGCGGATCCCTGTCGTGCGATTGTCGCGCGCCCAGGCCAGATTGATGGGCGCTGAGTGTTCGCGCACGTAGCGGCGGTAGGAATTCACGTAAGGCGCCAAGACAGCAATCGCGTCGGGCAGGTATTTCTGCAGCCCGCCGATGAAGTGGTAGAACGCGTCCGTCTCCCCGCCTTGCGGGCCGGAAAAGACATTGCGACCGGTTTCAATCTCCAGCACGGAGTGATGCACATGCATGGCACTGCCGGGTTCATCGGCGATGGGTTTGGCCATGAAGGTTGCAAAGCAATCGTGGCGCAGGGCGGCCTCGCGGATCAGACGTTTGAAGTAGAACACTTCATCGGCGAGCTTTACCGGATCGCCATGTCGGAGGTTGATCTCAAGCTGGCCCGCTCCGCCTTCTTGGGTGATGCCATCAATTTCAAAGCCTTGCGCCTCGGCGAAGTCATAGATGTCGTCGATCACCGGCCCGAACTCATCGACCGCCGTGAGGGAATAGGCTTGCCGTGCGGCGGCCGGGCGACCAGAGCGGCCCATCATCGGCTCGATCTCTTTGGCCGGATCGACGTTGCGGGCGACCAGGTAGAATTCCATCTCAGGCGCCACAACGGGGGTGAGGCCCATCTCTTCGTAGAGCCTAACCACACGCTTTAGCACGTTACGCGGGCTTGAACCGATGGGCGTGCCCTCGCGATCATAGGCGTCATGGATCACCTGCAGCGTCCAGTCGCCTGTCCAGGGCGCGGCTGTCGCGGTCGCCATATCGGGCTTGAGCACCATGTCACGCTCAATGAAGCCTTCGTCGCCTGCCGCTTCGCCCCAACCGCCGGTGATCGTCTGGTAGAAAATCGAATCCGGCAGGTGGAAATAATCCTGGCGGTCAAACTTGGAGGCGGGAACGGCCTTGCCGCGGGCAATTCCCGGCAGGTCCGAGATCACGCATTCCACTTCGTCCAACCGGCGCCCGTGCAGGTAGTCTTGCGCCGGTTGGGGTAGGGTTTCGATCCATTTAGCCAAGGGAGGCTCCTTCCCGGAAAAACGCGCTCATCCGTTCGACAAAGCGGAGGCTGTCATGGGGGCCAAGTTGATTTTCTTTGGCCACGGCGAGCCGATCCGGCTCCACAACGCCTTTGCCGCGCACATCGATCAGCTTTTCCAGGATTTCGCCGTCGAATTCCGGATGCGGCTGGATTGTGAGGATGCGATTGTCGTAGAGCAGAGCGGCGTTTTCACAAAACGCGTTGGATCCAATGACTTCGGCGCTTTCCGGCGTTTCAACGACCTGATCCTGATGCCAGGCCAGAAGACGCATCTGATCGCCGCCGATGTCATAATCGGTGTGGCCCACAGCCCAGCCTTGATCGAATTTCACCACCTTACCGCCAAGCGCTTGCGCTATGATCTGATGACCAAAGCAAATCCCGATCATAGGCCGGCCATCGGCGTAGACGTCGCGAATGAATGCCTCGAGATGAGGTATCCACGGATGATCTTCGTAAGCGCCGTGTTTGGAGCCTGTGATCAGCCAGCCATCGGCATCTTCGGGGCTTTCGGGGTATTCTTCATCGACGACAAACCAGGCTTTCGTTTCAAATCCGAACGCTTTCAAAAGGTCGTCGAAAATCTGGTCGTAATCGCCTCGCGTGTCACGCAGCTCATCCAGAGCGTGGCCTGTCACCAAAATGCCGATCAGCATGGGTCACCTGTAATTTGATCAAATTAAAGATAGACCGCCGAGACCCGGCTCACAAGGCCGCTTCACACGGTCTCGAGATAGATCTTCCAGTGGTCCTCTTTCGGAATGGCGGCCAGCGCGCCCAGTTCCTGCTCTTTGGTGAGCACCATGTTGCGGATGAGCTCTGCGGGCAGGATGCGCGGCAGCAAGGGGTCGGTGGCAAAGCGACCCGTAGCGGCGTGCCAGTCTTTCAAAAGCTCCGGCAGGTCCTGGGCGTAAGCGTTGCCTCTGATGGGCGGGGGCGGGGTCAGGCCGTCTTCGATCCCGACCATGGCCGCCCCGAAGATCACGGCAAACATCAGATAGGGGTTGGTGTCACCGCCCGCGACGCGATGTTCGATGCGTCGCGCGGTGTGGGCCCCGCCCGGCACGCGAATGGCCGAGGTGCGGTTTTCATAGGCCCATGAGGTGGCGGTGGGCGCATGCGCCCCGCGCACCAGCCTGTCATAGCTGCCCGCATGGGGGGCAAAAACCAGGGTCGATGGCACCAGCGACTCAAGACAGCCCGCGATGGCCGACAAAAGCGTGTCCGTGCCCTCTGGCCCGCCATTGTCAAAGACATTCTTTCCGTCCTTGTCGAGCACTGAGAAATGCACATGCAGCCCATTGCCCGCGTCCTGCAGAAAGGGCTTGGCCATGAAGGTGGCGGCCATGCCGTGGCTTCGCGCGGTGCAGCGGATGAGCGTTTTGAAAAGCCAGGCATCATCGGCGGCGCGCATCGCATCCTGATGGGTCAGTGTGATCTCAAACTGGCCCAGACCGGATTCACTTGTCGTGGCGCGGGCCGGGATATCCATCGCCGCCGCCCCGCTATAGACATCATCAAAGAACGCATCGAAACGGTCGATCTGATCGACAGAGAGAATTTGCGCGGCATCCAGAGGACGCCCCGTGGCCGGGTCCTTGGCCGGGGAGAGCGTTTCACCGCTGTCATCGACAAGCGTAAACTCAAGTTCGGTCGCGGCCATCACCGTCCAACCCCGCGCGGCGTATCTGTCGAGAACCATGGCCAGCGCGTGACGCGGATCGCCTTCGAACGGGGTGCCATCGTCACGGTGCATGACCATCTGCACGAGCGGCGTGGGTTTTTCTAACCATGGCATTGGCACCGGCCCGCGATCGGTTGGCAAAAGCATGCCATCGGCATCCCCGCTTTCGAACACCAGGGGGGAGTTTTCGATATCTGCGCCGAAGATATCCGCATTCATGATCGAAAGCGGCATGCGCAGAAGGCCGGTGCTGAGCTTGTCGATATGCGACGCGGGCACGCGTTTGCCGCGCATCTGACCATTGAGATCGCAGGCGGCCACGCGAAACGTGGAGGAGGGGGTCATGTCCATGGGGAAGGTTCCTTTCGGCCCTGTCCCACGGACCCTAGCCCGCGACGGAGGCGGCGTAAATGCTGTCGATCGTGGCGCCGAGCGTGCTGTCGAAATCCGCCTCTGATTGCCCGGCCGAGAGGCCCTCGGTGAGCGCGCGGGAGAAGCTGGCGATCATGCCGGTGTTCTGCGACAGACGCGCGTTTGCCTCATCGCGGGAATATCCGCCCGACAGCGCCACGACCCGCATGATACGGGGGTGATCGATCAGCGGTTTGTAGTGGTTGGCCGTCTCGGGCAAGGTGAGCTTGAGCATCACTTGCTGATCTGTCGGCAGAGCATCGAGATGCTTGGCAATCTCATCACGAAGGAGGGTTTCCGCTTCGGCTTTGTCAGAGATGGAAATTGTCACCTCGGGTTCAATGATCGGCATGAGGCCATGGCCCAGAATTTGCGCGGCGACCTCGAATTGCTGCGCCACGTTGGCCGCGATGCCTGAGGGGGAGGCGGCATCGATCACAGAGCGCATTTTGGTGCCGAAAATACCCTTTTCATTGGCGCGTTTGAGCAGCGCATCGAGATCGGGCATGGGTTTCATCAGCTTCACGCCGTCGTCTGCATCGACAAGGCCTTTGTCGACCTTCAAAAACGGCACCACGCCGCGGTTCTCCCAGAGGTACTGAGCTGTCGGTGTGCCGTCGATCTCACGATCCATGGTCATTTCAAAGAGGATGGCACCGACCACCTTTTCGCCCGTGAAGGCAGGCGATTTGATGATCCGGCTGCGCATGGCATGCATCATGTCAAACATCTCGGCCTCGCCGGAGTACTGATCCTCATTCACGCCGTAGAGTTTGAGTGCTTTTGGCGTGGACCCACCGGATTGATCCAGGGCGGCAACAAACCCGTTTCCTTCCGTCACTTTCGCGGCTTGATCAGTGTTTGCCATGCGGCCCTCCGTCTCAAAATCTTGGTTGGCTTTATGGCAGCCGGACAGGGGTTGCAATTATGATGGCGCTAACGCCGTGTTGGCGGCGCCATTCTGTCAACAATGCCGCCGTGCTGCGCGTTAGGTGTTCAAAGCTTCAACACCGGGCAGGGCTTTGCCTTCCATCCATTCCAGGAAGGCGCCGCCCGCCGTGGAAATGTAGGTAAAAGCCTCTGCGGCTCCGGCTTGATTGAGCGCGGCGACAGTGTCTCCACCGCCTGCCACAGAGGTGAGCTTGCCGGCCTGGGTCAGCGCAGCGGCATGAGCGGCGGCGGCGTTTGTGGCGGTGTCGAAAGGCTCAATTTCGAACGCGCCGAGGGGGCCATTCCAGATCAATGTTTGGCTGGCCTCAAAAGCTGCGTTGATGCGGGCAATGCTGCCCGCGCCTGCATCGAGGATCATCGCGTCGTCAGGGCAGGCATGGGCCGGAACCGTTTCAGAGGGCGCACCGGCCTTGAAGTCTTGGGCAATCACCACGTCAGAGGGCAGGATGATTTCGCATCCTGCTGCGCCCGCCTTGGCCATGATCTCTCGCGCGGTGTCGGCCATCTCGTGCTCGCAGAGCGATTTGCCGACGCTCAACCCTTGCGCGGCCAGAAACGTGTTGGCCATGCCGCCGCCGATCACCAGCTTGTCGACCTTGCCGACGAGGTTTCCCAGAAGATCCAGTTTCGTGGAGACTTTAGCCCCACCCACGACGGCCGCGACCGGGCGTTTGGGTGCGCCCAACGCCTTCTCAAGCGCTTGCAATTCAGCTTGCATCAGGCGCCCGGCGCAGCATGGCAAAAGCCGGGCGATGGCTTCTGTCGAGGCGTGGGCCCGGTGCGCGGCTGAGAAGGCATCGTTGCAATAGATATCCCCCAGCCCGGCGATGCGGGCGGCAAAGTCTGGATCATTGGCCTCTTCACCGGGGTAGAAACGGATGTTTTCCATCAGCAGAACCTCGGCGGCGCGGGCCTCTTCGGTCATGGCCTCAGCGCCCTCAAGCGTTTCGATGAACTGCACCGTGTGACCTAACGCGCTTTCCAAAGCGGGGACGATCTGGCGCAAGGACATGGCATCGACAACCTTGCCTTTGGGGCGCCCGAAATGGGCGATTAGCATGGGTTTGCCGCCAGCGGACAGGTTGGCCTCGTCTGTGGGGACGATGCGATCATTGAGGGTGGTGGCGGTGACGCGGCCATTGTCCACCGGCACGTTGATGTCCACCCTTGTGAGCACGGTCTTGCCCGCCAGATCCATCTCATCGAGGGTTTTCCAGCCCATGATGTGCTCCTTTGCCACGCAAAAATACGCGCCCCTATTGGCGGCTTCGCTCGGGCGCGTCAACAGCGGTCTTTGGATCGTGCTTGGCATTCGCAATCATAGGGCTTACCTAGCGTGGAACGCGAACTCACAGGAGGGCCCCATGGCCGAGATCAAAGACCCTGAAAACACCATTCTGATGGAGCTCAAAGACGGCACCGTCACGATCGAGCTTTTGCCGGATGTGGCTCCTCTGCATGCTGAGCGGATGAAGGAATTGGCCCGCTCTGGTGCCTATGACAATGTGGCGTTCCACCGGGTCATTGACGGGTTCATGGCGCAAACAGGTGACGTCAAGAACGGCAATATGGAGCAGGATTTCAACCTGCGCATGGCCGGCACCGGGGGCAGCGACCTGCCCAACCTCAAAGCCGAGTTTAGCGGCGTGCCCCATGATCGCGGCACGCTGGGTGCGGCGCGCAGCCAGAACCCAGATAGTGCCAACAGCCAGTTCTTCATCAACTTCTCGGACAATCATTTCCTAAACCGTCAATACACCGTTTATGGCCGCGTGAGTGATGGCATGGACCTTGGGGACGCGATCGTGCGCGGCGAGCCGCCTGCCTCTCCTGACCGTATGATCAGCGTAAAGGTGGCGTCTGATGCGTAAATTCACACTTGCCCTAGCGTTTGGGGTGCTGAGCGCGCCCGCGTTTGCCCCCGCCATGGCCGACGGCATCACTATTGAGGTGGCTGGCGTGGCCAACGGCACGATCTCCATTGATCTGTTGGAGGATGTGGCCCCCCAACATGTGGAACAGATCACCGCTTTGGCCTCAGAAGGCTTTTATGACGGGGTGTATTTCCACCGGGTGATCGACGGGTTTATGGCGCAAACTGGCGACGGCGAATTTGCCAAAGCCGAAGGCGGCAATCTGCGCCGCGCGGGCATGGGCGGCAGCGAAATGCCCGATCTCAATGCCGAGTTTTCCGACATTCCCTACGAGCGTGGCATCGTTGGTATGGCGCGCAGCCAAAACCCCAACAGCGCCAACAGCCAGTTCTTCATCATGTTTGACGAGGCGCCGTTTCTGAACGGTCAGTACACCGTCGTGGGTCGCGTGACCGCCGGGATGGACATCGTGGACAAGATCAAGAAAGGCCGCGGTCAGAACGGCGCCGTCACTGGCGAGCCGGACCAGATGGTCAAGGTCACCGTGACCGAGTGAAGGCATGACCGCCACAGGCTATGAGCCGCTCACTACGCTAAAGCCGGTGGCCAAAGGGCTTTGGGTGATCGACGGAGCGCCGGTCACCCGCGCCTATGTGCCGATCCCGATGCGGGCCATTGTGGTGCAGCTGCAGGGCGGGGATCTCTGGGTATATGCGCCCACGGATTGGACCGGCGAGCTGGCCGCGGAACTGGCGGAATTAGGGCCGGTTGCGCATCTGGTGGCACCGACGCCTGCCTATGAGGCGCAGGTTGGAGCATGGGCCGCGGCCTATCCCGACGCACAGGTTTGGACAACGGACACCCTGAAAGCCGACAAAGCCGAGCCGGCCTGGACGGGCCAGTTGCATCAGCTTGTCGTCCGCAGCGGTGCCAAGCGGCGCGAGGCAGTGTTTTGTCACCGCCCGTCCCGCACGTTTTTCTTTGCCGATCTCTTTGAAGTCATCGAGACGAAGTACCTGGCGCCCTGGATCCGGCCGATCGTCTGGTTTTCGGGCACGGATGACAGCGGCGGGCACATGCGCCCCACGCACCGCTGGGGCCGGAAATACGATGACAAGGTCAATTTGGGCCGCGATATCGAAACCATCATCAGCTGGGGCCCGCGCGGGTTGATCCCCGGCCACGGGCGGCTTTTTGAGACGCATGCGATCCGGCATTTGGAACGCGTGTTTCGCAAAGAGTTGCGGCCCCTGCGCTGGGAAACCGCGTTTCAGAAGAAATCGGGGACCTGACGACCTGGCCAATCCTTTCAGGATTAGCGGATCAGGTTCATGCGTGGCTTCAGACTAAGCCGCGCGTTTTGCGGCAAGTGGCGGTTCAGCCTGCGGTTCACCCATCCGAAGATCCCGATCAAGAGCAGTGTCAGCAGGATGAAGTAGAACGCCAGAATGGGGTAGGGGATGAACGGGTTGAATGTCTTGTCCGCAAAGTAACGCGCGTAGTAAAGCGCATCCCCGCGTTGCTGCCAGGTGGGAAAGCCCGAGAAGAAGACCAGCGTCGTCGAGTGGAACAGGAAAATGGCCTCGTTGGTGTAGGCGGGCCAGGCAAGCCGTAGCATGGTTGGCCATACGATCCGTTTGAAACGTGGCCACCCGGAGAACCCGTACGCATTCGCCGAGTCCACATCGCCTTTGGGAATCGCGCGCAAAGCGCCATAGAAAATCTCCCCTGAATAGGCAGCGGTGTTGAAAAAAAGAACGATCAACGCGCCGAGCCACGCGGCTGATAGGGGCTCAAAGACGGGGTGCATAGGTTTGAGTTTTAGAAAAAGAAAATAGGCAAAGAAAAACTGAATGAAGAGAGGTGAGCCCCTGAAAAGGAAAATAAACCATTCCGACGGTTTTCGCAGAAGCGCATTGTCAGAGTTCTTTCCGAGAGCAAGTACGGTGGCCAAAACAAAGCCACTCGACAGTGCCAATAGGCCAAAATAAACATTCCAGATCAGGCCGGAGCCGATCAGCACAAAGTGTTCGCAAAGTGTGAATTCTCCACGCGGCAGCAAACGCTCGCCCAGGCCAAGACTGCGCAAGGCATAACTCTCAAACGTCTCCCAACAACTCACGTCGACGCCCCGCCGGCGATCCCCTGGCCACGGCTGACGCGCTCAGTGAGCCGGTCAAAGACGATTTCAGAGACCCGAGTGAGGATGAGATAAAATACCAACAGTGCCAGAAAATACTGCATGCGCCAGTCTCCATGCGGGTAGTCACTGAACCTCTCGTTGACCGTTTTCGCCAATTGCATCGCCCAATAGGTCAGGTCTTCAACGCTGAGAAGGAAAAGCAGGGGCGTGGCTTTTGTCAGGATCATCCAGAGGTTGGAAAGCCCTGGCAGCGCATAGATCCACATTTGCGGCACGACAATGCGCCAAAAGGTTTGTCGCTGTGACATGCCATACGCTTGTGCCGTTTCGATTTGCCCGCGCGGTACAGCGTTCATCGCCCCAAAAAGGACCTGAGCGGAGAAAGCTCCGTAAACAATGGAAAACGTCAGGACCGCAAGGAAGAAGTTATAGATTTCGTGGACGTTTTGTGGGGTGGAGCTTAGGGGAAGCTTGGCCGCCGCGCACACAATAAAATCATTTCCCTGTCTGATCGGTTCGCTCCAATCCGGGCATTTGATGGAATGGCGTATCCATTCAAAGAACTGATCCAGAGTGATCACAAAAAACATAAAAAAGGCAATGTCAGGAATGCCGCGCACAATCGCCATGTAGGCTTTTCCAAACCATCTCAGGGGCGCGATCTGCGAGCGTGCCGCGACCGCACCACCAAACCCAAACAAGAGGGCCGTGGGCGCCGTGATGGCCAAAAGCGTGAGGACCACAACGACCGCAAAGTAAAGCTGCATGTGCTTGCCGGTGGTCAGATAGCAGGCAAACCACCGAAACGTGTCCAGCGTGGATGGGTCTGTGCAGAAACTAAACATGGCGACGGCCCCTTGATAGATCCAGTCCTGCCGAATTCGCGTGTGTTGTCAATGTGGCGGTCCATCTTGCCGTAGCGCGCGCAGACCGTCAGAGTGTCAATTGTGCAAAAGACTATCATCATCGTGGGGGCGGGCGTGATTGGCGCCTGCGTGGCGTATCACCTGGCCCGTGCCGGTGCGCGTGTGACCGTTGTGGATGCAGACAGCGCGGGTGCGACGGCTGCGTCTTTTGGGTGGATCAACGCGTCGTATTTCCTCAACGAGGATCACTATCACCTGCGCAGCGAGGGTATTGCGGCCTATCACCGATTGTCAGAGACGCTATCGTTGCCGATCAATTGGTGCGGATCGATCTGTTGGGAAGAAGGGCGGCTAGAGGATCGGCAGGAGGCGCTGACACGGCTTGGCTATGCCGTGGAACGGATCTCGGATCAGCAATTTACCGATTTGGAGCCCGCAGTCGGGGCGCCGCCAGCGCTGAGCCTGCACTTGAAAGCGGAAGGGGTGGCGGAGCCTGCGGCATTGGCGGCAACGCTGCTCCAGGGCGCCCGGGAGTCGGGCGCACAGGTAATGCGCGGTGTGCGCGTAATTGGCGTCTTGCAGGATGGCGCGCGGGTCACAGGGGTTGTGACGCAGGCCGGTGAACTGCGCGCCGACGAGCTGTTCATCGCAGCTGGGGTTGGATCGCGGCAGCTGATGGAGATGGTGGGGTTTGAGCTGCCCATGCTGCATCGCCCGGCGCTGGTGATCAAGACGGCCCCTGTGGCGCCTGTTCTGACGCATATCCTTGTCAGCGAAATCGGCGAGGTCCGGCAATTGCCGGATGGCGCGCTGACCATGCCAGCAGCGGTAGGTCACCAAGGCGATGAGGCAGAAGACCTGGGCGATCTTCTGCAAGAGGCGGAGGCCGCGTTGGCGCGTTTGCAAGCCCTGGTGCCGGATGTGCCATTGACCCTTGCCGAAACGGTGCTGGCCGAGCGGCCCATGCCGGGCGACGGCCTGCCCGCTGTCGGCCCGGTCAGCCCGGGCGCGTATCTGGCCACCATGCATTCGGGCATCACTCTGGCCGCGATCATGGGAGAGCTGATCTCAGACGAACTCCTGCACGGAGAAACCAACCACACGCGCTCTTGGCTTGCACCCTATCGGCCGGATCGGTTCACACCCAGCGGTACTTTAGAAACTTGAGCCAGGCGAGGATTTTGGCCCGGCCCGGAGGCGCATAGTGCAGCGCCCAAGCCAGTGCTTCGCGTTTCGAAGCGCGGTTGAACGTTCGGGACAGGTTGCCATCGGCGGTGTTTATGGTTGAGGCCTGCGGGCAGCGCACGATCCGCTCTCCAAAGCCTGCATGCGCCAGACGCAGAAACAGCTCATAATCCATCGCCAGTTTGACGGTCTCGTCGAAGGGATATTCCTGGGCGATCTTTGCCCGCAGAAATGTGTTTTGCATGCCCGCGACCGATCTGTGTTTGAGCAGGTTCTCTTTGGAGAAATTCTCGGCCGGGCAGGCGCGATAGACCGGTTCCTGGCCTTCGCGGGCCGAGTAGCTGTCAAAGAACAAGCCCACATGATCCGGGTGGGTTTTAAGGTGATCACTTACCGCTTGGAGCGCGCCGGGCTCTAGAAAGTCATCCGCGCCAATATATCCAAACACGCCATCGGGCGGTATCGCTGCGATGCCCATATTGATCGCATGCGAAAGACCGCGTTCGGGCTTGGAGATCCAGGTGATCTCTGGATGCTTGGCAAATTCAGCAAGCAGGTCATGTGTGCCGTCCGTCGAGGTGTTATCGACAATGATCATGCTCTTGTCGGCATGCGATTGGGTCAAAAAGCAGTCAACAGCCCGCGAAACCGTTTCGATTGTATTCCGGCTGGGCATAACAATGCTGACGTGGGTCAAGGGCGGTCCCCGATGCCGTTTAGGGCGAGAAAATTCTGTGCAGGCGAGTTAAGCAATCCACCGCGCCAAGCAAAGCCTTTAGCCATTAAGCGCCAGAGTTTCACCCCCAAACCGTGCAAATAGGAGACATTCTGCTTGTCGGGTCATGGCCCTCGCGTGGTCAGCCCGCGCGCTGCAGCATGCCGAAGAGATCGCGCGGGTCATCCGGGTCTGCGAGCAAGTCCAGCTCGAAAAAGAGGCCCGTGCCCTTGATTTGACCCAGCACATATCGCAGCGCGCTGAAATCTTCGATGGCAAAGCCGACGCTGTCAAAGAGGGTGATCTGCTTGGCGCATTTGCGACCCTCGGCTTGGCCCGTCATCACCTGCCAGAGCTCGGTCACGGGGTGGTCGTCTGCCAATTGCTGGATCTCGCCTTCGATGCAGGTTTGTTCGGGGTATTCAACGAAGATATCGGAACGGTGCAGAACGCCCGGCGCAAGCTCCGTCTTGCCGGGGCAATCGCCGCCGATGGCGTTGATATGCACCCCTTCGCCGATCATGTTGTCGGTCAGGATCGTGGCGTATTGTTTGTCTGCCGTGCAGGTGGTGATGATCTGGGCGCCTTCCATGGCGTCTTCGGCCGAACGGCAGGCGACGACCTCAATCCCAATGTCGCTCAGGTTTGCTGCCGCCCTTTGAGTGGCGGCTGGATCAATGTCGTAGAGCCTGACCGTCTTTATCCCGCAAATCGCTTTCATGGCCAGGCTCTGAAACTCGGCCTGAGCGCCATTTCCGATCATCGCCATGGTGGTGGAGGCGGCGGGCGCCAGGTAACGCGCCACAAGCGCCGATGTCGCGGCCGTGCGCATGGCGGTGAGAACGGTCATCTCGCTCAAGAGAACCGGATAGCCCGTATCCACATCCGCCAAGAGCCCAAAAGCCGTGACGGTTTGCAGCCCTTCCTTGGTGTTCTTGGGGTGGCCGTTGACGTATTTGAAACCGTAAACCTCACCATCAGAGGTGGGCATCAGCTCGATCACACCCTCGGAGGAATGCGAGGCCACGCGGGGTGTCTTGTCAAAGAGCTCCCAGCGTTTGAAATCGGCCTCGATGTAGTCTGCGAGGCCGCGCAGCATCTCTTCGATGCCAATGCGATGCACGAGGCGCATCATGTTCTCGACAGAGACAAATGGAACCAGCGCTTTGTCGGAGGGGGGGAGATAAGGCATCGCGTCGTCCTCACCCAAAGGCCTGGGTGGGCCGGTCAAAGACCCGGCGCCCAAGGGCGGATGCCGTCAGATCCACCATGATCTGCGCGGTGCGCCCGCGGTCATCGAGAAACGGGTTCAGCTCTGCCAGATCGAGCGAGGTCATGAGCCCGCTGTCAGAGATCATTTCCATCACCAGATGCGCCTCTCGCATGGTGGCACCACCGGGGACTGTCGTGCCCACAGCGGGGGCGAAGCTTGGGTCGAGAAAATCCACGTCGAGCGAGACATGCAAGGCACCGTCTGCCTCCGCAACTTTCTGGAGAAATGCGGCCAGCGGTCGCGCGATCCCGCCTTCGTCGATGGCGCGCATGTCGGCGTAGTGGATCGTGGTGTTCTGCATCATCTCGCGCTCGGGCAGGTCGACCGAGCGGAGACCCAGAATGCAGATGTTGTCATGCGGGATGGGATGGGTGATCTCGGGAAACCCGTAGAACCCCTCGCGCCCGGTCACATACCCGAGCGGCGTGCCATGGAGGTTCCCGGTCTCGGTGGATTGCGGCGTGTGGAAATCGGAGTGGGCATCAAGCCAGAGCACAAATTGCGGGCGGCCTGCGCGGGTGGCGTGGCGTGCGACGCCCGCGATTGTCCCCAGCGACATGGCATGATCGCCACCGAGGAAGATGGGCAGGCCGGTCTCCATGGCGGCCTCTCCGGCGTTCATTAGCGCCTCGGTCCACCCAATGGTCTCTGAGGGCGCATAGAGATGCGTTGGCAAGGTGGCCGGTGCAGTTTCCGCGCTCGGGGAGACGTTGCCGCGATCTTCAACCGTGTAGCTCAGGCTTTCCAGCGCGTTGGTCAGGCCCGCCACGCGGTAAGCATCCGGCCCCATCACGCAGCCTTTGCGTGGTTTGCCGCTGTCGATTGGGGCGCCGATCAAAATACAGGTTTTGGACATTGTGCATTCACTTTCTGACAGTGTTGGCCAGGTTTTATCAGTGACTTGCCGTCATTTCGCGTCGTGATGAAGCGTATAAATTGATCAAAATGCGCTTTATTTGATCGTATTGATAAGTCATACTGTTCAATATGGACGATCTGGATCAGAAGCTCATCGCCGCCCTGCGCCAAAATGGGCGTGCGTCCTTGTCCGAGTTGTCGCAGATGCTTGGTGTCACCCGCAGCACGGTGCGTGTGCGCATGGAGCGGTTGCGCGCGTCCGGTGAGATACTGGGATACACGGTCACGCTGAAAGGGGATGAGCCCAAGCACCCGGTGCGCGGATTGATGATGATTGGCATCGAAGGACGTGGCACGGATCGCATCCTGAGGCACCTTCAAGGCCTCAGTGACGTGCGTGCGGTGCATTCCACCAATGGGCGCTGGGATCTGATCGTGGAGATTGGCACGGAGAGCCTGGATGCGCTGGATGCCGTGCTTGCGCAGATCCGGCGCTTTGACGGTGTGGTGAAGTCTGAAACGAACCTTTTGCTCAGCACCAAGCGAACGTCTCGTTAGGAGGCGCGCGATGGTCCTAATCGCGTAACGGCCATGAGCCAAAGGGCTGCGAGGCCGAGTGAGAAGAGCGCGTTCCAGCTGGCCATAGAGAGACCAAGCAATTGCCATGCCACCTCGTCGCAACGCACCAATGGGGCGTTCATGATCTGATCAAGAAGCTCTTCGGGGGAGAGGTCGCCGATCGGTTGAGAGCTGCAGGTGCTGGGCCCTTCCCACCAACCGCGTTCAACGCCCGTATGAAACACACCGATGCCTGCCGTGGTCAGGGCCGCAGCAGCGCCAAGCAAGGGCAGGATTCGTCCGGGCAGAATGAAAGCGATGAGGCCAATCACAATCGCCACCACATGCGGATAGCGCTGCCAAAGACACATGGGGCAGGGGGCATAGCCAAGCGACTGGAAGATAAATGCCCCGCTAAGCAAAGCGAAGGAGCCAAATGCCGCCAGCCCAATAAACGCCCTTTGTGTCACGGGTCCCTCTCCGTTGTGTCGCTTTGTCAGACACCTAGGCGATCATACCGGGATGTGACAGGCGCCAAGCGTCGCATCCGTTGCCTTGGATGCGATCATAGCCCGAGCCAGGCTTTGATCAGACTTGCCAGGCTGGCGCCCGCAAAAATGAGCGTGCCAATCCACAATGTCCCGATGATGCTTCCCAGGATGACCAAAGCACCGTCGCGCTGCAAAAGGCCCATCGACACGATCACCACGGCAAACCCCGGCACCGTGTTGGTCCCGGGCAGGGGCACAAGGATAGAAGCGCTAAAGAGCACCAAGGCGAGGCCGACCATCCGGTCCGCGGGCGCGCGGGTGAGCGCGGTGAGCCTTGGGCGGCTGAGTGCCTCAATCCTGCGCAACCAGGGCCCGGCGCGTTCGGCCAGCCCGGTCAGGCTGTCCTTTGAGACGGTCCGCGCGCCGAGCTTTTCTGGAAGCCAGGGGGATCTGCGTCCGAACAAGATCTGAACGGAGACAAACATCATCGGTAAGGCGACGATCTGGGGTATGCCGTAAAGAAACGGGATGCAGCATGGCAGCGCCAGAAAGAGGAGAAACAATCCAAATGCGCGTTCATTGAGATCGTGCAGAACCCATGCCAGCGTTACAGTGTCGGTGGGTGCGTTTGCAGCCAACTGATCAAGCCGCTCTGAAATCGCCATGTCCTGATCGTGCTGGCTTTGCATACTATGATCTCCTAAATGCCCGCTCCTCTAGCAAATCGATTTCCCCTGCACCAGCCTATTGGGGACGCTTCGTTTTTGCCGTTCGTATCGCAGAGACGCTGCTTGCCCTGCCGCGTTGCCGCGTGTAGAAAACGCGACGTGCCCAAGTGGCGGAATGGTAGACGCAGGGGATTCAAAATCCCCCGCCTTCACGGGCGTGAGAGTTCGAGTCTATCCTTGGGCCCCGACACGTTATCCGCAGTGCTGTTCGTAACACAT
>ERZ1740068.256-NODE-256-length-30079-cov-7.748268_pt1 | contig 30079 bp, 34 predicted proteins | sample MGYA00581735_ERZ1740068 | MGnify/ENA primary metagenome ERZ1740068 (study PRJEB43018, sample SAMN04849740) | marine metagenome | isolation source: floating plastic debris | place: Pacific Ocean | collected 2008-08-30 | study: EMG produced TPA metagenomics assembly...
TGGTGGGTAGCGCAACGCACCGTTGCGTGGCAAAAATCCACGCAACACTTTTTCATGACGACATGCGCACCATTGGGGTATGGGTAAACTACTGTATGCCCTTGCGGTAATGTACCCTTGAACCGGGCAAGGCGGCCTGTTACCTTTGAAAATGGGCCTTTAATTCATGAGTTCGTGTTTGAAAACCGGTAATTATTGGGCTCTCTCCAATGACTTATAAACCTTGACTTGATGCAAAAGAATTTAATCTCCTGGCTACTGTTGTGGCTGCTGTTGACCTCTCCACTTTTAATGCTGGCGCATTATCCTCCCGGGGCGTCCCATACTGTAGGCCACCACACCCACCAAAACGCTGGAAGCGTTACCCGAACCACCAACGGACGTTTTGTTCCTCCGGTTGCCGTTTGTGATGAAGATGAAATCACCTACATCCGCGTAAACGCGCACTTGTTTCTTCGAACCGACCCCGGTAACCCGGGCAACTTTACCGAGTGCGATGACGGAAATGGCAATTTTAATTTCACGGGCTATGATTATGTGGAAGAAATGATTGGGAACCTGAACGATGTGTGGGCCAAAAACTACCAGTCTACTTTGTGGCCTGGATCGGATGGAGCCAACCCACCATTGCCTCCGCCTTATTTGCCTAAAAAAGTGCAGGTAGTGCTCAAAGGCATTTACTTTCACCGGGTGAATTCCGCCGAATATGCTGCTTTCTCCAATCCGGGAATGTTGTCGCAAAACATCGTTACTAACTATGGAGTAAATCTGGGCACCGAGTTCAACATTTTTATGTTTGAAGGTTCGGGAAGCCTGCAAAACTATGGCCTGGCTTTGCCCGATCCGAGCCAGTATGGTTGTGTGATTGGCAATGCATGGTATCAATACTCGTTTAGCCCTCCGGGCAATAACGGATCTTACAACTACGCCCGCACAATAGCGCATGAATTGGGGCACCTCCTGGGCCTCAAGCATCCATTTCAATACAATTCTTGTGATGGGATTGACATCGACGTTGCACAGGAATCCTGCTACAATCCTGGGTCTCCCTGCTGGGGATCGGGTGGCAACAACATGATGGCCTATGTCGATTTTGCCAGTGCATTGACGCCTTGCCAGTTGGACATCGTAGAAAACAACATAAACAACTTTGCCAACTATGTAGAGCTGTGTTGCGACAATTGGACTACCACAAACATTGCTACCGGCAGTGGATTACCTGGAATTAGAATGGTTGCTAACTGTTCTCCGCCCGAATGTATCGGATTTGATATCGAGCTGTTCAGTTGTCCGAATCCGCCATCGACCAATTTTGTGGCTTGTTTGCAGTTAACGGGCAACTATACCACATGTAATACCTGGCGGGTGAGCCAGGTGAACATCAACACCGGGCAGGAGCTCAACGTGTTGTTTTACAACAATGTGACCGAGGTGCAGAACTATCCACTGGTGTCGAGCAATGTCTCGCTCTATGAAATCCACGTGACGGTGACGCAATGTGCCACGGCACAATGTGCCGAACGGATCGAATGCCGGCGTTTGGGCCTGTTTAATTTTCCCATTCCACCACTTCCACCAAAAGTTTCTAAACGGGAAGGAGTGGCAGATAATTCTTTAGAGGAGCCCAAGGTATGGGTGTTTCCCAATCCGGCCAAGGAGCATTTACAATTGCATTTTGATGTTGAGCTGTACCAGCACATTTCGGTGTGGAGCCTCACCGGGCAGCAATTGCTTCGAAAAAGGTTGGACCAACTCCCGCAGAGGCAACTGGAATTGAATGAACTGGCTCCGGGCAGTTACCTGATTCGCTTTGAAGGAAAAGATGGGTCGGCGGTGATTCGAAAGTTTGTTAAAACTTGATGACAGGACCTACAGATTGCAAAAAAGGCTGCCCTTGTGAGAAAGGCAGCCTTTTTTATGGTGTATGCTTTGTTTGAGAGTTACTTCTGAAACGTATCGGCTACGATCAAGTCTTTGGTGCCGTGGCCCCAGGAATAAAAACCCTCACCACTTTTCACGCCCATTTTACCAGCCGTCACCATGTTCACCAGTAGCGGACATGGTGCGTATTTGGGGTTGCCAAAGCCCTCGTGCATCACCCGAAGGATAGAGAGGCAAACATCCAAACCGATGAAGTCGGCCAGTTGCAGCGGCCCCATGGGGTGTGCCATGCCCAATTTCATCACGGTGTCGATTTCGCTCACACCGGCCACACCTTCGTGTAAGGTAATGATCGCTTCATTGATCATGGGCATCAAAATGCGGTTGGCCACAAAACCGGGATAGTCGTTCACCTCTACGGGTACTTTGCCCAGGGTTTTAGACATTTCCATGATTTGTTGGGTCACTGCATCGCTGGTGGCGTAGCCACGAATGATCTCCACCAGCTTCATCACCGGTACCGGGTTCATGAAGTGCATACCGATCACTTTGTCGGGGCGCTGGGTAGCAGCTCCGATCTGGGTAATGGAAATGGAGGAAGTATTGGTTGCCAAAATGGTGTCGGACGGAGCCAATTCGTCCATTTGACCGAAGATTTTTAGCTTGAGGTCTATATTTTCAGTGGCAGCTTCTACCACCAATTCACGGTCTTTTACACCGTCGGCCATGTTGGTAAGGGTAGTGAGGCGGCTCAATGCACCGGCCTTGTCTTCTTCGGACAGGCGGCCTTTGGCAATTTGCCGGTCCATGTTTTTCTCAATGGTTTTCAACGCCTTGTCCAGGGCCGCTTGAGAAATATCGATAAGGTTCACTTCGAACCCACTTTGGGCAAAAACGTGAGCAATGCCGTTTCCCATGGTTCCGGCACCGATAACTGCAATCTTTTTCATGCTTGGTCAATAGGTTGTTGGAGGTCTGAAAACCGCTTCAGACGCAAAATGCACTGCAATATTAGTACTTATTTCCCTCTTCCTTGCAGCACGATGAGCACCGTGTAGATAAGGATTTTGAGATCGACGAAAACCGACATGTTTTCAATGTAGATCACATCGTATTTTAACCGTTCGATCATTTGGGGAACATTCTCTGCATAACCGTACTTCACCTGGCCCCAAGAGGTGATTCCTGGACGTACTTTGTGCAAATGGCGGTAGTGTGGAGCCTCCTTTACAATCTGGTCGATAAAATACCGGCGTTCGGGTCTTGGACCTACCAAGGCCATGTCGCCCTTGATCACATTTACAAACTGTGGCAACTCATCCATTCGCGTTTGACGGATGAATCGTCCAAAACGGGTGATGCGCGGATCGTGCTCGTGCGATAAGGCCGGCCCGTTTTTTTCCGCATCCACAAACATCGAACGAAACTTAAAAATCTTGAAAGGTTGACCGTACCTACCAATGCGCTCATGCGAATACAAAATGGGGCCCGGCGAAGAGAGTTTCACCATGATGGCCAAAAAGAGGTAGAGCGGGGAGAGGATGACCAAGGCCAGAATGGAGATGGAAATGTCCATGATGCGTTTGAGGCTCACCTGCCACGCAGGCATGATTTCAGCCGTCACTTCAATAAGAGGGGCCCCGAGAATAGAAGTCATTTTCACCGAACCTGAAAGAATATCGTACATGTCGGGAATGACCTTGATGAATACTTTTTGCCCTTCCAGTTCATTGATGACGCGGCCAATACTTTCGTGTTCAGAAGATTCGATGGCGAGAATTACCTCTTCAATGTGGTGCTGTCTGATGATGGATTGGATGTTGCGCACGTGGCCCAGGTGGGGCAGTTCTTGCTCCAAACGTTTGTCGCTACCCCCATTGATGTGCACAAAACCCAGAAAGCGAAAGCCAACCGATCGGCGATCGCTTTCCAATTCACGGTAAAGTTCGAGGGCCTTTTCGTTGCTGCCAATCAGTAGGGTATTGAAACCAATGAGCCGGTTGTGAATGCGGTAGGCGGTGATGCTTGAAAGCACAAAACGCAAGAAAAAAGTGAACACAAAATGCAATAAGAATAGCGCAGTGAACGACTGATAGTAGTTTTTGTAGGTGTTCACCTCATCGTCTAGCAAGACAGTAAAGAAAATGATGGTTACCCCGATGAGCGAAACCATGAAGGTTTGTCCCAATTCTTTCAACCGTGACTTGCGGTAGATCTGCCGGTAAGTCCCGATAAGGGCATAGAGCATGACCCAAAATAGCGGAATGAGCAGCAAACCCATGTAGAATTTGCGTGTGAAAGCAATGTCTACCGGCATGCCGTATTTCTGCGGCTCGATGTAGAGCTTGCGAAAGATGAAAAACAAACTCCAGGCAAAACCTGCCGAGAACAGGTCGGCAACCAGGTATTTGAGGACCTGAAGGTGTTTATTCATGCCGCTTTATGGGTGAATAATCTTAAGGTTATCCAGCAGAAGAACACTTTCGGCCTGATCGGGATTGTGTGCAGCGCGAAACCACAAGCGGTAGGTAGAGGCATTGACCTCCGACGAAACCGCTGGCGTTAGGTGAATATAAGTCTTGTTCCAACCGAAATTACCGTTGTCATCCTCCGTAGGATTAAGGTCAATGATGGGCACCACGAATTCGATACCGTCGAGGGCAATTTGCATGCCTACCAGCATGCGGGTGCTGATGTTGTAATCCATCTCAAGGTATACCTCGGTACCACCTTTGGGCAAAACCAAGGGTGGTGTGCTGGTGGCTTCAAAGTTCGGTGTGGTTTCGTTGAGTCGAATGATGCCAGAAGACTTGTTATTGTTGGGGTCTCCTTCAGGAGTAGGCAAGATAAGCGCCACATCTTGGGTACGGTCCATGCGTACATCACTGTTGGGCATGGAGTCGAAAGCAACCGAAATATCTTCAAAATCTTCGTCCCAGGTGAAATCCAGATCTTCGAAATAGTTAACCACCGGGTTGATGGTTTGTACCTCGCCAGGAACAAATTCGTATTCGGATAACTCGAAAACATCGTAAAAGGGATACCTCACCCGGCTGGCCGAAATCCCATTGTTCAAAATGCCAGCACTAATTTTCACGTTGGCTACTTCATTTTTGAGCACCGGAACGTCCACGGGCAACTCAAATGCACCAATCAATTCGTCATTTACAAACACCCAGGCATCGGTAATGCGCTCCGAGGCGGCCCCTTCGCGGTTGGCATCGCGCAAGCGCAAGTCAATACTGTCAATGCGAATGTAGGCAGGTATTTCTTCCTCCGGGTTGATGATCTCACAACTGCCGAGCAGGAACAAAAGAAGAATGCTGAGTCCGATAGTGGACGAAATGCTACGCCAAATCATACAAGTCAAAAGCCCCGATGTGCGTTTTAAAGCCGCCCAAATATCGGTTTATCCGATAGAATTTTCAAGTTGCCCGGAGATAAAGTTGGGCGACAACCTAAGTTTTTCCAACACCTTGTTGGCTACATCCAGGGCATTGTAGCCATCTTCGATAGTAACGCGCGGAGTGTCGTTATTATTGATTGCAGCAGCAAATGTGGTCAACTCTTCTTTAATGGCATTGGTTTCGTCCACTTTTGGCGTATCGAAATAGATTTGTTTCAAGGGTTTGCCGTGGCCTGGATCGATGGTTACAGAAAGAGGATCGGGCACGCCATCCACATCTTTGAGGCGCACGATTTCGGTTTTTCTTTCCAGAAAATCAACCGAAATGTAGGCATCGCGTTGAAAGAAGCGCGACTTCCGCATGTTTTTTAAGGAGATCCGACTGGCGGTGAGGTTGGCCACACATCCGTTGTCAAATTCAATGCGTGCATTGGCAATATCGGGCGTTTCGCTCACCACCGCCACACCACTGGCGTTGATGCGTTTGATGTTAGAGTTCACCACACTCAATACAATGTCGATGTCGTGGATCATCAGATCGAGCACCACCGAAACGTCTGTACCTCTGGGATTGAACTGGGCCAGACGGTGGGTTTCGATAAACATCGGTTGCTTAAAGTAATCCTGAGCCGCAGCAAAAGCAGGATTGAACCGCTCCACGTGGCCGACTTGTACCTTCACGTTAGCTTCGTGGCAAAGCCCGATCAACTTTTTAGCTTCTTCTACCGTATTGGTGATTGGCTTTTCGATAAAGATGTGCTTTGACTGACGCACCGCTTTTTCGGCACATTCGAAGTGAGAAAGGGTAGGCGTTACAATGTCTACTGCATCTACTTCATGAAGAAGCGAGTCGATGTCGGAGAAGGCTGTGATACCAAACTCCTGGGCAGTTTCCTGACTTCTATTAGGGTCGGGGTCGAAAAACCCTACCAATTCGAAACTTTCGATCTCTTTGAGCAATTTGATGTGGATACGGCCTAAGTGGCCCGCTCCCAAGACTCCGATTTTGAGCATAATTCAACCGATTTTCTACAAATCTACTTTGTTTTCCAACCACATGGAGGCCGATGTTGAAAAGGTAATTAACAACGATATTAACCGTGTTTCAAAATGGTTAAATTCGCCTCTTCCCACGGAATATGTAATTACATTTGGTTTATGATCGATAGCTTCAAACACAAGGGCATGAGGCGCAAGCTGGTAGAGGAAATTCGCCAAAAAGGGGTAAACGATTCCGAAGTGCTTGCGGCCATTGAGGAGATTCCGCGTCATTTTTTTCTGGATAATGCATTCCTGAACTACGCCTACGAAGACAAAGCCTTTCCCATTGGCTCGGGACAAACCATTTCTCAGCCCTTTACCGTAGCCTTTCAAACCAGTTTGCTCGAATTGCAAAAAGGCCATAAAGTGTTAGAAATTGGCACGGGTAGCGGATTCCAAACCGCAGTGTTGGTGAAAATGGGGGTGAAGGTATTTACCATCGAACGGCAACGTCAATTGTATTTGAAAACTCGGGAACTGTTGCCCAAAATAGGTTTCAGGCCACGTTTTTTCTATGGAGATGGCTACCAAGGCCTGCCCGCTTATGGGCCGTTTGATCGGGTTTTGGTCACCGCAGGCGCCCCTTTTGTCCCCGAACCCCTCAAAGAGCAATTGGTGGTAGGCGGTGTGTTGGTCATTCCGGTGGGAGCTGGTGATGTGCAACGCATGATCCGCATTCAAAAAGTAGCCGAGAATGAGTACCAGGAAGAAGAGTTTGGAGAATTTCGATTTGTTCCCTTATTAGAAGACAAAGAGCAGGGAAAATAAAGGCCGGTTGGGTACGTTCCTATGAGCAATTCGCCCCAAGGCTCAATCAACAGGGTGGTAGAATCCATTCAATTAACCGGGAAAAAAATCCCCAAATGGGGTTGAAACTACTTTTCACAGTATCTTGTCGAACCAATTTTACCTGCATGAATTCAAATTTGCTGAAGACGCTGGCCCTGCTTTTGCTGAGTCTTGGCTCCTTCGCGGCCAGTGCCCAACTCACCGAACAGGAAAAACGCCAGTTTAAACCCACTGAACAACATTGGGGACTCACTTTCAACCTTACCGGCCTCATCGACAACATCAGCCTCAACTCCCTGCGGGATGATGTGAACAACGAAGCCCTGCTGATTCGCTATTATTACACTGACAACCTTGTGTTTCGATCTGGTTTGGGGTTCAACACCTTTCGAATGAAGACCGAAACCGTGGATAGTGTGGGTTCCAGCGAGGTGAAATTTGATTCTACCTTTTCTCAAAACAACTTCTTTTTTGCACCAGGTATCGAAACCCACTTGAAAGGATCCAACAAATTGGACCCATACCTGGGGGCCTCCCTGGCTTTTGGCGCCATTGGCAAAACCAACATCGATACGGATCAACAAACGACCGATACCTTGGGCCTTGCCCGGGTAACTACCACCGAAGAGCGGGGAGGAGGCTTCTCGCTTGGAATTAACCTCATTGCCGGATTCAACTACTTTTTCACCCAAAACTTAAGCATCGGGGCCGAATACCAATTGGGCTTTCGCAACTTGCGTACCGGAGGTGATTTCACGCGCAGCACCACCGTTTTTCCGGTGAGTGGCTCTTCTACCAGCACCCGCGAGGTGGGTTCTAATGTCGTTACCGACTCAGGATTGCGCACCAGTTCTACCGCAGGCATCACTTTGTCGTATTTCTTTACCCGAAACAACGCACCACGGGCCCGAAAGCCCAAAACACAACCTGCTACCGCTCCGACAACCGGCGATTCCTAAGCCCATAAATTACCCATTGCTATGCTGTTCCGAAAAATATCCTCCTTGGTTTTATTGCTGGCGGTTGGCGTTGGTCTCTTCAGCACCACCGGCTGCCGGAAAGGAGAAAACGATCCTTTCTTTTCGCTGCGCTCGCGCAAAGCCCGGCTCACCGGCGACTGGACCGTGCAAGAATCCATTTTGACCAACAACGATACCACCTATACCTACGATGGAACCAACCTTACGGTAACGGTGGGTGGTGCGGAGATTTTTCAACCGTATCCGGTGACCTATACCTGGAAATTTGAAAACGACGGGAAATACGAAATGGTAGAAACCCGCACCTTTCCCGATGGATTTTTTGGTCAGGGAACCCTTGGATACGTAGAAACGGTGACCACCAATGGCATTTGGAATTTTGCCGGTGGCGATGACGATTACCGTAATGGAGAGCGCCTGTTGCTGCTGCCCGACCAGATACAAACCACCCGCTCCAATTCGGGGAGCAACATTGTGGCGGAAAACATTGAAGGACAAATCAATGGAGTAGTGTACGACATTGATCAATTGCGCAACACCGAAATGGATTGGAAATACAGCCAGACCGTCTCTACCGTGGCAGGTACCGAGATGCAAACCGGTGAAATTGCACTCAAAAAAGATTAACAATGCAGGCTAACCTTCTCCGAAATACCTTCATTGGCGGTGCACTAGCTCTGTCCATGTTGCTGGTGGGAGGTTGTCAAAAAGGCGAAGACGATCCCTTGCTCTCTTTCCGTTCGCGAAAAAACCGAATGGTTGGAGAATGGACGGTGGTTGAATCCAAAACCGTGATGCGGGAGACCGACCCCAGCTTTGAGTTTTCGACCACCACTACCGTTAAAGATGGTCGCATCGTTATCGACCGCGAATTCTCTAATGGGCCGGTAGAAGACCTGGATGCCAGTATTGACTACAACACCTACGAATTTGATGACGAAGGCGGTTTTGTACACCAGCTGAAATACCGCTACCAACGCACTGCCTTTATCAATGCCCGGCCGTTCCCTATCAATGGCGAGTATACTTTAGAAGAGCGGGGTACCTGGGATTTTTTAGGAGCCACCGAAGGCTACAAAAACCGGGAGCGAGTGCAATTGTTAACCACCAGCCGCACCACCATTACTTTCGAGTTTGGCAGTGGGCTGAATGATTCCATTCCCACCAACGAACCCGATATTTGGGAATTGGCCACCTGGGATTTGAGCCGCTTGAGCCACAAAGAAATTATCGCTTCGGCAGCAGATGAATCGCAAACCACCACCACCGCAATCACTTCGAATGAAGCGGTGGTTGCTACCCGGAGCACTGACCTCGAAATCACCTTAAAGCAATGATTCGAGGAGCAATTTTACGCATCGGAATAGCCTTGCTTGCGCTGGCTCTGTTGCAAACCGGATGTCGGAAAGGCGAAGACGATCCCTTCCTGAGTTTACGATCGCGCAAAGCCCGTTTGGTAGCCGATTGGAACCTTGACTCGTGGAGCGAAAGCTACCCGGTAATGTACAGTGGTGTGGTTTACCCCCACGAAATTCAGCTGAACTCCAATGAACTGAGTGAGCAGTATCCTTTTCGCTTTGCCACCAATCCCGATTCGGTGGTCACCTTTAACTACACCGGGGTGTTGAATGATACCAAGTTCGAAATCAAAGAGGATGGCCGGTTTCAATTCCAGGTAGTTTACGTGCAATCGGGCAGTACTCCTGATGGCAGTTCGTTTACCCGCACCCGCAATTTCTCGGTTTCCGGCACCTGGAGCTTTTTGGATGGCGTGGGCGAGTTTCGCAACAAAGAGCGCGTACAATTCCAAATCGAAAATTCAGTACGATCGATAGAAGGTCCTTTTCCTTATTTTTTGGCCGAAAGTGGCATTGGGCGCGATCAGCCTTTGGTCCTTACGCTCAAAGAACTGCGCGCTACCAAAGTAGTAGCCGAAGGAGAAACCCTGCTCTCCTGGTTGGGTCTCGATGCCGAAACCAACCCGCTGGGTACCATTCAGTTGGAATTGAGTCGATGATTTGGGGAAGTTTCTCCGCTCGATCAATAAAAGCGGACGTTCACTCAACGAAGACCACCGTAAAAAAAGTTTGCCTTTGAGGCAACACTATTGGGGTTAACTTGTGTCTAAGTAATAAACCCCATCCGTTTTGAAACACTCCACTCTCCTCCACCTGCTCCTCATTGTGTTGCTTATTGGTTCTTCTACCGCCTGCAAAAAGGGCGAAGATGACCCCTTTCTCTCCCTTCGTTCCCGCAAAGCCCGCGTAGAGGGCACCTGGATTATCGACAATTGGTCGGAATACCGACAATGGAACGAAAATGGTTTCACCATGACCGAACGGCGGGATATCGCCGACGATAAAATCAACTATTCGCTCGAAATGCCCTTCGATAGTCGGCAGTTTGAAGGACCGGTAGATGTGGCCAGTTGGTTCATTACCAAAGATGGCAGCTGGGATCGGGCTTTTGAATACCGCGAGGTACAAGCCGATACCTTTAGTGGAGGTACTAACAAACGGGTGTTGGTCACCACTCAGCTCACCCGCATTTCCGAGTTAGGTACCTGGGCTTTTTTAGGGAAAGGCAACGGCTATAAAAACAAAGAGCGGCTCACCATGAGTGTGACCAACCGCAAAGTGACCACCACCAACATTAGCGAAAGGTTTGCGGTATCGGCCACCGGAGTGCTCTCCAGCCTCGACAGGCAGGAAGGATCCAACGAAGAACAGTGGAAATATACCGAAGGGGAAAAGGTAGAGATTTGGACCCTCACCGGGTTGAAGCACAAGGAATTGAAGGGGGAACGTGAAACCAACGCAATAGGTCAAACCCCGGGAGGCGGAGAAATTCCACTCAACGACTTGATCATTTCCTTCAAGCTAAAACAAAACTAAAGGGATTCAACCTTTCATTGCGCGGTCAATTTGCCGCTGTTGGTCTTTTTGCTTGAGGTCCTGCCGCTTATCATAAAGTTTCTTGCCCTTGGCCAAAGCAATGTTGAGCTTGGCATAACCCGAATCGCTAATAAAGAGTAGGGTAGGTACAACGGTCAAACCTTTGTCCCTCAATTTGCGTTGCAATTTGCTGAGTTCTTGCCGGTTGAGCAACAGCTTGCGTTCCCGGCGAGGTTCGTGGTTGTTGTAGCTTCCCTGTTCATATTCAGCAATGTGCATGTTGCGAATGAACAACTCGTTGCCTTTGAAACCACAGTAGGCTTCGGCAATGCTGGCCTTGCTGTTGCGAATCGATTTGATCTCCGTTCCGGTGAGCTGTAGGCCCGCCGTGTACTTCTCCAAAAATTCGTATTCGAAACCGGCTCTTCGGTTTTTGATTTGCACTTTCGCCTCTGCCATGGCACAAATTTACAATTTCGGCCCAGATATCATCCCAAGGCCACATCCAGGCACATCATCACAATAAAGCCACCGATAAAGCCCAAGGTGGAAACATCGGTGAACCGGTCGCGCTGACTTTCCGGCACTACCTCTTCAATCACTACATAGATCATAGCTCCGGCGGCAAAGGCCAGGGCATAAGGCAAAATCGGTTCGGCATAGATCACAGCGGCCGCCCCAATCACCCCCGCTACCGGCTCTACAATGGCCGAAAGTTGGCCGTACCAAAAGCTGCGCCCACGGCTAACGCCTTGTCGGCGAAGTGGCATGGCCACGGCAATGCCTTCCGGAAAATTTTGAATGCCAATGCCGATGGCAAGGGTCACCGCACCAGCTACCGTAGCGTCTGGCAGGCCCGAGGCCGCAGCCCCGAAAAGCACACCTACCGCCAAACCCTCAGGAATGTTGTGGAGCGTAATGGCCAACACCAACAAGGTGGTATTGTGCCAATTGGTGGAAATACCTTCTTTTTCAGAAGGTTTAAAGTTGATGTGCAAGTGAGGCATAAACTTGTCCAGCAAAAAAAGAAACAAGGCACCCACTAAGAAGCCAATGGCCGGTGGCATCCAGCCCAAACCTGGCATATCGTTTTCGGCCAGATCGATGGCCGGAGCCAAGAGCGACCAATAACTGGCCGCAATCATCACCCCTCCCGTAAAGCCGAGCATTCCATCGAGCAACCTGCGGCTCATGGTTTTGAAAAAGAAAACAAAACTTGCTCCAAAAGCCGTGAGTCCCCAGGTGAAAGTAGTGGCTAAAAAAGCCTGAAATATTGGGTCCTGCGCCAGAAACCACGTTTTCATCTCGTTCATTGGTCCAAGTGCTTTTTAATGTAAAGGTTGCGACTCACCTGGACCGATACCGTGTGGGTCTTTTTGTGTTTAATGCTAATCAGCATGCTTTTGTCGTAGGCGTAGGTGGCTTTCACCGTCACTGGACAGCCCAATACCAGGCCCATGCTTTCGAGGTGTTGCAAAAAGGCCGACGAAGAATCTTTTACCCCCACTACTACGCCACTTTCGCCGGTAGTAAGGTCGGCAAGGCTGAGGTCTTTGTGGTGAAAAACGTTGCCCTCTCGGTCGGGAATAGGATCGCCATGCGGGTCGAACTTGGGGTATTCGAGAAACTCCTCCAAACGGTCTACCAACTCCGTAGAGTCCACGTGCTCAAGCTGCTCAGCAATTTCGTGCACTTCGTCCCACTTAAAGTTGAGTTTTTCTACCATGAAAACTTCCCAGAGGCGGTGCTTTCGGATAATGAGCAGGGCCGTTCGTTGGCCTGAGGTCGTGAGGGTTACTCCTTGATACTTCTGGTAATTGATCCATTTTTTGGCCGAAAGTTTTTTCAGCATATCGGTCACCGAAGACGCCTTGGTATCCAGCCGATGGGCGATGGAATTGGTAGAAACCCCTGCGCTTTGGGTGCGTGATAAAAAATAGATCGCTTTTAGATAATTCTCTTCTGTGAACGAGGCCATCCCAAAATGGATTTGTGACAAAAGTAAATAATTATAGGAAACGTGATTAAAATATTTTTAGTCTAATCTAAAAATTAGATTAGCTTTGTCTTATGTTTGAAAAGATCACCACACCAAATGCCGGTCAAAAGGCCCTTACTTTCTTTTTCTTTTGCTGTTGGATGGGGCAGGCAATTGCCCAAGGAAGTATCTCCGGGACCGTGGAAAGTGAAGAAGGCCCCGTTGCTTTTGCCAGCATCGCCTTGAAAAACACCCGGTACGGAACCAGCTCCGATTTGGCGGGTAGCTTTCAATTGGAGCACCTACCGGCAGGCAACTACCAGCTCTTGGTATCAGCCATCGGCTACCTTGCTACCGGCCAGGAAGTAACGATTGTTGACGGAAAAACAACCGAAATTTCCCTTGTACTGGAAACCACCATCAGCGAGTTGGACGAAGTAGTAGTAACGGGCACTTTAAAAGAGTCGTTTGTATCCGAAACGCCGGTCAAGGTGGAAGTGTTGACCGCATCCTTCTTCAAAAACACACCCAATTCCAATGTGATGGAAGCCCTGCAAACGGTGAATGGGGTGCAAGAGCAAGTGGCCTGTGGCGTATGCGGTACCAACGAAATTCAGATCAACGGCATGGAAGGACCTTATACTTTGGTGATGATCGATGGTATGCCCATCGTAAGCGCTTTGTCGAGTGTGTATGGCTTCAACGGCATTCCTGCTCAATTGATTGAACGGGTAGAGATCGTAAAAGGACCGGCTTCATCGCTCTACGGCACCGAGGCGGTAGGTGGGGTGATCAACATCATTACCAAAAGTCCGGAAGAAGCTTCAGCGCTTAGTTTCAATACTTTTTACACCTCGCACAACGAATTCAACCTGGATGTGGCTACTGCGTCAAGCCTCAGCGAAAAACTGCAAACCTTGGTGAGCGGCAACTACTTTCGCAACAACCAATTGCTGGACGACAACAACGATAACTTCACCGATATTCCGCTCAACACCCGGGTATCGCTGTTCAACAAATGGACGCTGAAACGAAAAGAAAACCGGGCCTTTAGCCTCGCTGCCCGATACTATTATGAAGACCGTTTCGGAGGACTCACCAATTGGGCGCCCGAGTTTCGCGGAGGAGATTCCATTTATGGAGAATCCATTTATACCAATCGGGTAGAAGTGGTTGGGTCGTACCAGCTGCCCATCCGCAAAGAGCATTTCCGCATCGATTATTCCTACAACTACCACGACCAAAACAGCGTGTATGGCAACACCGAATACATTGCCGATCAGTCGGTACTGTTTGCCAACTTTAGTTGGGACAAGCCATGGAAAAAGCACGACCTTTTGTTGGGAGCTACCTACCGTCGGCAGACCTACAACGACAATACGCCCGCTACGCCTTCGGGAGACGCGAAAACCATTCCGGGAGTATTTCTCCAAGACGAATACCACTTGAACGCAAAATGGAAACTACTCGGTGGTGCCCGGCTCGATCACCACGAAGACCACGATTTGGTGTTTACGCCCCGGGTGGCAGTGCGCTACAAACCTGGCAAATGGACCTCTATGCGGTTGAATTTGGGCGAAGGTTTTCGGGTCGTCAACCTCTTTACCGAAGACCACGCGGCCTTGACTGGCTCTCGTACCGTGGTGATTTCTGAGGACTTACAACCCGAGCAATCGTACAATGCCAATTTCAATTTGAATCACGTTTTTCAAAGTCGCCTGGGCAGCGGAACCTTTGATTTCGATGTGTTCTACAACTATTTCTCCAACAAAATTGTACCGGACTACGATACTGACCCCAACTTGATTATATACAACAACCTCGGAGGTCACGGGGTCGTGCAGGGAGCCTCTTTGGCATTGGATCACAGTTTCACCTTTCCGCTTCGCACCAAGCTGGGCATTACCTACCAAGAGGTGTACAATGTTGCACCCAACGAGGATGGTGAAGCCGTGCGTTCCAACCAGGAGTTTGCCCCTCGGTGGTCGGGAATTTTCAACATAGGCTACGATGTTCGTCGGTGGAAACTCAAGTTTGATTACATCGGTAGGGTAGTGGGGCCGCAAGATTTACCGGTGTATGCTCCACCTTATGAGCGGGAAGAAGTATCGCCATGGTACACCCTTCAAAACTTACAGGTGACCAAGCGCTTGTGGAAAAATACCGAAGTGTATTCCGGGGTTAAAAACCTTTGGAATTGGACCCAAGACTCTCCTTTGGTTGCACCGGAAGATCCTTTTGGTGATGCTTTTGATACCGCCTACGCTTATGGACCTTTGCAAACCCGGCGGTATTTCATTGGCTTGCGTTGGCGCTTGCCCTAAGCCAGCATGGTGCATTCTGGATCGGCGACCGATCAAATGTGACATTTCGACTCGCTTCAGCCTTGAATTGCCTAACTTGCTTTCGCTAAAAAGGCACTATGGAGCAGCACATCAAGGTTTTGCGGCAGCAAATCGAAAAACTCAACGATCCTAAATTTGATTTAGAAGCCTGGAAACTGGCCACTTCCGTGTTGTTGAGGCGTATTTTTGGTCCGCACGATGCCAAGATAAAGTGGGTAGAAGAAATCCGCTTCGATTACGGCAGTTGGTCGCTGCGCGATGCCGACGGAAGCGACCATGCTGCCCTGGGCAAAAAACGGGCGACCGAAATTTTGGAGGCTGGCATTCTGGAACTGGAAACCTTGGGAGCCCCGCAGGCATCGGAAGGCCCATTGCCACAAGAAACCGCCAACCAAACCCTGCCACTGAGCCAGGTGTTGGAAGTGATCGAAAACGAACTCAGTGTTTCGCAGTTTAAAAAACTGGCGGCCGAATTGAAAAACGTAGCGCCCGAAGAACAGGCAGAAGCCCTGAAAAACCAATTGCAGATTTTTGGTTCGCCCATTGCGTTTCAAATAGTTGCCCAATTGCTGTTGTTGCCCGAGTTAAAAGCCCAACTGCTGGCGGGACATCCTTAAACTTTTTCGCTTTAAATTCCTTTTAGATGCCATGGTGTTGAAATGGACCTTTTTGGTGGCCTTGTTGGCTACGCTTACCGCGGGCACCACCCACGCACAAGACGAAATGCTGGTGCGGCCCGACCAAGATGCCCAAGTGATTCGAACCATCTTTGATTTGGAACTTACCAATGGGCGCAGTTACCAAATGTTGGATTACCTCGCCAACCAAATTGGCGGCCGCTTGTCGGGATCGCCACAAGCTGCTCAGGCGGTGGAGTGGGCCCATCAAACCATGGATACGCTCGATTTTGATACGGTATACCGACAGCCGGTGATGGTACCCCGCTGGGTGCGGGGCGAGGTAGAAAGCGGGCGCATTGTGAATTCGCTCAGCCGCGGCACCGAGTCGGTGCCGGTGTGTGCTTTGGGTGGTTCCATTGCCACGCCCAAAGGCGGCCTCACGGCCGGCTTGATCGAGGTGCAAGGTTTTGAGGAACTGAAAACCTTGGGCCGTGAAAAGGTGGCGGGCAAGTTGGTATTCTACAACCGGCCGATGGACCCCAAACACATTTACACCTTTCATGCCTATGGTGGGTGTGTAGACCAGCGCTGGGCAGGAGCCAAAGAGGCGGCCGCCCTTGGTGCAGTAGGGGTTGTGGTGCGCTCGATGAACCTTAAGCTCGACGACTATCCCCACACCGGAAGCATGGCCTATGCCGATGATGGACCCAAAATTCCCGCAGCGGCCATCAGCACCAACGGGGCTGAATTGCTTAGCCGGCTTTTGAAAGAACAACCCGACTTGCGGTTCAATCTGGAGCTTTCCTGCTTTCAACTGCCCGATGTGCTTTCTTATAATGTCATTGGTGAAATCAAGGGAAGCGAATTTCCAGACGAGATCATATTGGTGGGAGGCCACCTCGATGCCTGGGACAACGGAGACGGAGCCCACGACGACGGAGCCGGTTGTGTGCAGGCCATGGAAGTACTGCGCTTGTTTCGGGAAATGAAGGTGCGCCCCAAGCGAACCATTCGGGTAGTGCTGTTTATGAACGAAGAAAACGGCTTGCGCGGTGCTAAAAAGTATGCGGAAATTGCCACTGCCCGTGGAGATAATCACATTGTGGCCATCGAATCGGACCGTGGAGGTTTTAGTCCCCGTGGGTTTCACCTGGAAGCTACAGAAAGTCAGGTGGCCAAAGTGCAAGCCTGGCGCAGCATGCTGGAGCCCTATGGACTTCACGACATTCAATCGGGGGGAAGTGGGGCCGATATTTCTCCCCTAAAAGGCAACGACATTATATTAGTAGGCTTTGTGCCGGACAGTCAACGCTATTTTGACTACCACCACTCTGCACTGGACGTTTTTGAAGCGGTGAATCAACGCGAACTTGAAATGGGGGCGGCATCCATGGCAGCCTTGGTATATTTGTTTTCTCAATACGGTAATTGATGCAACGGCTGATTGGAATTTTCATTTTGTTGATTGGGCTTGGAGGATGTGTAGCTCCAGAGGATAGGTTAGAAGCCGAAAGCCCCGAGGCGTTTTGCAAACGGCTCACGCGCACCTTAAAAGGTACTGCCCCAGAAACTGCGCTGTGGCCTACGTTTGAATTGGTGAGTGGCGTAACCATTGAAGACCACCGCAGTTCGCGGGCCAAAGAAGCGCTACAAGAACAACTGCCGGCAGCCCGCAAAGATTTTGACGCTGAGGTGGTGATGGTCCAAAAAAAATGGGCTGCGATGCGCGCCACCGGCGACCAGTTGGGGGTGCAATGGGAAAGCCTGCAGCTGGACAGTTTTGACATGGAGTTGTTTTTTATCGACAACCTCTATCAACTGAGTGCGGTGCTCCACCTAAGCGATGGCCAACAACAGTTTCAAATCCCGTTCAAAGACGCCGTGCGCATTCGCACCGATTGGTATGCTCCAAGAATGGGAGTGCTGGTGGTGAAGCCTTAAAACATTTATTCGATTTTTCTTACATCGACCCCAACCAAAACCGGGGGGAGCTTCGTCTATATAAGTAGCGGGACAAGTAGCATTGAGAAAAAAGTAATAACTTGAATCTCAGTGCACATCATTCTGCACGAAACACACCAAACGTGCCTCTTAAGCAGCTCCTTTTTCTTTGGATTGGGTTATTCCCCATCACCCTCCTGGCTCAGCAATCCAATTACCGGGTAGGGTTGACTGGTACCAAAGATTTTTACAACTACAGCTTTCATCCGTGCAACGGGGCGGATACCAGCCGCATTCCCTGTGGCAGTCAAATGACTACCCTCAACAACTTTAGCATTGGGTTGGTGAACGAGTGGCGGCTGAACGATCGCAGTTTCCTGCGGATGGTGCCGACCTACAGTTCCAAAGGCTTTGCGGTGAATTACAACCAAACGTTCACTTTTCCGGGCGAACCCTTCATTGCCAAAGCGACCCACGTGCAATTGTATTACGTAGAAATCCCTGTACTGATAGGCTATCGACTAAAATCTGGGCGCATGTGGAACCTGATGGCCAGTGGTGGTCCGGTGGCAGGAGGTTTGCTTTGGCAGAAAGAGAACAGTCGTTTTGCCTGGGGCGTTCAAAGCGAGTCGGATGTGCTCGACTTGCGGTATTCTGACTGGTTGTTTGGCATGCACGGCCAATTGGCAATCGATTACCGCATTGACCCCAACATGAAATTGGAAGTGGGCGGCTACGCGCGGTGGAATCCTACACCCGTGTTGCCTGATGTACACCGTCCTAAACCCCTCAGCTACGGAATTTCGGTCACGGTAATGGTGAGCTTTTTGGAAAGAAGCGAAGAACCTACTGTACCAACAACCCGATTTTAGCCCTTATTTTTTGGATATTTGCGGTGAAATGAAACTGCAAAACCGCTTTTGGCGCTGTTGCTGCACAGCAGTACTGTTGTTGACTACCCTTGGTTGTGACGGCCCGGCTGATGAGGAAGCCACCGAAAGCGCAGATACCTTGCAGCCGGATACTTTCGTGAGCCAGCGGCCAACGGTAGACGATACGCCTCAGTTGACACTGCAATCCCTTTTGGTGCAACAAGGGGTGCAATCGCGCACTGCCTATTCTACCATTGTCGGAGAAAAAAAACTGTGGCGGGAAGAGTATGACCGGTCAGGGCAATGCATTCTTCGGGAAGAGTGGAATCCCTACGGTGAGGTAACAAAAAGCTGTGTTTCCCAATACGAAAACGATTTGCTGGTGCGCCAATCCTGGACAGGAGACTCTACCGGCAGAAAAGTGCTCCTCTACAATGAGGGGAAACTCATTCGCGAAAAGTGGTATTCCAATCAAGAGTTATCGCGTTCCCGCTTCTTCTATTATTACCCCAACGGCAATTTGCAAAAAACCGTGACCATGCAGGAAAATTGCGATACCTGCCATTGGATGAATGAGCATTACTACGAATACAATGCAGATGGCCTGGTGGAGCAGGAGTGGAACAAATCGGTGAAAAAGAACGATACCAGCGACAGCTATCGCGGGGAATACATTCGTTATGCCTACAACCGGAAAGGTTGGGTGGTGCGCGAAATGCGCTCTAAAACCATGGACAATGTTCCTTTCGAATACCGTTTTCGTTACCACCGCAAGGGCCTGCTGGTGCAATGTGGAACCTACACCTGGGATTCGGATTCTTTGCTGGGCAAAGACGTATGGACCCTGGATGACAACTTACTTCCAATAGAAAAGACCATCTGGGTGGGCGATATGCCGCACACCTCCATCAAATACCGCTACACGTATTTTAAGCCTTCTTAAGCCAAACTGCTCGTAACCTCCATCCTATGAAACGATTGATGCTTCTCACCTGTGCTTTTTTAGTGGGCACTCTTGCTGCCCAAAGTCAAGACAAAGGCAGTTTTGTGCCTTACAAGAATGCTTTTTACCAAAACATCAAGCAGCAGCTGAACCAACACGAGCAATCGGGATCGGGCGGTTCTACCAGTTTTAAGATGGATCCGAGCGGCATCAACATTCCCTCCGGGCCAGAAGCATTTAATTCGGTGTGGTGCCAGGCGCCCGAATCGCAAGGACGCACCGGCACTTGTTGGTGTTTTTCTACCACCTCTTATTTCGAAGCTGAGGTGTTTCGCCTTTCGGGAGAAAAGGTAGAATTGTCGGAACTCTACATTGTGTATTGGGAATATGTGGAGAAAGCCCGGGAATTCGTGCGCACCCGTGGCGATATGTTTTTTGGCGAAGGCAGCGAAACCAACGCGGTGATTCGAATGATGGCCGCTTATGGCGCAGTGCCTGCTTCGGCCTACGAAGGCAAACCGGGGGAACAACCCTATCACGATCATGCCGGCATGTTTGATGAAATGGAAGCTTACCTCGCTACGCTGAAACGCGACAATGCGTGGAACGAAGATGTGGCCATTGGCAACATTCGGGCGATCCTCGACCACTACTTGGGTGCGCCTCCCACTGCCGTTACCTGGAAAGGAAAAACCATGAGTCCGGTAGATTTTCGCAAAAACGTGCTGAAAATTGTACCCGAAGACTACGTGAACTTCATGTCGCTAATGGAGGTGCCTTTCTACCAGCAGGGTGAATACGATGTGCCCGACAACTGGTGGAACAGCAACGCGTACTACAACATGCCGCTCAACGATTTTATGGCCGCGCTGAAGGCCTCCGTAGAAAATGGCTACAGTGTAGCCATCGGAGGTGATGTGTCCGAATCGGGGTATTTGCCCAACTACGACATTGCGGTGGTGCCCAGCTACGACATCCCCGGCGATCGCATCGACGATTATAGCCGCCAATTGCGTTTCACCAACGAAGCCACCACCGACGACCATGCCATTCACCTCATTGGCTATTTGCAACAGGGGGAAGACTATTGGTTTTTGATCAAAGATTCGGGCAGTGGGGCACGAAACGGCAAACACCCGGGGTACTATTTTTACCATGAAGATTACGTGAAATTGAAGATGATGAACTTTACCGTGCACAAAGATGCAGTGGGGGCTTGGCTAAAAAAGTTTAAGAATTCCTGAACCGGAAGTGTTCACGGTTGTTTGCAATACATATGAACGAGCAGGAGGGCGGGAGCATTAATCCCATCGACAAAGACAAAACGACCGAAGAGCCGGGCAGGCTGGCGTATCCCCACCACATCGGTAGTCCGGTGGTGAAGCCCGTAGACAAGGGCAAGGTGAAAGGGAGGGCCATGACCTCGATGATGCAGCAAACCGAATCGCAGCTGCAACAGATCTATCAACAAATGCAATTGTTGGCCGATCAGGCCAAAGCAGTGAAAGACCGCGTAGAGATTTCTGAAAAGATTTATGAGTCGGACATGGGTTTTGAGCCCATCGTTGGGCATCAATATTACCTCTACCAGAAAGAAAACGGCAGGCACGTGCTGTCGATGCTTTCGCCGGAAGAGTGGGGCAAACGCATGCCTTATTCGCACTTGGTTTCAGCCGTACGCTTGTTGGCCGACCATACCTGGGACCTGCTTAACTAATCTTATTTCGTCCTGAGAAATGACTGTATCTTAGCACCATGCTACGATACCTCACCATTTTTCGTTTTCGCAAATTTTGCTTCAACGCGCATCCCATGTTTGGGTTGGCCTTGCTATTCTTGACCCTATCGCTGCCTGCCTGCCAGGAGCCGCCTGAAATTTCTGTGAAGGACCGCGAGGCAATTCGCACCGTGTTGCGGGAGCAACAGGAAGCCTGGAACCGGGCCGACCTCGAAGGTTATATGGCTGGGTATTGGCCATCGGATTCGTTGCGGTTTATTGGCAAGCGCGGCTTGACCTACGGTTGGGAAACCACTTTGGCCAACTACCAGAAAAGTTATCCCGATGCCCGGGCGATGGGAAAATTGTCGTTTGATGTGCTGGCGCTGGAAAGCTGTGGTGCCCAAGCGGCCTACATGATCGGGAAGTGGCACCTGGAACGGGCTGACGGTGATTTAGAAGGCCACTTTACCTTGCTTTGGCGAAAGCTGGAAAAAGGTTGGTGTGTAGTAGCGGATCACAGCAGTTAAATCACAAATTTGTACCCTGGCACCGGATTTGCCGTAGAAGGAGCCAAAACTACTTTGACCGATTGAATTGGATGAATGCCTCACAATGGCAATTGTAGGAGAATTAAGTTAGCTAAACAGCCCATAATTTCGACCTATATGGAAGCAGTTGTTCCCTATTACCGAAAGGCCATTTTCCTCACCCCCTTCCTGTTGATTGCCTTTTGGGCCGGTGCTCAAAAAGACGGTGATCCTTCCAAGGCCAGTTCGTACTTGTTTGATCAAAACTACGATGCGGCACTGGAGGAGTACCTCGGATTACTCGAAGAAGACCCTGACAACTCGGTCTACAATTACAATGTAGGCGTGTGCTACGTCAATTCCAACTTCGAAAAGCTGAAAGCCATTCCCTACCTGGAAAAGGTGTTGTATTACGACAAGTTTCAATACAACGCCTATTATATGATGGCCCGGGCCTACCACTTCGATCACCAATTCGATGAGGCCATCGCGATGTACACCAAGTTCAAGCTCAATGCACCCGGTTCCAACACCAAAGACCTGGACATCGACCGGCAAATTGAATATTGCGAAAACGCCAAGGCTTTGACCAAGTATCCCGTGCCGGTGAAGTTTGAAAACCTGGGATCCAACATCAATTCTGAATACCCGGATTATTTCCCATTCATTCCTACCAGCGAAAACTTTTTGATTTTCAATTCTCGCCGAGACGATGGTAGCCGAATGACGCGCAGCGGATTGTTTGCCAGTAACGTTTATATTTCTACTGTGCAGGATGGAGAATATGCTCCTGCCCGGCCGGTTTCTCAGGAAGTGAACACCGACAACGGCAACGAAGCGGTGGTAGGCTTGTCCTACACCGGTGAAAAAGTACTCTTCCAACTGGACAACAAAGAGAAAGACGCCTCTCAGCTGTACCTATCAGAAAAAGTGGGGGATGTGATCAAACCACCGGTCTTGCTCGACGAAACCATCAACAGCACCAACAATGAGATTTCGGCCTGTATTTCCAAAGATGGCCGCTCCATTTATTTTGCTAGCAAGCGAAAAGGTGGCTTTGGTGGAAAAGACATTTACATCACCCGCATGTTGCCCACCGGTGAGTGGGGAGAGCCCGAAAATTTGGGTCCCGGGGTGAACACCGAATACGACGAAGATTTTCCCAACCTGGCGCCCGATGAAAAGTCGCTCTACTTCAGTTCTAAAGGTCACTTTGGCATCGGAGGATACGATATTTTTGTTGCTAAATTTGATGCGGATACCCGCAAGTTTTTAGCTCCGCGCAACCTGGGTTATCCGATCAACGACATTGGAGACGACCTTAACTTTAGGGTTTCCAAGTCGGGCCGCTACGGCTACATTGCTGCAGTACGCGAAGAGGGATTTGGCGATTTCGACATCTACCGGGTTACTTTTCAGGAAGTGCTCACCGAGCTCACGGTTGTAAAAGGCATTGTATCGTCCAAGGCCGGAAAACCGGAGGGGACTACCATCACGGTAACCAGTACCGACCCAACCAACGATTACCTCGGTATATTTGTGCCCAACGCCAATACCAACCGCTACATTGTGGTGTTGCCTCCGGGCGAATACAACATGATGGTAGAGACCCCCGGCTACGGCACGGTAGAAAGGGTTTTTCGAATTTTGGGCAAAGGCTCGTTTGAAGCCGAACGCACGGAAGACATACAGCTCGAAAAAAATTAGCGATTTGTTCAACTATAGCTAAAACGCCCGCATGCCGGGCGTTTTTTGCTGCTACCCACAATGCTCGAAGAACACCTGCGTCAGGAACGGTTGCGTAGTTTTCAACAACTGAAAGCCATGGGAGACCGCACTCCGACATACTACGCCTTTCACATGGGGCAATTGGCGCAGGTAGCTAAACCGTTGAAATTGGAGGATTGGCAAACCCTTTGCATCCTTAAGGTGCACCTGACAACCTCCAACACCAAACCAGATAAGTACATTCGAAAGACCTGAAGCCTTGGCAGAAATTCAAACTTTTCCGGTCACTTATTTGCTACTGGCTTTCACCATTGGCACTTCCTGGTTGGCGTTGCGCAACCGCAGCATCCAGATCAAGCTGATGTACAGCCCTTACCAGATTCTGCGCTATGGCCAATGGGAACGCCTCATCGGCCATCCTTTTATTCATGCGGATTGGATGCACCTGGCCTTTAACATGTACATGCTCTACAATTTCGGCAAGTTGGTGGAGCTAAAGCTCAACATGGATTTTCCCAACTGGGGAGGGTTGTACTACCTCAGCCTCTACCTCGGTGGGGCCTTGATAGCTTCTGTGCCGGCCCTCATTCGCCACCATGACAACCGCAGTTACTTTTCGCTGGGAGCATCGGGAGCCGTGTCGGCGGTAATTTTTGCCATGGTGGTCATGATGCCGACCCTCGAGTTGAGCCTGCTTTTCATTCCCTTCGGGGCCATGCCGGGCTGGTTGTTGGGCTTGGGCTACATTGCCCTTGAAATCTATCAGGATCGGCGAAAACGCCCCGGCGACAACATTGCACACGATGCACACTATTGGGGCGCCATTGCCGGCATTCTCTTCGTGCCGCTGGTGCGTTGGGAATACATCCCCGAATTCATTTTTGCAGTACAACTATGGTGGCAAACCTGAGCAAAGCCGTTTTTTTTGATCGTGACGGCATCATCAATCACGATCCGGGCGACTATACGTATCAATTGAGTGAGTTTCACATCCTCGACGGAGTGCCCGAAACCATGAAGGTGCTTCAAGACAAAGGCTACAAACTGGTGGTGATCACCAACCAGGCGGGCATTGCCCGGGGGCGCTACGGCCACGCCGAGGTAACCGCCATTCATCAGCATTTGCGTGAGGTACTGGCCGAATACGGAGTTGCCCTCACCGACATTCTTTATTGTCCACACCACAACACCACGACCAAATGCCTGTGCCGCAAGCCGGGCTCACTGATGGTGGAACGCGCCCTGGCGCGCCACCGCATCGACCCGCAGCAATCGCTGTTGGTGGGCGACAAGCCCCGCGACATTGAAGCGGCCGAAAAGGCCGGCGTAAAAGGCCGCCTGGTGCCGGTAAATACTTCCATCACCTTTTTGCAAGCCCTGGCATGAGTGCCGCTCACTTGTGGTATTGGGACGGGGCGTATTATACCGAAGGAGCAGCAGTGCTTTCGCTCGACAACCGAGCCTTCCGCTACGGTGATGCTCTTTTTGAAAGCATTCGGGTGGTGCAAGGGCGTCCTTGTTTTTTAGAGGCGCACCTCGCACGGCTGCGCCACGGTAGTGAGCGGCTGGGGCTGCGCCACCAAGAAGACCTGTATGCTTTGGTCGCTCAATTGCTGCACCGCAGCGGCACCACTTCCGGCCGCCTGCGGATGTGCCTTACCCGCAAATCGGGTGGTTTGTATGCGCCCCAACAACAAATGGGTATTGTTGGTGCAGAAATTAGTCCGGTAGAGCCATCGACCTATCCCACCTGGCAACATGGCCTGAAGGTGGGCCGCTTAGCCAATCATCGGGTAGGGGATACGATACTCAATGGATTGAAATCGGCCAATGCGTTAACCTATGTGATGGCAGGAAAAGCGTGCCGGGAATTGGGCTGGGACGAAGGCTTGCTTACCAACCACCGGGGCGAAATAGTGGAAGGCTACAGTTCCAACTTATGGGTGTGGAAAGATGGGCAACTGAGCACACCTTCCCTCCAATATGGAGGAGTAGCGGGCGTGATTCGGCAACTGCTGCTCGAAAGCCGCTACGGCTGGCCACTGCCCGTGCAAGCGCGGGCCATCCATCCCGATGAACTCAGCACGGCCGATGAAATTTGGCTTACCAATGCCATTCAAGGCATTCGATGGGTAGCCGATTATGAAGGTCGGGAATTGACGGGCCAAAAAGCCGTGGAAATGCAGGAAAAGTTGCGGGAAATGGCGCTTAGTTCAGCGAAGGATCTTCCGGGAAGTTGGCCATGATGGCAAACTTTTTCCCCATTAGGGTCAGCACCTCGCTCCAAAATTCTTTGTTGCGGCCGCGCCTCACCAAATCCGAAGTAGCCTGGGTCATGATCCAGGATTTGTCTTTCATCTCATTTTTGAGCTGGTCGGCACCCCAACCGGAATAACCAGCGAAAAACTGAATTTCACCCTCCGAAATTTGGCCGGTGTCAATGAGCAGTTTCAATTGCTCAAAATCGCCTCCCCAAAAAATACCATCGATAATTTCTTTGGATTCGGGCAGCCGATCGCCCAAGGTGTGGATGTAGAACAGGTTGTTTTGTCCGACCGGGCCACCAAAAAACAATTCAGCTTGAAAATCGGGAAAGTCTTCAATAGCATCGGTAATGTTGAGGTTCACCGACTTGTTGAGAATGAAACCAATAGAACCTTCTTCGTTGTGCTCTACCAGCAGCACCACCGAACGCTTGAAGTTGGGGTCGAACAGAAAAGGCTCCGAAATCAATAGCCGACCTTGCTCCGGATTCTTGAATTCAAAATCCATCCGGGAAAAGAAGTCATCTGATAAGCCTCCAGTATAGTCTGTAAAATCTTCCACGCGTCTTTCTTCTTTCTCAAATCTACTAACGATAGCCTGAAACGGAATGTTGCATTAATGTAAAGCTGCACGCAAAGGCAAAGCTTTGCAGATGTCTGCTTCTGCGGCTATCAATTCGCGCAAGCGGGTGTATACTTCATCCTCTGGCCAGTAGTGCAAGGCCATTTTTACAAAAGCATTGCCGTGTTTGGCCTCCGAAGTCCAGAGCCGTTTGTAAAAGCGCTTGATCACCGGTTCGGTGAGGGCTTCCTCCACCAGGCGAAAGCGTTCGGCCCCGCGGCATTCTACCACCGAAGCCAACAACATGCGGTCCATGAGGCGTTCGTCGGGGGTAGAGCGGCACAAAGCAATCAACTTTTGCATGTAGGGATCGCGCGGCATGTCCTTGGGCAATTGTATTCCGCGTTGCATCATGATGCGATAAACCGCTCGAAAATGTTCCAATTCTTCCAGGGCGGTTTCGATCAATTCGGGAATGATCTCCGTTTTGTCAGGACATTTGGCCACAAAGCTCATGGCCATGGCCGAAGCCTTGCGTTCACAATCGGCGTGGTCTTGCAAAAAACGATCGAAATCAGCCATCACCGTATCCACCCAATCTTGGGAGGTATCGTAGGCTAAATCTAGAGATAACTTCATGTTAACTTATAACAATAAGGAGCTTAAAACTACTTGTTTATTTTCACGCAGCATGAAACGAGCCGGGGTTTCAAGACCGCAAAAAAACACGCTTCGTTTCAATTAGAAACCATAACATGAAAGAAATTTTAAAAGCCCTCATCCACTGGAATCCGGGTGAAGTAAGCTTTGAACGACTGGGCGATTTTGTCCGGCAAATTGATATTGAACGACTTAACTATCAAGATCAGGTGCCCGCTGCCACCGATCCATACCATTATTCGCGTACGATTATGCTCACCCATCCGGTGGAGTGTGTGCTGGTGCACTGGCCTCCCGGAGTAGCGAGTGCCGTACACCTGCACGATGGATTTTGGGGGCACACCCTGGTGCTGGAAGGCAGTTGCGAAAACCTGGAATTCGAATTGCACAACGACACCCTCTACCAAACCGGCGTCAGCTTTGGCCGCGCGGGGCAGGTGCTTTCAGAAAAAGCGGGAATCATTCACCAGGTGCGCAATGCCAATCCGCAAACACCGGCTGTTTCGTTGCACTTTTACTTTCCGGCCTTCGATTCTTTGGCGGGCATGCGCCTGTTCGATTTGAAAAACCAACGCATTGGCATTCTCAACGAAGCCGCTCAAACAACATCCTGGAAAGCCCCCAGCAGCCATTTCGATTCAATTGTAGAAAGCGCCTTTCAACTTGCTTAATCCGCGATTGTGTGCGGTTGATCTTTCGGCATTCGGTTGGTCAACTGCATGCGATCGGATACCTTTGAGGCATGGAAAACCGCTCTGCCCAGGTGCGCGATTTGCGCACCGATTACACCAGCCGCTCGCTCAGCGAAAGCGAAGTAGATGCCAACCCTTTTGTGCAACTCGACCAGTGGTTGGCCGAAGCCATTGAGGCCAAGGCCTTAGAGCCCAACGCCATGGTGGTGTCTACCCTCGGCGATGACGGTTTTCCGGCCTCCCGGGTGGTGTTGCTCCGCGGCTTGAGTGCCGAAGGTCTCAATTTTTACACCAATTACGATAGTCAAAAGGGCACCGAGATTGCCGCTCATCCCAAAGTATCGGCTTGTTTTTTCTGGCCCGAACTGGAGCGACAGATCCGTATTTCCGGAACCTGCCACAAATTGTCTGACGAGGAATCGGACGCTTACTTTGCCAGCCGGCCCGCCGGCAGCCAATTGGGAGCCTGGGCCTCGCCTCAAAGTCAAACCCTGCCCAGCCGCGAGGCCCTCGAAACGATTTTGGAAGAGGTAAAGGCCAAATACGAAGGCCAGGACGCTATTCCAAGGCCACCGCATTGGGGAGGATACCGCATTGTGCCCCACCGCATCGAATTTTGGCAAGGCCGGGCCAGCCGCTTGCACGACCGCATTGTATTTCACAAGCAAGGCGAAGATTGGCAATCCTCCCGGCTGGCGCCTTGAGCATGGAGCTGAGCGCCTATCAAGAACGCTTCGGTTTTCAAGCACCCGTCATCGACCAACCGCCCCATACGGATTTGGGCATGGTGGTGGTGATTCCCTGTTTCAATGAAACCCAACTGGTGCCTACCCTGCAATCGCTGGCCGATTGTGAACTGCCCGATACCGCCGTAGAAGTTCTGGTAGTGATCAACAGCGGTGAGCAGCATCCAGAGGCCATTCGAAAACAAAATGAAGCCACTTTACAAGCCGCCCGAGCCTGGTCCGCCCAGCAAACCAGCGCAATTGCTTTTCATTGGATCGTAGCCGACCGCTTGCCCCGCAAGCACGCAGGCGTGGGCCTGGCCCGTAGGATTGGCCTGGACGAGGCAGCGGCACGCCTCTATGCGGTGCAGCGGCCCGAAAGCGTTTTGTTGTGTTACGATGCCGATTGCCTTTGTGCTCCCAATTACCTGAAGGTGGTATACGAGCACTTTTTAGCACGTCCCAAGCAATTGGCGGCTTCCATACATTTTGAGCATCCCTTGGAAGGGGAAGCCTATGCCGCTTCAGTCTACGAGGCCATTGCCCATTACGAGCTCTTTTTGCGCTACTACCGCTGGGGATTGCATTGGGCTGGGCACCCCTTTGCCTACCACACCATTGGTTCGAGCATGGCGGTGCGTGCCCACAGTTACCTGAAGCAAGGCGGCATGAACCGCCGAAAGGCCGGTGAAGATTTTTATTTTCTTCAAAAATTGATTCCGCTGGGGAATTTTGGCGAGATCACCACGACCAAGGTGATTCCGGCACCCAGGGCCTCGGACCGGGTGCCTTTTGGTACGGGTCGCGCGGTAGGGCAGTGGCTCGATGGTAGCCGGCCCCGTTGGGAAGGCTACCATCCGCAATCGTTTCACGACCTGAAACAACTCTTAGACCAGGTAGAGCAGCTGTATGACGCACCTGCTGCGAAAGCCATCGTCAACCAACTTTCGCCTTTGTTGCAGCAGTTTCTTGCTACGCGCAGTTGGGAGCAGCACCTCGCCGAAATTCGAAACCATTCTGGTTCACAGGCCGGATTTGTGCAACGCTTTTTCCGTTGGTTCAATGCCTTTGAAGCTTTGAAATGGGTACACTACGCCCGAGACAATGGCTACCCGGATCAAGAGTTGACCGGGGTGGCCCGGGAATGGTTGGGAACCATGGGGCAAGCGCAACCCAATGACGTTTTGGCGTTGTTGGCCATTTACCGTCAATTAGATATCAATCAGGGAAATTGAGAGCAAGGCTAAGCCTAACTTCCCCAAATGAATTTTCTGAGCTGTTGCCCAGGTTCGGCTATGGCGTTTGTTGCGTGGAAAATTATCACGCAACACTTTTTTTAATGCTGGTGTGGTGGTGCACCGTTGTGCTGCTGTCGGCTGCCGGCCCCAAATGAATTTTCTGAGCTGTTGCCCTTGTTTGATTTGGTGGTGTGTTGCGCGGAAAACTTTCACGCAACACTGTTTGAATGCCGGTAAGGTGGTGCACAGTTGTGCTGCTGTCGGCTGCCGGCC
>ERZ1740068.257-NODE-257-length-30078-cov-7.819272_pt1 | contig 30078 bp, 27 predicted proteins | sample MGYA00581735_ERZ1740068 | MGnify/ENA primary metagenome ERZ1740068 (study PRJEB43018, sample SAMN04849740) | marine metagenome | isolation source: floating plastic debris | place: Pacific Ocean | collected 2008-08-30 | study: EMG produced TPA metagenomics assembly...
GAAATCGAGAATTGGTGGTTCATAACCAATTCTCTCAACGCCGTCGAGAGTTTTGCAACCTATTGACCAGTACGGATGTGTAATTCAGTTCGTATCACACATTTGTGATAATCTATTGCTGAATAGGAAATACAATGGATACCAGTGGAATAAAAAGAGGTTGCCCCGTCAAGCAGGACAACCTTTCTTTTCCGATTCAGAAATAAATCAGCGGTCCAGTAGAATCAACTTACGACTCTGATGACTGCCATCTGGCAATTGAAGATTAACGAGGTAAATCCCTGCCGGAATCTCATTGATTTGGAGTGGCAGGCGATTGTCTCCGGGCATCAATTGCCACATTTGACGCGCAACACTACGGCCTTGCAGGTCAGTGATCCACACTTCAGCGATTCCTTCGACCGTGCTACTTTGAAATTGAGCAAGTACTAAGTCTTTAGCTGGGTTTGGAGCAAGCGTTAAGGTAGGTTTTAAACCAGCAGAATGGCTTAACCAACGCCTCAAGGATCCCGAATTGCAACCTTCGATCGTTACGTTGTCTAAAAACAAGCGGTCGTTGGATTGGCTGGCGTTACTTTTAAAACGCAAGGATACATTGTTGCCCAAGCCTCCGCTTTGAGCAAAAGTAGCCGTCTCACTTTGGCCGTTGGAGTTGGCCGGAAAATCGGTGCCAGCAGTATAAGTAGCAATGGTGGTAAAGGCACTACCCCCAATGGAAATTTGCAATTCAAAACTTTTTCCATTGTCGAAACTTTGGCTACCAAAATCAAAATTGACTTGAATTTGATCGTAGGACGAAAAATTGAGTCCAGATGCGGTAAGTCGAGAAGTGCTGGTTCCGTTACGGATTTGTACCACCTGAGTACTGGAAGAAGAAGGAGTAGCCAGGGTAGTGTTGCTCCCCCCGGATTGCCAGATTCCAAAACCCGATTCAAAATCTTCGGAATCGAACGTGTTGTAGCTACAACCCCCGCCAGAAGTATTGTCCTCCACCAAAGCGCTGCCGGTAGCAGTACAATTGTTTTGATCAGTAACCGTCACTTGATAAGTGCCTTGCAACAAGTTGGTGATGGTACCATCACTCCCGGTATATCCATTCGGTCCGCTCCAGTTGTAGGTGTAATTGGGTGTGCCTCCCATGGCCGAAGCAGTAGCCGAACCGTTGGCTTGCCCATTGGTAGATGGATTGGTACTTAGGCTCACCAACAAGGCCGCAGGCTCATTAACGGCAGCCGATCCGGTAGCGGTAGCTCCCACCGCATCTGTAACGGTTACCGCATAGCCATTGGCAGGCACATTAATGAGGTCGGGAGAACTGGCTCCATTCGACCAGTTGTAGGTATAAGGCGTGGTACCGTTGCTTACCGAGGAAGTTACGCTCCCATCGGAACCACCGTTGCAGGAAACCGCTCCGGCACTCAGCGAAACCGAAAGATTTGAGCCTCCACCTCCACCGTTGTCGTCACAAGTGATGGCTGACGATACCGTTACCGATAGTGGATTTTTGGCATACAGGCTGTAATTACTGGCATGCGCCACTGGCGTGTTGGGGGCAAGGTAATAATGGTAACGGTTCAGGGAAAACTCTTCTCGATCAGATTCTTTACAATCGTTGTTGGTGTTTTTTGAGTACTTGCGGTCGAAGCAAATGTCAGACGACATGCGAAACCCAAACGACCCAATGGCTTGACCGTCACCCGTACAAGTGTGCTTGGCATTGTTAGCATTGTCATCGTAATAGGAATTCACCGCATAGGCATCTATATAAGTCGGAGCGCATACCGTAGCCTTGTCCGTCAAAAGCGAATAGGGCATGTTGGTTTCACATTGATAGGCTACAGCAATGCTCCCGTGCTGGCCGGTGATGAACTCCCACTGGCGGACTGCTTCATTGGGCAGGGCAGGGGAAGGAGGTGTACCGTTAATAAGATCGCCACCTGGCAAAACATCATTATAATATGTCATGTTGTTGCTAGCTGCCGGACTGAGATCAAATACATCGCCAAACCCACCACAGGGGCTCGACAAAAAGTTGTGTACCCGGAAGTCCAGGTGATAATCTACCCGGTACTTGGTGAAAGTTGTCGTCAATTGATTATAAGTGCCACTGTTAGAACCCATCACCGAACGAATGGCCCTTACCGGCCCGTCTTTGTAAGTAACAATGGCGCCACGAAAAGTCGAAAATGTTTTTTCGGTTCTACCACAAGGACCTCCTTTCACAGGAATACCCGCTTGAATGTAACTGGCAATTTCAGTGCTTGGCACGACAAAACCTTGATGCGCATCCAGGATATCGGTCCCGCTGGCATTTCCTGCAAAAATCTGTAATACCGTTTCTTCCCACCTGGACTCAAATTCAGTTCGGTATTCATCAGTAAATACGTAAGAGTTTTCGCATTGAAAGTTTCGCGAGTTGTTGCTGCATTTGGTGTTTTTTTCACAAGTTTTATATTGGCCCAAAGAGGTCCCTGAATTGATCAACCCAAAATTGTAGGTAACGTAATTGGCTCCCGCCGAAGGATCGATGCTGTTGTTTGCCCTTTCGAAAAGGTAGAGGTAACCCTCCAGGTTGTTGTTGAGCGGATCGCGTACCTCCAATTCTAAAATGCTTTGATCCAGTACGTTGGCTGGGCAACTGCTGCCAGTAAATTTACCACCAAGGTCCATTTGCATAAAGGCCAACTCATCGTCTCCATCGATTCCTGGGTTGTCATCCGGTCCAGTGTAGGTCACTGCATCGGCATAATTGTAAACAAACCATTCTTCGGGTCTTTCCGAAGGATCCAGGCAAATGTCCGTTGGGTGATCATAAGGCTGCTCAACTTTTTGCCAAACACGTTCGTCAATTTGAATCGGGACCTGTTGCCAGGCATTGTTTTGCCAACGGAAACCCACAAGATCATCTATAGGCAGGCCATTGAAACTACTTATCAAACTGGCTGAAACCACAACCGGATCTTTGCTGCGGTCTTGAGCATGTGTAACGCTTCCCCAAAGGAAAGTTGTGAATAGTGTTAAAATGAAAGAATATTGAATGTTTTTCATGGTGAGGTTAGGTGGGTGATTTTAGAATTCAAGATACAGCGCCACACTCCAATAATATCGGAGCAAATAAAGGTTTTCACCTAAAGGATAGAACAGCAGAAAAGCTCTCTTAAGGAGTGGCCTTAGTTGAGAAAAAGGAAGGGGCTGGAGAGATGGGAAAATAGACCATCTCTATAACTCAGTGGGTGGAATACCCTAAGTTCGGTGTAGGGCAAAGTAGCGGTTGCTACATGAAGTTTTGGGATCAGTTCTTCTACGGCAGTGTCTTCCGTAATTTCGATTTCAATCAAACTGGGCTGGAGGCTCCTGTCCCTTTCTTCTCGCACGTGAGACATACTGGACTTTTATCATTTGCACTTAAGTAATTTCAGGTCTTTGGAAAAAACTACCAACTCCCTCCGGGTGAAAACAAAAAATAGATATCGCTGCTTTTCGTTTGTTCGTCCAGCCATTGATAGCCCTCCGAATCTTTTGTGGTGAAGGGAGAGATCAATTGGATCATGTGCTGATACCCTTCGTAGTTCATTTCACAATTGAAAGCATCGTTTTGCAACTTTACAATGCCGTGGTTGGCTTCTGTTTTTACCAGGTTTAAGGTACAATTAAGTGCTTCAATTTCAGGTTGTTCATGAATTGGAAGGGTAATGATTTCTGATTTATCTATGAACGTTTGCAGCAATTGCTGAAACCATCGAGCACCTTGATGATCAAAATCCCATAAACGTAGAAGCCGTTCAATTTCTACATTTTTATACTTTCCCTCAGCGGTAAGATCAGGCAGGTATTCCAATTTCATATTGTGGTTGTATTAAACGGTAGCAGAACCACCCAAAAGGCTCCACTGCCACCTCACCGAAAAGTACTCAAAACATTGCCTGGAAAAGTGCATCTTTGCCCCAAATTCCGGGAACGGACATGAAGAAGTTTGTATTCATTACCACCCGCAACCAGCACCAGTATGATCACCCACTGCGCAGCCGGTTGTGGACCCTTTGCCACAAAACCCTTCTCAATCAGCAGTCAAACAACTGGCAAGCCCTGGTGGTGGGGCTGGATGAAAAAGAGGAAGGCAACATCACCTACCTGAAGGCTACTGGCGAAACCAAGAAGCCGAAGATCAAACAGGCGCTAGAATACATTGCAGCTCAAGATTCTCCACCCGAATACCTCATTCGTTTGGACGATGACGACCTCATCTCCACCACGATTCTGAAAGACCTTGATGGCCTTGAGGCGGATGCTTTTACGGACAAATACCATTTGCTCTACGACATCACTACAGGCAAATCCCTCCAAAACGACCACACCTGGTTTCCCAACACCTGTATATTGGGTTACCAGCACGCCATCCAGCCTTTTGGGCCGGAAGCCATGCCGCTGTTTATGTACGACCACGACAAGGCATGGCACCAATATTTTGAAGGAAAAAACGTAGGCTATGCCAGCAAAAAAGACCCCGTTTACCTGCGGGTGATTTCTCCTGCTACGGTAAGCATTTCCGGTACCTGGGACAAGTCGCAGGACTACGACCACGAAAACTTTGAGCGCTACGTACAATCGTTGCGCAAATGGCGGAGGATTAACTTTTGGAAAAAACGTTCCTTCAAAGGTCTCGATCCCTATGAGCCAGACCTGTCTGCGCTCCGCGAACTCCTGTTTACCAAGGCCTGATTCGCTGCCCCATGTCGAATTGGAAGTTAGAAGATATTATAGACCAAGGCGGAGAAACTACCTACCGTCATTATTTAGCGAAATACCCCAGCCTTCGCGGCAAGGTGGGTTTCTCATTGCAAATTTGGCGGGCCTACCGGCAGGTGAAGCAATTGTATGCCCAAACCTTGCGCGACAAGGAGTGCTACTATGGTCCCTTCAAAGGAGAGTTTGGTCATTTTTTGTTGCACAACTTACCTTTTATAAGTTACTTACATGCACAAGGAGTGAAGGTGCACTACTGTGGCATGGCGTTGCACAAACCCTTCCTCATTGACGAAAGCGGCAATTCATTGGTGCATACTTACCATGAGCTGCGTGACTTTTTTAAAGAAGTGAAGCCGCAAAGCAACTTTTGTGATCCGCCGGAAGACGTACAACAAGAGATTGCCACCTTCAAAAAAACGGCTCGCCAATCGGGAAAAGTGCTTTGGGAAATAGACCAAGAGTTTTTCTATTGGCACGCCTTCCGAAATTGGGTTTTGGTGAAACCGCATCAAAAAGCCTACCGCATCAACCGTTACTATCAGCCCGAAAAAGAAAAGGCTGCCGTCATCTTTCCACGGAAAAAAGGAGGAACGTTTTCTCCCAACAATGGTGGTCCATGGGACTACACCGAATTGGCCCGCACATTGAGTCCCTACTTTGATAAGGTATATGTTACCGGACACCCTTCACTTTCCGCGGAGTTGGAATCGTTTGACAATGTGGAGGTATGCCTTTCGGAAGACAACACCACGGTGATCGAAAAATGCTCAGCCGCCCGCCTCATTGTTACCCAACACTCTGGTGCGGTACACATGGGAAGCTACACCGATACACCGGTACTGTTGATTTTCAATGGCAAGCCTCCCATCAAAGGGCTGGCCGATACCCTGCGCTTCCGGCGGCACCTCAACCCAAAACATGCCTTATCTTTTGCTTTCTCACTGAAAGAAATTGAGGCTTTCGTAAAAGCCGGAAAGTTTTGATGCACGATGGCTAAAATCACTGGAATCAGGCGGTTCTTAACATTAAAATCCGCTTTAACAAACACAAAACCCTCCTTCACAAGGATTTCCCACTTGTGAAACCCGCTGTTTCCTCTATTCACTTATTTTTGCCGGGAATCCAGTTGAAAGGCATGAAGTTGACAGATCAGGTAACCGAGTTTACCGAAGCCGTGAAAGACCTCCGGGTAGCGATTGTGGGAGAGACCATTATCGACGAATTTATCCCTTGCATTTACGAAGGCCAATCCATGAAATCGTTTTGCCCTGTGTTTAAACTCGCAGGCAACAAGGAAGAGCAACAGGGTGGAGCTACCGCCATAGGCAATCACTTGCGCGATTTTGTGAAAGAAGTAGTCTTGGTGACCAATACGGAAAAAGAAATTGTCAAAACTCGCTACATTGATGTGGATGGAGGCAAAAAGCACGTAGAGGTCAACAAGTTTGACACGGCTGGTTTTCAGCCTGTTCGCTTGGATTGCAGCGGCTATGATGTAGTGATTGTAGCCGACTTCGGTCACGGCTTTTTGAACGATGCTCACTTCGAAGGAGCTTTCCACCTCATGTGCCAAACCAACTCCAACAACTTTGGTTTCAACCGGGTGTCAAAGTGGAAAAATTACCACAAAAAGAGTGTGTGCCTCGACTTGCGCGAAGCCAGTCTACAGATGAATCAAAAAATTCGCTTTAGCACCCACGAAGAATTGTTAGCACTCTACAACTATGAGTTGGATACGGAAAATTTGTTTGTAACCCTGGGTGGTAAAGGATCAGTGCATACTGATGGTAAAACCATCCATCCTCAGCCCGCCTTCAAGAGCAAAATTGTAGATACCATTGGGGCAGGTGATACCTTTTACGGCTTTGCTTGTTTGGCTGCCCATCTGGGCTTACCCAATGAACGCTTGCTCACTTTACCCTCTTTGGCAGCCAGCCTTTCTACAACTTGGTTGTGCAACGAAAAATCTGTGACCCCTAACGGACTATTAGACTATGCAACGCATTTCTTACCGTAAGGAATTCGAGAAATTCCTGAATTCCCCGGAAATCGATCAACAGCTTACCCAGGCGGGAGAACTGATTAAAGGTGCTAAGCGCCTGTTCTTTATTGGTAATGGTGGCAGCAATTCCATCTGCTCGCATATGATGGAAGATTTCGCAAAAATCGCGGGCTACCCAACTTTTGCCTTTTCGGATGCTGCTCTAATTACCTGCTATGCCAATGATTATGGCTACGAAGCTGCGATGGCTGAATGGCTCAAAATTCATTTTCAAAAAGAAGACTTGCTGGTGGCCATCAGTAGTTCGGGCAATTCGGCCAACATCCTCAATGGTGCGGCAGTGGCCAAAGAACGCGGTGGGAAATTGATCACCCTAAGTGGCTTTAAACCAGATAACCAACTGCGCAGCAAGGGTGATCTTAACATCTACACCGCTATCGAAAGCTATGGCATTGTAGAATGCCTGCACCAAACCTTATTGCACATTATACTCGACGAATTGTAAACATGGCTATCAAAAACGCCCTGGTCACCGGAGTAGCCGGTTTTATTGGCTCTAATCTCTTGGACTACCTGCTGGAAAAAACCGATTGGCAAGTTCACGGCATTGACAATTTGAGCACCGGCAATCGCAAAAATATTGCCGGTCAAATGAATGATCGCCGATTCACCTTTTCGGTGATGTCGGTTTCCGATCTGGCATCTCTTCAGGGATACGACTATGTATTCCATCTGGCGGCTCTACCACGCATTCAGCCCAGCTTTGAGTACATCAATGAACACATTGAGGCAAACCTTAACCAGTCGATCCACCTCATCGAATTGATGATTAAGGAGGAGCATTTCCCGAGGTTGGTCTACAGTGGTTCAAGTGCCATATATGGAACGCCCCAACAAATTCCTACTCCCGAAAACGAAAAAGTAGATTGCCTGAGCCCCTATGCGTTTCAGAAGTACGAGGTGGAGCGTTATTTGGATTTGATCTCCACCCGATATCCATTGGATTATGTGACCTTGCGGTACTTTAACCCTTACGGCCCACGGAGTTTCAATCCGGATAATCCATTCAACGCCTATAGCAGTGTGGTGGGTATTTTTCTAAACCGCTTGAAAAAAGGTGATCCGTTGTTGGTGACAGGAACTGGCGCCCAACGACGGGACTTTATTCACGTACAAGATTTGGCCAAGGCCAACTATTGTGCGGCCATTCATCCCGAGCGTATCAATACAGCCTTTAATATTGGGTTTGGCAGTACCCTAAGCATCCTTGATCTGGCAAAAATGATTAGTGATGAGTACGAAATGATTCCAGAGCGGGAGGGAGAAGCCGAAATTACTTTTGCCGATACTACCAAAGCACGCGAAGTGCTCGGATGGGAGCCTGAATATCAACTCGAAACCTATTTAAAAAAAGAAGTAGCCACCATTAACGAATGAAAAGAGGGTTTGCTTGCGGAGTGTTCGACTTGTTTCACGCCGGACATGTTTTGATGCTACAGGAGTGCCGCGAGAATTGCGACTACTTGATTGTGGCCCTCAATACCGCCACTAATTTAGGACCAGACAAAAATCAACCGATCTATTCCATCGAACAGCGGGTGATCATTCTGGAAGCCTGCCGCTACGTGGACGAGGTAATAACCTACAGTACTGAAGATGAATTAACGGAGTTGTTGGCTTCGCTCAACCTGGGCATCAGATTTTTGGGAGACGATTACCGGATAAAACCCATTACAGCTCCTCACCTGGATATTCCGCTCTATTTTGTGAACCGGGATCACGGTTGGTCGTCGTCGAAAATCCGCGAAAAAATAGACCGATGAGTGCGACTCCGCCTTTGATAAGTGTGGTAACTCCATGCTACAATGTTGCGGAGTTTATTTCTGAGACCATCTCGTTTGCATTTGCAAAAAAACGTCCAAAGCTGGGAAGCAGCGAGGAATATGAACTGATGCTCCGCATCTTACAGCAATTTGAGAAAGTAGTGTTCGATGCTATTCGAATTGCTTGTGCTATGAATGTGCAACTCGCTCGAGAACCGCTAAACGAACATTTGCCCAAAGGCTATCAACCCGTACCCTCTGCCGAAACATCGGGTTTTTATTTGAAGCTCTATCGATTACTGGGCCGTCAGGAACTGAAATCTTCCGAAAATTAGCCGGACGTTAAGCCATGAAGATCGCCTATTTATCAGCCAATCCTTTACTCAACCTTGCCTCCCCAAGCGGCTATGGTACACACATGCGTGAAATGATTAAAGGATTGCGTGCATTGGGACATGAGGTTTCGCCTCTGATTGCCGGAGGCACTGCCATCGAAACCCTGGCGCAGCCCGGCACCGGCTCTGCTCCCAAGCAGTTGTTGCGTCAACTGGCGCCTCCCTTTCTTTGGGAAACTGCCAAAGATTGGCGCTTGAAGCGGTTTGATGGACACATGACTACCTGGTTTGCCGAAGAAATCAATCGTATGAAACCCGATCTGGTTTATGAAAGGGGAACTTACCTGCAATTGGCTGGTCATCGGGTGGCTCAGCAAATGAAATTACCCCACATTGTGGAATTAAATGCTCCTTTGGCCGAAGAGAAAGCCATGTTGGGGCGATCCAGTTGGTTTGCCAAAGAGGCAGAAGCTGCAGAGCGTCAATTGCTCCAAGGGGCCGCTAAAATTGTAGTGGTTTCCTCGCGCCTGGTGCAACATTTTTCCGATAAATACCAGTTGCCGAGAGATAAATTCATCATTACTCCGAATGCGGTGGACCTCGACAAGGTGCAGTCCAGCGAAGCAAGTACGACAGAACTTAGGAAGCAGTTGGGCCTGGAAAATAAGGTAGTATTGGGCTTTGTAGGTTCCATCTTTCCCTACCATGGAGTAGACCTGCTGATCCGGGCATTTGATGCACTCCAAACGGGGCATCCTGAACTGCACTTAATGATTGTTGGCGATGGAGAAACGTTACCTGAACTCCAGGAGTTGGCCACCAAACTCAATTTGAACCATAAAATTACCTTTACCGGTAATGTTCCTCATACGGAGGTGTTCAATCATATCGCGCTGTTTGACATTGCGGTGTTGGCCAAAACCAAAGACTACATGTCACCCATCAAGGTATTCGAATACGGTGCAATGGGTGTTGCCATCGTGGCCCCCTCAACCACCGCCGTACGGGATGTGATCGAAGATGGCCGTCACGGATTACTGATCGGAGAGGAGCAAACCCTGGAAGGTCGATTGAAAGAACTAATTGATAACCAAAAACTTCGGGAGCAAATAGGGAAATCCTTTCAGGAAAAAGTTTTGGAAGAACACACCTGGCAGCGTATGGCCGAAAAAGTATTGGCTTGAACATGCGGGTGGCTTTAATGACCGATGGCATTCAGCCCTACGTAACCGGAGGGATGCAAAAGCACAGTTTTTATGTAGCGAAATTTTTGGCTGCAGCCGGAATTGAGGTGGATTTGTACCACTACAATGCCAATCCACAATTCGATATTGATGCGTTAGAGGTGTTCACTCCACAAGAGCGCGCAAATATCCATTCCATGGTATTTGAGTTTCCGCCTCCTGGTAAATTACCAGGTCATTACATACGCCGGTCCTTACGCTATTCGCAACAACTCTACAAAGCATTCAAAAAGCGTCCTACAGTCGATTTTGTGTACATCAAAGGTTTTGCTGGCTGGCAATTTTTAAAGGAAAAAGCTAAAGGGAGATCGCTTCCACCGAGTGGAATCAAGTTTCACGGCATGAATATGTTTCAAACGCCTCCATCGTTTCGCGGAAGTTTGGAGTACGCCATGCTTCGGCCTCCAGTGCGTTTCAATATGAAACATGCCGATTATGTGTTTTCTTACGGAGGAAAAATTACCGACATCATTGCTGGAACAGGAGTAGAACGATCGCGGATTGTGGAGTTGCCTACCGGCATCGAAAAGCAATGGGTTGCCGGCAATATCCGGTTTACCGAAGGCCAACGCAAATTCTTATATGTTGGCCGCTATGAGCGCTTGAAGGGCATTGAGGAAATCAATCAGGCCATAAAAAAGTTGGAAAAAGAGTTCGATTTTGAATATCACTTTGTGGGTCCCATTCCCGAGCAACTTCACCTGCCCTCAGAAAAGGTAAAGTATTGGGGAAAAATCACCGATGCCCAACAAATGAAAGCAGTGGTGCGCAGTTGCGATGTTGTGACTTGTCCCAGCTATTCTGAAGGTTTACCTAACGTGATTTTGGAAGGGATGAGCCAAGGGCTTGCTGTGTTGGCCACAAACGTAGGCGCCATAAACTTTCTTGTCAACGAGGAAAACGGCTGGTTGATTGAGCAGCCAGACTCCAATGCCATTGCTGATGCCATGCGAAATGCCATTACCTGTGACGCAAAAAAAATGGATGCCCGCAAGCAGGCATCCATTGAAAAAATATCTCGTGAACTAACCTGGGACCACATTGCCAACCGTTTGGTGACTACAGTGCAATCCCTGGCTGGAAAGTAGTTATACTTTTGCGCTAAACTCTTCTTCGTAGTAGGCTACCAGTTTCCCCAAGCCCTCTTTTAACTGTGTAGAAGGTTGGTAATCTACAGCAGCTTTCAATTTCGCTGAACTTCCAATCCTGCGTTCCACTTCAAAGTCGTAACGCTTCTTGGGGGCTTCGATGAATTGAATTTCTGAGGAAGAGTTGGTAATTTCCTTAATGGCGAAGGCCAAATCTTTGATTGTGATTTCCTGCTCGTTGGCAATGTTGAAAATCTCGGCACCTTTCACTTGATTCGCCAAATGGTAACAGGCTGTAATGGTGTCATCGATATAAGTGAAATCACGGGTTTGTTCTCCGTTACCAAACACGGTAATGGGTTTACCCATTAATGCTTGGTGAAAGAAACGTGGAATAACCATCCGGGTGTCCTGAGCCGTTCCATACACATTAAAGAAACGGAGCGAAATGGATTGTAAACCTTTTTCCTCGCCCAATGCCGCAAGGTAAATTTCGTTGTAGCGCTTGGCAATGGCGTAGCTGGTGCGCGGATCTATCTGAATGGTCTCTGTAACTGACTTCTCAATCGCAGAATGTCCATAAACACCACTGGTAGAAGCATAAATTACTTTTTCGATCCCATTTAAAATGGCTGCATCACCGATGTGTTTCATACCAATCACTTCGGTTTCCATGGTTTCTACTGGGTTGTCGGCAACAATATCTACTCCCAATACTGCGGCAAAGTGATATACATACCGGCACCCCTTTACCAAACGGTGTACTAAATCGCGATCGCGAACGTCTCCATGCACCAATTCTATTTGGTTTAATATATCTTTTTCAAGCTTGTTGCCGCGTAGGAGCTTATCGAGCACCACTACTTCATATCCATCGCTCACAAGGCGTTTCACCAGGTGGCTTCCAATAAATCCAGCTCCTCCGGTTACCAAGATCTTGTCCATATCTGTCTATCGATTAATGTTTCTGGTTGAATAGCAAGGTGGACAAATATAAGCATTGTAGGCTGGAAAACAGGGGCGTTCATAAAAACCTTCTTTCCTCCTATGGCGGATAGAAACCAGTACTTGCGGATTACTTAAATTCGCGCTGAGGTCGTTTTGATTGTTGTTTCACCGACCGCATTCGACAACTACACCCGCTTCTGATTTGCTTGCCTTTATTCGCGCCAATTTTACGTTGATCGTAATGCTCCTTATCTGGCTGGGAGTGGGGATTGTGAGCGCAGAAGCCTCATATGGAATCATTCCCCTCATTGTGCTTGCACTTCGTCGGAAGGGAAGGTATGCTGAAATCCTACTCGGTTTTCTGTTTATTCTCATTATTTCCGACAGCCGACAATACTCTCTTTCTTTCGCAGTGTCGCTCAAAAACGTCTACATCGTTTTGATGGCGCTGATTTTATACATCGACCGAAGTAAGTTTCAACCGATGAGTAACCTGATAAAAGGCTTCGTGCCTTTTTTTGTGATCTCTACCATTGCGCTTATACAGGCACCCGGCGATGAACTCTTCATCAGCGTACAGAAAATGTTGTCGTACATCTTGCTGTTGTTGGTAGTACCCAATTTCTTATTGTTGTCTTACCGACTACAAGGAGAAAGCTTTTTGCGCAATCTGGTTTGGTTAGGCACTCTTATTTTGTTTCTGGGCATTGTTTTTCGCATCCTCAACTTCGATTTCATCATCGTTAAAGGTCGCTTTGCCGGAGTATTTGGCAACCCCAATGGATTAGGGATTTTTTGTTTACTCTTTTGGATGTTAGCAGCGGTGATTCACAATCGATTCACCAACCTATTTTCCCGGCAGGAAATCTATTTCATTTTCGGTGTCATCGGTGCTGCACTCATCCTGTCAGGGTCCCGAAGTTCTTTGGTAGGGCTCATCATATTCCTGGTATTTGGACGCCTTTACAAGCTTTCGAATGTATTTGGTTTTCTCTCCCTGGTGATTTTGATCGTGAGTTACGAATTCCTCACACTAAACATCAACAGCATCATTATCTCTTTGGGGTTAGAACAGTATTTCCGATTAGAAACTCTGGAAACCGGATCGGGTCGCTTGGTCGCCTGGGATTTTGCCTGGGATAATATTCAAAATCATTTCTTTTTGGGTAGAGGCTTCGCACATACCGAAAACCTTTATATCAAATATTCAGAAATGTTGCGCGCCCTCGGCCATGAGGGGCATGCCCACAATGTGTATCTCACCTTTTGGCTGAATTCGGGTCTCATTGGTTTGTTTTGTTTTTTCATCCTGGGGCTGATACCATTGTTTTTAGGAGCGGCCAGGCAAAGTAATTTGGCCATGCCCTTACTTTTGGGAGCCATGTTCAGCATGAACTTTGAGTCTTGGCTCACCGCCTCCCTCAATCCCTTTACCATTCTTTTGTGGTGTTCACTCACTTTGCTCACCAATCCTCACTTTGTGGAAGCCTCTGAACGATGGCGGTCCAATAATAATCCGTCTGAAGAGGCAGAAGATACCCTACCAGATGTTAACCCTAAGCCACTACCTACTGGATGAAACCTTGGATGACGAAAGTCCTTGTTGGGGCCTTCTTGATGGTATTACTTGTGGAATTGGTACTACGCCTGGGCTTAGGCTTAGGTACGCCACCCCTCTACCGGGCTGATCCAAACTATGAATACATCTATCAGGCAAACCAAGATCTGAACCGCCGAGGCAATCATGTGTTGACCAACGCCTATTCCATGCGCAGCCATCCTTTACGGAAAGACGATGGCCTTAGGGTGCTGAAAGTAGGTGATTCAGTCATTCATGGAGGAGGACAAACCGACCACGACAGCCTGGCCAGCACGCGATTGGAGATCGCACTTCAAAAACACTTCGCGCAAAACATTCGCGTCCTCAATATTTCGGCTGGTAGTTGGGGCCCAGATAATGGTTTGGCCTACCTGAAAAGCCAGGGTGATTTTGGGGCCAAGGTTCTTTTGTTGGTCTACAGCAGCCACGATCTTTACGATCGCATGACCCATTATCCTATGGTAGGCGATGATCCTGACTATCCTTCAACAACTCCGGTAATGGCAATGCAAGAGGTATGGCAACGCAGCATCGCTCCCCGAATTCAAGGTAAAAAAGAATACTCTGAGGATGCTTGGAACCAGCTCATTCAATCCCAGGCAGATACCAACGAGGGTTGGCAAGGACTAATCGATTTTGGTATTTCCCGTAAAATGGACGTTATCGTTTACCTCCATCCTACGCAGGAAGAATTGAAAAACGGCGAATTCAATGCTAATGGCCGTTATTTGTGTGAATGGTTGCGCAATAAACCCGTTACTTTCATAGATGGAAGAGAAGTTTCCGGGATGGACGGCTATCGGGATCATATTCACCTCAACGACCAAGGACAAAAATACCTCTACAAAGGAATACTGCCCGCTTTAGAAAATGCTGTAAAGCGACAACTGACGCCACATCAGTTGGAGTCAGGTTCTTCCTGATTTCTGTCAAATCACCTTAAGTTTTAAGCTGTAAAGGAAATGTTCCTATCATTGTAAAAGCAGATGAAACCCCGTACTTGTCTCATCCTCTATACGGAATTGGCAGAGTACTTTATGGCCTGTGTTCGGGAACTTACCCAACGAGGCATAGAAGTGCACATCGTTCACTGGAAAGTGAATGCAGAAGCCCCTTTTCAATTTGTGGCCACCCAAGGCATTCATTTGTATCCCCGCGATCAATTTAACGATGCACAATTGTTGGCCCTCGCTAATCGGCTCAGTCCACAAATCATATTGTGTTCGGGATGGGTGGATAAAGCTTATCTCAAAGTGTGCAAGCAATGGAAAGGGCGTGCAGCCACTGTTCTTACCATGGACAACCATTGGGAGGGATCACTCAAACAACAAGTGGCCAGTTTATTTGGGCCCCTGTTTCTCGGGCAACGCTTCACACATGCCTGGGTGCCTGGCGAACCTCAGGCACGCTATGCAAGCAAGCTAGGATTTAGAAACCATCGCATTCTCAAAGGTTTTTATGCCGCTGATTACAACCATTTCAAGGAGCTTGAACAGCAAATTAGTAGGGTTAGGGGAGCCAACCTGCCCAAACGGATTCTTTACTTAGGGCGCTACGTTAAACACAAAGGAATTTTCGAATTGTGGGAAGCATTTTCCGAATTGCAGTCAGAAACCTCTAAAGATTGGGAATTATGGTGTAGCGGAACTGGTGAGCAGTTTGACCATCGCATAGAACACCCCTAAATCAAGCACGTAGGTTTTGTACAACCCAAAGACCTCGGTCAATACCTCGATCAGGTAGGTGGGTTCATTTTGCCTAGCCATTTTGAGCCCTGGGGAGTCGTAGTTCATGAGATGGCCATTCTGGGGCTGCCCATGTTGTGTTCGAATGCAGTGGGAGCGGCTACCCGATTTTTGGAAGAGGGTCAAAATGGATATAGCTTTCCTCCGGAAGATAAGGCGGCCATCAAGGTGGTATTGAAGAAATTGATGCAGGCTACCCCCAAAGAATTGCAACAAATGGGACAACACAGTAAAGATTTAGCCGCTTCACTCACGCCCAAAACCTGGGCCGCAACCCTCTTGCAAGCTGTGAAATGACATGTGTGGAATAGCTGGAATATTTGATTTTAAGGGCCATCATGACCATCATAAAGCCATTATGGCTATGAATCAGGCCATGGCTCATCGAGGTCCAAACAACGATGATCATTTCGTTCAAGGCCCTGTCAATTTAGGCCACCGCCGGCTCTCTATTATTGACTTATCGCCAGCTGCTAACCAACCGTTTGCCAGTAAGGATGGGAGATACGTAATCGTATACAACGGAGAACTTTACAACTTTCGAGAGTTGCGCCAGGAGTTGGAAAAAGAGGTGGCGTTTCAAACGCAAACCGATACCGAAGTAGTTCTGGCAGCCTATCAGAAATGGGGATGGAGCTGTTTAGAGCGCTTCAATGGCATGTTTGCCTTTGCCGTTTGGGACAAGGACCGCGAAGAATTGTGGATCGTACGGGACCGTATGGGCATCAAGCCCCTCTACCTATTTCAAAATGAAAAGCATCTTGCGTTTTCCTCAGAAGTAAGGTCGCTCATCCAAAGTGGTCTTTTCGAACCTCGAATGGATCAAAAGGCTTTAATTGACTACCTGCGCTACCAAACGGTTCATGCGCCACAAACCATATTGGAAAATGTGCGAATGCTCAATCCTGGGAGTTTTCTACGCGTAAGTCGCCACATTGGTGTAGAAGAACGGGTTTGGTGGGAACCAACCACCAATGCTTTTCAAGGTCAGTCCCAAATGAGCGCTCAGGATTTGCAAAAAGAAATTCGCGATCGTTTTTATGCTTCAGTAGATCGCAGGTTAGTAGCCGATGTACCCTTTGGTGCTTTCCTTTCCGGAGGTATTGATTCCAGTGCAGTAGTAGGGGCTATGAGTGAGGTTTCGCAGCAAAAAGTACGCACTTTCTCTGTTGTTTTTAACGAAGAAGAATTCAGCGAAGCCCGCTATGCCCGCTTAATCTCTAAGCGCTTCGGTACAGAACACCAGGAGATCAAATTACAACCCAGCGACTTTTTAGCGCTATTGCCCAACGCGTTGAGTGCCATGGATCATCCCAGTGGAGACGGCCCCAACACCTATGTGGTTTCTCAAAAGACCAAAGAAGCAGGCATTACTATGGCTTTGTCGGGCCTGGGAGGAGACGAACTTTTTGCTGGTTACGATATTTTTAAGCGCTCGAAAAAGCTGGAAGACCGAAAGTTTTTACAGAGCTATCCTAAATTTTTGCGAAGGGCCTTCGGAAGCCTCTTGAAGAAGGTAAAGCCAGGTATGTCCTCCGAAAAGATTGCCGAATTGTTGGAACTCAACTACTTCGATTTGTGGGATACCTATCCACTTTCGCGTCAGGTATTGCTAGATCCGGTAGTGCACCGCCTCACCGGTGGAAAAGCCTTACCCATGAACCGCGTGTTTGATCTCGGAGCCGAACTAATCGGAAGAGATCCCAAACGGTTACCGCTCTTTAGTCAAGTTTCCCTGTTGGAAATGCGCACCTACATGCAAAACGTATTGTTGCGCGATACCGATCAAATGAGTATGTCGCACGCCTTGGAGGTGAGGGTGCCTTTCCTGGATCACACATTAGTAGAGTTTGCCCTTGGCATAGACGATACCCGAAAGTTTCCCCATACGCCCAAACAACTGCTCACCGACAGCTTAGGTGATTTGTTGCCTCGCGAAGTCATCGACCGGCCCAAAATGGGCTTTGTGTTGCCCTGGGCCAATTGGATGAAAGAAGACCTTCGAAAGTTCTGTGAGGAAAAGCTGAGCAATCTTGGAGATCGAGCTGGTTTAGATGCCGCTTACTTACAACGCTTATGGCAAAGCTTCCTCCAAAACGATCCCCGGGTTTCCTGGTCTCGTATTTGGCTGTTGGTAGTGTTGGAAAACTGGTTAGAAACAAATCATGTCCGTTCATAAGCCTCGGGTTGTCATTTTTGTCGATTGGTACCTGCCGGGCTTCAAAGCTGGGGGGCCGGTGCGTTCGGTTGCCGCGTTGGTAGCTGCTTTTAAGCATGATTTCAGTTTCTCCATCATTACCTCCGATCGGGATTTTGGAGATGAGAAAGCCTATCCAACCGTACCGGTGAATCAATGGATAGAAAAAGACGATTATCGGGTGCAATACCTGAGCCCCTCACGTCGGGGGCGTAGCTCAATGAAGGAACTACTGAAAAGAACGCCCGCCGAAGTTTACTACTTCAACAGTTTGTTTTCACTGCACTATACCCTTATCCCCTTGCTGTTGCTTAAAGGCAACCGTACAAGTAAAAAGGTATTGGCTCCGCGCGGGATGTTAGGAGCAGGCGCATTGGCCTTAAAATCAGGTAAGAAAAAACTGTTTTTAAGCTTGGCCAAGGCTTTTGGACTCTATAAAAACATACATTGGCACGCCTCTTCAGATTTGGAAAAGGAGGAGGTTCATCAGGTTTTTGGCTCCACTGCCAAGGTGCAGGTTGCACTCAACCTCTCACGTCCGCCAGTAGTGCCCGAAGCTGATCGGGTACCTAAAAAGGATGGGATGACCAGGTTCTTTTTTCTATCCCGCATTTCGCGTAAGAAAAACCTACACTTTGCCCTAAAGCTGCTGCAAACACTTCCTGAATCGGGCAATTATACTTTTGATATCATAGGTCCAGTGGAAGATGAGGAGTATTGGCAAGAATGCCAAGCGTTGATCGAAGCCCTCAACCCGAAGGTGGCCGTCACCCATCATGGTGCGGTACCCTTTCATCAGATTGGAGATTTGATGAAAGGCTTGCATTTTCTTTTATTGCCTACCTTTCACGAGAACTTCGGACACGTTGTGGTAGAGAGTATGGCCTGTGGTTGTCCGGTCCTTATCAGTGAGAACACCCCCTGGAAACACTTGCAGCAATCGCAGACAGGATGGGATATTCCTTTGCAAGAAAAAGAAACTTGGGAGAAAGCATTGCGGGATGCCGCTCAAAGTTCCAAGGCTCAGTTCGATAACATGTCCAATGCGGCTCGTAGTTTTGCTTTACAACACTTAGACGATCAACAGACCCTCGAAGCCAACCGTCAATTGTTTAAACCCAATTAAGTTTGGATACGCGCAACAATGCCAAAGTAGACCTCTCGTCTTTCAACAACGATTGGTACCGCCCCGGAGGGAATCCACTGGGGCGTTTGCTCTGGTATTTTGTGAACGTGGCCTTTTTTATCAATCCACTTAATCCTTCAAGTGGGGCCAAAGTGATGTTACTGCGTTGGTTTGGGGCCAAAGTTGGTAAAGGAGTAGTGATAAAACCTGCCGTTAACATTAAATATCCTTGGAACCTTGAAATTGGCAACTATAGCTGGATCGGAGAACGAGTTTGGATTGATTGCCTCGATAAAGTTTCCATTGGAGCGAACGTATGCATTTCGCAAGGCGCTTTGGTCCTATCCGGCAACCACAACTATAAGTCCACCCAATTTGATTTGATGGTGAAGCCCATAATGGTAGAAGATGGCGCCTGGGTAGGAGCCATGTGTACTGTTTGCCAAGGAGTAACTGTGGGCTCGCATGCGGTGCTTACGGTAGGTTCAGTAGCAGCTTCCGATTTAGGACCTTATTCCATCAATAAAGGTAATCCCGCAGTAAAGATTAAGGAGAGGAAGATTGCATGAAGATTTCCGTAGTAACCGTTTGCTACAATAGTGCTGCTACTATTGAGCACGCTTTGAAGTCCGTCACTGGTCAGGATTACGATAGTTTGGAATACATTGTAGTAGATGGATTGTCGAAAGACAATACCCTGGAGGTGGTGGAACGCTACAGGGGTGGTATTGCTCATGTAATCTCTGAAAAAGACAAAGGCATTTATGATGCCATCAACAAAGGCATTCGTGCCGCTACCGGAGAGGTAGTAGGCTTGTTACATTCTGATGATTTTTTGGCTGATCGTTCTTCCCTATCAAAAGTTGCCAAAGTATTTCGAGAGCATCCTCAAGCACAGGCAGTCTACGCTGATCTGCAATACGTTGACAAAGACGAGCCAGAAAAGGTGATTCGAAATTGGACTTCAGGCAATTACCGTTCCGGTGATTTCCTGAAGGGCTGGATGCCCCCTCATCCAACTTTTTATGCCCGCAAAGAACTGTTTGAAAAATATGGATACTACAATCTCGACTTCTCTATAAGCGCGGACTACGAACTTATGCTTCGGATGATTCATAAAAATGAGATTCCTCTCGCCTATCTGCCAGAGGTTCTGGTGAAGATGCGAGTAGGAGGAAAGAGCAATGTGTCCCTAAAAAACCGTTTACAGGCCAATCGTGAGGATAGTCTTGCCTGGAAGGTAAATGGCCTGCAACCCGGGATGCTCACCCGATTTATGAAGCCACTTTCGAAACTGAAACAATTCCGCAAAAAAAAGACCTCCTGAACAGGAAGTCTTATAAAAATCGTTTAGAATTTCGCTTTGGTCCTTCTACGTTTCCGCTTAGAGTAAACGTAATTGTAACTCTTGTGACGAATGTTCCTACGCTGTCCTCTCAATACAAAGCTGTAAGAAAATTGCGTAAACAGATAACTGTCGTTGTTGGAAGGTTCCCCACGAATTGATCCTGTTTTGTATTTATCCAAGCCAAGGAAACGAGGATCATTTTGCCTGTCGGCACTGCGGTTGGCTAAAGCTGCGGCTAATTCGCTTTGGTGCAGGTCTGGATCAATATAGAAAGAACTGGCATCGTCAAGGTAGTCGGTGAAGGTAATGCGCCATCCAAACTCCCAGCCAATACGGTGTTGTCTTTTGTAAGTGTAGTAGAAACCTCCACCAATTGGGATGACTGGTTGCACCCTGCTGTAGGTTTTGCCTTCGGTCTTCAATGGCTGCAATGCATGCCATTTTCCTTGATAGAAAGCTTGAGGGTTGTGGTAGAACATACCCAATCCTCCAAAAACATAAGTTCTGAAGTCCAACCGATAGCGTCCTGTACGACCTACATCGTTAACGGTATAAAAGTAAAGTTCACCTCGAGTAGCAACTTCAACAATATCATTACGGAAGCTCAAATTGCGGCCAAAACGATTGGGATAATCAGACAGACTATCGGCACCTTGTATACGGCCGTAGCTGATGCTTGTGTTCCAGGAAAAGTTTTGATTTACGCGATACCGGAAGAAGGTACCAAGCATCCACCGTGTTTGGTTCAACTTAATATCATAAATAAAATCCCGACGGGATTGGTCAGTTCCTCCCATTTCTCCCAGGTAGTTTGCACCACCTGCACTGAAGCCCACATCCCAATAATATTGAGAGAGAGCATTCGTGGAGAACATAAACAGTAGACCTACAGAAAGTAGAAAAATCCTCATACGCTTGCCTGTAATTGCAGAGCTAGCCACGGCAAAATTAACAAAATATGTTAACAGTTGGTTTTCGCAGGGTGAGGCCTTTGAAAATCGGGACTAAGATAGAATGATTCCTGATTGTACTAAGTATCGTTTACAAAAAATTAAGCGCTTTTAATAAACACTCTTACGTCGATAAGCCGATCGGGGTTACTCCTACATGTAGTTGCAAACAATGAACGATCCATGATCAACCGAAAAAAATCAGGACTTTTGCCTCCTTCATTTAACTGTTTCATGATCGAATTTGAAAAAAAGACGCTTTCCAATGGATTGCGGGTCATCGTACATCCTGATCCCACTTCGGAAATTGCAGCCTTGAACCTTGTTTATGATGTTGGAGCCAGAGACGAAGACCCAAAACGAACTGGTTTTGCCCATTTGTTTGAGCACCTGATGTTCGGTGGTTCTGCCAACATTCCAGAGTTCGACCGTCCATTACAAGAAGTAGGAGGGGAAAACAACGCTTTCACCACCAACGACATTACCAATTATTACATGACACTCCCAGCGGCCAACCTTGAAACAGGTTTTTGGTTGGAATCCGATCGCATGCTCAACCTTGCCTTTTCGGAAAAATCGCTGGAGGTACAACGTCAGGTGGTCATAGAAGAATTCAAACAACGGTACCTCAATCAGCCTTACGGCGACCTGTGGATGTTACTTCGCCCACTCATCTATAAACAACACCCTTATCGCTGGCCGACCATCGGTCAAGAAGTCCGGCACATCGAAGAGGCTACGATGGCCGATGTAAAGGAATTTTTTCACCTTCACTACCGCCCTAATCGGGCAGTGCTTTCTGTGGTAGGCAAAGTAGAACCCAATCATGTCTTTGAGCTAGCTGAAAAATGGTTTGGCCCCATTCCGGCAGACACCCATTACCAACGCCAGCTGGCACAAGAGCCAGAGCAAAAGGCTTATCGTCGGCAAGAGGTAGAACGGGAGGTTCCAGTCAATTCTTTCCATTTAGCCTTTCACATGGGCGGTAGAAATGAAGAAAACTATCAAACGGTAGACCTGATTTCCGATTTACTTGGTCGAGGAAAATCTTCGCGACTGTATCCCTTAGTGCGAGAAAAGCAACTTTTTAGCCAGGTTGGAGCCTTCGTAAGCGGAAGTCTTGATCCCGGTGTATTGATGGTAAGTGGCAAGCTACAAGCCGGTGTAGCATTCGATGATGCTGAAAAAGCTGTTTGGGATGTCCTTCATGAATTGAGTACCCAAGGTCCCAATGACGAAGAATTGGAAAAAGTGATCAACAAAGTAGAGTCCTCCTTGGTGTTTGCAGAAATCAATGGCTTAAACAAGGCCATGAATCTGGGTTCGTTTGAGTTGCACGGTGATGCCGGAGACATCAACCACGAAATTGAAAAGTACCGACAGGTTTCTAAGGCCAACATACAACAACAAGCCACCCAAGTATTGAGGCGTGAGAATGCTTCTTCTTTATGGTATAAAGCCCTCTGATTCATGAGTTCTGTTCCAATCCTTGACCGAAGCCATGCCCCAGCTCCTGGCGCTATCGCTAATCCAACGCTTACCCCTGTCCAGCAGCTGACTTTGGATAATGGGGTGCCCGTCTACATAATAGAAGGTGGTACACAAGAAGTCACCCGAATTGAATTTGCTTTCGAGGCTGGCACCTGGCACTCGAATCAAAAACTAATGGCTGGTACTGCGAATGCCATGTTAACGGAAGGTACCAGTGAATTGAATGGTCCGGAATTGTCTGCCCGATTGGACGGATACGGAGCGTTTATTCAAAACGAAGCATCACGGGATGTCGCTTCTATCGCGCTGTATACCCTCAATCGCTTCTGGCAAGAGACTTTGCCCGTCTTTGAATCAATGATTAAAGATTCGAAAGTGCCACAAACGGCATTGGACATTTATCTAAACAATCGCCGTCAAAGTCATCTGGTTGGTCAGGAGAAAGTAGGGGTTTTGGCACGTCAAGCGTTCTCAGGGCAGTTGTTTGGCGAGGATCACCCTTATGGTCAACAAGTGGACCTGGAAGACTATGACGCAGTATCCAGAGCGGTTGTCATGGAGTTTTATCAAAAACGTTACACAGCGCGGCAGGCCAGTTTGTTCATTGCTGGAAAACCTCCCAAAGCACTTATTGCTGCTTTAAACCATCATTTTGGTGGTGCTGATTGGATCGGAGAGCACAGCGCTCCGTTTGAATATCGATTACCAGACCCTCAACAGGCGCTCAGCATCGAGGTAAATAAATCTGGTGCATTGCAGTCTGCTATTCGATTAGGACGCAGGCTCTTTTCCAAAAACCACCCCGATTACTTTCCGCTTCAGGTTACCAACACCCTCTTGGGAGGGTATTTTGGTTCCCGTTTGATGACCAACCTTCGGGAAGATAAAGGACTTACTTATGGCATCGGATCTTCAGTGGTCCCTTTACGGCATTCCGGTTATTTTTTCATTTCTACAGAGGTCAACGCCGATGCTACTGCTCAGGCATTAGAAGAGATTTACAAAGAAATAGGAAAGCTAAGGGAAACATCCCCTGACGCTAAGGAGTTGGAACGTGTAAAAAATTACCTGCTGGGTGCATTTCTTCGTTCTGTTTCAGGGCCCTTTTCGCAGCTGGAACAACTTAGAAGCCGCTTGTTTTTTGACTTGCCAGAAAATTATATTGAGTCTTTCCCCAAACGGCTTCAAGCAGTAACATCGGATCAAGTTCAAGAAATGGCCAACCGTTATTGGCAGGAAGCACATCTGATACAAGTAGTGGCTGGTCCATAATGAGTCAGCCAATAAGTTGAAACGCACTTCGTTAATTAGAACAAGCACGGGGAAGCGCACAAAGCCAGCTGAAAATGAGTAATTTCGCCCCGTTTTGAGGGAAAGATGCCAAGGTTGATTCAATACCTTTTCGGATTAATGTTCCTATTGGTCTTCAGCCAACTGGTGAACGCTGCGGTGCCTTCTCCAGAAATTCGCTGTGTTGCCTTAGATGCGAGTGACAACATTACCTTGTCCTGGTCTACCCCTCCCGACCCCAATAGTGAATTTCAGGCCTACAACATTTACATTTCCAACAACAATGTCACCTTCAACCTCGCGGCTAATATTCTGAACTATAATCAAAGTTCTTTTACGCAGAACGGAAGTTTCGCAGGCATTATCTATTACTACATCGAAACTGTTTTTAACGACGGAACCGGATTGGATACGGCTACTGCCTCTGATACGGTATCGCCTATCATTATCAACCTCAACATGGCTGTGCCGGAACAAGCTTCTTTGAGCTGGAATCCGATCCGAGCCACTCCGCTCCCCTCACAAGGAGGTTTTTACCGCATCTACCGTCGGGTGTCTCCAACGGGTACATGGACGTTGATTGACTCGGTTGCCAATCAGCCTCCGCCTCCTGGCAACATCTACACGTACAACGACCCATTGGAGTTTTGTTCTGACAGCATCTTTTATCGAATAGAGATTCCTGACGATTTGCCTTGCACTTCAGTTTCAAACCTGGCCAAGGATGTCAATATCAAATTGCCGCCTATTCCTCCAACCATCGACTCTATTAGTGTTGATACCGCTACTGGCCACGTGATTATTAGCTGGACCCGCGACCCTTCAGATCTCGACATTCAAGGATATATTGTGGTTCATGAAGTGAATGGTTTGGAGTTTAAAGACACCATCTTTGGGATTAACCAAACCACTTTTACCGATATTTCAGTAGATGCGGGTATCGGGACTCAGATTTATGGAGTCGCAGCCTTTGATACCTGTGACGTAAATGGATTCGGAAATGTAAGTATCACCAATGTACGGCACAATACCGCTTTCCTACAAGTGACTCCATCTGCCTGTGACCTAACCAATACCCTCATTTGGAATGTTCCCGATCAATGGCCGGTTGGGGTGGTGGCCCCCATTAGTACGGTTGTCTACGTTAAGGCCGGCAACGGGAACTTACAAGCAATCGCTGTGCTTGATGCTAACGATACCAGTTTTGTAGATTCCAATTTGGTAGCAGGAGAAACCTATTGCTATACCATTCAATTGATTACCGCAAATGGTGTAACTTCTTCTTCCAATCAAAGCTGTGGTTCATTGTCCAGTCCGGCAGCTCCACAAACACTTTATCTAAATTACATTTCGGTTTTTCCGGATCAATACATTGAAGTTTCTTGCCTGGTAGACAATGTTCCCGGAGTAGACAATTACCTTTTGGTGCGTTCTACTTCACCTGACGGACCTTTTCACCGGGTAGAGCGACTATCAGTCACTGCCAATACGATTATAAAATTCAGGGATTTAGAGGCCAGTCCTGGAAAGCACAGTTATTTCTATCGGGTAGATGCTATCGACATCTGCAACACGGTTGTAGCCAGTTCCAACATTAGCAGAAATGTGCGCTTAAATGGGCAGGTAGAAGGCAATGAATTTAAAAACACCTTGAATTGGAATCCTTATTCTGATTGGGATACGGTCGGCACTGGCGTAGCAGGATATGAACTTTATCGTTCGTTCAACGGGGTTTTTAACCCTAATCCGGTGGCTTCTTTTTCTCCTATAGACACAACGTTTATAGACGATGTGCAAGAGTTTGGTGGAACTGACGGGCGATTTTGTTATTACATCGTAGCACAGGAGAATGGTGGAGGTCAGTTTAACCTACAAGATATAAGCCGCTCCAACACTATTTGTTTGCGGCAGCCCTCACGGGTTTTTATTCCAAACGCTTTTCATCCTGGTGGCAAGGGAGAAAACAACGTTTTTCGACCGGTTACCTGGTACATTGATCCCAATGATTTCTACATGGCCATCTATACCCGATGGGGAGAGATCATTTACGAAACCACCGACCTCAATGCTGGTTGGGACGGTGGGCAGTTCAACCTTGGAACTTACGTCTACCACATCATTGCTACTACTTCCGGAGGCGAGAAAGTAGAAAAGACCGGGGCAGTTACCTTGCTGCGCTAAGATCGTATTTTGATCCCCTTCCTGTAGTTCTCCAACGTGGCCCTTTGGGGCTTTTTTTAGTATCTTTGCGCAATTTTTATTTTCAATCCTCCTACTCGATACCAGCCTAATTCCCATGTCGCTCGATCCAAAAAAATTCACCGGAGAAGGACTTACCTACGATGATGTCCTGCTCGTTCCGGCTTATTCGGAAGTGCTTCCGCGCGAAGTTGACATTACCTCTAATTTTAGCCGAAACATTCAGTTGAAAACCCCAATTGTGTCTGCCGCTATGGACACCGTTACCGAATCTGCTTTGGCCATTGCCATTGCGCAAGAGGGTGGTATTGGGGTGTTGCACAAAAATATGTCTATTGAGGCGCAAGCTTCAGAAGTTCGAAAGGTGAAAAGGTCGGAAAGTGGAATGATCCAGGATCCGGTGACGCTGCTAAAAACCGCTACCGTTGGAGATGCTTTAGCTTTGATGAAGGAGCACAGTATTGGAGGAATTCCGGTGGTAGATGAGTCCGAAAAATTGGTTGGAATCGTAACTAACCGAGATTTGCGGTTTGAGAAAAACATGAGCCGTGCCATCACTGAGGTGATGACCAGTGAAAAAATCATTACTACTAAAGACGGTTCCGATCTAACCATTGCCGAGACCATTCTTCAAACCCATAAGATTGAGAAACTCCCGGTGGTGGACGACAATAACCAACTGGTGGGGCTCATTACTTTCAAAGACATTGTAAAGAATAGGGTGCGGCCCAATGCCTGTAAAGATCAATATGGTCGTTTACGGGTAGCTGCCGCGGTTGGAGTGACCTCTGATATATTAGAGCGTATTGATGCGCTCGTTGATGCAGGGGTAGATGCAGTAGTAATCGACACTGCGCATGGCCATAGCCGTGGAGTGATTGAAACCTTGAAAAAGGTGAAGGCACACGTTGATACCATTGATGTAGTAGTGGGCAACATTGGCACCGAAGAAGCCGCTCGTGCCCTGGTTGAAGCCGGAGCTGATGCTGTGAAAGTGGGAATTGGTCCTGGGTCTATCTGTACCACACGGGTGATTGCTGGTGTTGGCATTCCGCAACTTTCGGCCGTGATGGATGTAGCACGTGGTTTGGAAGGCAGTGGTGTTCCTTTAATTGCCGATGGCGGCATTCGTTTTACTGGTGATATCGTTAAGGCCCTTGCCGCCGGAGCCAATACCATTATGGCGGGTTCCTTGTTTGCAGGAGTGGAAGAATCGCCCGGGGAAACCATTATTTATGAAGGGCGAAAGTTCAAGTCGTATCGAGGGATGGGTTCCATTGAAGCCATGCAGAAAGGATCGAAAGACCGTTATTTCCAAGATGCGGAAGACGATATCAAAAAACTTGTTCCCGAAGGCATTTCTGGTAGAGTACCCTTTAAGGGAAAATTAGCAGAGGTTATATATCAATTGATCGGTGGCCTAAGGGCCGGAATGGGCTATTGCGGTGCTGTTAACATCCCCAATTTGCAGAAAGCCAAGTTTATTCGGATTACTTCCGCAGGTGTGATGGAAAGCCATCCACACGATGTGGCCATTACTCGCGAAGCACCAAACTATACCCGGAAATAAGTTTACAAGAATTTGCCGGTTGAATCGTTAGGGGAGATTGGCTACATTTACGGCCCCGGTAAAATAACTTCAAAAACCTAATTCAAATGAAAAGCGACCTTAGAATCGGTTTACTCATAGGTCTCTGTCTGTTACACGTTGCAGCTTTCTCTCAGAAAAAAGAAGAAGTCCTGATGACGGTAGAGGGTGAAAAGATCACCTTGACCGAGTTTGAAAACATCTACAAAAAGAACAACACCAACGCCTCTGTAGACCAAAAGTCACTGGAGGAGTACCTGGAATTGTTCATCAACTTCAAGCTCAAGGTTAAAGAAGCAGAGGCTATGGGGCTTGATACAGTAGGCAAATTTCAAAATGAATTGGCCGGGTATCGTCGTCAGTTGGCGCAGCCTTACTTGGTAGACAAAGAAATGACCGATGCCTTGGTTAAAGAGGCCTATGATCGGATGCAATACGATGTAGCCGCCAGTCATATTTTGATTTCGTTAAAACCGGATGCCAGTCCGGCGGATACGTTGGCTGCTTACCAAAAGGCATTGGAGTACAAGGGACAAGTAAAAACCTTGGAAGAGTTTCAAGAATTAGCAGTTCGGGTTTCCGATGATCCTTCTTCTGCAACCAACAAAGGCAATTTAGGATACTTCAGCGCTTTTGCTATGGTCTATCCTTTTGAAACGGCTGCTTTTACCACTACAGTGGGACAGATGTCCAATCCAATTCGTACCCGTTTCGGTTATCACCTGGTATTTGTGCAAGACAAGCGAAAGGCACGTGGAGAAATTCGAGTGGCTCATATTTTGGTGCGCACCGATGAAAAAGGTGGGACTGAAGCACGTGATGCAGCCAATAAGAAGGCACGTGAGTTATATGCGATGGTAAGGGCCGGAGAAGACTTTGAAAAAGTAGCTCGTTTGTATTCTGATGATAAGAATTCAGCCAACCGAGGAGGTGAGCTTCCCAAGTTCGGTACGGGCCGGATGATTGAGTCTTTTGAAGATGCTGCGTTTGCCCTCGAAAATGATGGTGACGTTTCCAAGCCCATTGAATCTCCGTTTGGGTTTCACATCATCAAACGCCTGGAGCGCTATCAAATGGGCAGCATGGAGGCAATGCAAAACACCTTGAAAGTAAAAATCGACCGCGATGGCCGTAACCGGAAAAGTGTTACTTCTCTGGTCGGAAAACTCAAGAAAGAATACAAGTTCAAAGAGGATGCTAAAGCTTATAATGCCTTCGTTGCCAAAGTAGATTCCAGTTATTTCCAACGCAAGTGGAACATGGATGTGGCCAAGGGAATGACCAAGCCACTATTCACCCTTACGGACAAGAATTACAGCAACACCACCAAATCGTATACGCAAGAAGATTTTGCCAAGCACCTGAGTCGCACCCAACGGATGGTGAAAAACGGCAACCTCGAATTGGAGTTGAAAGAACAATACGATGCTTTTGTTAGCAAATCGGTGTTAGACTTTGAAGATGGCAATCTGGAAGCCAAGTATCCGGCATTCAGAGCTCTAATGAAAGAGTACCGTGATGGTATTCTCTTGTTCGAACTGATGGACAACAAGGTGTGGTCCAAGGCAGTGACTGATTCTACGGGTTTGGCCGGTTACCATGAAGAACACAAATCAGAGTTCATGTGGGAAGAGCGTTTGGATGTAGCGGTTTATTTGTGTGCCAATCAGGAAGTTGCTGAAAAGGCCATGTCTATGGTGAAAGAGCAACAAAAAGTTGGTTTTTCTAACGACTCTTTGCTCAACACGCTCAATACTGATTCGCAATTCAATCTTCGGATTGAGTCTGGCCGATATGAAAAAGAAGACAATACCTTGGTAGATGCTTTTGCGTGGCAAAAAGGCCTGTCAGAAGTCAAAGCCATTGATGGAAAATCCGTTTTCTTGTTGGTGCGTGATGTCCTGGAGCCTCAACCAAAAGAGTTGAATGAAGCTCGCGGACTGGTTACCGCAGCATATCAGAGTTTCTTGGAGGAACAATGGATTGCTGAACTGCGGAAAAAGTATTCGTACGAGGTGAACCGCGAAGCACTTACCAAAATCGACTGATCCACATGGATCGGGTAGTATGCGGTTCTATTTTTCTGGTTTTCTATTCGCACTCATTGTAGCTTCAACCGCTTCTTGTTCGCTGATTGAAGATCAGGAAGAACAACGACCGGTGGCTCGGGTTTTCGATCGATTTTTATATCCTTCGGACTTATTAGAAGTGATTCCTGAGGGCACTTCAGGGGAAGACAGCACCCTGTTAGCTTCCAACTACATTCAATGTTTGATTCGGCAAACCTTGTTGGTTTATCGAGCGGAACATATCCTGGGAGATTCCGAAAAAGACGAATAAAACAAATTGAAGTCTACC